>Ga0169931_10009038_pt1 | contig 14442 bp, 15 predicted proteins | sample Kivu_15m_20L_FD_129675 | JGI IMG/M metagenome (GOLD analysis project Ga0169931, IMG submission 129675) | Freshwater microbial communities from Lake Kivu, Western Province, Rwanda to study Microbial Dark Matter (Phase II) - Kivu_15m_20L... | ecosystem: Environmental > Aquatic > Freshwater > Lake...
AGGTATTCGCGGATTTGCTCGTCAAAGGTCAGCACGCCGATGGCGTCGCCCTGCTGGTGGAGGAAGAAGGCGAGCGTCGCGGCGAGGGTGTTGGCGTAGGCGGCCTTGGTGATGCCGCGCGAGCCGAAGGTCATCGAGCGGCTGTTGTCGGCGAGGACGTAACAGCGGAGGTTGGTCTCGTCCTCGAACTTCTTGATGAAGTAGCGGTCGCTGCGGGCGAAGAGCTTCCAGTCGAGGTAGCGCGGGTCGTCGCCGGGCGTGTATTGGCGATACTCGGTGAACTCGACGGAGAAGCCGTGATACGGACTGCGATGGATGCCGGTCCAGAATCCCTCGACCACGACGCGCGCCCGCATCTCCAGGCTGCGGATGGCCATGAGCGCCTGCGGGTCAATGAGGGAAGCGTGCTGCGAGGCGGTTGCGGGCAGTGGAGCAATGGCAGCCATGAATGCGCGGCTTAAATGAGCTTCCACTCCCGCAGGATGCCCAGCACCGACGGCAGCGGCGATTGCCAGAGCCAGTCCACGCGAATCCACAGGCCGGGAATCTCCCGCGCGTGATAGGTGCCGTCGGCGTCGGGCGGCGTGAGGTGGTAGAGGTTGTCGTCGCCCAACAGGTAGAACTCCGCCTGCTGGCGGTCGGGGTCAATCAGCCAGTATTCGCGCACGCCGCCGGCCTCATACTCGTAAAACTTGTCGCCCCGGTCGGTGCCCCGGCTGCCGGGGCTGATGACTTCCACCACGAGGTCAGCGGGGCCGTCGGTGTAGAGGCGCTGCACGCGCGATAGGTTTCTCTTGGCGATGAACTGGATGTCCGGCGCACGACCCGGCAGGTCGGGGCCAGTCTTCATCTGGAAGGGGTCTTGGCAGACCTGACCAAGCTGGTGATGCATCGCATACTCGCGCATCGCCGCAGCGAGGAACAGCCCGACATCCGAATGGATTTTGGATACTGGACTCATAGTGACAACTTCCCCATCCACCCACTCGACGTGCTGGTTCTCGCCGTCCCATTGCAGGAACTCCTCGTAGTTCATGCGCCGCCGTGTCGCGGGCGAAACGGGCGCAATTTCAAGCAGATCCGTGGGTGGTATCATGTCGCTCGCAATTTAGGCCGGAGGCGATTCGCAGCAAGGTGAAACTCGGTCACGGTGTGGCGGCGCGCACATGCTCAATGAGTTTCCCGACGACCTTGTCCACCGTGACGCCGTCGGCTTCGGCGCGGTAGTTGATGAGGATGCGGTGGCGGAGGACGGGCGCGGCGAGGGCTTCGATGTCCTCGCGCGTGGCATGGGCGCGGCCGGCGAGGAGCGCGCGGGCCTTTGCGCCGAGCACGAGAAATTGTCCCGCGCGCGTGCCGGCACCCCAGCTCACCCAGTCGTTCACGAACGCGGGCGAGTTCGCCTGCTTCGGGCGCGAGGCGGCGGCGAGGCGGACGGCGTAGCGGACGACTTCCTCGGCGATGGGCACCCGGCGCACGACTTCGTGGAAGCGCAGCACATCCGCACCGTAGAAGAGCTGTTCGAGCACGGGCCGGACGTTCGCGGTGGTCTGCTGGATGACGGCGACCTCGTCGTTCTCCGGCAGGTAGTCAATGACCACGTTGAACATGAAGCGGTCGAGCTGCGCCTCGGGCAGCGGGTAAGTGCCCTCCATCTCAATCGGGTTCTGCGTGGCGAGCACGAAGAACGGCTCCGGCAGCGCGTGGCGGTAGCCGGCGGCGGTGACCTGGTGCTCCTGCATCGCCTCGAGCAGCGCGGCCTGCGTCTTGGGCGGCGTGCGGTTGATTTCGTCGGCGAGGACCATGTTGGCGAAGACCGGGCCTTTCACGAAGGTCATCATGCGCCCGCCCTCCTGGTCCTGGAGAATCTCCGTGCCGGTGATGTCGGCGGGCATGAGGTCGGGCGTGAACTGGATGCGCGCGAACTTGAGGTGGAAAATCTGCGCGATGGATTTGACGAGGAGCGTCTTCGCCAGACCGGGTGCGCCGGTGATGAGGCAGTGCCCGCCGGACAGCAGCGCGAGGAGAATCTGCTCGATGACCTCGCGCTGGCCGACGATGACCTTGCCCAGCTCACCGTAGATTTTCTCCCGCGCGGCGAGCAACTGCTCGACGACCTGCTGCTCAGTCGGCTCGGGAAGCGGCGGCGGGGCGGTGGGTTCCGCCACGACGGCGGCGGCTTCGGGGGTTGCAGTCGGGACAGGCGGAGGGGTCGTTTCGTTTTCCACTTTGGTTCTTTGTTTTGCCCGCGGATGACGCGGATGACACGGATTTCAGAGTTTGAAGTCGGGCGGAAGCGGTGTTGGGGCGGCGCGTTTCGTGGTTAGCACGATGCGTTCATATTCCACCTTCGGATAATGGCCAAAGTTCACGAGCAGACCCACAGGAAACCCCGTCGCGTGGAGGTAGTTCAGCACTTGCGCGCGGTGCTCATCCACGAGCTGTGAAACGGCTTTGATTTCCAGCAAGATACGTTCGTAACAGAGAAAATCGGGCTTAAACTTCCGCTTCAGACGCCGGCCCTTGTAAGTCAGAGGCAATTCCTTCTGCGCGACGAACGGGATGCCTCGGAGCTCTAGTTCCATCTCAAGGCACTCCTGATAAATCTCCTCCGTGAAGCCGCAGCCCTTCTCGTCGTAGACCTCGAAGCACGCGCCCAGAATCGCGTAGGTATTCTTCTCATGAATCAGCAGCGTGCTCATGGTGCATTTATCCGCGTCATCCGTGTTATCCGTGGGCCGTTCATCAGTGAGTCATTGCGTAAAAGACCACGTTGATGCCGAGCGGGTAGGCGCGCTTCTCGGCGAACTCCTTGAAGTAATACTCGTGCTCCCCCTCGCGTTCCCAGCCATCGCCGTTGTCGGTGTTGTGGGCGATGAAGCACACCATGCGGCCCTTGTCGTCGAAGATGCCCTTGAAGTGAACGTCCCGCGCGTCCTCCCGCTCCCAGGTGCCGCCGCCGCGCATCGCCCGCTCCACATGGCCGATGCTGGGGCATTGCAGCTCGTTCTTCTTGAGCTTGATGTCGAAGACGGCGTGGAAGATGGGATGGTCCATCTCCAACTCGACCGGCTCGCGCTCAGGGAAGACGCGTTTGATTTCGCGATAGAAATTCTCCCACTCGTCCTCGCCCCAGAAGTCATCCACCATCATGAAGCCGCCGTTGAGCAGGTATTTTCGCAGGATGGGCACCTCCTCGTCGGTGAAGCGCAGCGCGCCCGGCTCCACCATGTAAATCCACGGGAAGTTGAACAGCTCCGGGTCGCCAATCTCCAGCACGCGGCCGTCGGGATCCACCTTGAGCGAGGTCATCTGTTGGAGCCGCCAGGAGAGGTTCAGGTCCGCATCGGGAAAATCAGTGGCCCAGCGACCGCCGCCCCAGCCGCGTCCGCCGCCCCAACTGCTGTAGCGGATGCGGCAGAAGGTGAAGACGTCCTTCTTGAAGGCGGGCGCATTGGTCCACGCCGGCGTCGGGTTGCTGTGCTGGTCGGACTCGCGGGCAGTCCGCATAGTGCTGCCGCCGGGGCCGCCTTCGCCACGCCCGCGCCCGCTGCGGAACTGGGCGAAGCTCGCCACGACCACGAAGCAGCCGAGCAGGACAGTGATGCGAAGGGCGCGCGGGCTCATGTCAGTGGGTCATCACGTAGAAAATCACGTTGATGCCAAGCGGGTAGGCGCGCTTCTCGGAGAACTCCTTGAAGTAATACTCGTTCTCGCCCTCGCGCTCCCAGCCGTCGCCGTTGTCCGTGTTGTGGGCGATGAAGACCATCATGCGGCCCTTGTCGTCGAAAATGCCCTTGAAGTGGACATCGCGCGCGTCCTCGCGCTCCCAGGTGATGCCGTGGCGCTCACTGTCGGTGCCCAGGCCGATGTTCGGGCACTGCATCTCGTTTTTCGTCCGCTGGATGTCGAACACGCTATGGAAGATGGGATGATCCATCTCCAGTTCGATGGCATCGCGTTCGGGGAAGACGCGCTTCATCTCGCGGAGGAGGTTCTCCAACTCCAACTCGCCCCAGAAGTCGTCCACCATGAGGAAGCCGCCGTTGAGGAGATACTTGCGCATGATGGCGACTTCCTCGTCCTTGAAGCGCAGCGCGCCGACCTCGACCATGTAGATCCACGGATAATTGAACAGGTCGGGGTCTTCGATTTCGAGCAGCCGTCCGAGCGGGTCCACCTTCAGCGAGGTCATCTGCTGGAGGCGATAGGACAGGTTCAGGTCCGCGTCGGGGAAATCCGTGCTCCAGCCGCCGCGACTGCGGCCGCCATACCAACTGCTGTAGCGGATGCGGCAGAAGGTGAACACGTCCTTCTTGAACGCGGGCGCGTTCGTCCACATCGGCGTCTCGTTGCTGTGCTGCTCGGCCTCGCGCGCGGTCTTCGGGAAGCCGCTGCCGGAGAAATTGCCCTCGCCCCGGAAGCGGCTGCCGCCGCGAAACTGGGCGAAGACGGCGGCGCTCACCAGCGAGAGCGCGAAGAAGGCAAGGAGTTTGGAGCGGGATGAAGAAGCCCAAAGATTAGGGACGGACGAAGATTGGGAATTGAAATCTTTGTCCGCCTCAAATCTTTGGGTTCTGTTCGGCTGGTTCATAACCCCTCCCTCTTCACCGGGGGCGGCGATAGTTTCAGCAGCAGTTCATGCGCTTCGCGGAAACGCGGGGCTTCTTCCAGCGCCATCAGGACGTGCTGCTTCGCGGACTTCGCGTCGGTCGGATGGAACAGCTTCGCGAGGCGGAAGTGGACATCGGCGGGGTCGGGCGGGTCGAGCAGCAGGACGGTCTGGTAGGCGGCGATGGCTTCGGTCGGCTGCTTCAACTCCTCGCTGGCCCGCGCCAGCCAGCGATGCGGCTGCGGCACGAGCGGGTTCACGGCGAGATAGCGGCGGGCGTTCTCCGCGACGACCGGCCAGTCCTTCGTCGCAGCCGCGAGTTCCATCAGGCGCAGGTAAGCGTCCACAGCGTCGGCGTCGAGCGCGGCGAGCTTGGTGAGCGTCGCACGCTCCTGCGAAGTCTCCTTCAACTCGCGTTGGACCTGCGCGAGCAGCCACAACGCGGAGTCGCCGCCCGTGTGCGTGGGATAGTTTTCGATGAGCTTCTGCAACGGCTCCTTCGCCTCGGCGAACTTCTTCTCGGCGATGAGCTTCTTCGCAGACTGCGTGAGGATGTAGAAGTTCTTCGGATGCAGCTTGAGCGGGTCGAGCAGCGGTTTCTCATCGGGTGCCACCACCACCGTGCCGTTCGAGGGTCGCAGTCCCAGCGGCCCAGCCATCCCCTTCGGCTTCTCGAAGTCCAGTCCCGGCGCGAGCTTGCCCGCCAAGTCTTTCGCGTAAGCCTCGAAGTCCTTCTCCACCTTCTCCAGCGGCGCGGTGTGCGCGACGATGGCCTGGTTGATGGGCTTGCCCGTCGCGAGGTCGGCGAGAATTTTCCGCAGCTTCTCGACGCCGAACTTCTCGACGAGGAACTGCACCACGAGCGACGATTGGTAGTAGGCAAATTGCAGGTGCAGGTCGCTCTTGGCCGTGAGGAACGCGCTGCTCAGGTCGCCGACCGGCGTCAGCTCGTCGCCGAGAATCATCTCGCGATAGCGCGGGTTCATCACCTGGCCCCACGCTGGGCTGGCCTGCCGCTCCTCATAGACCGAGATGCCCTCGCTCAACCAGCGCGGCATCTTGTTCTTCGTGAGCGTGAGCGTGATGACGTGACAGAACTCGTGCCACAGCGTCGCCTCCCAGTTCGACGCGCTGCCGCGCGCGCTGGCGGGGCTGTTCGCCGTGATGAGGCAGCCGAAGCACACGCCGAGGAAGCCCGGGTTGTCCGGCATCCCGAACGTGCGGACACCAAAGTCCTTCTGCTCCGGGTAAATCTCCACGATGGTCCGCTTCTCCAGCTTGAGGCCGTATTTCTTGGTCAACGTGTCGTGCGCGCGTTGGAGCAGGGCCATCACGCGCGGCCCGTAAATCTTCGCCTCCCGCGCGTCCATGCGGACGATGAAGTGCTCGTTGGTCAGCGCGACGAACTTGTCAGTCGTGTCCTTGAGCGTGACGAGGTTGTAGGCGTTCACGTCGTAGCCGTCGGCCTCATGCACGTCGGCCACAAGCCGCCAGCCCTCGTCCTCCTCGCCGAGCCGGAGCAGATCCTGCGCGAGCTGGAATTTGGCCGGGAGGAAGTTGCGGTCGGACTTGAGCGCGAGCCGCTGATACGCCGCGCCCTCGGCGAAGCGATATTTCTGCGAGAGCTTGCGCCCGATGAGCTGGTCCACCGCTGGATTGTTGGTGTAGTGGCGCAGCGCGTCGGCGCGGAACTGCTTCTCCTTCGCCTTGTCGTTGCGCAGGTGCGCCATCACCGCGCGGTAGGCCCACGCCTCCGGCTGGTTCACGTTCACTTCGAGGACTTCCTTGAGCAGCTTCTCCGCCTCCTCGTATTCCTCCGCGTCCACGAGATGGTCCACGAGCAACAGGCGCGACGGGATGTGCTTCTCGTTGAACTCCATCGCCGCCTCCAGCGCGCGCAGGGCCTGCGGTCGCGAGCCGCTCATCAGCGACCGCGCGAGGCCGAACTGCATGTCCGCGTCGGACTTGAAGCGCTTGAGCGCCTCCTGAAAAATCTTCGCCGCGAGCGCGAAGTCACCCTTGTCCAAAGCGAGTTGGCCGGTGGCGAGATAGATGTCGCGCAAGTCGGGCGCGGCCTTCTTCACCGGCTCGAACAGGCGGTCCAGCACCATCTTCGGATCCGCACCCAGCAGCAGCGCGGCGCGGCCGAGCGCGGTGACGTTCGCCGGGTCGCGGTAAGCCCAGGTGCGCGAGCCGGCGAGTCGGTTGATTTCGTCGAGCAAATCCTTGGCTTCGTCCGGCAGGCCGTTGAACAGCTTCACCTCGCGACCGACGTAGCGGAGGCGGATGCTCGATGAATGCGGGTAACGGGAAAGGGCGTTGGTCAGCGCCGTATGCGCCTGCTGATATTGACCGACCGCCATGTGCGCCTGCACGAGCAGGAGCCGCCAGTCCTCGCTGCCTTCCTCCTCCTTCGCGCCCTTCTCGGCGGCGGCGACGGCCTCGGAATACTTGCCGGTGAGCAGCAGTTTGCGCGCGTCATCGAGGTCGTCGGCGAGGGCGGGGAGCGCGAGCCAGCCGCAGAAGACGACGAGGAAGAGAACGGGCACGCGTCCATTGACGGCGGACGTGGCTCGGCGCTTCAGGATTTGGCCGGCGGGCGACACGGAGGTTGCCTTTCGCCGCCAGCATAGGAGGCAGCGGGGCGATTGCAACGCAGCAACGGGGAAAGCCGCGCGCAATGTTTTCTCAGCCACCGTGGGTTTCCACGTCGCGCCACGGCAGCGGATGAAAGCGGAACTTCGCCGGATGCCGCGCGTCGGCGTCGAGTTCCGCCGTGAGCCAGCCGCCGTCCTTGAGCAGTTGGATGCCGGTGAGCGCGGGGCAAAGCCGCACGTTGAACGGCCGCCACAGTTTGGCCCGGTTCAACGCCGAGCTGTTCCGGCGGAACGTCGCGCCGAGGAAGTTGATGGTCGGCATCCCTGACAAAGCACGCCCCGTGCGCAGGATGAGTTCCGAGTGCAGGTGGCCGATGACCGTCGCTTCGACCTGCGACAACCGCTCACTCACCTCGCGCAAGGCCGTGAGAAATGGCAGCGCCGTCGGGTCGTGACAAAAAAGCAGCACGCGCTGGTGCGGGCGAAGGCGGGCGAAGGCGGCACGGACTTCTTCGAGATGCACCGCGCGCAATGCCTCCCACTCCGCGCGTTCGTCCGGCCGCATCTCGCGTTCGTAGATGGGCAGCGCCAGCAACGTGGAGGTCACGCCCATGAGGACGTAGCGGCCCCACTCGTGCTGCCAGAACAGACGCAGGCCCAGCCCCGCCGTCGTGCGCGGCCAGCTTGCCAGCCGCAGCCCGCCGTGCCCGCCGACCAGGCTGACCTTGCCGAGTTCGTGGTCGCCAATGGTGGCGTGGAGCCGTTCGCCGAACTTGGCGCGCAGCCTTGCCAGACATTCCTCCGCGCTGGCGAAGGCCGCGTCGTCACTGACCCCCACAAAGCGCGAGTCCGCGCTGTAGTCCCCGTTGGCGATGACGAGATCCGCCGCCGGCGCGCGGTTGAGAAACGCTTCGAGGAACGCCCCGTTGCCCAGCGGATCGCGCAGCCAGACCAGCCCGCGATACGCGCGCACGAGCTGCCGCACCGGCCAGTTGGGCGCGCAGTCCAGTTCGTAGCCGACGCGCCGCCGTTCCGCCGCACCGGCATGGTGAATGTCGCTGACGATGAGCAGCGTGGCGGTCATTTGAATGCCGGCGATTCTCACCGGGAAAACGTCCGGACTGCACGCCGGAAAAAAACAACCCCGCCGGCAAGGGCGGGGTTGCGGGAAATCCTGGGGAGCGGCGCCTAATTCGAGGTGGAGACGTTCAACGGGTTCGTGTTGTCCGTCACCGTCACGTTGCCGCCATCGGTGCCGACCACGCCTGTGTTGCCGCCCAGCGAGGTGGCCGCCTCGTTGATGGTGGTCAGCACCTGCGGCGGGGCCGGAGTCGGCGCGGCGTCACCCGGCTTGAACTGCTGGCCCTGCGGCACGGTGACCTGCTGGGTCACGCCGTTGAGCACAAAGCTGAAGACCACCGTGCCCCGGGCGACCACCAGCGTGCCGTCCGTGCGCAGGGAATAGACCGTGCCCCGGATGCCGGCGACGCCCCGGGTCGTTTTGACCTCATACTTCGAAGCGAGCGAAATGTTGCTGGCGACATTGCCGACCACTCCGCCCTTCGACAGGCTCATGGACGTGGTGAACGTGCGCTGGGCAGGATCGGTGATCTCCAAGGTGTCCAAGCTCAGGGTGGACTCCGGCTCGACGCGCAGCGCGTCGCCGTTCAGGCCCAGCCACAAATCCACCGTGGAGCCGCGTCCCGTGGTGATGGTATCCCCGGCACTGAGCATCATGCCGGCGGCCACGGACTTGGAGCCAGCGGCGTTGCTGACCGTGGCCTGACCGGTCACTTTCTTGACTTCCGCACGACCGGGCACGGCCGACGCGACGGCGGCGCTGAGGGACAGCGCCAACAGGGAGAGGAACCAACGGCTCAGGTGTTTCATAAGTTAGGATTGCGGTTGCTGGGCGCGGCCAACCCAGCCGACACCCGTGTGACTGGAGGATTCGATACCACAGCCGGGCCAGAAAGCGAAGCGGAAATTTCCCTCGATGGCAGCCCCGCCCGGCGCCTCACCCGGCCGCGCGCTCCGCTCGACTTGGCCGCCGCCCCACCGCATCCTCGGCGCATGAACTACTGGCTCGTGAAGTCGGAACCTGCGGCCTATTCGTGGGAGCGATTCGTCAAGGACGGCGGCACCGCGTGGACGGGCGTGCGCAACTTCGCCGCGCGGCTGAACCTGCGGACGATGCGGCGTGGCGATCTCGTCTGTTTCTACCACAGCGTGACGGGCAAGGAAGTGGTCGGCCTCGCGAAGGTGACGAAGGAGGCGTATCCCGACCCGACGGCCAAGGAAGGCGACTGGTCCTGCGTGGACCTCGCGCCCGTGAAGCCGTTCGCCAAGCCCGTCCCGCTCGATGCCATCAAGGCCGACAAGCTGCTGGCGAACATCCCGCTCGTGCGGCAGTCGCGGCTCTCGGTGTCCGCGCTCACGCCGGAGCAGTTCGCGCGCGTGCTGGCGCTGGGCGGGACAAAGCTTTGAGCAGGACGCGGGAACGTGTGGCACGTTGCGCCATGAGTCGCTGGTTCCGTCTCGCGCTGGTCGGGCTGGCGGTTGGTTTCTGCACGGCGTGCGGCACGACGCAAGCAAGGCGGCCGACAGTTCACGCAACCGGCCCCCTCACCCCGGCCTCCTCCCCCGTTGAGGGCGCGGGAGAAGCGGCCTCCGGCTCGTTCGGCCAGGCGACGACCACGAACGCGCCGCCAGCCGGGAGGCGCTTTCAGAAATGGAACCCGGTCTGGTGGTTCGGCAACGTGGACGACCCGGTGCCGCCGGACTGGTATCGCCCCGGCTCGCGCTGGCGCAACGCGCTATGGCAGCTCCGCAATCCACTCCACAACTTCACCTTCCACGTCATCGGCGTCGCGGACCGGCCGTTCACGCGCACAGGCCGCTTTCCGCAACACGTCTTCGCCCCGCAAGGCGGCTGGAACTGGACCGTCACGCGGCTGGGCTGGGCGCGGCTGCCGTTCCTCTCCTTCAACGGCGAGCGATGCCGGTTCTACTTGGGCTGGCGGGAACGGGGGAATTTCGGGGCGAAGATCAATGTTGGCCGACTCCCGGCCGAACCTGCGAAGCCGCCGCAGTGAGGAAGCGGACGGGGGAGTATCCAGTGTTCAGTAATCAGTATTCAGTGAGTGCTCGGACGCGCGCCGCGCCAACTGAACACTGGTTACTGAATACTGCTTGCTGTTCCTCACCTCAGCCGGATGTCCGGCGGCCGGGCCACGTAATCCGCCACCGTCAGCACCGCGTCCGCATGCCGCCGCAGCAGCGAGGCCGGGCACGCGGGCGTGACCGGCCCGTGCAACACGCGGCGCACCACCGCGCTCTGCCACGGGCGGTTGCAGTAGAACCGCAGCTTCCGCGACGCGAGGATTTCCTTCATCCCGACCGTCACGCAGCGCGTGGGCACGACCTCGATGCCGCCGCCGACCGTGACGGAATTGATCGTCCGCGTCTCCCGCGCCAGCGAGAGCACGCGCGTCGGCAGCGCGGCAAACTCCTCCACCGTAGGAGACGACGTGCGGAGTCTCTGACCAGATTCCGCATTCCGCACTCCGCATTCCGCATTTTCAGGCGGGGGTTCCGGCGGTTCGTTGAACGCGATATGCCCATTGATTCCGATACCGCCGAAGGTCACATCCACGCCGCCGCGCGCGTCAATCAGCCGCTGGACCGCGCCGCAATCGCGCGGGTCGGGGAAGACGCGGTGCTCCGGCGGCGGCCTGAGCTTGGGATCGAGCAGCCCATAAAACGCGCGCTCCATGTAGCCCCGGAAGCTCAACGGATGCGCTGCCGGCACCCACGCGTCGTCGTCCGTGAGATACTCGTCCATGTTGATGAACACCACGTCGCGCAGCGACAGCCGCCCCTCGTTCACCAGCCGGGCGAGGATGGGAAACTGGTCCACCGGCCCCACCGGCACGATGAATGTCCCGCCGCGCCCCGCCGCCTGCGCCGCGCGCACCTCCGCCAGCAGCGTCCGCGCGAAATCCTCCGCGAGGCTCGTCATGTCGCCGAGCACGCGGACTTGGACGGGCGTGCCCTTGCCGAGTTCGGCGGCGGGGAGGTGAAGGTAGTCGGGCAAAAGCGTGTCGCTCACGGTTGTTCAATTCGGCTGAACCATGCCTTCCCAAGTTGAAGGCGTGCATCCGCCAAGTTCGTCGCCTCCGCGACACGTAACAGCTCCGGGAAGCGGCTTTTAATGAGCCGGCCTTGAAACACCTCCAACTCGGTGAGCCTCTGCTCGCGAACCGCGCTGTCTGTCTGTTGATTGGCATCTTTCCGTCCAGCGGAGTAGTTCTCCCAGTCTCGGCCAAATGCACTCAACGTGCCGCAAAAGTGATGATGACTCTGGTAGAAATGTCCGCCGCTGTCCTTCGCAACCGCTACTGACCAGATGCCGCCAGCGTGGGAATCGCGGTAACTAATGGCAATCCACCAGCCGTTCGTAGATTCGAGGAATAGCCCCAGCCTACCAATGGAATCTCGCAGTTCCGTTTCGCTCTTGGCCGCCTTGAGCTTCGAGATGGCCTCGGCCCGTGCTTGCCGGGAGCCAAAGACTGGATACAGGAAGGAGATCCAAATGAACAATGCGACCAACAGACCCGAAAGAGCGGTGCCAATCCAGCCTACCCGTTTGGATTTGTCCCCCAACTTCAGGCAAACGATGCCGGCAATGGCGATGGCCATGAGCACAACTCCGATTGCCGACCTGAAGGCCACCACGCCAACCAGCAGTCCCAACAACGCAATCACCCACCGCAAGAGGAAGGCCAACCGCCCATCGAACAAGGTGGGGAGTTGGCTCATCGCCTCAGAACGCCGCTTCTTCCCGCTCCATGAGCACGAGGTTCGGGAGTTTCCGCGCGCCGAAGATGCGCCGGGCGCGGGCCTCGACGTCCGGCCATTTCACTCGCCTGCGGCGGGGCTTCGGGGCGACCGCCGGCTCCTCCAGCGCGAGAACCGCCAGCACGAATTTTTCCCGCTCAAGGACGGGCAGGGTCTTGACCTGCTGAAGGAGTTCGGTCGCGCTCATGGTGGGAAACTAACCGAGGAGCATCGGGCAAACAAGCGTATCCCCGCCTGCGACGCGCGCACCTCCGCCAACTGCGTCCGCGCGAAATCCTCCGCGAGGCTCGCCATGTCGCCGAGGACGCGGATTTGGACGGGCGTGCCCTTGCCGAGTTCGGCGGCGGGGGATGGAGAGGTAAGTATTCAAGGCGTCATTCGGACCATGTCCGGAGGCAACGAAGCCAAGAACTTCTCTATCTGTCCCGCCGGTTGAACGGTGAACTGACTCCCCTCGATTTGGAATGCATCGTATTGGCCTGGAATTGTCAGCAAGCTAACCACCTTCGTCTTTCCGCTGTCCGTTTCAATCCGAGCGGTCCCCAGTGCAATCATCTTCTTCTGGAGCCAAAGTCTGCGTGACGAATCCAATAGTCCGAAGAACTCGTCCATCTGCTTGCTGTTCAAGTTGGCCTCTCTGCCGTGAAAGTTGTCGTCTGGGGCCATGAACCCGAGCCTCACCGCCGTTGCAGAGTCGCGTGAGGGGAATGGGCTGATCAGCAGAAAAGCAGCGCCAATCACGACGAGTGCGGACGCAATGCCAAGTGCAATTCGGCGGGATACTTTCATGCGTTGTGCAGCCCGAGTTGCTTTATCTCCTGCGCACCAAGCATCACCACTCTCATGTCATGCGCCCCGTCCTGCCGGGCGAACTCGTAGAACAGGTGCCACTGGCCGTTCGCAAACTTCGCGTCGAAGTAACGCGCCGACCCGGTCGCGAACGGGCTGGTGACGAACGGCCCGTCCGGCGACACCGAGCGCCAGTCGCGCAGGTTGCTGGACACCGCGAGCGCGCACCGTTCCTCGTAGTTCTCCGCCTCGCTTGCGCTGCCGTCATAGAAGGCGAGCCAGCGCGTCCCGCCGGTAGCAGCCGACGTGAGGAGGCTCTGTTCAAATTCCGCACTCCGCGTTCCGCCTTCCGCATTTGATTGGAGCCTCCTCACGTCGGCTGCTACCGGGATGATGGAGTTGATGCGCCGGCAATACTTGTCCCAGCCGGTCGCGTCCGGCTTGAGCACCACGCCCTGCCATTCCCACTTGTCGAGGTCGCGCGAGGTCGCGAGGCCGGTGGCGGAGACGCACTCGCCGGTGTTGAAAATGTCCAGCGTTCCGTGCGAAGCGGCGCTCGTGCGCGCGGTCGGCAGCGCGATGCTGAGGAAGAGATGGAAGACGCCGTCCACTTCGAGAATCCAAGGATCCTTCACGCCTTCGAGTCCCAGCGGCGCGGCGGTGAAAATGACTTCGCGTCGCGCCGGGTCGAGCTGTTCCACCTTCGACGCCTTCATCAGCGCCGTGCACCAACGGCCGTCCGCCGGGTCCACGTAGCTCGTGAAGTAGCGCCACAGGCCGTCGCGCCCGCGATGCAGCGCGCTGCGCTCGATGGACGCGGAGCCGTATTGGTCCTTCGTGATGCGCAGCACATCGTCCCACTGCTTGAGGTCGGATGAGCGCGCGATGCGCACCTCGCCGCCCCGGTCCGGCGCGACGCCGCGCGGGCGGCGGATGCGGTAGGTGAGATACCACGCGCGCTCCGGCTCGTCGTAATACGCACCGGGGCAGCCGACCCAGTAGCCCTTCTCGTTGCCGACGGGTTCGCGGATGACAGTGCCTTGGGCCAGCAGTTCGTTCGTGAGCATGGCGAAGTGTTAGCTACCGCCGGGACGCAGAGCAAACCCGGAAGCAACGTGTCGCCTCACAGCAGCGCATTTCAGATTCTTGCAGGTTGTTTCAGCGCGATTCGGACCGGGGCTGAGAAATAGTTGCCGCCGTTCCCCCTCACCCCGGCCCTCTCCCTCGGGGAGAGGGAGGAAGTCAGCCAGTGCTCGAAGTGCTGTGGCGTTCCTGTCGGCCGAAAGCGGAATGCGTTCCTCCCTCTCCTCGGGGGAGAGGGCCGGGGTGAGGGGGAAGAGGCGCTACCAGTTGCCGGCCTCGCATCAACCAGGCTTTCGGCAGCCTGCTGGAAATTGAGCTGCGCCCGCCTCACAGTGCCACGGTGCGGCCCGGCATCGCGACGGGGTAGAAGCCGTTCGCGTCCGGCTGCACCGGCGCGGGCGCGTCCCACGCAAACACCTTGGGCAGGAGGTCGAGCTTCGAGTTGAAGGCCTCGTCCCACTCGATGAGCTTGCCGGAGTAGGTCGCCATGCGGCCCATGAT
>Ga0169931_10009039_pt1 | contig 14441 bp, 14 predicted proteins | sample Kivu_15m_20L_FD_129675 | JGI IMG/M metagenome (GOLD analysis project Ga0169931, IMG submission 129675) | Freshwater microbial communities from Lake Kivu, Western Province, Rwanda to study Microbial Dark Matter (Phase II) - Kivu_15m_20L... | ecosystem: Environmental > Aquatic > Freshwater > Lake...
CCACCAGATAACACAGCCTTGTAAGCACGGTGTTGAGCAGGTGGTTGTTGGCGTACCAGTGCGCATCGATAAAGGGGATGAACCGCCCCGAATGGACGTAATGGAAATACGTGGCCACCTCGTCATGGCTGAACGGGACGAACTGCGCCCGCAGCCACAGATACACCCACAACAGCCCGAACAGCGCAGCTGCCACAAGCGTCTCGGTGCGGCTGGGGCCGATCGGTTTTTCCATACGCCAAAGTTGGGGCAGCGGAGCACCCCGTCCGCATGGCATTGGCGGGCAAGCCGTTTCTTTGCGGCCCCAGTCATCAACCCATAATCTACATGGCCCTCGACCGCAACGGAATAGCCAGGCGCATTGCGCAGGAACTACGCGATGGATACTATGTCAACCTCGGTATCGGCATACCCACATTGGTGGCCAATCACATCCCGGAGGGCATCGAGGTGGAGTTCCAGAGCGAGAACGGCATCCTCGGCATGGGGCCTTTCCCCTTCGAGGGCGAGGAGGACCCCGATCTGATCAATGCGGGTAAACAGACCATCACAGCGCGTCAGGGCGCTGCTTATTTCGACTCGGCCACCAGCTTTGCCATGATCCGTGGGCAGCACGTGCATCTTACCGTGCTGGGTGCCATGGAGGTGAGTGATCAGGGCGACATAGCCAACTGGAAGGTGCCCGGCAAGATGGTGAAGGGCATGGGCGGGGCCATGGATCTGGTGGCATCGGCCAAGAACATCATTGTGGCCATGGCGCACACCGACAAGGAGGGCAACTCGAAGCTGCTGCCCAAGTGCACCCTGCCTATAACAGGCGTGGCCTGCGTGAAGAAGGTGGTCACCGATCTGGCCGTGCTCGACATCACGCCAGATGGGTTCGTCCTGCTCGAACGCGCTCCGGGGGTATCGGTGGAACAGATCAAGACCGCCACTGCGGGCCGTCTCATCATCCCTGATGAGGTGCCGGAGATGAAGTTGTGATTCTCTAGCGTTCAAAGCTCAATAAGCCCCCCACTCCTGACCCTGTTCTCTTCTTGGGATAGGAGTGAAACCAGTTACAGGTTTCTTTTTTCGGGTGAATGCCCTGATGGGCAGGATCATGAACACGTAGGCCACTGTGAGCAGCACCGTCCCGTTGATGCGACCCATGACTTGGGCAAGTGCCATCCAAGCTCTGTGAATGTTGAGTCGGACCAGACCTGATGCGATGCCCGCCACGGCCACCAATGCGGGTACGGCATAAGACCACATCGACCCGAAGCGGTAATTGAGCAGAGCCAAGGCCACCGCCACTGCGGCCAAGCTATACCACGCCTGCTGCGGCACGGGTAGGGCAGGTGAGGGCTGCTCCCGATATTCGGGCTGTTCTGACTTCAGGTAAATGCGTCTGTCCACCACCAGCACATCCAGTCCGCAGCGCATGAAAGTGCGGTAGGCATCGGCAGCTGTGCGCACAATGGGTTCACCGCGCAGGTTGAAACTGGTGTTGACCAGCATAGGCACAGCGGTGCGCCCGCCAAAGGCTGTGAGCAGAGCGTGGAACAGCGGATCGGTCTGTGCCGATACGGTCTGCACGCGGGCCGAGCCATCCACATGTGTCACGGCCGCAACCGGTCCGGGTATCTGCGCCAGCCTTTCGGCCATGGGCATAGAATAGGGCAGGTGTCCCAATAGGACCTCGGGCCGCACCGTAGCCGTGAACAGCATGTAAGGCGAACCGCCCGCCAGATTGAACCAATTAGCCGCAGCCTCTTCAGTGACCGCTGGTGCAAAAGGCCTGAACGATTCGCGGAACTTAACCTTCAGGTTCAGGTCGCGTTGCATGGTCGTGTTGCGCGGGTCGGCCAGTATGCTGCGCCCGCCCAAAGCCCGCGGCCCGAACTCCATGCGGCCCTGCACCCAACCCACCGTGAGGCCATCGGCCAGCAGCGTGGCCACCTCGTTGCACAGTGCCGTGTCGTCCGCCATCTCGGTGTAAGGTGCGTCAGGTGGCAGGGCATCGGCATCGTCCACACTTCCGCCCAGACGCGCGCCCTGCATGGCATCACCGTTTTTCTCGGGCCATGTCGGCTCGCTCAGCCGCGCATCGGCCCACAAGGCTGCACCCAGCGCACCGCCTGCATCTCCGGCAGCGGGTTGTATCCATACATCTTTGAACAGACCGCTACCGCGCAGCCGTGCGTTGGCCACGCAGTTAAGTGCCACGCCACCGGCCATGCACAGGTGGTCGCAGCCGGTCTGTTGCTTAGCATGAGCGGCCATGCGCAGCACAACTTCCTCAGTGAAATGCTGTAGGGCCAGTGCGAGGTCGCAATGGTGCTGTTCGATGGGCGCATCCATCTGCCTCCGCCCGAACCCGAATAACAGCTCCCAATCGCTATCCACTATCATCCTATCTGAATGATCGAAAGCGAAGAGCTCATTTTTCAGCATCAAGGAACCATCATCATTGAGCTTGGCGATCCGGTCATTGATCAACTGAAGGAATTGATCCACCTGTTGTGTGCCGCCAACGCCATAGGGCGCCAGTCCCATCACCTTGTATTCGCCCTCATTCACCCGAAAACCAAGAAAATACGTGAATGCCGAATACAGCAGACCCAACGAGTGCGGATAGCGCATCTCGCTGATCATCTCAATGCTGTTCCCTTTGCCGTGCGCGATGGTGGCAGTGGCATGTTCGCCCACGCCATCAATGGTCAGAATGGCTGCCTCTGCGAATGGGCTGGGCAGGTACGCACTGGCCGCATGGCTCAGGTGGTGGTCGGTGAACAATATGGGAACCGTGCGGTGATCCGCTGATCCGGCATCTTTCAGGCCCTTGCGCAACTGCCTGCGCATGAGCAGTTTCTGTGCGGCCCATACGGGCATCGAGCGCAAGAACTGACCGTATGTGCGCGGTGCTCCTTGTATGATCCCTTCCAGCAGCCGCTCAAATTTGAGCATCGGCCGCTCGTAATAGACCACCTGATCGATGGGGCCAGGGTGCAGCCGCAAGCAATCGGCCAGGGCCAACGTGGGGAAAGCCGCATCGTGCTTCAGGCGCGTGTACCGCTCCTCCTGCACTGCGAACACCAAGCGGCCATCCTCTACCAGACACACGGCCGAGTCGTGGTAATAGGCCGATATGCCGAGGGTGCGCATGGGGCTGTCAGGCTGATTAATCTTCTTTAATTGAGCTGACTAAGGCGAAACAAAGCAGGAATGACCATGTTTTGGGGTCTGTTCTGAAACATGACATGAAAACATTAAGTCCGGCCAAGAGGCTGTTCAGGCTGCTCTCGGTTGACCGTGCAGATATAATCAACATTTACATCTGTGCGGGCCTCAATGGCCTCATTTCGCTCACTATCCCTTTGGGGGTACAGGCGGTGATCGGGTTGATCATGGCCGGGTCGGTATCGGCCTCGTGGCTGCTACTGGTAGGACTTGTAGTAATTGGCGTGGTCGCCTCCGGGGCACTGCTTGTCATGCAGGTCACGCTCACTGAGATCCTGCAGCAGCGCCTTTTTGTGCGTTCGGCCATAGAGTTCACTTACCGCATACCCAGGGTGAGACCCGAGGCGCTCGGAGGCTCTTACGCCCCCGAACTGGTCAACCGTTTCTTCGATACCACCATGGTTCAGAAAGGGTTGCCCAAGGTGCTCATAGACCTGCCTTCGGCCCTCCTTCAGATCGTGTTCGGTCTGCTGCTGCTCTCGTTCTATCACCCCTATTTCATCATTTTCGGGTTGATGCTCATGCTGTTGCTTGTGGCCATTTTCAGGTTCACGTGGTACAGCGGCCTCAGTTCGAGCCTCAACGAGAGCAAGTACAAACACAAGGTCGCTCATTGGCTCGAGGAACTGGCCCGTTCGCTCTACACCTTCAAGCAGGCTGGCGACAGCCCATTGCCCATGCAGCGTGCCGATGCTCTGCTCAAAGGATATTTGGGCGCAAGGCGCAGCCACTTCAGGGTACTCATGCTCCAACTGGTCAGCACAGTGGCCTTCAAGACATTGATCACCGCTGCCTTTCTCGACACCGGTTTCGCCTACCTCGGCCCCAACGGCATGGTCGAGGGCGCCTGCCTCGTTGAGGCCCGCACCAAGGCCATGCTCTTCAACCGCATCAAAGAGACCCTCCTGGCCGATGGCATGCCCTTGCCCCTCATGCTCCACAGCCTCCCCATCGCCCAGATCGAGGAGCGCCAGGGCGAGCAGCTCATCAGCCACACCGTCTCATAGCCCCACTCCTCCTTCGTTTGGGCGTGCCCGCCCCGCTCTCTTCACCCCCCTCCTGCCAAGGAGGGGCTGGGGGAGGTCTCTTCCCACCCTCACCCAGCGGGTCGGTCGGGCTGTCCGCTCATACTCCTCGCTACGCTCCGGGGTATCCGCTCCCATCCCTCACGCAGGCTCACCCTCAGTCACCCTACCGGACTCCTTGCGTTACGACCCATACGAGCAGGCTATAGTCGATGAATATGTGTCTGACATAACGGAGCGTTTCGAGTTAAATAATTGATATAGATTGTTTTATGAGGTCTTTGTAGGTGTCTTTTCCTTATTACTGGCTTCCCTTTTTCATTACTGGCTCTCCCTGCACCGTTACTGGCTCTCCTTTTTTCGTTACTGGCTCTTCCTGTACTGCTACTGGCTTTCCTTTTTTCATTACTGGCTCTCCCTGCACCGTTACTGGCTCTCCTTTTTTCATTACTGGCTCTCCCTGCACCGTTACTGGCTTTCCTTTTTTCATTACTGGCTCTCCCTGTACCGTTACTGGCTCTCCCTGCACTGCTACTGGCTTTCTTTTTTTCATTACTGGCTTCTCCCGCCCTCTCCGCTTGCATCTTGCGTGTGCTCCTACCTCTGCCTTTGGCATCTTCTTTAAACCCCTCCAGGTAAGATTCACTCCACAAGCCGAAGAGAAGCCTCACATCCCCACAGGCTTTTCACCCTCACTTTCACTCTCACTTTCACCCCCGCTTTCACCTCCCCCACAGTACCGATATTCGCACGCCCACATCGCCATGCAGGAGTTACCAAAACCGCCCCAGCCTCCCAAGGAGCCCATCGGCAAGAAACTCCGCGTCAAGTACCGCCTCCTCATCATGGACGAGGACACCTTCGAGCAGAAGCTGTCCCTCCTTCTCTCGCCCATGAACATCATCACGTTCCTCGGCTCCCTCAGCATATTCCTCATCATCCTCGTCACGTATATCATCGCTTTCACCGGCCTGCGCGAGTACATACCCGGCTACTCCGACCTCGACCTCAGGCGCCAGGCCTACGAGAACGACAGGCGCCTCGACTCCCTCGAGCAGCAGATCGCCCTCCGCGACCAGTACGTGGCCAACCTCTTCACCGCGCTGGGCGACAGTGTGGCTCCCGAGGTCATTCAGAAGCCCGACAGTACCCGTAAGGAGGTGAACCTCGATCAGCCTCTCTCCGATCAGGATTCCATGCTCCGTGCCTTGGTCGATGAGGAAGAGCGCTTCAACCTCCGCGTCATGTCATTCTCCCGCCCCGAACAGGGCGATGAGGGCATCCGCCACTTCTACTTCTTCCCACCCCTCAAAGGCCAGATCACCGAAGGCTTCAGTGCCGACAGTTCACACTTCGGCATTGATATAGTGAGCACCGAGAATGAACCTGTGCGGGCCGCCCTCGATGGCACCGTGATCCTCTCCTCTTGGACTTACGAGGCAGGCAACGTACTCGCCATTCAGCATACCTCCGACCTTGTCACTTTCTACAAGCACAACTCTGCTCTGCTCAAGAAACAGGGCGAGCGCGTCAAAGCAGGCGATGTGGTGGCCATCATCGGCAACACCGGCCAGCACACCACCGGCCCACACCTCCACTTCGAGCTGTGGTTCCGTGGTCGCCCAGTCAATCCGGTCGATTATCTCGTCTTCTGAGTCTCGCTCAGTCCGGCCATCACCGCTTTCGCCTTGGCAGGGCCTATCAGAGCGGTCAACTCCTCCAAGGTCGCTTCGCGTACGCGCTTCACCGAACGGAAGTGCCCCAGCAGCTTCTGCGACACCGTTTCGCCTATGCCCGGTATATCAGTCAACGCGGTGCGTATGGTCTCTTTGCTGCGCTTGCCTCGGTGGTGCGTTATACCGAAGCGGTGCGCCTCGTTGCGCGCCTGCTGAATGATGCGTAACGACTCGCTCCGTTTGTCGATATAGAGCGGCAATGGGTCATCGGGGAAATAGATCTCTTCCAGCCGTTTGGCAATGCCGACCACAGTCATCTTGCCACGCAGTTGCAACGCATCGAGCGCTTCCATGGCGCTGCTCAGTTGGCCCTTGCCGCCATCGATTATTATCAGTTGGGGCAATGGTTGATTCTCTTCCACCAACCTCGAATACCTGCGCGTTATCACCTCCCTCATACTGGCAAAATCATCGGGGCCTTCGACACTTTTTATGTTGAAATGCCGATAATCCTTCTTGGCCGGCTTGCCATCGCGGAAACACACCATGGCCGCCACTGCGAATTGGCCTTGAATGTTCGAGTTGTCGAAACACTCGATGTAGCGCGGTTGCACGGTCATGCGCAGGTCTTTGCGCATTTGCTCCATTATACGATTCACGCTGTTCTCCGGATCCAGTATCTCCTGCTGCTTGTCGCGGTCGCGTTTGTAGGTCTGTGCGTTGCGCTCGCTCAGCTTCAATAGTTTGGCGCGGTCGCCACGCTGCGGCACGGTGAAAGTGACGCCCGGAAATTCCAGCTCCACCTCAAACGGAAGCACGTATTCCTTGGTCTCATCGCCATAGCGGGCGCGGAGGTCAATCAGCGCGGCCTCCAGCAGCTCTTGGTCGGTCTCGTCCAACCGTTTTTTCACTTCCACGGTATGCGAATGAATGATGGCGCCCTCCACCACCCGCATAAAATTGACGTAGCCTGCTCGCACATCGCTCACTACGCTAAGTACATCGACCCCGGTCACATACGGGCTCACCACCACTGAGCTACGCTGGTACTTCTCTATCGATGCGATCTTCTCTTTCATGGCCTGCGCCTCCTCAAATTCGAGGTTCGAGGCATGGCGGTGCATGCGGTCCGTAAGGTGATCCACCACCTCGCGCACGTTGCCCTTCAGGATCTTTCGTATCTGCCCGATGGCCTCGTCATGGTCGGCCTCGCTCTGTAGACCCACGCAAGGCCCCTTGCAATTGCCGATGTGGTATTCAAGGCATAACTTGAATTTCCCCGCTTTGATGTTGGCCGCATTGAGGTTGAGCGTACATGTTCGGATGGGGTACAACTGCCTGATCAGGTCTAGCAGCGTGTGCATGCCCTTGCCACTTGCGTATGGCCCGAAGTATTGGCTCCCATCGCGCACCGGATTGCGGGTATGGAACACGCGGGCAAAAGGTTCCTTCTTTATGCAGATCCACGGGTAGGTCTTATCATCCTTCAGTAGGATGTTGTACCGCGGCTGATATTCCTTAATGAGGTTATTCTCGAGAAGGAGCGCATCGAACTCGTGCTCAGTTACAATGAATTTGATGTCCGCGATCTTGCGAACAAGAATGGCCGTCTTTCGGCTATCGTAGCGGTCCTTGCTGAAATAGCTGCTCACCCGCTTGCGCAGGTTCTTGGCTTTGCCTACGTAGATGATTGTGCCCCCTTCATCAAAATACTGATATACACCCGGCTGCTCTGGCAGGATACGCAGCAGGGTCTGAATGTGAGCGGGGGCTTCGAAAACAGACAACTCTCAATTGAAACAGAACAATTCAAAAATACACCATACATGGCCAGAGTCAAATTGCCCCAAGAATGCGCCTTACCTGCCGCATGTGGTGGTTCTGGTGCTCATGCATGAACTTGAGTGTCTGCATGATGGTGATCTTACCAGCTGCGGGGTGTTTGAACACCTCGGCATTCAGCATTTCCACAGGAAAGTCGACAAGGAATTGTCTCAATTGGGCACGACCCTCAGTCCACTTCGCTTCGGCATCACCAAACGGGATGGTGACATCGGGTTCTTTTAAAATGCTCGGTGCTTTGTATTTTATTGGCAACCATAGGGCGAGACGTAACAGGGTGGCGCGGTACCACGTGTTGAAAGTGGCCTTATCCACGGCTCCGCCCGATAGTTTTTTGCGCATGTAAGCCAGTCCCTGCGCTTCGGCAACACTCAAGTGAATGCATACCTGCGCCACGCTCCAGCCGCCATCGGCTGCAGGACGACTGTATTTCGCGTCTGAATGGTTGAATTTTGCGAACATGGCCGTCCGTTCGGCCTCCATCTCATCAAACGCCTTCAAAAGGGCCACCGAGTTTTTCTGCATGGCCGTGAAGGTAGCAGCATCAGTGCTCAATGCGGTTGAAAGCACTGCCCAGATGCCGCTGTAGTCCATTCCGCTGCAATGTGCCCACCAGCTTGGCATACTCAGGCGCGTGCGATTGAGCCCACCGCGTGAAAGCCTCCTTGTCGGCCTCGCCCAGAATGTGGTAGGCGTATACCTCCATCAATCCCTGCATTCTAAGCTCGGTCCATAGACTGCTCAATGGCGATGCTGGCAGTGTGGTGCTCGCCATACATACGTACATCCTCGCCATACTGCCCAACTCGGTGTCTTTGGCGTGGCACGGTCCTATTGCTGCGGCCAAGGTCTGCCCAAAGTCATCCGTGGCCTTGCCGTTGCCTTTGGTGACTGCACGCAGGTTGCGGTAAACGATCAATGCTGCATCGCGCTTGCTAGTGCGGTCATCGGTCAGATTCAGGTACGTCTCGGCATATATCCATGCCCAGAGCGGGTGCTTTTCTTCCAGCAGACGCGCGGCCAGCAAGTAGTTCTCTGCAAACATTGGCGCCTTGGCAGCACCGGTCTCAAAGGCCGCAGCAGCCCGTTCGAGGCTGTCGGTTGCCACATAGGCGCGGCCCAATCCCGCATAGAGTGCACCATCGGCAGGCCATTTCTCCAATCCGTAGCGGTAGGTCTCTGCAGCCTGCTTGTACTTCTTCAGGGCCATATAGCACTGCCCTAGGATAGGATACAGGGTGGCATCCACTTCGGCATGGAAGGATAGCGGATACAGTGCCTTTTCCGCTTTCGCGGCATTACCCATTAGAAGATGTGTGCGGCCAAGTTCCAATGAGATCTCATAGCTACCGGGCATCGCGTTGCGGGCCTTTTGCAGAAGCTCAAGGCCGCCATGCAGGTCGTTGGCTTCCACTTTGGCCATGCCTTGCCGAGCCAAACGCATAGCCTCTGACCCTTCCTGAGCTTGGGCACTTATGAAGATTAGGACAAGGATCGGAAGCGAGAGGAAGTGTTTCATTCTATTCAGGGATAGGCCTACGTGCCGCGCTTCAACGGATATTGGCTGATCATGTTCCAATTGAAGGTATATGCGCAAATTCGCACCCCGATATAACCACACACAGATGGAACAGTTGATTCGCGATTTCCCTAACCAGATCCTCAAGGCCATGGCCATCGGCAATGGCTTCATTCCTACCGATGCTGATGTTGATTACGCCAATGTGGTCATCTCCGGTTGTGGCGGTTCGGGCATCGGTGGGACCGTAGCGGCCGAGCTGGTAGCGGGCGAATGCCCAGTACCTATTGCTGTGATCAAAGAATATGGCATACCCGCCTATGTTGGAATTGGTACCCTGTTCCTTTCTTGTTCCTATTCTGGTAATACCGAAGAGACCATTTCAGCCACAGAGCAAGCACTCAGTCGTGGGGCCAAAGTTGTGGTCATTGCCAGCGGTGGAAAGCTCATTGAGATTGCCCGATCTCAGAACCTCGACCACATCATTATTCCAGGAGGTCAACCACCACGCGCCAGTTTCGGACTCTCATTCCCTCAGATACTTTATGTTCTTCATGGGTTCGGGTTGATCTCAAGAGGATTTGAACATGGGCTGGAGAAAGCTGTAGAACTCATGGACACTGAACATGATGATATCGTCTCAAAAGCTACAGACGTTGCTTCAGCAATGTTTGGTAGGTTACCTGTGATTTACACTTCGGCTGGCAACGAGGGTGTTGCTGTCAGGTTCAGGCAGCAGGTCAACGAGAACTCAAAGGTGCTGTGTTGGCATCATGTCATACCTGAGATGAACCACAATGAATTGGTAGGTTGGACTGAGAAGGACAATAGACTCATAGTGATTCTCTTCAGGAATACAACAGACCATGCTCGTATTCAACTCAGGATGGAGAGTAATAAACGGACGTTCTTGGTTTTAACGCCCAATGTCCTTGAGATCTGGTCAAAAGGAAATGGCCCGATAATACGGGCCATTTATCAGATACACTTCGGAGATTGGGTCTCCCTTTTCTTAGCCCGCCTTCGTAAGGTGGACGAGATGGAAGTGCGGGTGATTGATCAGCTTAAGGCTGAACTTTCGAGGCTCTGATTAATTCCGATCAATCCAAATCTCAGCAGTATTGCCGTTGATTTCTAACATGAATATTCCACAAAGGTCAAGATAAGCCATACCGGTTTCGCCTTTGATCATGAGTCTGTAATTTTCATCCAAATTAGACCTTTTGCTAATATTGCCTTTGAAAGTGTGGCTCTCACCTCCTTGAATCTTGACAATCAGTTGATTGATTTCGTTTTCATAGACCAGTTGGTAGAACTCCTTGGGATGAATCGGACCCGAACAATCGCCCGATCCTCTTGAAGACTGACCGGAGCGTGTTGGTACCGATGATAACTTCGTTGTTGTCTCGGGCCTATCTTCCCCACTCTTAGTCTGAATGCTATGGACTTGGGAAAAGGCGTCAAACTGCATTGTTATGACGAACAAAGCGCTTAAGGCAAAGAACTTCTTCATGGATTGTCGAGTTTTGATTTGAAATGGAGACACAGTTAACTGCGCACAAAGTTAGTTTCTCAGACCTTGGTGTGATAGGGTACAAGGAATGTTGGGACTATCAGTTGACGTTATTTAACGAGATGGTGGCCCGCAAGCTGCACAATCGCGATAACCCTGAATGCCTAAGACCGACAGAAAGCACCCTGATTTTCTGCGAGCATCCGCATGTTTATACCCTTGGCAAGAGCGGCAGCGAGGATAATCTGTTGCTCGATGATACAGGGTTACACGTACATGGAGCCTCGTTCTACCGCATCAACCGTGGGGGCGATATAACCTATCACGGCCCAGGGCAGTTGGTGTGTTACCCGATTTTCGACCTGGATCATTTCTTCACTGACATCCACCGCTTTATCGATCATCTGGAGGATGCTATCATTGCTACCTTAAGTAGCTATGGTCTTGCTGCGGGCAAAGGCCCTAAGGGTTACACAGGCGTGTGGCTCGATTGGGACGACCCATTGAGAGCGCGCAAGATCTGTGCGTTCGGTATGCACACCAGCAGGTGGGTCACCATGCACGGTTTTGCCCTTAACGTGAATACCGACCTGAGTTATTACCGCCACATTGTGCCCTGCGGCATACCCGACCGTGATGTGACCTCCTTGCAGCGCGAATTGGGACGCGAAGTGGATATGGCCGAGGTGAAGACGCGTCTTTTATCAGAACTGAAACGGTCACTCGGACTCGGCCTCAAGGCTGAATGACGGTATAGGCGATCTTGTCACCCTCCTTCACCCCATAGCGGTCGCAGAATCCCTCGAAAACCTCGAGCACGTATTTAGCCGGTCCTTTTGATGGGATACTGCGCTCATTTTTCGGTACTGTGTAGGCTGCTATGCTCTCGATGGTGCCATCCTGCCTAATGTAGAGGATATCAAGCCCGATCAACGTATTTTTCATCCAGAAACTCCGCTGCTCCTCCTCTTCAAAGATGAAAAGCATACCACGCGTGTCAGGCAGCGACCTGCGGTGCATGAGTCCGATTGTGCGCTCGCTCTCGTCAATAGCCAGCTCTATATCAATCTGCCTCAGTGTATCGCCATTGGCTGAGATGAACCAAAGCTCGCCTTCCTTCTTGAACGGAGGTTCGGATTGTGTCGGCTGAGGCGCACTTGTTGCAGCAGGCGCAGCGGCCTTCTCGGTCTCCGATGTGGTATCGCAGGCCAGCAGAGATGTGGCAAGTAGGAACATTGTGAGGTTACGGATCATGGCCGCAAGTTCGCCAAAGACAGCTTCTCGGGAACACGGCCTTTAGCATACCGAGGTCCTTTGCTGGCTCCGCCTTTGCGAAGTTCGCGCTGCTCAGATTGGCTCAGTGAGGCGACATGAGAGCATGTGTCACAACAACAACCTTTATGAGCGGCCGCGCAGGCATCGCATTGGATGAAGAGCAGATTGCAAGCCTTGTTGCGGCAGTTGGTGTGCGTGTCGCACGGGGCACCGCACTGATGGCAGTAGGCCAGAACCTCATCTGTGACACGCTCGCCCAGCCGGTCGTCAAACACGAAGTTCTTGCCGTGGAAACGGCTCTTTATACCATCCTCTCGCACCTGGCGGGCGTATTCAATGATCCCACCGTTTAGCTGATACACCTCGCCATATCCTTGCGAACGCATGTAGGCACTGGCTTTCTCGCAGCGGATGCCGCCCGTGCAATACATCAGCAGTTTCTTGTCTTTGGCATGGGCGAAATTCTCAGCCACGTGTGGCAACAGATCTCTGGTGGTGTCGACATCGGGTAACGAAGCATTGTCAAATCGGCCAACTTCGCTCTCGTAATGGTTGCGCATGTCAACCACCACCGCATCCGGGTCATCGAGCAGGCGGTTCCAGTCCTCGGCATTCAAGTGCACGCCACCGCCAGTGCCATCAAACCGGAAGTCAGTGAGCCCATCAGCCACAATCTTGGGTCGGGCTTTCACCTTTAGCTTCAGGAAACTCTTCCCGTTGTCCTCTATGGCCACATTCAGCCTAAGATCTTTGAGTTCGGGTATCGATTCGAGCAGGTGTCTCAGGTCTGTGATGTGCTCCTTCGGCACACTAATCTGAGCGTTGATGCCTTCTGTTGCCAGGTAGATGCGGCCCAGCACACCTATGGAGTCCATCAGTGCATAGAACTTGTCGCGGAAAACGGGAGGCTCTGCTATGTTGAAATAGCGGTAAAACGATATGGTGACTCGCTCCTGTCCGCTGGCCTCAAGCCGTTTGCGTAGGGTCTCTGAGTCGTAGATATTGTAAAGCCTCATAGCGGGCGCGAATTTACCGGCCCAATACGCTAAGACAGATGATATGCATCAGTCACTCACTGCTCGCTCACCACGGCAGCACTCAGCCACTCGCGGTTCATGCGGGCAATGTTCTCTAACGAAATGCCTTTGGGGCATTCCACTTCGCAGGCGCCTGTGTTTGTGCAGTTGCCGAAGCCTTCGAGGTCCATTTGGTTCACCATGTTCAGCACACGCTGCTCGGCCTCTACACGGCCTTGCGGCAGCAGTGCCAGCTGGCTCACTTTGGCCGAGACGAACAACATGGCCGAAGCATTCTTACATGTGGCCACGCAAGCCCCACAGCCGATGCATGTGGCAGCGGCAAAGGCATTGTCGGCATCCTTCTTAGGAACCGGCAGGCAGTTAGCGTCCTGCGCTGCGCCTGTGTTCACGCTGATGTACCCACCGGCCTGAATAATGCGGTCGAAGGCCGAACGGTCCACAACAAGATCTTTGATCACTGGGAACGCTTCAGCCCTCCAAGGCTCGATATAGATAGTGTCGCCATTCTTGAACGAGCGCATGTGCAATTGGCAGGTGGTCACGCCAGTCTGTGGTCCATGCGCACGTCCGTTGATGAATAGCGAACACATGCCGCAGATGCCCTCGCGGCAGTCGTGGTCAAATGCCACAGGCTCTTCGCCTTTCATAACGAGTTGCTCGTTGAGCACGTCCAACATCTCCAGAAAGGACATGTCGGGCGAGATACCGCTAACGGGGTAGTCAACGATTTTCCCCGAGTCTTTGGGCCCGTTCTGACTCCAGATCTTTAGGGTGAGGTTCATTCCTTTCTCAGCCATGACTTCTTTAATTTTAACAGCTCACTTGTAGCTGCGCTGAACGACTTTAATAGTCTCATACACCAGTTCCTCCTTGTGCAGGTTGGACTTGCCCGGGTCGCCTGTAAACTCCCATGCTGAGACGAAGGCCATGCCTACATCATCGCGTTTGGCCTCCCCGTCCTCTGTCTGGTGCTCTTCGCGGAAATGGCCTCCGCAGCTCTCCTCACGGGTCAGCGCATCGAGGCACATCAATTCGCCCAACTCTAGGAAATCGGCCACGCGGCCCGCTTTGTCAAGCTCAGGATTGTAGTTGCTATCGGAACCCGGAACGCGAACCTCTTTCCAGAACTCCTCGCGGATGGCGCGGATCTCGGCCAAAGCCTCGTTCAGCCCTTTGGCATTACGGGCCATGCCGCACTTGTCCCACATCACCTTTCCCAGGCGCTTGTGGAAGCTATCCACCGTCTTGGTGCCCTTGTTGTTGACGAAGAAGTTGATGCGGTCTTTCACCGACTTCTCGGCCTCATCAAATGCAGGGGTGTCGGTTTTA
>Ga0169931_10009040_pt1 | contig 14441 bp, 6 predicted proteins | sample Kivu_15m_20L_FD_129675 | JGI IMG/M metagenome (GOLD analysis project Ga0169931, IMG submission 129675) | Freshwater microbial communities from Lake Kivu, Western Province, Rwanda to study Microbial Dark Matter (Phase II) - Kivu_15m_20L... | ecosystem: Environmental > Aquatic > Freshwater > Lake ...
ATAATAAGGGGAAGGTATAGGTTTAGGTTTAGGTTCAGGTTCAGGTTCAGGTTCAGGTTCAGGTATAGGTATTATTTATATCTACTTTTCTTTTTCAATTTATGTATTACGACAGCGAACGATAAATGAGGTCGATAGATGTTTCCTTCCTCGATCGAAACACCCTGTGATCTACATCTTAAATTTACTTATGATGTTTTATACCAATCTGTGTTAATTTTAACATCTATTTATGAGATGGGCACTTATTCTTTCAAATAATCATTAATTGTAAAAAATCTTATAATCCATCCGGCTCTGTATGTTTTTTTAGTTTATTTGTATTTGAATTCTAAAGTAGAATACTTTTTTCTTGATAAACATTATTCCAAAAGCTGAGATGAGGCCTACCCTTATACGTCTATACGAATTGCTATAAAACCGGTTAAAGTTTTTAAAAGTATTCGACAAGTTTTCCTTACACATTGAATGATTTAAGTTTCTTTATTTTTTCGCATAATTTTTACCAATCTTATAGGGTACCGCCCATATGAATATTTTGAATCCCACAAGTTGCATCATTTATTTTAGGTTCGAATTCTTTTTACTAAATATATTTTTTTTTGTAAGTATTAAATATTGAAGCAATTGAGAATACTTTAAAAAAAATATTCTTGGTTGAGAAATCAGCTTATATTTTTTAACTCACGCACATATATGTACTTTTCTTTATTTAACCTGTCATTTCCTAAATAATTTAATTCCAACTTATTTTGTTAAAATTATCTATATTAACTTCTTTTTTTTGTTTAGGATTTATAAAAATCTTTCTAAGCTAGTAGGCATTTCTATTGATGTAATTGCTGAAATAAATCAGTATTATCGACCAGACATCGTCAGGAGTTATTTTTACATCTCCGTGATTAACGTATGCTTGATAAAATGCTTAGATGAGAGTTTAGTTATATTTTATTTGTAATATAAACACTTCTTATCTATTAAATACAATCGAGTTTTTCATGGATAATTTTTTTATGATTTTTAATAACAGCAAAAGAATATTGTAAAATGAAAATACGAAAATATTTATGAATTTTTATTTATTTTTTTGTTTAAAATTTTATTTGAATATTTTTTTGAATCATCTGTTTTTTTAAAATATAGTTAATTGATTAGGGAATTTTTATTTTTACTATTATTTTCATTTTTATGAATGATTGACGTTGCTAAATTTGGTCAGTTAATGATTTGTATTTTTTTATGAGCGAAAATTATCAACTTAGGTGTCATCGTTCCACAGTGGAAGGTTAATGTTACTTGCTAAGAGTGTAGACTCTTCGATTCAATCGATGCAAGTACATTTTCTTTATCATCCTGTGCATTTTAACTTTAGGGATATTCTACTTGTTCACCCGATGGTACATCTACTGCTATCTAGGTACAAAAAAATCCCCCGTTGCTTCTACTATGACCCTAGTTCGGTACAGCAAGCCACGGATGTGTTGATCGAGAATAACGACTAAACTGTAGAGCTCCTGCCTCTTCAAAAAAAGGAATTGTTTATAGGGTCATAGTAGGGTTCAGCCTAGGTTATATATTTTTAACACCGATATCTTAAATATCGCATTCTAGGCTATGATGTCTAAGTTCTAACATTTTAAAACAAACGTAGGTTGGATCTGGCCACTCAAAATTATGGCTTTGGATGGACGGAGTAATAAGCCTAAAAACTAAGAGGAACTTTCGGTTAGGGCGCAATAATTATAAAAAAACCAACCTACTGCTAGTTGTTTGCGACTGAAATTCTCAGACCTTTATACATATTTCTATTCTACACTGTGGTAGTTCAAATTATAGAAGTTTACTATATCTATGCTGGAATCATATTTTTCGTGGCCTTGGCTGGTATCATTCTATCGGTCATCGAAATCAGCGATGCATACAACAGAATATCCGAAATAGCTTATAGCTAAGTTCAGTTAAATGTTCTAAGAAATGGTCAGGTAACCAATATTTCTTCAAATCAGATTGTTCCAGGAGATATCGTGTTTGTACCAGGCTCAGTATTATTGCCTTTTGATGGCATACTTCTCAGTGGAAATATGTTGATCAATTAGGCCGCCTTGACTGGAGAGTCTGTGCCTGTTCAGAAAAAATAGTATAGGTAAAACGATTCTTCTGATTTTTATCAGCTTTATTCAGGCACAACTGTTCTTCAAGTCAACACTTCAAAAATAAAAATATTCAAAGGCTACGGAAACATAGGAGCTCCAGTTTACGTAACCAGCACCAACTATGTCACCTTGAAAGGTCGTCTCATTCGCAAGATTTTGTTCCCCGAGTAGCTCTAGAATCGTTTGCAGCGTTAGGCATATTACTTTCTCTTCTTTATGTTGATGGTCTGCCTGGTAGCTTTCCTGATAGCCCTCACTCGGCTAGCTGATAAAATCGATGCGCACTAACTTATCATGAAATTTTTCGATTTGATATCGATCTGCGTGCCTCCGACCCTTCCTATTAGTTTGAGCATAGGTGTTCTAATAGCTGTGGAAAATCTGAAAACAAAAAGGATTTTTACTATAGCGCCTACTAAGCTTATAAATGGCGGATTGCTAGACTGCCTTTGCTTTGATAAGACCGGCACTCTTACTGAAGATTATATGGAACTTATATAGTTAAGACCAGCCGAGAGAGGAGATTTTCTTCCTGCACTGCCTAGAGATGCCTAGAAAGGAACATCATATAGTTATATGAAAAAAGCATTTGCAAATTTGAGTGCCAATCATTCTGTAGTATAGCTAGAAACAACAAAGTAACTAATAGGAGATCCCATGGAAATAGATCTGATAAAATGGGGCAAAGTGAGTTTCACTAAGAATGAAGATAACAGAATCGCATTTGGATTCGCTAATTCTTAATATAATTACTAAGGAAAAGTTTATAAAATTTTTTAATTTGACTCTAAATGCCAGCGAACAAGTGCCATCGGATACGATTCTCTTCAAGGCTCATTTATGGTATACTCTAAAGGCTCACCTGAGGCCATGTATAGTATTATGAAAAATCTTACCGTTCCTAATAATTACTGGTAGATACTTAAATAGTACACGTCTCAGGGCTATAGAGTTCTGGCATATGGCAGCAAACTGACTACTTTATATGCTACGAACCAAGAGAGAGCAACTATATAAACCGATATTGAATTTGATGGGTTTTACGTGTTTAAGAACAAGCTTAAGCCCTAGACAAAATCAGCTATTTAATAACTGATTTAAGTTGAAATACATCCTGTTATGATAACAGGCGATAATCCAGTTACAGCTTGCCAGATCGCCTACGAAGCTTCTTTCCTACAGTAACATAAAAGCACGATAATTGTCAGCAATACTGGAGTAACCTACAGTATATAACATTTTTAACAGGTATGGTTTGCTATATGTAGAGGCAACAAGAACACGATTGGTAAAATAGACAAAAACATAAGTCATATAATAACATAAATAAATAGTAGCTGGTAAGTCATGTCAATTAAACGATTCGATACGATAAAGATGCTCATATTTGCATGACAGGCCCAGTTTACTTACAGATATTTGCTCCATACTTATAGGAGTAAGCTGTTGTCGATGAATAAATGAAAGCCATGTTCAGAAAGGTGAGAATATTCGCCAGAGCTAAGCCTCAGGATAAAGCCGGTATTGTCAAATTGTACCAGAAACTAGGCTTTATTGTGGGAATGTGCGGGGATGGAGCCAATGATTGCTAGGCTCTAAGCCAGGCCAATATAGGACTATCGTTGTCGCAAAGCGAGGCTTCAGTTGCAGCTGCTTTCACTGCTAAAGATCTTCACATAGGCTCTATGGTCCAGCTTATCATATAGGCCAGAGGAGCCTTAGTTATTAACACTTCACTTTTTGACATCGTGGCAAGCTACGCCCTAATCCAGTTCACATCGACCCTTATCTCTTTCTTCTACTATACATATCCCTCTTAGGCTAACTTTATGTTCTGGGATTTCGGGCTGAACGTGATACCTGTTATTTTGCTGACCTCGATCCCCACTGCAACCAAACTCAGCCTTTAAAAGCCTATGGGTTACCTTCTCTCCTTTCGCAACTTGACACTCATGGTCATATTTTTCCTGCTTCAGGCTGCAGGTCAGATAGTATCTGTGCTGTCCTTGAACTTAATGTACAAATAATAGCTAAACTACGGAGTGGCTGCAGGATAGTAGTTTAATTTAGATTTATACATGAAGGAAGGATAGACTCAGCTTCCCACCTAGACTTTGTAAATGAGCGTACTCTTCATGGTATCATGCATATTCCTTGTAGCCTCAATATTCACCTTTACCTTTACCGTCCCCTGGAAACAACGCATGTACAAAGCTATCATCTTTACCATCTATTTAATACTGATCACTCTCGTGTGTCTCAGCTTCTTCCTTCTTTCGTAAGGATTCATAGCTGAACTATTCAAAACCGACTTTATAAAAAACTTCAAGGTAAGAATATTCTTGCTTGGAGATGCAGGAGGACTATCCCTATTCGCTGCCGTGCTAATAAGTTGTTTCATCGAACCGTTCTTCAGGAAAAGATAGCTAGCCCTCCAAAAATAATCATGATTCGTCTATATAAATCGCAATTATTATCATAATAGATATATGACTACAATCATATCAGCATTCATCTTAATACTGCTGGTGGCTACCTCCCTCTGCTCACGCTAGCAAATTAACCCTGTTCCTGTATTTATTAATCTACATAGGGCTACCCTGCAAATTTCTCCCAGAAGGTGTGGTCAGGCTATCTTAACACATAGTCTCCATCTCGACAACTTTTCTACGTATTTGTGTAATCATAAAAACAAGGAGCTGACACTCCTCTTACTCTGTGGCTCAACGGTGGTCCTGGCTGTTCATCTTTGCTTGGTAAAACATATAAAACACAGGTTTTCTTCAATAAATCGGACCGTATTACTTAGAATAAGGAGCAAGATATAAACCTGGAAAATAGCTAAAAAAGAATCAATATTCGTGGCACAAACACTCACATTTGCTTTTTATCTAATCTCCAGCAGGAGTTGGATACTCCAGGAATACTTAACCTGATTTCTAATATAGCGATCTAACTACAGCTGACGACAATATCCATGCTTTAGTGAGCTGGTTTAAGTAGTTTGACGAATATAGCAAAAATCCATTTTGGCTGGCTGGCTAATCCTACGCAGGCAAGTATATTCCTGATCTTGCAATCAAGATTGATCAATTTAATGTAGGTACTTCCAAGCCTATCAATCTTCAAGGATTATTCGTGGGAAACGGAGTAATGACTTTTTAAAATGGCGATCTGTAGAAAAGCCAGAAATAATTCATGATCGACCGTGATTTCATCGATCCTGATCTGCTGCCCTACTATCATGGATCATGCTCGATAGATCCTTACTCTGCTGGCTGCCGCTATTTCAATCTGAGATACATATAGAACGTTGACGAGATCAACCCTTATAACGTATATGGCTACTGTTATTACAAAGACGACCAAAATCGCAAAGAATATGATCAGGCTAGTATCCTCAAGAATATAGTAAGAAACTAGGGAGTTTTCAAAGATGGACCTGGCAATAATGGCGCACCTTGTTCATTTTTTGATGGCATGAGGGATTATTTCAAGGCACATCAGAAAGATTTCCATGCAAATCAGGAGTGGTACGGTCCTTGTGTAAGATTAATTATATGCAGGCTGAGAACATCACAGCAGCGTATCACATTTCAATCAAAGGCTCTATGGACAGCTATCGCTATTTGCTGGCCAAGCTAGGCAAATACCAAATCGTTCTTTACAGTGGAGATTGGGATGATGTCGTGCCTTACTCTGATACCCGCAAAAATATCTAAAGATTAAACGTTGCTTAATCTAACGTATTGTACCTATTTACTCATAAAGCAAACCTTTCTTCGCTTAAAATCAACACGCAGGCTGGATCCAAGTCTACGATGGCCTCACTTTCGCAGTAGTAAAGGGAGCCTCCCACCAAGTCCCGCAGAGCAAACCAGCAGCAGCCTAGGCTTTATTCATGACATTCGTCTAGACCTGATGTATTACCATAATGAGTGGAATAGAGTAAGATAGTAAATTTGTATATGCCTGTAATAATATGCAGCATAGTTTGGTATCAAACAATCTGCAGTTGTTTTGCACCCTCCTCTCTAAATAATGCTAAAACGTTCTATCTCAGTTGCTAGTGATGGGGGCAGTTCAGAAGAACCCTCAGGAAATAAGATTATTCTGGTACGAGGGACGCAAAGAAAGTAACCATTCGCTCAAAGGACGAGGACGGATTGACTACTAACTCACGCTTATATAATCCTAGGATGTACTCTTCACTTACAGTAAATAAAAAGAAGGTCCTGGACACATGGCTCTAAGCGGATTGTAGTTCAGACAAATGCTCTAGCAGCAAAAATGTCTGTTTGGAGACATGATCTTACTTAAAGAAAAAACAGTATGGATGTAGGTAATCCATTGGTAAAACTACCTCTTTTTTCATCTTCCACTCTGCGAAAACAAAAATTTGCTGATCATAAGGTAAATATACACAAGCAACAAACTCTAATGCGACAACCCTGCTCGCTTTCTATAACGATTCATAAAACGCAGTCGGGATGTATTTAAACCCATGCTGTAGCATTTACTAGGCCAATAGAGAGGAATCGTAGTGCTCAAAGCATTCGAGAAAGAAATGGAGGGCTTAGCCGCTCATGCTTAAATATTAAGGTAGCTCTAAGGTAGGCAGGGATAGCTCAAGTTGTAAATCAAACAAGCATAAATAAACACTAGTTTAGTATTTTTTTACAATCTCATGCAGAGCCTGCAAGTTCAACAGTGATTGATTAATATTGTGTGATTCATATTATGATTTGTTGGACGAGGTTGTATAATTCAAATGAAAAAGACCGAGAGTACCTCAGTTAAAGAGCTTCTTGACCTGTAGTTGATCATCGGGGAGGATAAGGGCGGTATCGAGTTGGGCAAAGCCAAGCTCTACTTCTAGCTCAAACCATAAAAGGTAAGCCAGTTTGTATTTAGATAGCTGAGTTTTGCAGAGAACGGGGCATCTAAAATGTAGGCAAAGATGTTATTCTTAAATTCGATTTTGTTACTCAGTAGGGACGTCAGCAAGACGCGATCTAGTATTTTTAAATCGGTCTAGATGAGGCTGATCATTAAGAAAATATTAAACTATCACCGCTTCAGCAATTCAAACGATGTCATCGTTCGGGCTAAATGCAACTTTACTAATCGAAGCGTTCGGATAAAAAATCAGGAGTGACCTTGCAATATCGATTCTACCACGACGTGGTGCAAGAGTAAGGTGATTTGATTTCTATGATGTAAGGTTTCGAGAAAAGCAACTTCATGCCTGATTTCCACCTAGATCTGCTACTGATGGGCAAACCCGAGGCCAACAAGCGCAACAGGATAAAACTTAAAATCGACCACGCTCGTGCCCATCTGACTTCAAAACAATTCACCTTCAAGGACTTCCTGAATTTCCTAGGAATCGTTCATTTTTTCGGAGGCGGCTAATAATAGTTACGCTATATTAAGACAATGCCTTTGTTTAAATTTTTTGAAAACGCCCAGGAAATCAAAGGATCAATGACTTTAGCCCCTATGCGATAATTTTTGCGACTATTCGGGTAGGGATGGACTAAGGGAGGTCAGTACTAGTACAACGCTAATAAGTTCAATGCCAGGTAGCCACCTTAAGTTGTAAAAGGTCTTTTCAAGTAATAACTACAGATAACGTTTGTATACGCTGACAAACTAGGTTTTAAGGTGGACTGTCGTTACGAAAACGAAGCTGTACTAGTACGTATCCTTACTGGCTTTATTAAATACATCGGATTCTTTGATTGAACGCCTTTCCTTAAATTAATCTACTTGAATGCATACTTTATTATCTATTATTGTTAGAGTCTTTTGTATAATTCAAATGGATAAAATATTGCAGTAAGAAAGACGAATTCAACTAGTACTTTAGAATTAATTCAGGTTGATTACATGCTCGATCTATTGTAAGGACTAGACTTCAAACAAAGCGCCGATTGCCTCCGACGCTAGGCCATGCTCTCATCACAATAGATATAAAATCAAATCGCATAAATAGTCAATCAAAAAAACATCACGAACTAATAAAAAATTAATGTTCTCTAAAAATATTTCAAAAGAATGATCAGTAGATGTTTGAAGGAAGGGCAGCTTTAGGCGGCACTAGAAATATATGAACAGCAAGTTCCCAAGTATTTTTAAAATCTAGATACATTTTCTTAGTTATTTGCAGCTCAAACTAAACCAACAACCTCCTTACCCTTGCTCTATCAGTACATCATGTAGACCATCGATGTGCCCGAACATCGAATATCAAACATACAACTATAGAACTAGGTATGGTTTCTTAAAAACATCGGCAGCAATATCTTGGCTATAGACAATAAATCTAACGCAACTGTGATATCTAAGAATGAAATTCATTTGAAAGTTGGGCAGTTACACATTTAGCCGATATCAGCCGTGATAACTAACTAACAATTTATTGTCACGGGCTGCATGACAGGAATCGTAAGAGTTTGGAACTACCAATTGAACAAAATTTATTAGTGCTCTCTGCTGAAATCCAGAGTCACTGCTATGTGCTTCTACGGTAAAGGATTGGTAGTTTTTGATAACAAAGGCAATTGCTGTTATATCAGCGAAATAAACCTGAATTAAAATAATACTATGTAAATTCTTATCAACATCAAAGTAGTCTAATCGGCTGTTTACTTAAAAATGAAGAAAAGACTCTTAGTTGCTTGTAGTATCTAGTAAAAAGGATAAATAAACACATTTAATCCTCAAAAAATGAATATGAAGAACAAATTAATAACTAATTGCAAGATATATAGCATGTAGGTGTCACATGACTAAAAGAAAATATTTTTAAACTTATCAAACAATTAAATCGCAGTATACAATACGAGAACATACCAGTTAGAGTGCACTTTTTCTGGCTACAAACAAAACAATTTTTTGATGAGAATGAGCCAGGGTGGCAAATAGAACCAGCTTTTGGCAGTAACTAGCGAAGACGGAAAAGTTCTGTTGTTTCATTTGAACAGGAAAGAACTTATAGGTAAATTGATTGCTTTGGCTCCAGGATCAGTCAATTGCGTAGCTTGGATGGGTGGGTAGCTGTACTTTGGTTGTGACAGTGGAGCCATAGAGTGCTGGGTATTTTTTTTAAGTATTCAGAGTAATAATCCTATCAACATCAGTAGCAAGGCACAACCAGCTAAGCTGTAGCAATAATAAGATAGTTCTTGTAAACAAATAATGAAGACATAGTCAGCTCAAAAATAATAAATAATAGTATAATAATCTGTTTAATGATAATAATAATTTTAATTTCTTAAAAATAATGCAAAGTATTCTAGATCACTGGTTCAGTGCCTTTACACTAAACGATTCATTTCCCAACAGCCCTGAATCGTTTCTCCATTCGTCCTTAAAAACTTACAGTATCCATTCAAACTGTCATTTAGGAAGCAACCCTACATTATCTATCCGTTTGTTAGAAAAAGACGGCCATTTCCGCTCTTGTTATCGCAATCAAATTCGCCTATATATAATTAAAATTACCTTAGTATTTTATCCAGAAATCCTAAACCTAGTCGAAGTCCTAGTATCTAAACGGACCATGCAAAGGTAAAGGATTCTAGTTGTACAATGTTCCAGCACCATGGAATTGACCTTTAAGCCAGGTTCCCTCATAGGCCGGTCTACCAGCCTAGTAAAATAGCGCTCCTCTTCCGTTGATCTAATCTTCTTTGAATTCGCCCTAATAGTAGGCACCATCCTCGAACATCAGCCTACCCCAGCCATTTTTCATTCCATTAAGTGTATATCCTTAGTAGTTTCTGCCCTATTGGTCAGTTTTCTTGCAAAATTAAACACTCGACAACTCCATCTGGCTCTCCTTAGAAGCCACTCTGCTCTATTTGGAATTGATTGTGCTGGTCTACTTAGGAGTATTTTTATTTTTAGGTCCTTTCGTGGAGTTATCTACGCGAGTGATGTCCTATATAGAATTAAAAATATTGGTGTTTGTAGGGAAAAGAGTGTTCTGCATGAGCTGACTGGATTTTAGTTTGCTTATGGACTCAAGGTCTCGCTTTATCATGGCTATCAGTTTGGGGTCAGTGTATAGGTTTTATTTGTCGTCGGGTTTGTTAACCTTTGTTTCAATCAGAGTGTTCTATGCTCGATTAAAGCTGTTTCTGGTTGAATCTGCGATCGTATGGACATTTGAAGAATTAGGGTCAACTGAGGTGACACTTCGAGGCACAATATTTTGCAGTTGATTGGGACTTAGAGCATCTTGTTGTGAATGCAGACATAGGTTGTGAGTGATGGTCTACTTTTGCGAGCTATTGATGGTTGCCAAATTATTGATAATTCCTCGCTAATCAACCGAAGTGAACAAATTGACCTTGGGATTGTCGTTGTATGTATGTATATTCAAGCTCGATCCATAGCCATCAGTCTCCCTTAACTATAACATCCTATTCAGCTCAGACAAGGCGATTCTCTACTCAGGATCAATTTTGAGAATATTAAGAAGTAGTTCCACAAATGAAGAAGAATAGCTAGGGTTTAAGTGCTGAATGAGACATTAAAGATTATTGGCTATGAACTGTTGTTTTTACTTATCGTAGCAATCAAGCGTAGTTTATAGCAAAGCAGCCTGTAAAATGAGCATACCCAAGCTAAAAACAGCCTCTTTTATTTGTCCAGCTTCACTCTAGTAGTTATAAAAACTGCCTAATTTCTCAGGAGCATAGTATATATCCTATTTAAACTCAAATCTTGGTGATGGATCGATCATATCATTATGTATCATCTGCAGAGTTCCCTCCTGGTTGATAAAAATATCCTTGCAATGGAAATTGAAAGTAGATTTGTTATGCTTAAGTCCATTCAAGCAGCACAAAGCGATGCTGATCAGTTACTGTTCATCAAACATCTTGTCTTCTTTTTGTCTAGCCACGATCTAATCATAAAGTGTGAGTTTGGGATACTCATACAGTGCATGTATTTTGTGAGTTGTCGAGCACAACCCTTGGAAAGTATGCGTGTATATCTTTACTAAACTAAGGACGTGCTCATTCTGGCCATTACTCAGCTATTGCTACATCCTTTTGCGCTACTCTACGAATTGTTGGTTTTAAGGAAATGTATACTATCTAAGCAGGAAAGTTGATTTATTTTACTTATTCTTGAGTAAAGTGCCTCCTCTTGCATTGCCGACTTATTCATAATCGTTGCGCAGATCGAGGTCGTAGGTGGGAGTAGATGCGCTGTTGCCCATATGAAAGTTAACGATAATTATTAATACTCTAGTTTATATAAATACCGATGGGATCATCAGCGCTCTGCTGTGACAACCATCACAACCCTTAAATATAGGCCCATTTTCTTCAAGACCCCAGGTTCGGTGTTAACCTATCAGCAAAATCTAAATAGACTTATGGAGTTGCACTCGATGGTTTGGATAGGTAACAAGGCAAGACTAGTGTATACTATCCTTTGAAAGATCATCGAGTAGCTGGCTATCTCTATCGACCAGGTTAGTATCTCTATGAGGGAGCTTTGAGTAACTACAATGCTCAGGGCAGTGGCAGAGTCTTCATGATTGATACAGGAATCTACTATGAGGGAGGTTTTTAAGAAAATCGAGCTTATGGGGAAGGCTAGGTTGAGATTGTGAATTCTAAAGAAGAATAGAAAAAACAAATCATCAAGGGCGTTTGGGAAAGAGGTTTTCCTAAATCTTTGGAAACTTAGATTAATAAGCAAAGATATACTTTCAAAAAAATCAATGGTTCTCAAGGAGATTAGATCCAGATTAGTTATCCAGATGGTAGAAGATTTTAAGGCAGAATTAATGCAGATTTAGTTTAGAGCTAAGAACTTATATAAGGAGAAGGAATCTTATATAACACTGATCAAACTGTGCTATCTGGAGTGTTCAAAAAAGGTCTACTTGAAGGTCAGGGTAAGATAACAGATCACAAAAATAATAAAAAAAGAGTTATATATTAAGGCAACTTCTAGAAAGGACTCTTCAACGGTCAAGGTACTTTCTTCTTCTAAGACGGCGAAAAATTAATTATAAACTGGATATATAACAAACCCGAAGGATAGGGTAAAATAGAAATACGAGGCCAAACTCATAATGTAGTATATCAAAATGGAGTAAGAATCGATCGAAGGCCGAGCAGTATCAGAGCCAGTAATTCTTAAATTGACCAGCGAGAAATTCTAAGAAGAACTTCAAATTGAGTTATTGATTCTTATATCAAGTGGCAATCTATTGTTTATTATAGAATTATATCTATATAGATCAGTCTTCGACATGTAATACTGCGTAATCAGGATAGAAAGGACGGACCATCGCGTCCTCTCTCTTGTAATAAGCCACAATCTGAGGAAGATTGTTGAATCTCTGCCTAATATTTTGCAAATACGTCCAACTCTTGTATTCTTCAGGATATACTCGTTGGATATAGTGAGAGTCTTCGGCCACCACAAAATCAGCCAAGCTCAAATAGCCCAACACCCACTCTTGATTTCTCACAAATTTGTTTAGTTACTCTAGCTTTACTTTGTATTTTTCAAGTAGAGGTCCCTTGTCTTTTTCGTAGTCTTTGTTCCAGAAAAGTCCCTTTACAGCTCCTGTTATTTCTGATTGTATTGACAAAAAACTTTACAATCTGGCGTTGTCCTGAATATTTTTGCCCAAGAACTAACTCTTGCCCCATCTATTGATGATATATCTCTGGATAGCAGCAGCTTAAGTGATTTAAAACTCCATATCGATAAGGTAGGGCATATTAGGGAAGGAAAGTCCCAAACTTTGTTTGTCCTCTTTAAACCATTTATCACCATTAGTATAGCGAGTATCCTCAAATTATACTCCAAAGAAAGACAAGAGAAGCCTAGGTACCTGACCAAGTCCTCGTATGCTCCAGTATCCTAGTCTTACATGATGCAATTTGGGGATTATAGCTGCATAAGGAGGCAAGAAGGGTGTCGAAATAGCATTTTCTCTAGCATAGTATGCCTGGATTTGAGGCAAAGCTTCAAAGTTTGTTCTGATCCTCCACCAGAACTCAAAATTATGCCTTTCGTTGCCGTATAGAGTCTAGAAGTAGTAGAGATTTTCGACTAGTAAGAAATCTATCAAGGTGAGGTATCCAAAAGTGAAGGGCTTATCTCCGACAAAAGCTTTTATGTAATTAAGCTTGTCTCGTGCTTTTTCAAGCAACTAAGTCTTCTTACTCTGGTATTCCTTATTGAAGAAGAGCCCTCGAATATCCTTGAGAGCATCGGTCATCACTCCGATCAGAGTATTAATAATTGCAGTGTCTTTTTGAGTCTTACCTAGAAGATCGTGTTTTTAGGACCTAAGAATGATGTATTTGGCGATAGCTAGGGACTCTGTTAGTTTGAAATCGCCGTCGATGAGATAAGGCAGGTTGGGAAAATCAAATCCAATGCTAGGTTTGTCTTCCTTAAACCACTTATCTGGGCTTTCATAGTGCACCTACTAAAATTAGAGGCCAGTATAGGCCAGAAGATGTCTTAGGGGTTGAGTTATACCCCTTACTTTCCAGTATCCAAGGACTATCTTCGACATAAGATACGCAACAATTATGATCAACAACTATATAGCTAAAGTTATGTAAAGATAGGTTATAAATCTTTGCATGATAAATATTTTAGTTTTGATATGTAAATGACTTTTAATACCAATGTGACTGTTTTAAGGATTCTTCATAATAGTTAAAGCTTATAATAAATTTAGTTTTTAAGCAGTTGCGATGCTTGCGAATAGCTCTTACGTTCTCAAGGTCAAAATCGTCACTCTTCACTTAAAAATACGAGCCTTGCAAAGTCGAATACTATTCAATTTGGCCATCAGTAACCCATGTACCATAAAGACAATTAACTGTTAGATAGCAAAGAGGCGAAAACCAAACAGGGTCTGCTCGAGGACTATATTACGCTACAGGGTGTCATAACTGCGGCTCAGAAAGATTCCCAGCCTTAGGTACATGTGCATTCAGTCAGGTCGACGTCAAAATTTTCTAGATGGGATAGAGTCTTTTGTCAATAGGGGGAGTGAGACTATACTTCAAGGATTTTAAATAGATGAAAATGCAAAAGTTTCCAATTCTAAACTGTTCTGATAAAACAGCCAACATCTAAGCGTTTTTAGTGCTAATGCCCTACCGAACGCTATCTTTGCCAGCTCCTCCACAATTGTAGCAAAGTTTCAGACTAGATGTAACTTCATTAAGAACAACAATTAAGACTATAATGTAGGACTCAAAATAGGAAGAAAACGGGAGTGAA
>Ga0169931_10009041_pt1 | contig 14441 bp, 17 predicted proteins | sample Kivu_15m_20L_FD_129675 | JGI IMG/M metagenome (GOLD analysis project Ga0169931, IMG submission 129675) | Freshwater microbial communities from Lake Kivu, Western Province, Rwanda to study Microbial Dark Matter (Phase II) - Kivu_15m_20L... | ecosystem: Environmental > Aquatic > Freshwater > Lake...
CCCCAAAACCCCAAAACCCCGAAATTTCTCCATTTTAATTTTGAGAGTGTTAATTTTAATTTAGTTGGCACTCTAATGTCAGGAATTTACCAACAGAAGGAAGAGGACCGTGAAACTGTGACTGACTTCGGTTTGAACAGATCAGTGGCACTCATACTAGACGAAGTTTCCATTAGAGATACTTCGCTTAGACTAGAAGTCCCAACAAAAGAAGCAGAAAGTCTTGAAAGACTCTAAAATATAAAAGATAGCTCAGATCGCTTGGTAAAAGTGATTGCAGACTGCTTGAAGAAATCGAAAGATGAGGTCAAGCGAAGAATTTTGAGACTATTGTCTTGCAGAGTGATTTCGTGGGTACTTGAAGAGCACATATTTAAATGCACGGACCTAAAATCTGTTATCGGACTGGTTGGTGTTTTGCTTCAATCGACTGACGACTTTAACTTGGTAACTCTGACTTTTCTCACTCGAGAAGACATGCGATGTCAAATTCCGAAGATTTTGACTCAGGCAACAGTTGATTTGATTAAAGCAATCGTCAGATGTGTTGTGGCTCAACCTGTACTTTGCAACGTTTGGGACTTCTCAACTTTAGTTTTGGTCGAGTCAAATTAGCTAGAAGGTGACATTAGCCTTTTAGTCGAACACTTGAAAATCATTCTAGGCCACAGTAATTCAGTCAGTGACCACGCTACAGCTAGAGTGTAGCTTGTTGATTCTCTTCTTATTAACAAGTTAGAGGAGACCCGCTGCAAATAACTTATTGGGCACTCCAACGAAGACGAAATGAACGTTGTTGATCTTGATTCAGGTCTATTGGTCTGTACTGACTATCTTAAGAGAAAAGCAAGTTAGATGCTAAGAGAAATGGAACGTAGACCGTTTGGACACTTTAGTATAAGTGGACCGCCAGGCGCAGGTAAAATGTCTTTGATTCAGATAGTTAACAAGTTGTACTTCCAAAAACACAAAACGGTTAACGGAACAATAGTTATAACGCTAGAGTCAACCTTTGATAGCAAAAATTTGGTTGGAACCTACGTTTGCAATGAGACAGGCGAATTTCAATTCAAAAAGGGTCCGCTAACAGTTGCAGCCGAAAATGGACTGTGGTTAATTTTGAGGAACATAGAAGATACTCCTTCGGACCTGCTTTCGTTCTTGCTCCCAATTATTCAAGAAAATCTCCTCCAAGTAACATCAACATAAACAATAAAACCGAAGCTAGGATTCAGAATATTTGTTCTTTCAAAAGGTACCTCGTCTTCACTCGACGATAGAGTATTTTATCAACAAGACGACATTCAACCCCTCCTTAGCTTGATGTACAGAACAAATGTTGATGCTCTAATTTGCAACGATTAGCCTCGCGAAGATTTTGAGCAGATTCTGAGGACCAGATTTCCATGTCTCTTTATTGAGTTTTTGCCTGGCTTCCACCTTCACAGCCTTTTGTAAAGATCAATTTAATTCATTAGCTCGCATATGATGTAGATGCGACCTTATCTGCTTGATTTTAGGCCCTACACTGTATATTAACTTTTTCAAGTCTACGCTAGAGTTGATGCCCACTTTCAGCACTTGAGTTGTTCAGACTAAAATCAAATTAGCCAAGCGCAAAGATAGCTAATCGTAGAAGAGATATGTGACGTCTACCTGGGGTACCTTTACGATTTGCCTATTCGGAAAAGGCTTATTTAGGCTCTTGTCCAAACGCAGTTCAACATCTTTTTTGATAGTGCTATTGATGGAGAAGTGGTCAGTGAGTATTGCACCGATATGGGGAGAGAATACGGGATTTCAATTTAGTCTTGCTTTTTTGGTAGAATATCTATGAACAAAGTGGCCTAAGAAACATCTCAGACAAATTTCGTTTACACTGGTGCAACTGTTCGATTGCTGGAGTAGATAGCTGCATCTATAAAGATGGATGAGCCAGTTCTATTAGTGGGTGAGACCGGGACTGGTAAAACGACTGCTGTTCAAGAAATCGCAAAAGTAATTGGGAAGAAACTTCACATTTTCAACATGAACTAAAACACGGACTCAGCCGATCTGATGGGTGGCTTTAAACCGGTAGACCTTAAGTATTTGCTTAAACCAATTTACGAGCACTTCCTGTTTGTGTTTTCAGGCATGTTCCAGAAGACCCCAAACAATACGAAATTTCTCGATCTAACCCAAAAGTGCTACCAAGCTAACAGAGTGAAGGAATTTTTGCAGTGCATTGCACACGGGCTTTCAAGCATAAGAGCAAAAAAGGAAGAAAAGTTCGCAAACGATCTTCTTACGCTTGAATCCTAGCTCAAAGACCTCTAAAAACGAACGAAGAAGTTGGAGTCATCGGGTGGGTTCGTGTTTTAGTTTGTTGAGGGCACCCTAATTAAGTCTATGCAGAACGGTGACTGGGTGTTACTTGACGAAATCAACCTTGCGTCGGAGTCTGTGTTGAATCGACTTGCCACTGTAATCCAGGGCGACCACGTCTTGCTAAATGAACGCGCGGATGTCATAGATATGAAAGTTCACAGCGATTTCAGACTTTTCATGTGCATGAATCCGCCTTACTCAAGCGCTGGAAAGAAATAACTTCCACAGTCTCTCCGGTCGAAGATCAACGAAATCTACGTCCCTGAACTTGACAACGAATCCGATCTGTGGTCAATTATCGACCGCTACACTCGTCAAAATCAGCACACGACCCTCAACGAGGAGCAAAAACGCCAAGTTTTGTAGTTTTACATTCAGGTCAAATCGTTAGTGTAACGGCAAACCAAGCGAGGCAACATTGGTCTGCGCAATCTGTGCAGAGCTTTGAGATTCATCAACGCCGCAATGAGTCTGAAGTACCCACCTCTAAAGGCAATCTACGATTCACTCTACACATGTTTTGCCAGCCACTTGGACTCCCAACTGCAAGACATGGTGAAGCAACTGATATTGAGTCTTTTCTAGATTCGGTCGTTGCCGAAGCTCGCGATTGCAGGCCGATAGAAAGACGAACGCTTTGCCTACATCGAAGACAGCTTAGTCATTCTTGGTAATCACAAGCCGGAGCACTTCATAGAAAAAAACTTCATTCTCACATAAAGTTTCCGGACTTTAGTGCAACAACTGGCTTCTGTTATATCTGTTTCTGATTTTGCTGTTATTTTGGAAGGTCCCACTTCGGCAGGCAAGACCTCTTGCATCACTTATTTAGCTGCAGTTACTCACAACCATGTGATTAGGATCAACAATCATATGCACACCGATGTTTAGGAATATATCGGCTCGTATGTACCCGACGCTCAAACGGGTAAGCTTGCATTTTAGGAGGGTATACTCGTTGAAGCTGTAAGAAAAGGCTATTGGGTGATTTTGGACGAACTAAATCTCGCGCCTAGCGAGGTTTTAGAAGCGCTAAATCGTCTGTTAGATGACAACAGAGAGCTACACATCGTGGAAACGCAGAAAGTTATTAAAGCTCATCCATCGTTTAGGATATTTGCCACTCAAAATCCTACAGAAGGCTATGGTGGTCGAAAAGAACTTAGTGAAGCCTTCAAGAATCGATTTGTGATGATAAAAGTGCGCGATGTTCCAACGGACGAACTCAAGTAGATACTGGAGTAAAAGTGCAGTCTGCCATCCTCAAGAGCCTCCCTAATGGTAAAAGTGATGGAAAGTTTACAGATTTACAGGTCTCAGAGTAGCGTCTTTTCAGGCAAAGAGTCGACCATCACTGTAAGAGACTTGTTAAAGTGGGCGGGGAGAGTAAACCTGAACAGTTCAACTGAAATCCACATGGACTAGTATTTCATCGCACTGGAGGGATACCTGGTGTTAGGCGAGCGTTCCAGAGATCTCAATGACAAATTATATATCAAGGAAACAATAGAAAAAGTATTTGGGGTGACACTCAACATCGAAGAATTTTACGAACAGTTTTTCGAAAAAAATCTTGCATCAGTGTTCACTAATCTACCAAAAGAGTTGAATCTCCCTCCAATTATTCTGAGTCGACAGCTTAAAAGACTTGCAACTCTCGTTTACAAGTGTCTTTTGAACAAAGAACCTGTACTTTTGGTTGGAGAAACCGGCTGTGGCAAGACAACTCTCTGTTAAGTCATCGCCCACTCCGTCACCAAGTAGCAACTCTTCGCAATCAACTGCCACTAAAATACTGAAACCTCGGACTTTATTGGATGTATGCGCACTCGCAAAAACTTGTCGCAGGTCCAAGATAATCTGAGTCGACTTCTTGATCAGGCGCCTCTAACTGAAGAACAGCTTCAAAATTCCAAACTACTTTCTCTTAAAAAAAGAGCGAAGTATGTCTTCGCTATCACTTAGAACAAAGAGATCGAGCAGATGCTAGACGACCTTTCCTGCGTTTTCGAGTGGAGTGACGGCATTCTTGTAAACGCTATGCAAGAAGGGGGTCTTTTGCTGATTGACGAAATTTCTCTCGCAAACGATAGTGTGCTCGAGCGATTAAACTCAGTTTTCGAATACGACAGAACTCTAGTCATAAGTGAGAAGTCCTCGGCTGAAGCGGTAAAAATCGTGGCTAAGGATAAATTTAACATGGTCGCCACGATGAATCCTGGCTCGGACTTCGGCAAGAAGGAACTAAGTCCGGCTCTGCGAAACAGAATGACTGAAATCTGGGTTGAATCCTACTTCCAGTAAACCGAACTGGTAGAGCTGTTTAAGACCTAAGCTGGCAGTGTGATACCATCGTCACCTCTACTCCAGGGCATTGACCTTCACCTTATAATCGAGGAGCTTTGCAAAGCTGAGCTACAGCCTAGCTTTGCAGAGCCGGTCACGCAAGGGATTTTCAATATGATCTGCTTCGTCAACTTTTCTCTTGCCGCCAAGTACTTCAGCATGTAGCGCAAATCGCTTTCGATTCGTGACATAATCAACCTCGTTCACTTCATCAGAACCAACGCATGTTCGAACCCCATGCTCGCGCAACAACTTGAACTGCCAACTGTATTTAGGCATGCCGTAGAACTAGTTATTATTGATGGTCTCTGTCTAGGAATCGACTTAACTAACCAGCAGGAGCAAGAAAACATCACTAGGGACTGTAACCAGTACCTTGATTTGATTCTCTGTTAGGTTTTTTAGAGCTCTAAGATCGAAAGAAACGAAATCTTCGTTAACACTGCATCGCATATCGGCGTTACACCGTTTGTCATTGAAAGAAATACTTAACAAGAAGTCAGTACTTATGCCTTTGAAGCCGAAACAACTAAGCGAAATCTGATGAAGCTTTTACGAGCCTTCACTTTGGGCAAGCCAGTCTTAATTGAGGGTCCACCAGGTGTGGGTAAGACTTCCTTAGTCGAAAATCTTGCGAAGTAAACGGGCAGAAAACTAATCAGAGTCAACCTAAGCGAGCAGACCGACATGATGGATCTACTTGGTTCGGAGTACCCAATGGCAAGCGATGAGGAGGACGAGATTAAGTTTAGCTGGTGTGACGGTGTGCTGCTTCAAGCAATTAAGAATGGCTATTGGTTCCTTATCGACGAAATGAACCTCGCCCAGCAAAGCATTTTAGAGGGTCTAAACGCAATTTTAGATCACAGGAGGACTGTGTACATACCAGAGCTAAACCAGGAATTTATCTGCCATCCTGACTTTTTCGTCTTCGCGTGTTAGAACCCAAGCTAGAGTTCTGGTCAAACCAGTGGTCGGAAGACACTACCGAAGTCATTTTTGAATCGTTTTGCCAAAATCTATCTAGATGATCTCACCCGGCAGGATTATAAGATAATTCTTAGTCATCAAGCAAAAGACTTATTTACTGAAGAGAAAATCGACCTTCTACTTGATGTTACCCAATAGATTAACAAAATTTAGCTTCAAAATATTGAAAGCACAGCCAAAGTCAACATGCGTGACTTGTCTCGCTTTTTGTCGCTGCATAGGCATTTCTTAAAGTCACAGCAGGGGCTCGCTACACTGCACTCTGTTGCTGCTTCTTTCCACATTTGTTACAAGAATATCCAACTTGCCTTAGCAAATGGCTTTATCGACCAATTGAGTATGCCAATAACCAGTCTTTTGCGGGTTCGTCAGGAAGACGTCTCTTTTCAAGGTTTACACACAACACTGCTCCGGAACTAGAGAGCTTCGGTAAAGTCCAACTCCAGAAGTATAGCAGATTTTAGTTTTGGGGACTATCAGGCTCTCAAAGGCGAACATGCTCAAAGTTTGCATCAGCTATGTGACGCTCTGCACGCCAACTTACCAGTTTTACTAGTGACAAATAATGCTCTCAAGTTATAGAAAAGTCTTGCAGTACTTTCTCATCTGCATTCAGCTTAACTAAAGAGAATACTTTTGAATGAGAGAAGCGACACGACATAGTTGTTAGGTTGTTTCGAACAAACTTCCAACGATATTGGTTAGATTTTATAAACAATCAGTGGCTTTAAACACATAAAAGAAGTTGCCTAGAGTATTTACAAATTGGAATACGAGATGAGCTGGACAACTGACACGGACGCTAAGTTAAGACTAATTTCTGAGATAGTCGAAAAATTTCCACATTACTTTTAGGAATCACGCATCCGACTTCAGCAGCTAAAGAGTTCAACAAGTAAATTTGAGTGGGTTGATTCAGTACTGGTGCAGGCAGTTTAAGAAGGCCATTGGGCAGTATTCGAGAATGCAAATCTTTGCAACCCGTCGATCCTCGATCGTCTTAATGGCTTGCTCGAAGATGGAGCCCAGGCTCTCACAATCAATGAATAGGGTTTGATCGACGGAAACTTGCGCGAGGTTAGCAAACATGCCGACTTTAGAGCGATCTTCGTCATTAGTTAGCGCTCACTATAGGAACTTGGGAAAGATGTTTCCAAAGCTCTAAGAAATCGTTGTCTAGAAATCAAGGTCAACTTCAACGAATCTTTTTTGGAGGAGTTCAACATGCTAGATTAAAAGCAGATTTTCACACAACCTTTGACATTACAAGAACAACTTTTACAGACTCAGACACAACACGACAGATTACCTATTGCACACTTGCATAGTGATTCAGATCAACCTATCGTGATTAGATCTGGCAAACGAAAGAATCCAGAAATTTAAAAAATCGAAGTACTCTCACTCAAACTAACACCGAAGATCCAGATTCCTCTCAAAGTAATCAAACCGTATAAAAATTTCCTCGAACAACTTTACTCTAGAGATCTGGTAGAGCCTTTCTTGAACCATTTGCAGGCTGAGATATTAGAAATGTAGCAAAGTCTGAAAAGAAAGCTGGAGTCGCAGGTTATTGATAGGCAACTACAAATGTACTTAATGAGCTTATTGGAGGGAAGTACACAAAACATTTTCTTGTTCCACATCTTTCTATAGTCTCTTCTCGCCCACAAAAACCTCAGAGACATTTGTATCGACCCAAGCATTCTCTATCAAGCGAACAAGATAAACACGACGGCTTTCAAATTGTAGACTAGTGAGGATCTGAGTTTCGTGCAAAACTAACAAAACATCGAATTCGAACTATTAAAAGGCGTTTCGGCCCCGGAATACTCTTTGATTGAGAAGATTAAAGAGTTTCACTCGATGATGCCCGCCTGTGAAGTCTTCGTTTATAAGCTGCCGCTTTCCTATTTACTCACCAAAACTCATGAGTCTAGGTTCAGCACAATCGTCCGACAACTCAAGTTTAACTCGGCTACAGTAATCCTGATCAATGCTGAAAAAGAGATCGTTCAAGATAATGACAAAATTGTGAAGCACTTAGAAGACACTTGTTTCGATATGGGAACTGTTCTTGAAATGCCAAACCTAGTAGTGATTCCTGCAAGTATTAACGAAGGCGTAGTAGTGATGAGTCAAAGCTTTATTTATGAGTCCCTGTGTCTTATAAAGGATCTGATTAAGCTATAAAGTGGTCAGGTCAGAACAATCCAACATATGAGATTAAGTAAAATCCCCCAAATTGTTCGAAACACTTCAAACGAGGAGCTTGCTATAGTGCTACGGCAGTTAACGATGCTAAACATACAGAAGAGCTACTCGGAAAAAAACTTTTAGCTAAATTTGATCAAGGCAGTTGTCAGCGACGAATAGTCTATTTCTTTGAAAGACTTGCCCGCTGCGTACGCGTGCACTCATTCGCTACTTTACAAACTATAGTAGCTTGACCGGCAAAAGCAAGTCGATTGTGAATAGAACTTGATCTTTGAAAGACTTACATAGTCCAGACTCAGTCAGGGATTCGATACAGAGGTCTGGCAAGCCCTTCAGCAGCGATGGGAGCAGACTGAGTGGCCCGACCAGCTCAAAGGGGACAAAGCGCGTGAAGCATTTATGTTACTCGCAAGAGCGTACCACTATCTCTCCTAGTTAAAGACAGTGGAAATCATACGAGCCATGTTTGTTCTTCCGCTTGAAGTGCAAAGACAGAGTAAGGTTATTGAACTATTTTAAGAGGAAATCGATGCGGAAAGGTTTTATCTGGAGTATCACTATCACGAAAAAGCCCAGCCAGAACTGTTATTGCAACCCAAACTCTAAAATCTCTTTAGACTACAGACTTAACTGGCATAGCTTTCAGACCTGGCACCAAAGACTAATTTTGGCTCCTCCTCTGAGCAAAGTTAAGAAGTCGTTTAGCGCAATTTGCGACAGTCACTCTAATTTGTGAAAATTCTGAGTGAAGAGTTGATCAAGATACGAACCTTGATACTTCAAAACGAGAAGGCTATAAGCACTGACTCCCTATCTAATCTTGTATTTAAGCAACTCGATACGCTGTAGTTTGCTTCAGTCAGTAACTTCCTTAACGATCTTATGATCGGTGTGACAACAGTATTGACATCATTTAAAACGATGGTTTACTGCGAAGCAAGTTTAAGTCCGCTTACAGAAACAGCCATCGGACTTAAAAGTGATAAAAACGTTTTAGTTTCAATTTTCGTTGGAATGAAGAACGAAGAGATCCCGCTACAAGAGCTATCAATGAAGTGGTTGCTCAAACAAGGTAGATTTAGTTCCAAGAGTAACTTTAAGCTCGATTCAGCCATACTTGAACACTTCATTCAACGAGAGGTTGTCAAGAGAATGCAACTAGAAGAAAAGGATTAAGAGCTCTTCTAACTACCTTTTAAGCTACGTGAACAAACGATCCCAGAGCCTCTTGGTAAAGCGATGGACGAGTGGACTGATAAGGACAAGGCAAAGATAGAAGCGGAAGCCGAGGCTCAGATTGAACTGAACTTCCCTAGCTATTTCGATGAGGTTCAAAAGGCATACTTTGCTGGAGAGTTCAAACGTGACATCAAGGTCAACGAGGACTTAGTGCCTCAAGAGGTGGAAATCGAAGATATCTTGAGTGAAGTTTTAGAGATGTCAGTTAACTCAGAGCAAATCTATCGCTAAAATTTTTTGCGGGAACGACTTGCAATAATACACTAAGTGCTAGAGCAACAAAACAGTTTGGAGTATTTAGACTACAACGAGTGGATAGACGATGTATCGTGCTACCTTTCAAACTAACTGCACGAACAAAAGTTGAAATAGGTAATGAACATTAGTGAGGTGAGACTCTAGAGCAGCTACAATTTCTACCATTCTCCTCTTCCAGCTGAATGCAAACTTGTGTACCAACCTTTGATTCAACTTCAGATGCGTCTCCGTGATATTACGATTAGAGACAGCTATGAGTCTCCTTTGCTGAACGAGGCAATATTTTTGTCAAACTATATGCTCACTTGTTTCAATGTGGAGATAACTCCTCTAATGAAGGTTCTTACTTCGATTGAGTTCCTGCTCACCAAGTTGGAGGATTGGGAAAACACTTATGCCAGTAAGCGTCTCAACTCAGTTGAAACTGAAATCAACTCATTCAAGCTTCTTGTCATTCGCTATCGAAAAATCTAGATTCTAAGTTGGAGGAATCTGCTGAACTGGAAGTAAGAGGCTTTGATTAGAGAAGATTTTCCAAACTGTGTTCGTTTAGCTCATACGATTACAAAGTAAGTATTCGAAGGCAGTGAAGAGGTACTCAAAATTCTTGATTTACTTGACCTTTACATCAGAGACAGCACGCTGGGCACTTTTAGGCCTAGACTTAAGTTCCTGTCAGTATTAAAGGATCACTTGATTAATAAATAGTCAAACATCGTTCGAGTATCAAGCACTGTGGCGACTCGGCTACAATAAGCGATAAATTGCCTCACTTTTGTTGTCGCATACTATACCTAATTCAAGCCAAAGTTATAGCAAACAATCGAAAGACTTGATATCGCTGCAAGAGATAAGGTTAAAACTCTTATCGACGTAAGCAAATGGACGTTGTAGAAGTTTTCAATCATGAGGAACAATGTCGACCGAACGCACAGACAACTAAACAAAGCTTGCAAAGTTGAAGAAGAAGTTTTGGTTTAAAATGTACAGAGTCTCGTGCTAATTTCTTCGAGAAAAAGATTTGTTGGCTAGAACGACAAGTTGCTTGAGCTTGACACGGAAGGGAAAACTCACATTAGCTACCCGAAAATTGCGAAGGAGCCACGTAATGCAGAACTGACTTCGGTGACAAAGCAACTGTCTTTCCTTGAAAACACTAAGGTATTACCATTTTGGCCATCTTGTTTGACTGTACAAAATGCGATTGCTGGCTTTTTTGAACGTTTGCAAGATGTGCGCGCATTAAACAAAAAGTACTTGCAGAAAAAAGCTTTCTATGATCTGTTAAAATTCATGAAAGACGAAGGTCTACGGTCAAATTTCCAAACAGAGTTTTAACCCCTACTGATTCAGTGCAACAAGCAATCCTCCTACTTCGTTCGAGCGTACGAGACTTTTATTTTACTGAAAAGCTCGAGTCAGTCAGACGATAATGCAGACCTAAAGAACATTGACGTGCGTAGAGTGTAAGGCTTCAGCCAACATCTTATGCACACGACGCTTGAGATTACTCTAAAAGTCTAGTCGCTGGAGACAGAACTCTATGCATTTGAGTTTGTAACAACTCGTCCATCCAGTAGTTTCGCCAGTTTGGAGGATCCTCTTCCGCAATTTGGACTTTCAAAAGAGAAAAAGGTGTCTAGCCTACTTTAGAAGTTCAAAACGCTCCTTGAATCGTTCGTCTCAAAGGCATCCATTCTTATTCAACTAACCCATGATGTGGAAAAGAAAGATGAGCTTCGCGTAGCTACTGATCAAGCCAATACAGTTTTGCAAAGCCTGCCACAGAGTGTACAGGATGTTTTCGCCTGCAGTCAGATTCTTTCTGCGTTGGAATAATTCTTGAAACTACTACAACTCAAATCCCAGCATTCAAACAGAGTCAAAAGAGTCTTCTATGACACAGCTACTAAAACAAACGCACTTCAAGAGCTTATTTAGCAGGCTGTGGTCAACTCGACTGTTGATATCGAGACATCCGTTTAGCAGCTGAAGCTCTAGAAAGTACTCGAAACCAGAATTAAGCTCTTTTACCAAGACATTCTAAAGCAAGTAGACGTTGTTTAATCAACTCTTGTTAACACTCACAAGAATGAAAGCGCTGAAAACCTCTCAACAACCGAGGGCAATCAAAACATGGACGAACGCATGATTGATAACATGCCAGATCTGACGATGGAGGAGAGATTGAAATTTTTGGGTGAGTTATAAAAGGTGTTAGCCATCCACTTGCCAGGAATCTCAAGTGTTGGAAGGAAAATAATATACGACTTAGCCGATCTTCACACTGCAACAACTTTGATCCCCGCAGTGTCTCTCCTAAGAAAAGTTTAAAGTTTCTTAAAACATCTGTGCGCAATTGAAAATGCCTATCTCGACTCAATTGCCAAGTTCGCCTACTTAACATAACGTGTTTTTCTGTACTTGATCTATCAAGGTTTCTGTGGTTAGGAAGAGAGTGATGACCCAGAGGTGGAACCACCCTCGGATCTCGAGGCTGATGGCATGGGGATGGGTGACGGCAAGACCGGTGAAAACAATGTGACGGATCAAATCGAGCACGAAGAGCAGCTTGAGGGTTTGAAAAACTATGAATCTGACAATGATTAAAAGTCCAATGCAGAGAAAGATGAAAAGGATGATGTTCAAGGGGAGGATAATGACTTCGAAATGAAGGAAGACTTTGATGGGGAGATGGATGATGAGCAGAAGTCGAATAATTCTCAAAACTAAGACGACTAAGACGACTAACTGGATGAAGTTGATGATATGCTCGATAACTAGCTCTGGAACCAGAACATGGAGGACATGGAGGAATAATAAGAAAAAGAGCAATAGGAGGAAAAGCGAGAGCAAGACCTTGGCGAGAGAGAGCTCTAGGATGAAAACATGATAGAGCAGGACAGCTAGATGGCTGAAGGAGACCATGAAGAACGAGAGCAGGGCGAAGCTAAGGAAAAACCAGATCAAAAGGAAGATGCAGAAATCGCTGAGGCATCAGATGAGGGTGAAAGAGACCCCGATGACAAAGAGGAGGAGCAAGAGATTGGGATCGACAACGAGTCTGTCCCTGCTGAGCCGGAGGAATCTTTCGCAGAAGACTCAAAGTCTGAGTCAGGCCACGATATGTCAGACTAAGAAGACTCCAATAAAGTGGATGAAGATTCCATCGACTCTAAGTTTGAAGAGCAAATGGAGGGTTAAGAGGACTTAGAAAACTCAGGTGTAGACGAGGATGAAAAATCTTTGGATGTAAAGAAAGATGTGAACCAAGCTGTTTTGGAAGACGAACAAATCTAAGCGAATGAGCAAAACAAGGACAAAAACGACCAAGCAAATCTAAAAAAGTAGTAAGAGAATAAGATAGAGTCATCCAACAACAACAAGCAGCAAGAAAAGTTGCCTGAAAATGTTGATTCTCAGCAAGTTGATCCAAATGGAGAAGACCTACTTTTCCAGTTCGCACAAAAGCTCCAACAACGAGAGTAAAATAAACAGTTGCAAACAAAGGACCTACAATAGCCTAAGTAAGAAGCGGAAAAGAAGCCGATGCAAGTTGAAGATCCGAACATGATTGATTCTGAAAAGTAGGCAGCGGAGCAAGAACCTGAACAGAACGACATCGCGGACGAGTACATGTTCGATGAACAGGCCCAACAAACTGAGGGAAAGCTAGCGGCTGATAAAGTACAGGAGCAAGCGCACTAGGATGACGAAGATGTTCCAATGATGGAGGATTAAAAAGAGGAGCTTCCAACTGAGAACTAGCCAAACGACATCGAAATGACAAATTAAACGGCGCTAAACTAAAAATAGGCTAAAAACTTGAATCAGAACAAAGCTGCTGAAAACTAAGAGGATAAATCTTCCATGCACGATGAAAAGTTGGAGAATGCCGAAAATCAACAAGATCTCATAAATGAGTACAACTCTTATCTGATGAACAAGCAAACTCCTCTCGATCTGACCCAAATTGATCTTGAATAGAAAACCTAGCCAGGGTCTAGAATAGCACAGAATTTGGAACACTTTGACTACCTGAAGCAAAAGGAACTTGTCAGGAAGATGTTTCAAGATTGGCAGGAGGACCTCTAGGCTCACGAAGTCAGTGTGGAGCTACTCGCTAAGTTCAAAAACCAAACTTCATAAGTGTCGGCTAGTCTGTGTGAGCAATTGCGGATTGTTCTTGAGCCGCAACTAAGCCAAAATTTACAAGGAGACTTCAAGACTGGTAAGCGGTTGAATATCAAGAAAGTGATTTCATTTATCGCAAGCAACTATAGAAACGACAAGATATGGCTGCGACGAACACTTCCTTCAAAAAGAGACTACAAAATTCTGATTGCAATCGACGACAGTCTTAGTATGAAAGAATCCAACCTGGGTTTCTTTAGTTTGGAGGCCTCAGTAGCTTTGGGAGAAGCTCTAAACAGACTCGAAGTTGGAAAAGTTGCAGTCGCCAGAATCAGAGATCGACTTGAGCTTGTGCATTCGTTCGAAGATCAGTACAATAGCGAGCGGGCAGCGCACATCATTAGCCGGTTTGATTTTAAACACTGCGCTACCACTTCGGCTGACACCTCAATGTCAAACTTCGTCTCCGATGCTAATAAGCTCCTCGACATGCAAAACAATAGCAATGCAGTTAGTTGTCCCTTCGTAATCGTGCTTTCTGACGGCCGGTTCAATAAAGAAAATGTAAGACGCTACATGCGAGAGGCGAAAGAGAAGCGCTATCTCTACATATTTGTTATTCTTGACAAGGCCAGCACCAAGGACCAAAGCATTATGTCGATGCGCAGCGCAGTCAGACAGCAAGGCGGGGGTATAAAGTTGGATGCCTATCTTAAGGACTTCCCCTTTGACTACTATTGCGTGGTATAAGACATATCGCAACTACCATCAGCACTGGGTACCATCTTGGTGCAGTGGTTCAGCTTGGTTTCGACCAGTAGCTGATTAATTAAACTTAATTAAACTTTATTCTAAACGTTGAGGAACGGGGTTTTGGGGTTTTGGGG
>Ga0169931_10009042_pt1 | contig 14439 bp, 6 predicted proteins | sample Kivu_15m_20L_FD_129675 | JGI IMG/M metagenome (GOLD analysis project Ga0169931, IMG submission 129675) | Freshwater microbial communities from Lake Kivu, Western Province, Rwanda to study Microbial Dark Matter (Phase II) - Kivu_15m_20L... | ecosystem: Environmental > Aquatic > Freshwater > Lake ...
CAAAATCATGTGTCCGAAGACCATGGATATTAATTTTTGCTACTGTTTAATGTTTAATTTTTGATTATTATATGTTTAATTCGAATTCTAACTGACATTTCTAACGATCGAAGCACTTTCAAACACGAGTCAGCTAACCGCACCCATCCCAAACACTCCCAAGCATCCCCTCACTTCTTTTTTATATCAATTTATATCAAAATTACTTTATGTTTGCTAGTTTTGACGGCTCTAGCGCCGGATAAATCAGTTATTAATAAATGATTATATAATATAAAACTATATGTTTATTATTTATTAAAAATATTATCGACGAATAGCGTTCATGCTTCTTTTAGTTTTGATTTGTAAATTTAACAAACATTCTAAGAACCGTCTTTTAAAATTTCAGATATAATAATATTATTTATATATTTTTCAATAATCTTTGTGAATCATCGTCCGAATAGCCCAGGTAAGTCGTTAGGTTTTGGCAAAGTAAGCACCGACTGCCTCTCCAATATCATTATGCACCATACCACTGTTCTTATCGCTTATAAAGCCATTCTAGTCTCTCCTTCCAACACAAGCATAAACGTAGACAATCGACACAAAGTATTAAAAGTCACTCCGAACACCATCATCCATAAAGGCAGGTCGATCCTGTAATTGCGTGAATATATAAACCGAGGATTCCATTTCCAAGCTCGACAGGCATCCCAGTATATGTTATAAAGTGCAGTTGGTATGCGTAGATAGTATGCAGCTGTAGGTTGTTAGGCCAATACTAAGGCCATGACCATCATGATTGAAAAAAATCTAGTTGCATTTATGATAGATTCGTTACTGTTATCGACTACGCATATACCTACGCACATTAAAATGGGCAAATATCCAGCAGCGATTGCATAAGGTTTGTAGGCTGGAAACAATAACTATATAAAAGCAACTATTATGCCTGCTAAAGCGAGTCCTTGCGTTGCTATGTATAAACTTATAAATTCATTTTGTTTGTTTATCACTGTCAGAAATGTTGTTTTTATTAGATCTAGCATGATCTTTTGCTTAAGTAGGATGTAAACGAGTAGCAATGCTAGAAATATGTCACTTTTGCGATTACCAGGGGCAGCCAAAGCCCAAAGATACAACATTAGTATTTTTTATGAGAGTAGAGTGATGTTTTTGAGCATGTTAGTGTCTGTGGTTTTATGTAATCGAGCCACATCGATCTTGTATCTAAATCACATCGTTTCTTACTTTTCAAGAACGAACACCAGCACAATCATGCCCAGACAGAACAGGAGAGTCATTTTGCACACTAACAGTAAATTACGATGCGATTGAGAAGCGTTTAATTCATCGACGAGCATATCTGGGAAGAAGAAGCTACCTAAAATGAAGTAGATGACAATAGGAATCGAGTATATTTTTATTCTTTAAATTAAAGATGGCAGGATATGAGGTATTTGTGATTTGATACTCATGTTAATAATATTTAAGTACTAACTTCGAAAATCTCAAAGTTTCATAATAAATATTTATTCAAAAAAAAACTTTGATCTATTAAAAAAATCAAGAAAACTATGACCTTGTATTTAAAAGATAAAATTTTATCTAATTAATCCATTTATCTTATATAAAACTGTATATACTTAATAATAGTATTTCCTTTATAAATCAATTTAGCAAACAATGTTTGACTCCAAAGACTAATCTGTCTCCATGAAAATGGTGCTAGTCGGCGACGGCAATGTAGGCAAAACTTCTCTGTTGATTAGCTACACCTCTGACTCCTTCCCTACTGATTATGTCCCCACTATCTTCAATAACTACATGGCCACAATCAAGTACAACCAACAAATCGTTAAACTATGGCTATGGTACCATATTGCTCACATAGGGATACAGCCGGACAAGAGGAGTACAGAAGATTAAGAGCCCTTTCCTTTCCCAACACGGATGTCTTCCTCATATGCTTCTCCCTCATAGACCCCAAATCGTTCAATAACGCTTTGAAAAAATGGCTGCCCTAAGTTCTAGACAACTGCCCACACGCCTTGAAGATCTTCGTAGGAACCAAAAGCGATGCTTACCGTTAGGAGCAGATGATGAATGTGCGAAGAAGACCAATCATTCTGCCAATGAATATCGTATTTAGAGTTATAAGTAGATGCGAAAGAAGATCGAAGCCACGGGATGTCAGTTTTATACGTGCAGTGCGCTCACCCAAGATGATTTGAGAAATGTTTTTGATAGAGCGATTGGAGGAGTGCTAGAAAGGAATGGATTGATCAGAGTTAAAGCCAAGAAAGAGTCGGAATGCCAACTCATATGATTTTACGTGTTTGTACTACTTATTTATTCATCTATGCTGCTCTAATATGATAAGCAGTATTCTACTATATATTTTGTTTAAATCTGCTTATTCTATATCTTCCCTCTCCTGTATAGTTTATATCAACATTATGAGCCTTGAGTCACAATAACTCTAGCGCGTTCAGCAGCTTGTCCAATCTTGCCTGCGTCTTCCTCCCTAGCCATCCCTACAAACCCACATCGCAGGCATCCTCCTCTAGTAATCCCCTATCAACCCTGCCTAGCTCTACTAAATCATTGCTGACTTCCTGTAGCTTTTCGCCAGAGACAAGAAAGGCTGGCTGGAACAATGCACCACACTGTTCAACGCCATGAAAGAAGCTGGTTTGTTAAGCGAATAGAATAAGTTCAGTTTAAGTTCAGACAAACTTGACGAGAACATAGTGCTAGAAAATGTGTTGTCGATGGAGGAAGCGAGACAGCCTTTGCTGGCCAAGAAGCCCACAGCGGGTAACAGCAATACTTAGATGTCGAAATGGAAGAAGAAAAAGAATGACAAGGAAGATAAGGAGACAAGCAAAGCCATGGCTAATTTTGAAAAACACATGAAAGAAATATAAAAGAAACAAAAGGAATTACCACCTGTGCAGATCAAGAGAAGCAAAGTAGGAACTGGAACCAACGATCTCATTTTATAAAATATCAGTCTGACTATCGCAGGAAAGACGCTACTATAGAACACTAATCTTAAGCTAGCCTATGGACGAAAGTATGGACTTGTAGGTAGAAACGGTATTGGTAAAACTTGTTTGATGAATGCGCTTGCCAGAGGATAATTCCCCAAAATGCCACAATATCTTCAGATTCTTCTAGTGGAGCAATAGATTAGAAACACTTCAAAATCAGTGATAGATACTGTGCTAGAAACAGACATTTAACGAGACTAACTACTAAAATAACAGTAGCAAATCTCATAGCAACCGAATGGATCGATAACAAGATTAAACGCCATCATGAAACGACTTGAAGAGATATAAGCTCACAAAGCATAGTCCAAAGCAGCTACCATTCTCGGAGGTCTGGGCTTCACTCAACCCATGCTCACCAAAAAAGTAGGTGCTTTATCAGGCGGATGGAGAATGAGAGTAGCCCTTGCTCGTGCCCTCTTTGTCTAACCTTAGATCCTATTATTGGACTAGCCGACCAACCACTTGGACTTGGACGCTGTGATGTGGCTATAAGATTACATATGCAACTGCAGAAGCACAGTTGTTGTGGTTTCACATGCAAGATAGTTTTTGAATGTGACCTGCAACGAAATCATACATTATCAAAACTAACAACTGCACTACTATCGAGGAAACTACGATACTTTCTAAAAACTTAGAATATAGAACAGATAGCGCAATAAAAAACAACTAGAAAATCAACAAATGAAACTGGAGCATATGCAAGCATTTATCGACAAATTCAGGTATATGTTAATTTATATAGATTTAACGCAAAGAGGGCATCGCTGGTTCAGTCCAGAATCAAAGCTATCAACAAGATGTAGTTGGTCGAAGAAGTCATATAAGATCCTAGCTGCGTGTTTATCTTCCCCACTCCTGACAAACTTAGGCCTCCCCTGCTCAAACTCTAGGATGGATATTTCGGATATGAAGCATAAAATTATATCCTCAGAAACGTCAATTTTGCTATAGATATGTAAAGCAGAATAGCCATAGTCGGAGCTAACGGAGTAGGCAAAAGTACTCTTCTTAAACTACTTGTCGGTCAATTAGACGTGCAGTCTGGAAATGCATACAGAAACGGTCGATTGACCCTATCTATGTTCACGCAGCATCACATTGATCAGCTCAAATTGCCCATGTCACCTCTAGAACAATTCATGAACGATTTCCCAGGAAGCACGCAGTAGACATACAGATCGCACTTAGGATCATTCGGAGTCACAGGCACACTCGCACTAAGACCCAACTATCTCTTGTCCGGTGGTCAGAAATCAAGAGTAGCCTTCGCTTTGGCCATGTGGAAAAATCCACACATTCTAGTACTCGACGAACCAACTAACCACTTAGATATCGACGCTGTTAATGCTCTGATTATAGCGCTGAATAATTATCAAGGAGGAGTCATTATAGTATCCCACGATCAGCATCTAATCTCGACAGTGTGCTAAGAAATATGGTATCTGAAGGACACTCGTTTGCGCAAGTTCAACGGAGATTTCTAAGACTATAGGCGCAAACTGGCTCAAGGAAAATTGTGATTAGTCTAGTTGTAACTTAAATGCAAAATTGCGCACCAGTAAAAAGGATTTATAAAACAATTTCAGTATTTAAACTGCACGAATCATTTTAATTGTTCGTTTTGTATGGTATTTTTAAAGGATATGATCTTTGAAGTAAGTTGGAAAGAGATAAATCAGTGTCACTTTTTTACACGTTCCAAATTATATATTTTAAGAATTCATGCACTCAGTAACAAGATTGCTTTCTTGCTTACTATGTCTATTCGCAGTGCTCACCATCCCACCAGCTCCTCCGCACGTCATGGTAAACCCTTATCCATTCAGATTTTCACCAGCGAAGGCGCATACTACTGGCTCAATCTCAAATCTAAACACGTGGAGTGGTATAAATCGTTGGGGAGTAGTCTGCTTCGTTTTGAGCGTAGTCATGAGAGCCAACCGCCCTCGTACCTAATTCCTACGCTTGATGGGCATTTTCTCTATATCGACCGGCAGGCTTAGATAGTGGTATGAACTTCCTCTTATACAGATTAATCGAGACTAGGTCTAACAACTGCTTAACATATGCCTCGATACACCTAATACATAAGAGGGAACTTCCTTGTCGAAGTACCTAGTGTACTAGAAATACGAGTATTATATTATTAACCTGCTCAATGGCTAAACCCGTTAACTTGAAGACTTTTTACTAACAGGTATACCTCAACGTATGGAAAAATTAGTCGTACTTAAAGTCACCCGTAAGTTTCTCAAACAATTACACAAAGACTTAACTGTAGCTTGGAGCGCCATCTCGTCATAGCTAGATATGGTGCCAGCCTAGGTTTTTATCACAAACACCAAAGCATCATCTAGGGATCATCAAAGAAAGGCCAAGTAGAGTCAGGTGAAGTTCAAGAGGGGAGGCGAGGGTGAAGTTAAGATCACAGTTTAAGGGTAGGAGAGCTTTTCAATGGCTGGCAACGGACATATAATGGCTGCTTTTGAAGCAATAGGCTAAAATTAAGGATTCATCAGCCATACCTTACACTATGATAACTAACAGCCCCTACTAGCCCTCTAGTATAAGCCTACAGGCAAGCAAGGCTCTAAAGTTCAGATCTACTCGGATAAAAAGGAAGGCTTCAGGTTCCCACACTCGCAGGACTATCATAAACAACATTAGTCCCGCTAGCCTAGCTCTATAGAATACTGCATCAATACCTATCGTACGCTAAGGGCGATTGCTGACGATTCCAAAAAAACATAAGTTAATATACATTTCAACTACCCGACGCAGAACAATTTCACTTATGCTTTGCCGTCTGTGCCTTCACCTTCATACTGTTAACCGCAACAACCAATAATTTATGGACCCACCAAAGACCAACCATATATTTGGATCACTTTGTTTTCTACCCTAGCAATAGCAGGATACCTGATATACAAATCAAAGATTAAGTCGTTACTCGACTAACTTTCCTCAGTGCAGAGTCAGACCGATCGCAAGATATAGTAATTCCAGCAACGACTAGGCAAGTTCTAATAGCTCAAAATGATGTACTAAGTCTTCTGGGACCGACTAGCATACCGAGTAGCTGGTTAATCCTGGCTCTAGCATGTTGTTTTTTAAGGACGATTTCTCAACCACGAGGCCCTGGTATATGCGATTCGCATATAAGGCGCAGACATAGTCTCCCTCTAGCATAAACTTAATCTGCTCCTTAACTTTTCGCACAAAAATATCAAGAAGTTATACTACTATACAAGAAATAGCTAGTTTTTGTTGGTGTTTACTTAAAAAACTGTACCGCTTGCTTTCCAAAACCACTCTATTTTTGACTCAGAAATACCTTTATTAACTAAAAAGACATTTATTGCTGATATCGTATAAGCTGTATCCTACCTAGATGCCAGGATCTAAATAAACACTCTTCCTCTCTAAGCAGTTGAAATATAAGTAGTTCCTGTGGCCTAGAATGACCCAGAAATGCACTTCAAAATGAATGCAGTGCCCTGTCTTCTGAGGAGATCACCCTAGGATGCTGATAATGACTAGAGCTAGTCTCGTTCTTGTGGAAGCGCATAACGAAGTGTCTTTGAGCTCAGGCTTAACATAGTGCAACTTACAAATCTCATCCTGCATCGAGGTAAACCTTTCGATCGAGCGCAAATGGACCAGGTGCTAAAACAATAAGCATACAGTCAGTAAGACTACTTCTAATTCTACGATTTCCTACTCAATTAAATGGGCAATCGACCTCAGGCTCCAGACCCTTAAAACCCCAAATAAGCTGCAATATAAAACAGCAGAGAAAATATGTTCCAGGATATGCTGGACCATCCTTTCCTCTGGGACAGCAAACGCAAAATTCTTTTCCTTTCGGATTTCAGCAATTATATATAAACTCATATCGACTAACAAAAAGTTAAAAAATTGTAAGCGCATGCTCGTGACTATAAGGTTATCAGCACACCCTGGATTAAATAATTCGATGTAGTTTTTGTAATGATACGATTATACAGGTTAAAGAGATAACAAGATATCGCAAGTATGACTACTAGTCAGTAAGAGACTTGATTCGAGTAATAAGAAACAAGCTGAATCATTTCCATGAGACACCCAAAGATGTAAGACTAGTAGTGGGAAAAACTCCAGAGGCTTTTATCGAATATTGTCTGACGCTGTTTCCGAAAGTGCTGCATTTTGCGTATATTTATACCAGGAAAAAGAAATGGAAGCTTCACATGACCTGATAGTAGATTAAATAATCAAAATATCAAGACGAAAACAGTTAAATATTCTTCAATTTTTTATGAAACGAAAAGAATGGTATGACAAAAAAATATGCTATTTAATGGCCTATTTTTGTGGCTAAATGTTATAAGCTGATATTCCAATACATCCGCATCATTACTGCTTGCCAACCACTCTCTGTGGCATCGGAATCAACATATTCGTCTCCTTCTGATAAACCAAATACTGCGGATACTTTTCAATCGATATCTGCTCAGTCAGTCTCGTGCTTCCCAAAAACAGCAAATTAAGCAGCACTGCACCAATACCACTCAAGTTCCAACCCATACTATTCACTGAGAACAAGTATATCGTGTACCAGAGCATGATCTCGCAGAAGAAGTTGGGATGACGACTGAACCTAAATATGCCCTACTTCACAAATCCTCGCTTATATTTCTAAGGTAATTCCTGATTCTTGCCCTTTAGTTATGCGATGAGTCGGTATTTTTCAGTCTGATAGTTCCACTGAGTCTGATCAGCAACCACCTCCCCCGCGAACAAAATCAGCCAAAGGCCAGCAATCAGAATATCGTTGAGGTTGAACTCAGTCTAGTAAGAATTGATGACTGGAGAGGAGAACCATAGAATGAGGTAGAGCTGGTAGTAAGCGGTGAAGAAGAAGTTTAGCAACTCCACAAGGATCCAATGATAGTTCTATCTAATGTATTTCCATCTGTAGTCTTAGCCGCCCTTGGCATATCCACCCTTCCTGAAGAAATTGTAAGTCAATCTAAGTCCCCATAAAGAAATCAATCCCACCATCACTAGTTGTCGAGTATTGACAGGGATATCAGTACACCTGCTCTGATGGTAGACAAAGTGCACGTTGTAGAAAATAGGAATCAACGACCATACTCGATCAACCCAAGAATACTCACGTGTGGTGATGGTGAGCACCCAAGTTATAGTGCCGAAGATAGTGGTAGCAACCACTGACCACTCCAAAGCACCCGAGGAGCAGTACTCGCTGAAAGAGAAGGTGTCGAATCTTGATATGAACTGCTGGGCGATATCCATGATCAGAATTATAATATGGATCAGAAATATTGGAGGCTTATATTCATATCAAACAATACTATATATTGATATCGACAAAATATTTTATTGATATTTGATTAAATATATAAGTTGTATATCAATGAGAGATTACCTGTCGAATATCGATGAGGAAACAGAAATGAGCAAAAGCAGCTATGATTTATAGGATGTGCTTGAAGTAGAAGAGTTTCAAGAATTGTCTAAGGAAATCAAAATGACTGAAAAACAAACTTCACAACTGATAGATAGTATCTACTATCCCTATAAACAATATTAGCAAACTTTTATTAGGAAGGAAAATGAAGAAGTTTCGGCTTATGCAAAGGCCTACCAGCAATGGAAACGAAAACCTACTGGTTAGAGCAGCTAGATATACAAAAATACATTAAATTAGGTCAAAAAAGATAGGTAGAAACAGTAGATTAAAAAATTGATCAAAAAGCAATAGGAAAAGCAACCTATCTATGGATATAGTAATGGAAACTAGATACTAAGCAAAATAAGACGAGAACACTCTCATTAAGTCAGAAAAGTTCTATAGTAAACGTAAAAACCAAGCGAAATAAAGTCAATATAGCCATTTGAATCTTAAAATAGTCTGGTTACTCAAGTAAACACTCATAGATCGATCAAATAAAAATAGCTATAAACGATGAAATAGGTAGACCTCAAAACTAAAATTATTTAGATGAACGTTCAGAAAGAAATACTGAATAAAATAAGAAAAATAAATAACTAGTAACAAGAAGAAAGGTAGAAAAACAAACAAGTTAATGCCATGAAACAGTAGTGCTTTGTTAACATCATCAGCCGTCCGCCTAACAAAAATATTAATAAAAAATCTAAAGAGTAAACCATCATTCCCGATCCTTCTAGAACTATTATTCATATTGCTTAAAAAGACATTGATTAATCCAAACAGCCTTAATAAATTCAAATCAAGCCTATAGCCAAGCCATCTCCAAGGCGGCACTACAAGCTTAAAGTGTAAGAAATATTGAAACTCCCCTGCAAATAGTTTTTATTATTTTACAGCTAAAATTACAACCAACTAGTACATCTCAGCACGCCCTAGCAACTAAAACAACTCAACCATTATAGAGACTAATCACTGACTAGATAAGAAGCAGTGCATAAATTGAGAAAAAAAGTGGAATAAGAAGGCGTAGAGTTAGTGCAAAGATTGCCCTAGGAGATGAGGAACAAAATATTTAAAGTACTTTATGAAAAGGAAGTCAGTCATCAAAAGTATCATCAGGGTAAACAAGAAAAATACTGATTGTTTATAATATAGGTCTAATATCATATATGTTAAAATAGGTTTGATGTCATATGGATTAAGATTCAAGGAAATAGCAGAATTGATGCTGATTATCACTGGGCTAAGTATCCCATCAAACCTAGCAGAAATACAGCGAGTACAACTGCAACCAAACAGTCCTCTCCACCGGTCTTAACGCCTCTTTATTCAGTGTTAGCTATTTAAGTATCGATACTCTCCACCTTAGATTTAGGCTTAGCCTTTTGTTTGAGATTCTTAGATGACTAAGGTTATGCACGGATTTTATCCTATTATGTACTTTTTTCCTTAGTTTATTTAGCAGATGGACTCTTTTAGCTCTTTTTAGCCTTAGATGACTTTTACTCACGTTTTTCTGTTGATGCTTCCTGCTTATTTGGATTGCTATCCGATTTATTTTTCGACCCTCGAGCATTTTTATCCCCTGATTAAACCTTCTAAGCTACAGTCTACTCAGCGACCTACTTCTTTCCCTTGCCCTTCTTGCCCATAATCTTATATTATAGCTTATACACTTATATCATACCTAGTAAGCCGTAACAGTTTTGCAGTTTTCATATAGTCTAAACATATGAGTTGTTGTTTTTTGTCGGTATTAATTAAACTCTTTGATAACAAGTACACTAGAAGCGTAACTTTGTATTTCATTTCTTTTATACAGTCATGCGCAGAGTATTAGCAGTTGCAGCAGTATAGCCCCAACACAAAGAGTTGGTCCTCAAAGACCTCAAAAAAATATTCAGAAAAATCAAGATCACCCCCGAACAACTACTCACCGAAGAAATCATCAATCCCTCCAGCAACGTTATGGACTCAAGTAACGTCTTCAAAGCGTACCCCTACATCACCCTGACCATCCCAAACTACTAAGCACATCGACGATGTAATTTTGCCCTTAGATAGATTTATAGAAAGTGTACAAGAACAGTATTTTGTTCAGCAAATTCATTCTACTTATTTCAGAAGGCAACGATTACCCACAGCTGATATCCAACCGCAACTAACCTCTTCTCAAATAAAAATGCAGAAACTGGTCTGATAATGTTCAATGCTTGTTCGACTCGTCGCCTGTCTTCACGCCAATTCAGTAACAGCTCGACAAGATCGATCAGGTGTTAGGAGAGATGGACATCAGAGGAAAGATCACCTAGATTGATGCGGCCAAGAAGTTCCATCTGATAGAGAGCCATAAGGATGATGGAATAGACTAGAGTCTGGATCGTGATGGCGGTAGAGGTTCTTCTAGTCTTCTTAAACTTTTCTTTGGACTTGAGGTCGTCGCTTGTTGTGCCCGTAGAGCTGGAGCTAGAGGAGGAAGAATTATTGCTGGAGGAGAACGATATTGTGATGATGGAGAATTTATGGACTACGAAGAAGACACTAACATGGACATGACTACTTTGAGCCCTAACAACAATAATCCCAATTTGTTGAATGACAATAATGGAGGTGATTTATCAGGTGATGCTGCTGCCTGGTGGGGAGAAGCCAGAGGAGTGAGCAGAATGAAGCGAGTGATAAACAAGGTGGTTAAGAAGCGCAGTTCTAAAGTGATGAAGGATGTGGCCAATCCCTACCTGAAGAAACAGAGGTTCGAGGAAGTGACAATTTCGTAGTTGGCCTAGAGGTGAACTAAGCGATGATTGATCCAACAATGTCAACTTTATAAAGTATGAAGCCTTTATTAGAAGTCTTATTGTTGTTGGGGACTTTCTTCGTGCTAAGCCAGTCCCTGTCGACCTACACAACTACTTGAGCCAACAATATATTATCATACTTTAGCAAAATTTAGATTAAAAAATATTGTATAAAATCATAAAATAGATTTGATGTATTCTATTTTAGATTAATAATCACATAAGCAACGCAAAGATAGCCAGGATAGTTCCACCAATAACCAGTGACTTATCGAAATTTAAGACTTATACGAATTTCCATATCATCTAGATAGTAAAATAAATCCATTTCCAATTTCCAACCCTTGTATCTCCCCCTGTCTGTGCATCCCCACCTGCCACATAAGTATCTCCATCTGCTACTTAAGAATCTCCGTTTGCCAATCTTCTTTGAGCCTTTACTACAAACTCAGGGTGCAGATCAAGATAGCTTTGTGGAACATTTCTTGTCTTCATTAGAATCTGGCTTACGTTTTTAGTGATGACTGAAAAAGGAATTTCAGTACCGTTACGGTCTGGTACCTATAACCTAGGTTGTTAGGAACATGGAATTTTTGCTCTTTGTGTTGCATAAGACCATACCAGAAAGATGTTCAAACCTATAAAATAGTAAAACCCCAAGAACTATTGAAAAGACTAGACTTATTTTGCTAGCCGGGACATTTATTTGAGCAAACTAAGAGTTTCCAGGCAAACTTGTGCAACTTTTCTCCTCTTTTCCGGATTATTTTTACTGCATGTGTATTGAATATTATAAGTCTAGCTTTAGCTTGTAAAAGAAGAATAATATAGATAGTAATCAGCAAAGTGTGCTAAAAATATATTGAAATTAGAGAGTTCAAATCAAAATAATATAAAACTTTTGCATCTAAGTAAATAATTGCGTACTTTTACCTGATTTTAAACACATCTGTAGATGATTTACTTAAAAAATAGTCTAATTAAAAAAATATGAATAAATGCATTCTTCCAAATAAATACAACCTTCTATGAAATGATCAAAAGTTTATCGATCTATTTATGTAAACTGATTTATCCTATTTTCGTATTACAGCATTTGATTTTTGTAATCGTATTATAAAACTCGTTTGTTTGAATATTCTAACCTATGATTCTTCAACCACAGTCATCTAGCGAATCCCAATCCATATAGCCTAGCAATAGACATTTAATTTCTCTCAGAAACATCTCTAAGCTCTGTCCTTCTGAACTCTCTCAGTACATCACTCCCACCCCTATCCTCATGCCCATCGATTAACGCTACTACCTACTCTCGCCCCATCTTTATAGCTCCTTCCGCAACTAAATTCTCATCTAGCAAATCTAAGGCAGCAGTTTTAAATTGATGCGATATAGTGGCGGCAGGAAATAGATGATTTTTGAGAATGCAGTTGAAGTGGAGTTGTCTTGCGGAGTATCCTTAACTGTGTGGAATAATGGAGATTATAAGCTAGTAAACCAGGAACAAGTTTGTTTCTGGCATTAAGAGGTAAAATTACTCGATACATATTGCATTGCTCCTTGATTATTTTACTAAAAATCAAAAATATACCAGCTAGTTAAGTTATTCAGCTAATATAAATGTATTGAATTTGTAAACATCCTACATATCATTACCTTCACTACCATAACCATGGATTGCCTAAACACTCCCTCGCACTTACCCTTATCTTGGGCTCAAATGCCAGCATCGGCATCAAAAAGACTTCAGCCGCCTCTGCCACCTCCTTAATGTATCCATACTTATCTACTAGCATTTTACTTAAAGATATCTGCTCCTTAGGGCTACCACTTAACAGCTTACCTTTCTTGTTGAAAAAGTTAGGACTGTTCTTGCCGCCCAAAGCGTATTACTTATCGATATTACCCAGTGCTTGAATCATTTGGAAAAGATGGTCTTAGTTTTTATTTATTCCTGGGATCTTCTTAGGCTTGAACAAGAAGTTGTTAGTCATCATCTCGAACACAGTACACGCCAACGAAAAGACATCAGTGTTGGGACCATACTAGTGGCCCAGAATGACTTAAGGAGAACGGTACTATCGAGTCTGGATATCCTAGGTGAAGTGCTTGGAGGTGAAGCAAGCGTTGCCCATGTCTGCAATCTTAAAAAACAGCTTATCGTTCAAACGGATTTTAACCGATTTCCAAGTTAGAGTAGACATGTCGATGCCGTCCTGAATGTCAGTGTATTAATCAAACTATAATTCAGGTTATTTTTGCTATACTTTTATACCTTATTCAGGCTTCATTCCTTATTATACTTTTGAACCTTACTACATCTTCACGATTTCTTAAGCTTTCATAGATTGCTCTAATATAACTTTTTCTTATTTTTTGTTTGATTACTATGCTTTAACATCTTGCTTGACTTTTTAACTGTCCTGTTGTTATGATATTTTTGAGGCACTCTATTCTTGAGCACTCGATAAAGGCTGACTGCTTGCACTCTGGCTACTTTATTGCTGACTGCTACTGGGAGTCATACTACTCGAGTTTTCTTCATCTTCTTCTTTCTACTATTTATCCTCTTAATCCCCCTCTTATTTTTTGCCAGCCAAGGCTTTCTTTTTCTTTTTCTTATCCTGCTTCTTCTTGTTCTTAGGATTCTTCGATGCTTGCAAATTCTTCAAATATTTCATACTCAACGGCTTCACTTTATACTCTTTCAACTGTGAAATCAACTGTTCTTACTCAGCTGTTTCCATCTTTATCATTATATTCTATGGTTTCAAATCCGTATGAATAATCCCGCATCGTTCGTGCAAATAAACCAAACCCAGTAACACTTACCTAGTTATCTTTTTGACCAACCACAAAGGCATCCTTTTCTCCTTGAATTCATAATGCTGGATCACGTCTAATAGGTTTGGACCCATAAGCTCAAACACACTACACATATGTTTGCCCGCAATACCATAATGTGCAAAATTATCCAACAATAATAACGGTCTACATAACTATACCTTCAGTTCCTTATGTGCGTTAGATACTTCTCCCAAATACCCTAGCCATTCACCATCCTACTAATGCTTCCTGATTTCTGTCAGCATCTCCAGCTAGTCGATCGCTGATTATGTATGCGTGTCTTTGCTGC
>Ga0169931_10009043_pt1 | contig 14438 bp, 10 predicted proteins | sample Kivu_15m_20L_FD_129675 | JGI IMG/M metagenome (GOLD analysis project Ga0169931, IMG submission 129675) | Freshwater microbial communities from Lake Kivu, Western Province, Rwanda to study Microbial Dark Matter (Phase II) - Kivu_15m_20L... | ecosystem: Environmental > Aquatic > Freshwater > Lake...
CTGAACCGCAAGGGCTTCCTCGCGGTCACCCGGATCCTGCTCGAGGAGCCGCGCGAGGCGCCTGGCCAGCCGGCCGCGCTGCTGCTGATCGACCTCGACCGGTTCAAGCGACTGAACGATTCGCTGGGCACCGCGGCCGGCGACGAGACCCTCCAGCAGGTCGGGCGGCGGCTGCAGCAGGCCTTCCGCAACCTGCCCCGGGTCGCGCTGGGGCGGCTGGCCAGCGACGAGTTCGCGCTGCTGTTCCCGTCGCTGCGAAGCGCGGGCGCGGCCGAGCGGGCGGCCCAGATCGTACTGGCCGAGCTCGGGCGCCCGCTCACCTGCGCCGGTCTCGACTGTGTGGTGCGCGCCTCGGTGGGCATCGCGCTCGCCCAGGGCGAGGAGCCCATCGACGCGCTGCTCGCCCAGGCGAGCCAGGCGCTGTCGGCCGCCAAGGCCGGTGGCGGCAACGCGGCGCGCCGCTACCAGCCCGAGCTGGGGCATTCCGACCGCGCCCGCTTCGACCTCGAGACCGCGCTGCACCAGGCGCTCGAGCGCCAGGAACTGGTGCTGCACTACCAGCCCATCGTCGACCCCCGCAACCGCCGCCTGGCCGGCATCGAGGCGCTGATGCGCTGGCGCCGCGACGAGCGGCTGGTGCCGCCCGGCGAGTTCATCCCGGTGGCGGAAGAGACGGGCCTGATCTTCCGGATGGGCGAGTGGGCGGTCGGCGAGGCGCTCGGGCAGGTGCGCCGCTGGCGCGATGCCGGCATCCCGGTGGCCACGGTGTCGGTGAACATCCACGCCCGTCATCTCGAGCAGCCCGAGCTGGCCCGCAGCGTGGCGCGGGCGCTCGAGGCGACCGGCCTGCAGTCGGCTGCGCTGGAGCTCGAACTCACCGAGACCGGCGTGATGCGTGACATCAAGCGCTCCATCGACAGCCTGCAGGGCCTCAAGCAGCTGGGCGTGCGGCTGGCGCTCGATGACTTCGGCACCGGCTACTCCTCGCTCGCCTATCTGACCCAGCTGCCCATCGACACCCTCAAGATCGATCGCTCCTTCGTCGACAAGCTCGGCCAGAGCGGACAGAGCCGCGCGGTGGTGCGCTCCATCACCGCGCTCGCCCAGGCGCTCGGGCTGTCGACCATCGCCGAAGGGGTCGAAACCCGCGAGCAGCTCGATTCGCTGCGGGCGCTCGGCTGCGACGAGGTCCAGGGCTACTTCTTCGGCCAGCCGATGCCGGCGGCGGAGCTAGCCACGTGGTGGCGCGGCTTCGACGGGGCGCCGCCGCTGTCGCGGCGCACCGGGCCGCTCGCCCCGGCGCCGTTCCTGCCGGCACGCACCGTCGGCGGCCGACGCGCCGGCGACCTCGGCGACGACCCGATCACCTCCATCTACGTCTGAGGGTCAGCGGGTTCCATGGATGCCGACGCGCTGAAGCAGGCCGCCGCCCGGGCGGCGCTCGCCCACCTGGTCGAGGGTGCGGTGGTCGGGGTGGGCAGCGGCTCCACCGTGGGCTGGTTCATCCGCGAGCTCGGCGCCCGCCGCCAGCGCCTGGGCGGAGCGGTCTCGAGCTCCGAGCGCAGCTCGGCGCTGCTGCGCGAGCAGGGCATCGAGGTCCTGCCGCTCGAGCGCGTCCACTCCCTTCCCGTCTACATCGACGGCGCCGACGAGATCGACCCCGGCCTGCGGATGATCAAGGGCGGTGGCGGCGCGCTCACCCGCGAGAAGATCGTCGCCGCCGCTGCCGATCGCTTCGTGTGCATCGTCGATGCCTCCAAGCAGGTGCCGGTGCTCGGCCGGTTCCCGCTGCCGGTCGAGGTGGTGCCGATGGCGCGCACGCTGGTCGCCCGCTGGTTCGCCCGGCGCGGCGGCGAGGCGCGCGAGCGGCCCGGGTTCGTGACCGACAACGGCAACCCGATCCTGGACGTGCACGGGCTGGTCATCCACGACCCGGTGGCGCTCGAGGCCGAGGTCAACCAGTGGCCCGGGGTGGTTACGGTGGGCCTGTTCGCCCGCCGCCCTGCCGACCTCGCGATCGTGGCGCACCCCGGCGGCGTGCGCACCGTGGCGGCGGTCTGAGCGGCCCGACCCCTCCGACACCGGCGCTGTGTGTCCGCCGCGACGTCGGCGGGGGCCGCTGCGCCGGCCTTTCCGACCGTCCGTCGCGGGTGCAGGCATACTTTGGAACTTTGCACCGGCACCCGGCCGTCGAGCCGCCTGCCGGCCCCTGACCAGAGGAGGCAGGATGACGCAGCACAACCCGAAGGGATTCCCGCGCGAGACGCTCGGCCCGCGCGAGGCGATCGCGATCGTCGTGGGCATCGTGATCGGTGCGGGCATCTTCAAGGCGCCCTCGCTGGTGGCGATGAATTCGTCCAGCGAGACGATGATGATGCTCGCCTGGGTGCTGGGCGGCCTGATTTCGCTGATCGGCGCGCTGTGCTACTGCGAGCTGGCCAACGCCTATCCGAGCGCCGGCGGCGACTACCACTTCCTGCACCGTGCGTTCGGGCGGCGTGTGTCGTTCCTGTTCGCCTGGAGCCGGTTCTCGGTGATCACCACCGGCTCGATCGCGCTGCTGGCCTTCGTGTTCGGCGACTACATGACGCAGATCCTGCCGCTGGGCGGGCAGTCGGCCGCGATCTGGGGCGCGCTCTCGATCATCGTGCTCACCTGGGTCAACGTGCGCGGCGTGCGCCAGGGGGCCACCACCCAGGTGGTGCTCACCGGGCTCGAGGTGGCCGGGCTGGTGCTGGTGTTCCTGGCCGGCGTGGTGGCGGCGGTCTGGGGCCTGGGCGCCTCCGCCCCGGCGGCGGCGGCTGTGCCCGTCGCGCCCGCCGCCGCGTTCTCGCTGCCCGCCTTCGGTCTGGCAATGGTGTTCGTGCTGCTCACCTTTGGCGGCTGGAACGAGGCCGCCTACATCAGCGCCGAGCTGCGTGACCGCCAACGCAACATGGTGCGGGTGATGGTGTATTCGCTGCTGCTGATCACCGTGCTCTACCTGGCGGCCAACTGGGCTTATCTGGCGGGCCTCGGGCTGTCGGGCATGGCCAAGTCGAAGGCGGTGGCCGCCGACCTGCTGATGATCTCGTTCGGCAAGGCCGGCGAGGTGGCGATCTCGCTGCTGGTGGGGGTCGCCGCGCTCACCTCCATCAATGCCACCATGATCGTGGGCGCGCGCTCCAACTTTGCGGCGGGCCGTGACTGGGAGGCCCTCGGCAAGCTCGGCGAGTGGGTCGACGACCGCGGCACGCCGGTCAATGCGCTGCTGGTCCAGGGCGCGTTCGCAATGCTGCTGCTGCTGCTCGGCGTGGTCACCGGCGGCGGCTTCGCCACCATGGTGCAGTACACCGCTCCGGTGTTCTGGCTGTTCTTCCTGCTGGCGGGCTTGAGCCTGTTCGTGCTGCGGGTGCGCGAGCCCGACACGCCGCGGCCGTTCAAGGTGCCGCTGTTCCCGGTGCTGCCGCTGGTGTTCTGCGGCGCCTGCGGCTACATGCTGTATTCGAGCCTGGGTTACGTGGGCGGCAGCACCTACCTCGGCGTGAATGCCGCGTGGGTGGGTGTGGCGGTGCTCGGCGTGGGGGTGGTGCTGATGGGCGTCGTGGGCTGGCTCGCGCCCTCGCGGCGCGCCGCCTGAACCGGCTTGCGGCCACGGCGCGCGCCGGGGCCGGGTTGGCTCAGTTCGACGGCGGCACGTAGCCGGCCGCCTGGTCCACCTTGCCGCCGAAGAAGTAGTTCTCCATCTGCTGGGCCAGGTATTTGCGGGCCCGCGCGTCGGCCAGGTTCAGACGGTTCTCGTTGACCAGCATGGTCTGGTGCTTGAGCCAGCCGCCCCAGGCCTCCTTCGAGACGTTCTCCCAGATGCGCTTGCCCAGCTCGCCGGGGTAGGGTGGAAAGTCGAGGCCCTCGGCCTCGCGCTGCAGCTTGATGCACTCGACGGTGCGTGCCATGGACGGCTCCTGGAGTGGTGGGTGGCGCCGCGCGCGGCGCGGCCGACAGGCCGGGATTATCAGAGGGCCTTGAACAGCACCTGCGATTTCCTCTGCCAGTTGTAGAGGTTCTTGCGGGCCCGCGGCAGCTCGTCGACCGAGCCCGTCACGAAGCCGCGCTTGAGGAACCAGTGCGCGGTGCGGGTGGTGAGCACGAACAGGCGCGACAGGCCCCCCGCGCGGGCGCGCTGCTCGATGCGCCGCAGCAGCCGCTCGCCGTCGCCCTGGCCCTGCACCTGCGGGTTGACCGCCAGGCAGGCCAGCTCGCCCATGCCATCCTCGGGAAACGCGTAGAGCGCCGCGCAGCCGAAGATCACGCCGTCGTGCTCGATCACGGTGAAGTTGGTGACCTCGCGCTCGATCAGCGAGCGATCGCGCCGCACCAGGGTGCCGTCGTCTTCCAGCGGCCGGATCAGCGCGAGCAGCCCGCCCACGTCGTCGAAGGTGGCCTCGCGCACCGCCTCGAGCGTCTCCTCCACCAGCATCGAGCCGACGCCGTCGTGCAGGAACAGCTCGAGCAGCACCGAACCGTCGAGATCGAAGGGCACCACGTGGGCCCGGGCCACGCCGCCGTCGCAGGCGCGCAGCGCGTGGCGCAGGTAGTCGGCAGCCGCCGGCCCGAGGTGGCCGGCCTCGAGGATGGCACGGGCCTGCGCCTCGGTGATCTCGGTGAGCAGCCGACCCTCGCGGTCGGTGATGCCGGCGGTCTCGGTGACGAACACCAGCTTGTCGGCGTCGAGCGCGACCGCGGTCGCGGTGGCGAGATCCTCCATGGCGAGGTTGAAGGCCTCGCCGGTGGGCGAAAAGCCCAGTGGCGGCAGCAGCACCAGCGCACCCGAGGACAGCGCGAGCCGGATCGTGCGGACGTCGACCTTGCGGACCAGGCCGGTGTGCTCGAAGTCGATGCCGTCGACGATGCCGACCGGGCGGGCGGTGACGAAGTTGCCCGACACCACCCGCACCGTGGCGTGCGCCATGGGTGTGTTGGGCAGGCCCTGCGAGAACGCCGCCTCGATGTCGAGGCGGGTCTCGCCGGCGGCCTCCTTGGCGCACTCGAGCGCCACCGCGTCGGTGATCCGCCGGCCCTGGTGGTAGCGGCTGGCCGCTCCGCGCAGCGTCATCTGCTCCTCGATCTGCGGGCGCGAGCCGTAGACCAGCACCAGGCGCATGCCCATCGCGTGCAGCAGGCTCAGGTCCTGGACCAGGGCGTTCAGGCGGCCGGCGGAGACCAGCTCGCCGGCGAACCCGACCACCATCGTGCGGCCGCGGAAGGCGTGGATGTAGGGAGCGACCGCGCGCAGCCAGGCGACGAACTGGTGCGGCTCGGGGGAGACGGGCATGCGGCGATTATAATTTGCCGGTGCGGCTCGAGTTCCCCGAAGCACTGCCGGTCTCGCATCGACGCGACGAAATCGCCGCCGCGATCGCCGGCCATCCGGTCGTGATCGTCAGCGGCGAGACCGGCTCGGGCAAGACCACCCAGCTGCCCAAGATCTGCATGCTCGCCGGGCGCGGGCGCCACGGCCTGATCGGTCACACCCAGCCCCGCCGTCTCGCGGCCACCAGCGTGGCCCGGCGCATCGCCGAGGAGCTCGGCTCGCCGCCCGGCCACGACGTCGGCTTCAAGACCCCCTTCACCGAGAAGGTCTCGAAGTCGGCGCGCATCAAGCTGATGACCGACGGCATCCTGCTGGCCGAGACCCTGTCCGACCCGCAGCTGCGGCAGTACGACACCCTGATCGTCGACGAGGCCCACGAACGCAGCCTCAACATCGACTTCCTGCTCGGTTACCTGCGCCAGCTGCTGCAGGGGCCGCGTCGCGACGACCTGAAGCTGCTGATCACCTCGGCCACCATCGACGCGGCGCGCTTCGCCCGCCACTTCGAGGGGCCGCGCGGCCCGGCGCCGGTGATCGAGGTGTCGGGCCGGACCTATCCGGTCGAGATCCGCTGGCGACCCCTTGCCGAGCCCGAGGCGCGCGGGCCCGGCCCCGCGCCGGCCCGCGACCCGGCGGTCGCCCCCGGGGCGCGGGCGGCCCGCGCCGCACGCGACGACGACGACGAGACCGACCTGCCCGCCGCCATCGAGGAAGCGGTCGACGAGCTCTGGCGCGAGGGCCCCGGCGACGTCCTGGTGTTCCTGCCCGGCGAGCGCGAGATCCGCGAGGTCGGCGACCACCTGCGCCGCGCGTGGGCGCGGCGCGGCGGCCGCGGCGGTCCGGCCGCGTCGGCCGAGATCGTGCCCCTGTTCTCGCGCCTGTCGGCGGCCGACCAGCAGCGGGTGTTCGCGCCCCACGCGGCCCCGCGGGTGGTGCTGGCCACCAACGTCGCCGAGACCTCGCTGACGGTGCCGGGCATCCGCTACGTGGTCGACAGCGGGCTGGCCCGCGTCAAGCGCTACCGCATCCGCGGCAAGGTGGAGCAGCTGCAGATCGAGCCGGTGTCGCGCGCCGCGGCCGACCAGCGGGCCGGCCGCTGCGGGCGCGTGGCCGCCGGGGTCTGCATCCGCCTGTACGACCCCGACGACTACGCGCGCCGGCCCGCCTTCACCGACCCCGAGGTGCTGCGCTCCTCGCTCGCCTCGGTGATCCTGCGCATGAAGGCGCTGCGGCTGGCCGACGTGGAGTCGTTCCCGTTCGTCGATCCGCCGCCGCGCCGGGCCATCGTCGACGGCTACGAGTTGCTGCGCGAGCTCGATGCGATCGACGACGCGCAGCAGCTCACCGCCACCGGGCGCCAGCTCGCGCGGCTGCCGCTCGACCCGCGGATCGCGCGGATGCTGCTGGCCGCGCGCCAGCACGGCTGCCTGCGCGAGGTGCTGGTGATCGCCGCGGCGCTGTCGGTGCAGGACCCCCGCGAGCGGCCGCCCGAACGGCAGCAGGCCGCCGACCAGCTGCACGCGCGCTTCACCGACTCCCGGTCCGACTTCGTCTCGTTCGTGAAGCTCTGGGACGCCTGGCAGGCCGGGCCGCGCGACGGCGAGTCGCGCAGCGCGCACGCCGCCCGGCTCGAGCGCGAGTTCCTGTCGCCGCGCAAGCTGCGCGAGTGGGCCGATGTGCACGCGCAGCTGTGCGAGGCGGTGGCCGAGCTGCACTGGGAGCCGGGCACGACCGAGGCCGGCTACGAGCCGCTGCACCGCGCGCTGCTCGCCGGCCTGCTGGGCAACCTGGGCACCCGCGCGCCCGACGAGCCCCACTACCTGGGCACCCATGCGACCCGCTTCTGGCTGCACCCGTCCTCGGGCCTGGCGCGGCGCAGCTCGGCGCGCGCCGGCCCGGCCGACGCCGCCGACGCGCCGGCGCGCCGCGAGGCCTCGGCGGGCGCGCGCTGGGTGATGGCCGCCGAGATGGTCGACACCACCCGCCTGTATGCCCGCACCGCGGCGCGGATCGACCCGGCCTGGATCGAGCAGGCCGCGGCCCACCTGATCCGGCGCAGCTGGAGCGAGCCGCACTGGGAGAAGCGCGCCGGCCAGGTGGTGGCGCTGGAGCGCGGCGTCCTGTACGGCCTGACCGTCTACGCCGGCCGGCGGGTCCACTATGCCGGCATCGATCCCAAGCTGGCCCGCGAGCTGCTGATCCGCGAGGCGCTGGTGGCCGGCGACTGGGACAGCGACTGTGCGTTCTTCGTGCACAACCGCCGGCTGGTGGCCGAGGTGCAGCAGCTCGAGGCGAAGATGCGCCGCCCCGACCTGCTGGTCGACGAGCAGTTCCTGTTCGACTGGTTCGACGCGCAGCTGCCGCCCGACGTCACCAGCGGCCAGCAGCTCGAGCGCTGGTGGCGACGCGCCAGCCGTGACGCACCGGGCCTGCTGAAGCTCTCGCGCGACCAGCTGCTGCGCAAGGACGCCGAAGGGGTCGACCACCGCAACTTCCCCCGCCGGCTCACCATGCGGGGCGTGGGCTTCGACGCCCACTACCACTTCGAGCCCGGTGCGGCCGATGACGGCGTCACCCTCGACGTGCCGCTGTACGCGCTCAACCAGGTCGACGCGGTGCGCGCCGAGTGGCTGGTGCCCGGCATGCTGGCCGACAAGCTCGCTGCGCTGCTGAAGTCGCTGCCGCAGAAGCACCGGCGCCACCTGCTGCCCCTCGAGGCCAGCGCCGCCGGCTGCGTCGCGCGGCTGGCCGAGGCCACCGGCGAGCGGGGCCTGCTCGAGACCCTGGTGGACGACCTGCGCGAGCACGCCGGCCTGCGGGTGGCCGTGACCGACTTCCGGCTCGAGACCCTGCCGCAGCACCTGTTCATGAACTTCCGCGTGCTCGACGAGCACGGCCGGGTGCTGGCGGCGTCGCGCCAGCTGGCGCCGTTGCGCGCGCAGCTGTCGGCGGCCTCCCAGGGCAGCTTCCAGGCGGCGCTGCGCCGCGCCGGCGTGGCCTCGGCCGATGCTGCGGCGAGCCCCGACCCGGCGCCCGGCGCAGACGCCGCGGCGAGCGCCGGCCCGGCGGCGGTCACTCCAGCCGCGGGCACCGCCGGGTCCCCCGGCGGCGGCGCCTTCGGTGCGCGGGCTGCGGGCCCGCCCGCCGCCGCCGGTGGCGCGCAGGCCGCCGACCTGCCCGCCGGTGGCGCAGCCTCGGCCACCCTGCGGCTGGCCGGTGAGCGGTTCACCGACTGGACCCTGCCCGCGCTGCCCGAGCTGCTCGAGCTGCAGGTGAGCCCCGGGGAGGTGCTGATCGGCTACCCGGCGCTGGTCGACCGTGGCGACTGCGCCGAGCTGCAGGTGTTCGACGAGCCCGAAGTGGCCCGGCGCGAGCACCGGGCGGGCCTGCGGCGACTGTTCGCGCTCGCGCTGCGCGAGCCGCTGCGCTTTCTGGAGCGCAGCCTGCCCGACGGCCAGCGCCTCGAGGTGCTGTTCCTGCCCTTCGGGTCGGCCGCGCAGCTGCGCGCCGAGCGGGTCGCCGCCACCCTCGAGCGGGCTTGTCTGGCCGATCCGCTGCCGACCGACCGGGCCGGGTTCGTGCAGCGGCTGGCCGAGGCGCGGCCCCGCGTGTCGCTGATCGGCCAGGAACTCGCCCGCACGCTGGCCGCGATCCTCACCGAGCACCAGTCGATCGGGCGCCGGCTGGCGGCCGCCCGGGGCCACCCGGCGGCGGTGGCCGACGTGCAGCGCCAGCTCGCCGCGCTGCTCGTGCCGCGCTTCGTCTCGGAGACACCGCCGGCGAACTTCGCGCACCTGCCGCGCTACCTGAAGGCGGTGACCGTCCGGCTCGAGAAGCTGCGCGCCGATCCCACACGCGATGCGCACAGGATGGCCGAGATCGCGCCCTTGGTTCAGAATCTCGAGCGCGCGCGTGCCGCCCTCAAGGGACGCCATGACGAACGGCTCGAGTCGTTCCGCTGGCTGCTCGAAGAATTGCGGGTGTCGCTGTTCGCGCAGGAGCTGCGCACCCCGATGCCGGTGTCGGTCAAGCGCCTGCAGCGGGTTTGGGAATCGATCCGATCGGAATGAGGAAAGAGATGAACTTCGCGCGCAGGTCGGTGCTGTCGGCAGGTCTGGCAGTGCCCTGGCTGGCGCGACCGCCGGCCGCCGAGGCGCGCGCGGCGCCCGTGCCCCGGGTGATCGTGCTCAATTCGCGCGACGCCAACGTCTCGCTGATCGACCCGGTCACCTACACCGAGGTGGGCCGGGTGGAGGTGGGCAAGGAGCCCCACCACCTGTACCCCACGCCCGACAACCAGACCCTGATCGTGGGCAACGCGGTCAGTGACGATCTGCATTTTCTCGACCCGCGTACTGGCCAGGTCCGCGGCCGGCTGCGCAACATCGACGACCCGTACCAGCTGGCGTTCTCGCCCGACAACCGCTGGTTCGTGACCGCGGCGCTGCGTCTGGACCGCGTCGACGTCTACGCCTGGGACGGCCGCGACAAGAAGCTCGCCCGCCAGATCCGGCTGCCCAAGGCGCCCAGCCACCTCTGGTTCTCGGCCGACAGCCGCTTCGTGTTCGTGACGCTGCAAGACAGCGACGAGATCGCCGCGGTCGACCTCGCCACCCTAGCGGTCGCCTGGCGCCACCCGGTGGGCCGCCAGCCGGCCGGCATCATCCTCACGCCCGACGATCGCCTGCTGATGGTGGGCAACATGGGCCAGGACACGGTCGAGGTGGTCGACTGGCGGGCGCGCCGCACGGTGGCCAAGATCCGCACCGGCCGCGGCGCCCACAACTTCCGGGGGCTGGGCGACAAGCGCCACCTGCTGGTCACCAACCGGGTGGACAACACCATCTCCATCATCGACATGGTCGACCTGAAGGTGGTGGGCCGGTTCGCCGTGCCCGGCGGGCCCGACTGCATGGAGCTGTCGGCCGACGGCCGGCTGCTGTGGGTCACCGCACGCTTCGCACGGCAGGTGGTGGTGGTCGACATGAGCACCCGCAGCGTCGTGCGCACCATCGCCGTGGGCCGCTCGCCGCACGGGATCTACCTGCACAACCGCGCCCCGCTGCTGTGAGGCGTCGCGCCGCCGCCGGCCTCGCCGCGCTGTGCGCGCTGGCCGCGCTGCCCGCGCTGCCCGCGTGGGCGGCCGCGACGGCGCGCGCGGCCGCGCCGCCGCGAGCCTGCCCCGCCGGCACCGTCTACCTCACGCTCGACACCGGCAACATGCGCCACGCCGAGCTGATCGCCGACATCCTGCGCCGGCACGAGGTGCGCGCCACCTTCTTCCTCGCCAACGAGAAGACCGATCAGGGAGGCTGGTCGCTCGACGACAGCTGGATCCCCTACTGGCGCCGGCTGCTGGCCGAGGGGCACGCGTTCGGCAGCCATACCTGGGACCACGTCTACTTCCGCTCGGTGCTGCCCGATGGCCGCATCGGCGTGCGCCCGCAGTTCGGCCCGCAGGCCGGGCGCAGCCTGCAGTGGGATGCGGCGGCGGTCTGCGCCGAGATCGATCGGGTCGACGCCCGGTTCCGCGAGATCACCGGCCAGCCGCTGCAGCGCTGGTGGCGGGCGCCCGGCGGCCGCGCGCCCGAGGCGGCGCTGGCCGCCGCCCGGCGCTGCGGCTGGGCGCACGTGCACTGGGCGCCGGCCGGCTTCCTCGGTGACGAGCTGCCCTCCGACCGCTACCCCAACCAGCGCCTGCTGCAGCAGGCGCTGGCCGGCATCCGCGGCAACGACATCCTGATCGCCCACCTGGGCATCTGGTCGCGCCAGGATCCCTACGCACCGATGCTCGACCCGCTGATCGCCGGACTCAAGGCACGCGGCCTGTGCTTCGCCACGCTGCGCGAGCATCCCTCCTTCAAGCCCTGAACCCATGTCCCCTCTCGATTGGCTGTCCGACGGCGTCCGCCACCTGCAGCAGGCGCTGTTCGAGGGACTGATCCAGCCGGTGCTGTTCGCGATGGGCTGGATGCGGGTGTCCGAGGATCTGTACGAGTTCAGCGAGTGGGTCGTGCTCGGGGCGATCGAGGTGCTGGTGCTCTGGGTGGTGCTGAGCGCGGTCGAGCGCCGCTGGCCGGCCGAGCCGGTGACCGATCGGCGCGCCATCCGCACCGACGTCGTCTACACCCTGCTGCACCGGCTCGGCGGCTTCGCGCTGGTCATGTTCGCGCTGTTCACCCCGCTGTTCGACCTCATCGAGGGCGAGCTGCGGATGTGGGGCCTGTCGCGCATGAACGTCGACCAGGTCTGGCCGGGCGTGACCGACCTGGCGCTGGTGAGCCTGCTGATTTACCTGGTGCTGCTCGACTTCGTCGACTACTGGCTGCATCGGGGCCAGCACTGGTTCCGCTGGTGGTGGGCGCTGCACGCGGTGCACCACAGCCAGCGCCAGATGACCTTCTGGAGCGACTCGCGCAACCACCTGCTCGACGACCTGCTGCGCGATGCGGTGCTGGCGATGCTCGCGGTGCTGGTGGGCATGGCGCCGGGCCAGTTCCTGGCGGTGGTGTTCGCCTCGCGGGTGCTGCAGAGCCTGCAGCACGCCAACCTGCGGCTGCGCTATCCGGGCGTGCTCGAGTACCTGGTGGTGAGCCCGAGCTTCCACCGCCTGCACCACGCCATCGGCTATGGCCACGAAGGCCCGGCGCGCGGCGTCAACTTCGCGGTGCTGTTCCCGGTCTGGGACATCCTGTTCCGCACCGCCGACTGGCGGCCCGGCTTCGTGCCCACCGGCATCGCCGACCAACTCCAGGGGCGCGACTACGGCCGCGGATTCTGGTCGCAGCACTGGCGCGCGCTCAGCCGGATGCTCGGCCGCGCCTGACCCTCACCCGGAGCCTTCCTTGGACATCGGACTGATCATCGTGGGCGACGAGATCCTGTCGGGCAAGCGGCAGGACAAGCATTTCGCCCGCGTGGTGGCGCTGCTCGAGGCGCGCGGGCTGCAGCTCGCCTGGGCGCGCTACGTGGGCGACGACCGCGAGCGCCTGGTGGCGCTGCTGCGCGAGACCTTCGCCGGCGGCGACGTGGTGTTCTCGTGCGGGGGCATCGGCGCCACGCCCGACGACCACACCCGCCAGGCGGCCGCGCAGGCGCTGGGCGTGCCGCTGCGGCTGCATCCACAGGCGCAGCGCCTGATCGCCGGGCGTACCGCCGAGATGGCCCGCGAGGGCAAGGCGCCGGCCGACCCCGACGCGCCCGAGAACCGCCAGCGGCTGAAGATGGGCGAGTTTCCGGAGGGTGCCGGGCTGATTCCCAACCCCTACAACCGGATCCCCGGGTTCACGGTGCGCCACCACTGGTTCATGCCGGGCTTCCCGGTGATGGCCTGGCCGATGATCGAGGCGGTACTCGACACGCACTACGCCGACCGGTTCCACCGCGTGCCGCGCGCCGATCGGTCGGTGCTGGTGTACGAGCTGGCCGAATCGACGCTGACCCCGCTGATGGAGGCGGTCGAGCGCGAGTTCCCCGGTGTGCGTGTCTACAGCCTGCCCTCGGTGGGCGAGGGCGGCGTGCGCCGCCACATCGAGCTGGGTGCCAAGGGCGAACCGCAGGCGGTCGAGGCCGCCTTCGAGCGGCTGCGCGGCGGCGCCCTCGCGCTGGGCGGGCAGCTGGGCTGAGCGGCCTGCCCGCGCCGCGTGCGCGGCCCTGCAAAGGAAAGGCCCGGTCTCCGTGAGGATCCGGGCCGGGGCGTCGCGGAGGAGGAGAGACGTGCGACGCTGGGTGAGACGACTCGCAGCGCCCCGCGGGGCGCCGCCGATCAGGCAGCCTTCTTGGCAGCGCGCGCGCCGTTGGCGGCGGTCTTGCCCGCGGCGGCGATGTTGGCCTCGGCCATCTCGACCACCTGCTTGGTGGCCTTGTTGACCTGATCGAACGCGGTGTTGGCGGCCGACACAGCCGACTTCACGAACGTGACCATGCCCTCGCTGCCGGCCGGCGCGCTCTTGGCCATCGCATCGATGGCGGCGTGCAGCTGGCGATTGGAGTCGGCGAACTGCTTCTCGAACAGCTTGGCGATCTCGGTCCCGGTCTCGTTGGTGATCTCGTAGACGTGCTTGGCGTAGGCGCCCACCTTGTCGGCGGCCGGCTGGCCCGAGCTGACGGCGAGGTCGGCCAGCGCCTTGACGTCCTTGGCGTCCATCAGCGCCTTGAGCTGCTCGGTGGACTCCTCGAAGGAGGTCCTGGCCGCGGCGAGGTTCAGCTCGGCGAGCTTCTCGAAGCCCTCGAACGACTTGGCGGTGACCGCCTGGAAGGACTCCAGAGCAGCCTTGTGCATTGCGATCATCTGGTCCGGCGTGGTGAACATGAGAGCCTCTCGCGGTTGGGATTGATGTTTCGTTTCAACCGCTTGCGGGGCCGCTGCGGTTGAGCGGGCAGCGTTGTGCGCTGCAACAACGCGGAGTATAGAGGTCTCCGGCACGATGTCAAGCGGAATTTGGTGCGTCGCAGCACGATGCTAGACTGATTCGGTGAAGGCCTTCTACAGCGACCTGTTCGTGCTGCCGCTGCCTGATGGCCACCGGTTCCCAATGGCCAAGTACCGGCTGCTGCGCGAAAGGGTCGCGCGCGAACTGCCGGGGGTCGAGCTGCAGGTGCCCGAGGCCGCCACCGACGGGGTGCTGGCCCTGGCCCATACGCCCGACTGGATCGAGCGGCTCACGCTCGGCCGGCTCGCGCCGCCCGAGCAGCGGGCCATCGGCTTTCCCTGGTCGTCTGCCATGGTCGAGCGCTCGCGCCGCTCGGTGGGCGCCACCATTGCCGCCTGCCGGGCCGCGCTGGCCGAGGGTGTGGCGGTCAATCTCGCCGGCGGCACCCATCACGCCGGGCCCGACCGCGGCGAGGGCTTCTGCTGCCTGAACGACGTGGCGGTGGCCGCGCGCCTGATGCAGGCCGAGCGGCGCGCGCGCCGGGTCGCGATCATCGACCTCGACGTCCACCAGGGCAACGGCACCGCCGCGATCCTGCGCGACGACCCCTCGGTGTTCACGCTGTCGATCCACGGCGCGGGCAACTTCCCGTTCCGGCACCGCTGCGCCGGCAGCCTCGACGTGGACCTGCCCGACGGCACCGGCGACGACGCCTA
>Ga0169931_10009046_pt1 | contig 14435 bp, 12 predicted proteins | sample Kivu_15m_20L_FD_129675 | JGI IMG/M metagenome (GOLD analysis project Ga0169931, IMG submission 129675) | Freshwater microbial communities from Lake Kivu, Western Province, Rwanda to study Microbial Dark Matter (Phase II) - Kivu_15m_20L... | ecosystem: Environmental > Aquatic > Freshwater > Lake...
ATGTAGAGCGATCCAAGCGCGCCGCTTGAGTCAGAAACGGTGAATCCGGTTGGGACGCCGTTCTTATCAAGGCCAGCAAAATTAAGTGATGATGCCTTCACGTTCATGGTTGCGGCCTTGGCCTTTGCGGTGGCAGAAGGTGCTGTGGAAGCAGTCGTTTTTGGAACGGCTTCGCTCGAAGCCCTATCATTTGAGCCTACGGTCTCGGTTGAGGAGACGGTTCCACCGGTGACAACTACTGGGACATAATTATTAGTAGGCATCGAATTGAAGCCGAGGAATGCGAAAAATACGAGAATTAATGAGAGCGCAGCTTTACTTGATTTCTTAGCGACTTCAGCTGCTTTTTTGTAGGTAGTAGAAAGCATGTCAAGGGCGGTGAGTCCACGCTCTTTATCAACGATGAGTTCGCTCATGACGCGGCGGAGAGAAGCGCGGGCGCGTGAGACAGTGTGACGAACGGCAGACTCCTTGATGCCGAGTTCAGCAGCGATTTCTTCGGTGGAGCGACCTTCCATTTCCCACATAACAAGCGCAGCGCGCTCGGCTGGGGAGAGCATGGCAAGGGCTTGGCGAACAATCGCGGCATCTTCAGCAACAGCAATGACGTCTGCGTGGTCCTTGTTGTCTACCCATGTGGACTCGAGCTCGGCGGAGGCATCATCGAGGACTACGAAATTCGGGCGGCGACCTTCGATACGGAAGATATCGATGCAGAGGTTTTCGATCGTGCGGTGCATGTAGCCAAGAGCGTGATCAGCGGATTCGAGCTCAGGGGCGGCGAGCATGACCTTGATCAGGGCGTCTTGGATTACTTCTTCAGCGCGAGCGCTGTCTTTCAGTATGCGTGAGGCGTGGGCAACGAGTTCGTTGCGGTGCTCTGTATAGAAAGCACCAAGCTCCGCAACGGTCCAGACTTTCAGACCTGCGGAGGCAGTGTTCTTGCGTAATGCCACTTTAAAGAGCCCCTATTTGTATACCGGTTTTGTACCACAGAGTCGGCCGTCGCCACCTCTATCCCCTTCTACGAATTGGGTGTGAATTCGTCGCGGTTTAGCGACAAAAAGAACAATACGGACATAACGGATGATCTTAATTCTTCGTTTTTTGCGTCTTCAAAAAGAATTCATGAAAACAAATCAACAGCATTTTCTTGCACCTGGACTATTTTCGTGGAATCCGGCCAGTTGATCATACATGACTTCGGAAACTTTTTTGTCTCTATTTCTTTGCGAAAGAGAACCCCTAGGCGTACTCGGCATCCATCTTTTTGATATGGACTATCACGTGTGTCGATAAATTCCAAGATGGAATTCTAAAGGGTTTAAATTTTCGAACTACAAAATCACATCTAAAGACTTGTCGTGTCAATTGCAAGAGATTTGGACAACTATTTCTGTGTGCCAAAGCATTATATAGACCATAATCCATTGGCAAATTTTTCATTTTCGGTAATACAAAAAATCGCCTCAAAATACGCAAAGTTATACTTGGGTCTGCACTTAAGAATATCGATGCTGTACCTCCAATTCTTAAAACTCTTCTGATTTCCATTAGCGCGAGAATTGGATTCTCTAAGTGAGCCATCACGCAAGTAGCGATGATGCGATCAAATGAAGAGTCTTCAAAAGGAAGACTCTCTGCATTTGCTTTTTCGAAACAGACTCTATCATCCAATAATAGTTCTGAAATTGATTCCAATCCAAAGTCGCTTATATCGGTCAAGACGTACCTACGATATGGCACTCTAACAAACTTCAAATGCTCACCAGAGCCTGCGCCGATTTCAAGGACCTCCGAATGCTCACCAGAATCTTCTTGATTAATAGAAAAATTTTTAGGTAATTTTTCTAAATCTATATGTAATCTATTATAAAAAAAACTGACCGAAGATTCATAAAGTCTTTTCGCCACAAGAAAATCCATAGTCGCTAAGTCAGTAAAGTCATCATTTTCATTCATCGCGTTTCCCTCCTCTATTTTTTAACTCTCTTTTCCTGACGGTAGCGGCATCCTTCAATTGAAAACTTGCGTGGGCCCTGTCGGGATCGAACCGACGACCCACGGATTAAAAGTCCGTTGCTCTACCGACTGAGCTAAAGGCCCTAAACATATTCTAAACACATAGATATTTAACGATGAAAACCTCTTTTTGCTTCGGACGTAGTTAACCACAGTCTTTTAGGCCTTCATGACCTGACTCTTGCTACCATCCATAAAGTATCGCAAGTGCCACCACGGACCATGTCACTGGCATAACTTTCCAGTGTTTCACTTGAAAAGTGATGCGATAAGGTCACATGTCCTCCTGGCTTTCCGAAAGCTAGCCAGCCAAGGTGATTCGCAAGGTTATACCTCTGACAACCATCGTTCTCTAAGATTGAAAATCCATTATTCTCTAACAGTAATTGCAGAGACTTTCGACTGTGGAGCATCGGATGATGGGACCAGTAGGTATAATTTTCGAACGCTGGATTCCTATAAGTTGTCAACAGTGCATCTTCCGCATTTGGCGTTTCAATCAAGATTAAGCCTCCAGGTGAAATTACACTTCTAATTCTCGCAAGCTCTGCTTCTGGATTATAGAAATGCTCTATCACGTGAAAAAGGGTAACCAAATCGTATCTACTTCCTGACACAATAATTTCATTTGTATCTCTATAAACTTTAAACCCCTCGTTGATAAGATTTGAACGTTGGGAATTATCGAGTTCCAGACCACTCACCTTGTAGGAATGTTTCATTGCTTTAAGCATCGCCCCAGCCCCGCATCCAAAATCTAGAATCTCTTTGAATCCATATCTTGAATGCAGCATTTCAATTGCGCGTATTCTTCGAGGTATATCTTCATCTGGCTTCGATCGCATTTCTTTTTGTTCACTTGACCATCTATGCATAGAGCCGCTTTCGTAGTCAACGTTTGAACGAAGATCCGATGAGTGAGTCACCATTCCGCAATAGCGGCACTCCTGAACGCCCACCTCGGGAAAGTCACGAACTTTTCCGTTGCGGGCAACAAAATTGCATGATTCTGAATAACTGTTTGTTCTTGGGCAAAACACTTCCACACACACAATTAAACCATATCTAACAAAAAAAGAAATTCTCGGTTTGAAATGTTTGAGCTAGTGCTTTCGCGCAATAAAGAACTAAATGTAGACATTTTGAGAAAACAAGTTCCTCATCAAATCTCCGAGACGCATGTCACCTAAGGCATACTCGGCATTGGAGAGATCCGAAACTTCGTCGATATTATGTGATTGCCATATTGGCATTTCGAATCCCACAATCTCATCAGTATACAAAACTTTTCTCTCGATGAGTTCACTTGGCGAAAAAACGTAGAATGCACCATTCCTCCACCATGATGTAGGAAAAGTCTGTCTCAGAGTTCCTTCTAATTTCGTCGCCAGTGTTGGACGCAATAATTCAAGTTCTCCCGAATACAAATTTGAAGAGTGAACATGCGAATAGTTACAAACCGAAATAACAGTTCGTCCGTTTCCGCGTCTGAATGTATTTATGGCATTTTGACAATCCAATGAAGTCCTAAAAGGCGACGTTGGCTGAAGGAGTGTCACACTATGGATGGGATCTAATTCCGACATCAGAAAATCTAGCGCGTGCAGGATTGTGTCAATTTGCAAAGAATTGTCTTGGGCTAGCTCAAGAGGTCTTAGAAAAGGGACGTCTGCTCCGAACTTTGTTGCGACTTGCGCAATTTCAAGGTCATCCGTCGAAACGATAATTCTTTCGAAGATATTCGCTCTTTGAGCACTTCGTATTGCCCAGGCAATCAAAGGAAATCCTCCAAGCAATTGAAGATTTTTTCTCGGAATTCCCTTAGATCCTCCTCGAGCGGGAATGAGCGCTACATTGATATCAGATTTCATCAGAGGCTATCTTTATGAGGGCCCAACGAGGGAAGCTCGGCGTCGAATCGACTTTAACGAGATTTGCATTGAGAACACTCTGTCTAAACTCTTCCACTGCCATAAAGGCTCCAGGGAATTTTAGTGAATAATACTCGTCTAAGAAAACCATTCCTCCAACAACCACATTTTCCCAAGTGGCCGACAAGGTTTCAAGGTATCCCTCATATAGATCGCAATCTATAAATACCAGCCACCACTTATTTTGCTTGACCTCATCAACTCTCATCGTCTCATTGAATGGCCCAACGTGTACCTTTAAATTGGATATCTGAAGAAGCTCTATTTTCTTCTCAAGATTTTGGAATTGATTGTCTGAAAAATCATTCGAGGAAGAGAGATTTGAAGGATGTGGCTGTTTAATTCCGAGTGCATTTTTCATCAATATTAACTTTTGAATCCTTTCAAAATGAGAATTACTAATAAGTCCCTTATCTCGCAACTCCCAAAACTTCTCAAATGAATCTTTCTCAGAATAACTTGGAAAACCGCTAAAGGTATCAAAAGTATGGACCGTGCTCTCGACGCCTTCTTGGCGAAGCCACAAGGCTATTGAGAGGGACATCCTTCCTCGAAATGTTCCCGCCTCTAAAATGTCACCCTTTAAGTTATCTTTTGTCTCACTGAGGTACTGAAATACTGGTCGATACGGTCCTTCATTTCGAAAGTCATAAATCCCAAGAGTGCCAAACTCCCAAGGTTCACTTACTAACATGAGATCTGCTCCTCGAATTCGCTAATAGACCTTCTACTTCGACAAAGAGTTGAAGTAGGATAAGACGCAAGGCATCTTCGCTTGCCCCAGCAATATGTGGCGTTACAATCAAGTTGAGACCTTCCATCATTGCTTCCTCGATGTGTAAAGCTGTCATTGCAGTGTACTTGCTCGCTCCTAAATCATTAGAGCTTAGAACATCCGTCGCATAACCTTTCAGATTGCCTCTTCTGAGCGAATCAAGCAAACTCAATTCATCAACAAGACAGCCACGCGAAATATTTATCACACTCGCGGTTGATTTGAGAAGTTTAATCTTGCTCGCGTCCAAAATCATTGACTCACGAACACTGCTGCCCACTGAAGCAGTGATAAAGACTGCATCACTCAAGTGCAGCAACGTTTCGAGTGACACTTGCTGAATATCATCGTCTTCGACTCTTAAGAATGGGTCAAAGACCATAACCTGCGCCTCGAATACTTTTGCATACTTTAAAATCTGATGTCCAATTCTTCCAAAGCCAATTATACCAATTCTCATTGAACTTATTTGATTTGACCAATAAACATTTCTATGCTCCGGCAATCGATGTTTTTTTCTTTCCGCTAAAACTATCCCTCTATGAAGTGCTATAAAGAGTCCCCAGGCAAATTCTGATGAAGAACTAATTCTTTCTGTGATTTCCCTACGTGAGGTAATTGAAACTAATTCTATTTTTTTTTCCGCCAAATAACCTAAATCGATATGCGTTGTCCCAGTCGCAGGACTTATCAAATACTTTAACGCTGTGAACTGTTTCAACACTTCCTTTGTTAACGAAAATTCAATAGTCGCCAACAAAATTTCGCATCTCTTAAAAAGTTCTTGATTCAACGCAAATTCTGGAAAAGTCAGGAATTTGTATTGCGAAAGAATAGAATTTTGAGCCAATCGGTTAATCAAATCTAGATCAAAATTCGTTGCTACAAGCCGTACGGGTGAAGATTCCATCACTTATTCAAAATCCTCTTCAGAAATGTGTCGATTTGAAGGTACATTTCTCGATAGCGTTCTCCCTACAAAATTGTCGACTTGGTCCCATCCGTTTCTTCCTTTTGGTTTTTTCAAGACTAGGTCCTCTCGAAGAACTAAATCTCCCTTCTTCTTGCTCACTTTTAGAGCCAAAGCTCTCCCGAAGAGATTTCGCACCTCTTTCAATTCTTTCGCCACTACATCTTTAGAATAACTAGGACTCAAAACTTCTCGATAAACATTCTTGAAATCTACAACTTCTCGAGCCTCTTCAAAGGTTAGAGAAGCTCTTGAGTCTGGACCAAATTGCGATCTACTAAACACTAAATGAAACTCAACCACATGTGCACCTTTGCTAATCGCGGCCATAATTGCGTATTTATTGCCCGTGTGATCGCTTAATCCATAATTAATTCTTCTCTCTTCGAACCAGTCAAATATCATAAGACCCACATCGCAAAGGGGTGTCGGGTACTTACTCGTGCACTGAAGAAAAACAACATTGGCAACTACTCCAGAAGTCAACATCTTATGTACTTCTTCTATTTCATGTAAGTAGGAAAATCCTGTGCTCAAGTAAATCGTCTCAAAATTATTTTTTGCAAATTCAATTATTTCCAAATTATCAAAGTCACCAGAAGCAATTTTTATACTTTTCGCTCTAAGACTTTTTAAGAATCGAGCCGCTTCTATCGAGAAAGGAGTGCATAGAAAAGTTATATCAATTTCTTGACAAAATCTGTAAATATGTAACCACTCATCTCTAGTAAAACTTGTTCTCTTCCAATAGTCTGATCGAGTTTTATCTTGTGGGAAAACTTTAACTCGAAAACTTTCATCAACTGTCGATTCAAATTCGGGAAAATGCATCTGAAATTTAACTGCGTCCAAACCTACTTCTTTGGCCCTCTGTACCATCGAAATCGCTAAACCAAGTGAACCTTCATGACTTAAACCTATTTCTCCAATTAGAAATGCGAGAGACATGAGGCGGAGGCTAGCACAAAACTTTACAGACTAACACGCAAAGCCCAGCTACGCTTGAAAAACTAGCGCAACATATTCACATACGGGACGTGAATCTAAATGTTTAGGATTCTCATAAGAAACTCTCGAAAAAATTGCGTATACGAATCGCTGATTTTCCGTCTCCGTAAAGAGTGCTGCGCTCATATTTATGACTCTTGATCATTCTAATTCCTTCCAAGATTTGATCATAGTCAAATTCAACATTCATCACATTTTCTGCAGTTTTACGATCCTTTTGCCGCGTCCCAATATTTACGGAAGGTACCCCTAAATACGAACACTCGCGTATTCCAACAGAAGAATTGCCGACAATACAAGATGCTCTACTCAGAAGGTTTATAAACAACTCTGGTTCAAATGATTTCTCAAAATGTACGTGCTTCAGGAAGCCTGCTTCTCTCATTCTTCTGATTTCTCTGATGATTTCCTCACCTCCAAAATCAGAATTCGGCCAGATCCAAATTGCAGGAATTCCAAGCTCTTGAATTGCGCGTAAAGTAGGTTGAATTTGATCTTTTGGAGTGAGAATTGAAGTAGTCTCGCTGTGTTGTATTACTATAACATATTCGTCTTTAATTATTTCCATGATCTCCTTACCCACTCCAGAAATAATTTCACTAGGCAAATCTGTTTCTAATGCAGAATCTATAAAATCAAGTGATGGGCAGCCAGTTACAATTATCGAATGAGAGTCGATTCCACAATCCTCAAGATTCTCTTTAGCGCTAGAATTTGAGACTAAGTGAACGTCACTGAGGAAAGTGTTTGCGAATCGCACGCGATCATCTATATTGCCCGTTCTTTCTCCTCCTTGGATATGAAAAGTTTTGATTCCTAGATAAGCGCCGCAAATTGATGCGGCTATAGTTTCGTGTCGATCTCCAATTACCAATAAACCTTGTGGTTTTGTATTTAACAAATAGTCGGACAATCCCAAAATTGCAAGTCCTGTCGTCTTGGCCATTGATGATATATTTTCGGCATCAAGCTGCGATTCAATTTTCCAATCAACTTGGATTCCCTGAGAGTTAAGAAACTCCTGGACTCTTCCATATTTTTTCATCGCTGCAGAAGCAATGAGCACTATTCGAATTTGGACACTCATACTGGTTGAAAGTTCAGTCACTACACTTCGAATCCGAGAGTAGCTCGCTCTGGCGGAAATCACGACGACTAAGGTCTTCATTCTAGCTTTCTCCTCCACCGCTAAATGGATTTCATGATACGCTCTTCATCATATAAATTCTAACTCTCTTAGGCTTAGATGGCAGGCTAACATTTCAACCACACTTCCACCATTTGGAGCAAATTTCTCTGATTCGCCTCAAAACTACTACAACTTCGAAGAAAGAGTTCTTCTTTTTGTGAATGTCGAATCAGACTTCGCTCGAATTGCTCCACTTGTTGAAGCTGCTCTTCATTACAGTCAAAACCATAAAGTCTTTTTCTTAGATGTCTCAAAGTCTCAAATCCGGGGTATTTTGCCGAGTATGAATCAACTCGCACTCAACTGCTTTCGTGGGGGAAATCTTGTTAAAAGAATAAGAAAGTATCTAGTTTCTCGGAATGTTCATGTAATTAAATTCAAGAAAAGTCTGTTACCAGACTCCTACCAAGAATTAACTTCGCAAGAAGAATTGAGTTTGAAACTTGCAATACGGAATCAAAATATAGACAAAATCACAAATACCTATGACGCCCAAGATTATTTTGAAAAAAAGAAAGATTATTATCTTAATTTGAAACTAAATTTAGATCGCATCTTAGCTGAATATTCAATTCAGAGACTTTTTGTTTGGAACGGTCGATTTGAGATGTCGACCGTCGTGGCGATCTCTGGGGAAAGTCAGAATGTAAAAGTCACGAAAGTCGAGTGGGGGTCACAGATCGACAATTCACTCGAAATTTTCCGAGAACCCCCAAGAAATCGTTTTGATGCCTGGAGTCGCGCGCACCAATTCCAAAAGGAAATTGAAGATGGAGTTAGAAGTTTGCCGAAGCATGATGATCTAGCTTTGTTCGTTAGCGAAATGAAAGTTAACAGATTTACAAGCCGTTTTAACGATGAAGAGCTGATACAAGATCTGGAGACTCAGCGATATGTCGTTTTTTATACTTCCAGTTTTTGGGAGTCTGCTACTTATGGTCAATATGTCTCTGAAATTGATCAAGATGAGATTGAATCAGTGAAAGCGATAATAGAGGTTGCAAACGAGTTTGGACTATTGGTGGTAATTCGAATTCATCCAAATCCATGGTCACTGAACTACGAACAATTCGAAAGCGCTTTATGGAAAAAAAGTCTCTTGGGTTGTAAAAGCAAAAACTATATTGTTATCGACGCAAATTCCAGTCTAGATTCTTATGTCTTGGCAGAAAAATCTTTGGCCATTTTCACGGTCTGGAGCACGATTGGTTATGAGTGTCTTGCTAGAGGGGTTCCGACATTTTTCGTTTCAGATTATTATTGGGAGAGTTGCAAGGCATCGCATAAATACGATTACGATCAAGACAAGCTTCGAAGATTCTTTGGGCACCCTCATGCAATGAGCCTTGAGCCATTCAGATTCCTTCTACTTTACAAGAAATATTATGGATTTCGTTTTAATTATCTATCAAAAACCAGTAATGGCAGTATTTTTTTCAGAAATTCATTTTTGATGAAAGAAAAAAATGAATTCGGAATCTTTTTTGTCTTACTTTCGAAGGCAAAAAAGTTATTAGTCAAAATCTAAATTTTCTTTTCTAAATATGAAATTCCATATTTTCCTAAGCTCTCTACTTGATCTGTTGGTTCTTCTTATTTGAGTCCAAGATTTGTCTATAAGTTCTTTTTCCCACAGTGGGTTTACAGGGAAAAATGGTGAAGGAAATATTACACTATTCGTTTTCGAGAAATATGCGGCCCAAAACGAGAAGGTCGAAGCTGACGCGACTATCGCATCTGCTCTTGACAAATCAACCAGATCTAGAATTGGCTCTCGACTTTCAAGGACTTGAAATTCAAAGCCAGAGAAAGGCTTACATAGCTCGATTGACTTTTCTCGATTATCTGAAAACACTTTCACGAAACGTAAACCGAGTTCAGACTTTAATAAATTTAATGCTTGTCCTACATAGGCTCGATCTACACTTATGTTCCCTCCCAATGAGGGTAAATGCAAATAATCTCCGAACCTTAAGTGCAGTCCGACAAAAGGCTCTTCTATGTTTTTACTTAACGGCGACCAATTTGCTGGAAGTACACTTCGTTTGAACAAACTGCTCTGCTCAAGAACCGCTAGACTGGGTCGCCAGCCGGTAAAAAAGCGATCTTCACTAGAAATAATGTCCGTGGCCAAATTCTTCAGAGGGACCGTACCCGTATTATCTGAGGAAAGATATACAACTTGACGCATCCATGAATAACCAAAATTAAAAGGACTTGTTTGTTCCTCTTTGACATGATCAACGTGTCCAAAATCAATCACAACACGTTTTCCGGTCAATTTATGTAACTGATAACATTCGCTTAATCCAAAAAGTTGATTACCAAGTCCTCCTGTCATTCGAAAATAGATTTCAGATTCATGTAAAGAGTTAGAAGGAACTAAATGTGTCGGTACTCTCGTCAAATCGCTATACAAGCCGGTTTCCTATCAACAAATACATGGTGCCAATATATAAGATTGAACAAATACGTTTTCACAACTTCAGTAAGGTTAAGAATGCAAATCTAACTATGAAGACTGAGAATCTCTTGGGGAGGAAACAAATGTAGGTTAAAAAATCGACAATTTCATTTGGCGTGACGTGGCGACCCTTCGTTATCGCTAATATAAATCTGAAACGTCTCAGAATTCTCTCGCGAAACTTTCTGATGTGATTATTTATTCTGTAAACATCGGAAGTTTGGCCAGAAATTTCAATTCTGAATTCATCTTCCCTTACCATATTACGAAGACTTTGAATGTCATACCCCCAGTTTCGAATAATTCCAGCAGCCACAAGCGCTTTTCGTTTACTAAGTTTTCCTAAATCCTCGAAATTTAAATTTGCGACACTACTTGGATCAAAAACTGGCACGCCTAATGTTGACATAAAATTTGTTGGCCCCAAAAGGAATCCTCTCTTCTCACGTTTTGCTGCGGAAATCATCAGACTTGAACCCCATGTCACAAAGAATTCATTTTTTTCAATCAAGTCAAAGACATTAATGTCACTCCAGGGACTCAAAATTCTTAAACTACGCCACTTGCTCAAACTACGATATAGCCTCCATAAATCTCTAATAGATTTGTTGAGGGCGTTTGGGTGAATCTTAAGAGTTACCTCTAGATCACATTCAACAGCTCTCATAATCACGGAGTCGTAGGCTTGATATTGACTATCCCATCCATTCAAATCTACCCCAAGATTGCTGAAGCGTTCATCTAAAGAACTCGTACAAATCAAAAGGTTCCTTCCCTCCTTGTCAAAATTCTTAGGCGCTTCTCTCCCCAAGAAAATATTCTGGAATCCATCTGTTTCTTGTTTGTCCAACCAATTCTCTCCTACTCGTGTAATTTTCCCTAAGTTGGATTGGTCTGAGTTACTAACACGCTCAAATATCCATCTATCCAACTTTCGAATCTCTTGCGGTTGAAAATCGGCTAAATGCATGTTCACGCCATGCCTTTGTCCATGTTCAAGAGATACGTACCTAACGGAATTTGAATGGCAGTAGTCTCTTATTCCAGATTGAAATGGGTATCTGCCGTTTAGAGATACTATAAATTCGAATCCTGATGGCTCTTTTTGAATAGGGTATGCAACCTCACTTTTCCTTAAAACCTCTTGGGCAAAGCTAAATTGGTTCTGTAAATTTTGAAAATTTCGAAAATATCTTAAAGGCAATCTATCAAGAGAATCACTTTGTAAAATTGATGTTGCATAATATGAAAGGATTGAATTTCTTAAAATTGGTGAAAGTGCGTCAAGCTCTCTTCTATATTTTTGTGGAGTCATAAAATGAATACTCTTGAAGCTGAAATCTTCAATGGAAAATTCTTGGAAAGTTAGCTTCTGTTGCTCAAACCAGCTTTTCATTTGATCTCTTGCATAAGCAGCTCTTTGACACAACTTACAATTTCCTGCATGTTGATTCATTATGATAATTTCAATTGATTTTGATTTCCTCGTCATTAGAGAAATTGAAATTGCAAACAAATTATAGAAATTTGGATTATGAATCGATGGAATCACCACACACCCTTGACGTCCACTAAATATCGACTCCAATTCGGGTGTCAAGCGATCAAGCGAGGGAAACATATTGTTAAATATATTGGTCTTTTTCACTTTCAAGTTAATCTTGTACCTGCAAATTGGAAGATTTAGGCGGTTGCTATATGCTTACAACGAGTCCCCATCGTCTAGTGGCCTAGGACATCGCCCTTTCACGGCGGTAACACGGGTTCAAATCCCGTTGGGGACGCAAATCAATCAATTCGCAATTGTTTGATTTCGCTAGGCCCAGTAGCGCAGTTGGTTAGCGCGCCGCCCTGTCACGGCGGAGGTCGCGGGTTCAAGTCCCGTCTGGGTCGCGAATGTTTTTGTCTCGGCTGGGTAGCTCAGTTGGTACGAGCGTGCGACTGAAAATCGTGAGGTCGACGGTTCGATCCCGTCCCCAGCCACAAGTTTAATTGACAGGATAGCCTCACAGAAATTAGTTCAATCTTTAATCTGAATTTAGTGAGAAGAACCAGGAAAACAAAGTCAAGAAAAGAGTAGCTGAGACTATAAGTATTAAACCTTCGAAGTCATAGGAGACGCTAGAGATCAGCAATGCAAGCAATGAGAACATTGCCGAACCGCCCCACAGAGTTATTGCCGTAGTACGTCGTGTCAGGCCCATTCGAATCAAGCGATGTGAAATGTGGTCTTGTCCTCCTTGAAAGGGAGAAATGCCTCGCTGGATTCGAGAGAGAACTGCTACGGAAGTGTCCATAATTGGCATGGCAAGAAGTAATACGGGAATGGCAAAACCTGCCCAACTATTTATTGGGTTGGCATCAAATCTGACCAGAGTAGTCGCAAGCATCATGCCAAGAAAAAGAGAGCCTGCGTCGCCCATATATATCTGAGCAGGATTTTTATTCCAGTATAAGAATCCAAAACACGATCCAGATAGAACTACTGCCAAAGCAGCAATATAAAATTGACCGGAAGTTGAAGAAAGAATAAATAAAGCAAAACTTGATATAACAACTGCGCCAGAAGCTCCACCATCATGATTGTCAAAAAAGTTTATCGAATTTGTAATCCCAACAATCCAGAATACAGTAATTACCAAGTCTAAAGAAGTATTACCGGTTGGTGAGCCGACAGTTTCTGTAACTATGATCAACGCGGAAGTAAATATGGCAGCTATGCTTTGAGCAATAAATCTGGACAATGGGGACAAATTTTTAATGTCATCAAGTAGGCCAACGAGGCCGATTAAAATTGATGGAACTAGAATTGCCAGCAGGGTACTGAGCGACCTGCTACTTAAACCATAAAAATAGCTCCCTCCGAGAGCTATAGTGGAAACTGCAATTAAGATTGCAACACCTCCTAAATATGGAATTGGCTCTTTATGACTCTTATGGGCCTGATTAGGTTGATCTACGATGTCAAAGCGATTGGCAATTTTTCTCATGATTGGCGTAATCAGCCCCGTGCCAAGAGCAGCAAGTAGGAATAGAGTTATAAAATCAATTGCTCTCATTTCCATAGTAACTTTGCATAATCTAAATAGTCAGATAAAATCCTCTGAATTCCAATCTCTGCTCTCCAACCTGTCTCTCTTCTTAACTTTGAAGTGTCAGGAAGCCTTCTTGAGATATCCTCAAATCCGTCTAATTTCAATTCATCATATGACAGGTGCTCAATACTTGATGAAGAGCCAGTAATCTCAATTATTCTCTTTGCAAGGTCAATAATTCTTACCTCCTCAATTCCTCCTAGGTTGAAAGCTTCACCATTACCTCGGGGGTTTTCCCAGAGGGCCAGAGTCCCAGAGATTGCATCTGTGACATGACAGAAAATTCTTTGCTGAGTTCCGTCTCCATGAATAATTAAAGGTTTTCCCTCTAGGCACGCCCTGAAGAACTTAGGAATAACCATCCCATATGCCGCGCTCTGGCGCGGCCCTACCGTGTTGAAGTAGCGAATGATCTTTACCTGCAATCCTGACTCTTCGTAGAGGGCTCTTGCATAAGTCTCTTCAAGGGCCTTGGCTTCAGAGTATGACCATCTTGAAAGTAATGGTGATCCAATTATTCGATCAGACTCCTCATTGAGTAATCCCGAAGAGTTCTTTCCGTATATTTCGCTTGTGCTGGCAAGAAGTATAGGAACTCCTTTCTCTGCAGCAATATCTAGGACATTCTCACTTCCATGAATGTTTGTCTTTATTGACCCTAATGGGTCTTTAATGATTTTCTCTACTCCAACGGCTGCTGCCATGTGAAAGCAGCCATCTACTCCAGAGAAAGCTCTAAATAGCTTCTTTCTATTTAATATATTGCCTGAAATCACTTTTAGCTTGCGGTTATCTTTTTGATGATCTAGGTTTGACGAACTTCCGGAAGAAAAGTCATCAAAGACAACAACTTCATCGCCCCTCAACAACAGAGCATCAGTAAGGTGCGAGCCTATAAACCCTGCCCCGCCCGTAACAAGAAATTTCATTGCTTCTTAGGCAGAACCTGACTTGCGGCGAAACATCTTTGGAGCTCCACTA
>Ga0169931_10009047_pt1 | contig 14434 bp, 11 predicted proteins | sample Kivu_15m_20L_FD_129675 | JGI IMG/M metagenome (GOLD analysis project Ga0169931, IMG submission 129675) | Freshwater microbial communities from Lake Kivu, Western Province, Rwanda to study Microbial Dark Matter (Phase II) - Kivu_15m_20L... | ecosystem: Environmental > Aquatic > Freshwater > Lake...
AAATTAATTATTAAATATAAAATTTTTTTATTTATTATATTTATTTAATAATAAATTGTAAATATAATTTTGATCGTGTATAGCTATTTTCGAATTTAAATAAGAAATTCAACTTTTATAAAAATTGTTTCATTTTAAAAACTATAGTTAGGGTCGACATACATGGCCCATGGGAATTTATCTCTCACACTCTTGGTGAATACTTTTTCAATCCCAACTTCGTTTTTCTTGCACCATGACACAGTAATTCTTGGATCCATATAGTTCAGCTTACTTGTTCCTAATGCAATCTGTTTTAAATCCTCCTAAAATGTTTATAATATATTTTAATATATTACTCTTATTTTCATCTTGTCTTCGAATTTTTTAATTTTGTTCTTGATACTTTCTACAGTCTTTTTAGTTTTTTCTGCATCAGCTGGAAATATTTTGTTAAGCTTATTCTTAGACTGATTTTCTGATTTTTCTTCTTTTTCTTCTTTTTTTTCTCTTTCTTCTTTCTTTTCTTTCTTCTTGCTCTTTCTTTCGAAATTTAAAAGATGGTCTTCTAATTCGATTAAATAAGTCATATGATCTTTGATCGTGTTTTGAAGTGCCTCAGATTGAGAATTGAAGTTCTTAGAAACAGCTTTCTGATGGTTACAAAGAATTGCAACTTGTTTATTTGCTTCGTTGTAATAAGAAACTTTTGCATCTGTTGACTCATTTTCATCGAAAATCCTTTTGTCTAATTCTTGTTGTAAAGTTATTGATGCATTGTATGTTCTGAACACTTTTGCTGATAGTCCTTGCATTAGAGATTTCAAATAATCATTCAGCTTACTAGCATTAATGCGATCAAATAGGTTATCAGAATCATTTTTACCACGGACAAATTTTTTTAAGTTATCATAGACTTTAGGATCTACTTGAATCCTGTTGTAATAACGAATTGTGTCTTTCCCAAGAAAATCTAGAATAATGTGGTGATTTTCATCAATTTTTATATGCTCGACTCTAAGAGAGCAACAGCCTACAGTATCAGCTTCGTCTTCACCTTTTTCGTTTCCGACTCTTAATGCAAGCTTATCAATAAGATATGTTGCTACTCCAAGTTGTCTATTTTCTTCTTCTCTGTCTTCTAACTTTTTAGTGTAATCTGCTCTGATGTCAATAACTGCAGTTTTTAATTTTCTTGCTTTTTCATATTTCATGTAATCGTTCATACCTTTGAATTTTGAGTTTGATGCCAGAAACACATACTTGGAAGATTTTCCTACTTTGTAATAGGCTAGCCATGTAGATTCATTGTTATGAGCCACTTCTTTCCATGAATGTCCAGGAAGAGGACATATTGGGACTGGGTCATCCATACCAATATTTAGAGACACGTGCTCCGGTAATATTCTTGGCTTAATTTTACCTGAAAGAGGATGATCTCCTCTTCCTCTGAAAATTCCAGGAGGTTCTACTTGATAATTAGAAAGTTTTTCACAGAAACCATCTACTATTGCATAGCCATAGTTATCTAATAATTTTTGTTTTTTTTCTTTTTCAATTTTTTTTTCTTCTGGGGTTTTATTCTTATTTCTTTCTCTCATCTTTACCAAATGGTCATATATCGGAGTGAAATCAAAATCATGAAGGTTCGACAAGGCATATCTCTCGCCCATGTCTTTTCTAAATTTTTTGAAAAAATTTTTCCTTGTAATCTCTTTGCTACTTAATTCATTGTCTAAAATTTGAGCCCAGAAAGTAGCTAATTCTTCTTGATTCGGAGTTAATTCGATTTCTTCGCCTTTGTATCTAATTTTTACACCATGAGGTTCGTACTTAGAAGGGAATAAAACAGCATTATGCTCTAGACTTTTCCATCTTTCTTCAATCTCTTCGTCGTTTTCTACGGGTTGTTCCCACCATTTGTTAACTTGTATTATATCTGCCAAAGAAGTAGTACCGAGGACTTTAATTAATCTATTTCCAGCTTTAGAGTCTTTGATGTTATTTAAAAACTTTTTATATTTTGTTGGCTCATTTCCTTTATCCATTATTAATTAAAATAATTATAATCATATTTTTTATTTTAAATAGAATTACGATTATAATAAGGATTTATAAATTAATTGATAGCGAAGAATAATCATTAGACTTATCTATTTGGGCTTATTAATTTAATTCTTGTGACATGAAAGGCTCTCTATCACAGTTTTAATTCTGGATAAATAGAAATTTCTTTCAATTATCTGTTTCTAAATCAAATCTTATAAATATAAAATACAAGTTAAAAATATTTTTTATAATGTATGAGAATTAAAAATTCCTTTGAATTGTAATAAATAATTAACGAAAATGTACAATCCATTCCCAGAAAATAATTTAGTTATCCAAAGAAAATTTATTAAAAACAACGAATACATGAGTAAGAAATTAAAGACAATTGAACCTACTATCGATCAAGAAGTTCCTGAAAGTTTCATATTTTACCAAACTACAAAAAAGAATTACAAATATAAAAATTTCACAAGTAAGATTTATATTTACATTATTCTTTCTAACTAGATTTTTACAATGAGCATGAAAATAAAAAGAGAAATGAGTTTATGATGAAAAAACTCGAGGACATTTACACAAAAACGAAAAGAAAAGAAAGTTCTCACCATAAATATAAAATGCAAAATTTAAACAAAAACCTTTCGAATGATCGTGATTACACTTCTTGGTTAAGAGATATTAAAGATAATAAAAGGAAATTGGAAATTTTCAAAATCACACAAAATAATCAAATGTTTTTGAAAAGATTGATACAAAGCAAAACGTGTTATATTCCAAATACAAATACACATTTTCCTAAATTAGAGAATCCAAACCTGAATAGATGCAGGTCTGTAAATAAAAACAACTCAAATAAAAAGATTTTATCCAAAAATGAAATTTCAACAGAAAAAAACTTTGGGTATGCCAAGAAAAATACAATTGATGATTTAGACAGCATAACAGATCAAAGTTATTACAAATTCAACAAAAAATTGTCTACGTCAGGAAGAAGCAAATCCTCAAATATAAATTTAGAAAATTATAAGGACGTAGAAAATACCAAAATCGTTCTTTATAAAAGGCATTGTTTTATTAATAATTTGTCGATAGTTTATTTGGAGTTTATTCTTATTGAGAAAAAGTAAAAGAAGAATTTTTATTTTAGGTTTATTCTTGTTGTTGACCCAATTTCTCATTACACAGACAAACAATTTATTTTAGAATTTGAAAGTGTGGAGAGTTTGGATTTATTTAAAAATGCATATAAGAATTATGAGAAATTCATTTCTGATTTGGTTTTCGACGGACAAAATTTGATTATTTCAAATCACAAGGCAGAATTGATATATGTAAAAAACTATTTTTATTTTTAGAAATCAAAAGTTGTTACGAAGAAAAATATTAATAACAAAGAAACTTTATGAGATAATAAAATTTTATTTTGATAAAATAGTTTATGGTGATATATTTTACACGTAATAAATTTCTTAAGTTAAATCAAACATTTTTCAATTCTATTTATAGAGTAGAAATCAAAATAAAATATATGAATAAAATATATAAAATGTAAAATAACATAAATCTAAAACGATAAATTGCTTATTTTTTCTTCTCTGTCGAATCCCTTTGTTTCGATTTCTTTTCTAACCCCGTGCTTCTTTTTTTTATTGACAGAGGGTTCTATCATATTTGAAGATTCTTTAACAAGAACATTTTTATTAGAGGAAGACCTTACTTGATTATTAATATTTACACCTAACGCAACATTATCTTTACTGTTTAATTTACACAACAAATTAGGATTTTTAATATTTGCTGAAGTAACCATATCATTTGATCCCAAATTTTGATGTTTAGAATTCTCGCTAAGCTTTCTATTGTTATGACTAAGATAATTGCCGTAAGTAATTTTGTTTTTGGTATTGTTTTTATTACTGGAACTTCTCTTTTCTATCATAGGATTATTTATAGAATTTATATTCTGTGTATTATTCGTTTGTGTTTTGACACATGTATTCAAAGCCGCAGTTGGGTGACTAGAAAATATCAAGTCATTCTGTTCGTTTAGATTTAAATTCAAATTTAGGTTTAAATTCAAATTTTTATTAGGAATAGCAATCTGATTCGTATGAATTGAATTATTAACTATGTTTGTATTTTGAATATAGTTGCTATTGTTTATCATCTCGTTTTTAATTTTGGATTTTTCTAAACTATTCGCGTTTGCAGTTACTAAAGGAGTTCTGTTTATTTTTAAATCACCTGCGTTGGTGTAAATTCCTCTTGTGAAATTTTTTATATTCCCCCCAGTGCTAGAACAAACTTTTGGATCTGATGATTGGATTTTAATCTCATTCTTTAAATTTAGATTTAAGCGAGTGTTGTTACTATTGTTTTTTTTACTATTATTACTATTTTCCTTTTCATGCTTATGAAACTCATTTGAGTTCAGCATGGAATTTATCTCGACAGAATTTTGATTCGGATTGTTCTCTTTATTCACAAACGTGTATTTATTGTCACGTTCTCGATGTGAATAATTTGAAGATGCGTTTGTTTGATGTGTGAAGGAAGTAATATTATTCGATTGTATTGATTTTAGATTTTGTAATTTTATTTTGTTGGGGTCTTGTCTTTCAATAAGCTTTTGGAGGATTGGTTCTTTCCTATCAATATATATATTATTATGTAGGTTCATAATTTTCTCACATTTGTCAGGGGATTCTTTTAAATTTTGATGAATTTGAATTTCTGTATCGATTTGATTTTCGATTTGACCATTTTTCATAACATCTTTAGGTTTTATTTCTAGATTTTGCTTTAGGAAGTTGTTTGATTTTTTAAAATACTGTTCTTCTTTGGATGAAGTCAAGTTATTCAAGACATTAGGCTTAATCTTGTCTGATGTTTTTCTAACGAGCATATTTTGATCCAAGTTCTTATCCCTTGCTTCTGATTCTTGTAAAGTGTTAACAATTTTGGATCCGTTGGAAGTTTTTAAATCGTTAATGGGAGAAGATGGTTTATCTTTATATCTATCCATATCTTTATCTAATTCGTTCTCTTTCAATAAATTATCCTGAAAAATATTCTCTAATTTTTCAATTTGGGAGTTTCCAGTCGAATTCGAATTGATACTCGTGTTAACTACAGGCGTAATTAAATTTGAATGTCCTTTATCGTTGAGGTTAAATACTCGATTCTTTTCGATTTCATAATAAGTCTTATAGTATTTGAATGAACCAATAAATTTTTCTTCAATTTTAGAGTCTGCATTGTAGGAAAAGCTAAGATAAGGAACTTCTTGTGATGTCGCGGTACTATTAAGTCCTCTGATCTCGTTTAATACAGAATTTTTTAATGTATAAAAATCTTCGTAGTTTCTGTTCTCATAAAAGTTTTCAGCTTGCTTTAAATTAAAATTGACAGAACTGAATTTCTCTAATTTTACCGAGACTTGATATTTTTCATTTTCTAGTTTCTTCTTATGATTTGAAAGAGATTGTTTAATAAGATTTGAAAATTCCTTTCTTTTCTCATTTAGAAGTTTGGCTAACCTACTGAAATGATTTTCGATTGATAAAAATTGATTTCTATAATATTCAATCGTATTTTTCTGCATTCTCTCAGTTTTTGATTTTTGCTCTGAAATAAGACAATACTCATTCTCAACAAGTTTATTTAGTGATTTTATTTCCTGTTGAAACTTTTCTAAATTTATTTCAAAAGGCTCCAATTCGTGTCCAGGACACATATGATCTCCAACACAGATAGAGCAAGGATATACCAAGTGTGTTTTGCAAAAAAATTTAATTTTTTTGTTAGGGTGTCTCAAACAGAAAATCGAAAACTTATCAGGTGAAAGGCTCCCCCTCGCACGAAAATTAGATTCGGCTTTTGGTAAATTACTCAAAATTTGAAAGCAGTAAGGAATTTTCTTCATATCAACCTTGTGTATTTTAAAGTCAGAAGGACATTTTAGAGTTTTAAGGATAAAATCTTCTTTTTCATTTGTGGTACTGGCTACAACGAAACTATTTATACATACTTCACAAAATACATGGCCGCAGGGAAGCGACATGGGACGTCTAGTATTCTCTGTGTAATTATTTTTACATTGACCGCATAGAAAAACTGACATTATATTTTGGAAATTTATAATTTAGTATTAAAAAATTAAAAATATATTCAAATCAATCTAAACACTTAATACAATCATCAATTATATAATTTTATTTTAAGAATATTAATAATTATTTCTAAATGTCAAACATAGACAACAAGTTACTTGAAAGATTTCAAATGTTCGAAGAGATTGACAAAATGGTGAAGAGGGAAACGAAGAGTAATTTAGTAGATTCCGGCTCATATAAAAATAAAAATTTTAATGATAGAATGTGTGTGATGCATAAAGCGGAAAGTAACCCGAATCTGATAAATAGTAAAATTTTAAATTTAAATTCTTTCTTTAAGGGGTTGCTGTGAATCCCGATGAATTTAGAAATATAACGAGGAAGCAAAGTCAGAAAAATAGTGAGGCAAGTTTCCGTGATGGGAACCTCACAAATAAAATTGAAAATTATAACGACCAACAGAATGATTTTTCATTATTTAGCAATTTAAATCATAATTATTTCAGTAATCAGAATCATTCAAATAGAAGGATGATTGACATGAATCATTTCTCACCTTCTGGAGATGGAAATATTAGTAATCATGGCTTAACAAAAGCAAATTCTGGGGATAATCATGATAATAATCATTTTAATCAGATTTATGTTATGGATCAAAATCAAAAAGAAAAACACAGGTTCGACAAAAATAAAATGAGCAAGAATTCCTTTTATTCAAATAGTAGCCATAGCAACACTTTCTACAATCAAAATAAAAAGATAAACGTTGTTGACCCACAAGAAATCGGCGATAGGTTGTATAAAAACGCCTTCCATATTAAAAAGAAAATCGAACAAATGAGAATAGACGACGAACAAAGAAGGAAAAGAAGTCGCACGCCTGAAATAAGTCCTGGAGCGAGGAAAATTATAAGAGACCCAAGAAAGTTTCCTGAAAGGCTGTATCCAAGCCACATAGTAAAAAGTAAAACTCCCGTGAACAATAATACAAAAACTCCACCAAATAGTCAACAAGAAGTTCAGATAATTAATACAGTGATGGATGTAGGTTTTATAAAAAACTTAGATAACAATTCAGATTTTGATCCAAACGCTTTAAATGATCAACAGAATCCAGACGATCATTTCGAAATAAAAAACCACTATGAAGAAGAGGAAAATTTAAAAGATTATGAAAATCAATTAGATCCTAATGACAAAAGTGGAATGGTTTCAGATGACGACAGCAATCTTAACAAAATTTATAGAAAAAACAAAGATAAAACAAACTTTTATAACTTTGATCATAAGCCAAAATTAAACAAAAATTCCTTAAAAATTGCAGAGCAACTTCAACCAGCAAAAGAGAGGCTTGTATCAAAAAAGCAGAGTTCAAAAAGCCGCAGTCGAAGCAAAACTCCAATCAAAAATAAAAATCCTGCATACCATTTTACTTACCTTACTGACGACGATCTAACTCTAAACCCTAACAAGAAGCGGAGCAGATCACCAGCTCCTTCAAACCGCATAAAGGAATTGTATATGAAAGGTCTTGAACAGAGAAAGAAAATGGAAACTCTACACGATCAGAAGAAAAAGTTAGAACAAGAAGAATATAAAAAATTCTCCTTCAAGCCGAAAATAATTAGCAACTCACCCGTTTTGATTTCTAAATATAAATCAAACGAAGTTTTCTATAAATCTTCAGAAAACATGACCAAAGATGAAAAACAAAAGTATGACATGTACGAGAAACAAACAAATTGGAAGAAAAATATTGAAAATAACAATAAAAGATTGAAAAAGAATTTCGATGACGATAAATATAAGAATCTTCCTTTTAAGCCAACTATTCAAAAGAAGATCCCCGAAAATGATGAAAAATTCATTATGAAAAATTTAGGCCAGATCGAGGAATACGTGAACAGAAGAAGAAGCAACATTCAAAAGCAAAAAGAAGATGAAGAATATAAAAAGAAGATTTTCCCTAATGGAGAAAACTTTAAATTCAAACCGACTATAACCAAGGAATTCAAATTTAAAACAGATGAAAGAAGCAGAAGCCGGAGCAAGGACGGCAATCGAAGCAGAGAGCACCCTAACCATTCCCCTAGGAATGTTAATATGATGCGGAAGAAAATCCGAGTTGATGATTTCTTTGAAAATCAAAAAGCAACTGAGGGTGTCAACGAAAGATATTCCGAATCCAATAACAGTCTTCATAAAAATAATTATTATAGTTTCAATGACGGTGGAGCTTGTGATGAATCAAGTGGACTTGTAGTCGAGGAAGAGGAAAAAGTCGCATTTGTAAATGCAATAAACAATTTGCATTCTAAGTTGTCAAATTTTAAAATTTAATAAAGTAAAATTTTAAGTTTTTGAATATTTATAAAATATTTTTATTTATTTAATATAATCAAGGATAACAGATATTTAATATTTAATTTATAGAATTTTTAATCTGTTTTCGAAATATCTAAATAATTGAATATAATTACGATAATTTTGGATGGCTTGCAGTTATCTTAGCTGAGTTAGTAGCTAAATTCATAAATAAATCAAAATCAATAAATGAGCTTTTATCTGTATCTCCTATTGCCACTATTATTTTCCATTGTGTATTAGTAAGATTAAAATAAATAAGAATCTCTTTTAAAATTTGTATTAAGTTCTCGGAATGGATAACATTTTTAGATTTCTTCCATATTAGCAGTGGCTTGACTTTTTCTTTTATAATATTTTTATTTTTAGAAATGCTCTTATATATCAATGACACATCGCTTGAATTTTCCCAATCTCGGTAATTTTTTATATTTTTCGGATTTCCTGGATTTTTAATATCTAAACTAGACTAGAACGGGTTTAAATGTGATAAAATAATTTTTACAGCAGTCATTGCGAAGGCTCTAAGCCATTCGTTTAAGTCTATTATTCCGTCTTTCTTAATGTCAACATAATCAAAAGCATTTTTTATCTGCGTGTAATTTGGTAAAGGTCGAGTTTCTTTATTGAATATATCATTGATTATGCTTTTAAATTTAATTAGATCCATTTGATTAGAAAGTTTTTCGTCATTCTACAAAATTTATTCGAATTATAAGTTTATTTTACGAATTGAAAGGCCAGCTTTATATTCGTATAGTATTTATAAAGTAACTGTTTTATCTCTGATATGAAGGCCTCTAAGTTCTTCTTTGCAAGTGCTAAGTTTGGATCTCTATTTAAAATTAAATAGAATATTTAAAAGTAATCATTTACTCGATAGTTATATATGCGACAAACTCTTTTAAATTTATTCTACCATCTCTCTCTTTCCCAGCTTTTGTATGTATCTCATCTATTTCATTCGAGGTAAGGCCTATATTCAATTTTTTCAGCATGCTCTTGAATTCGAACTGATTTAGCTTTCCCTTATCTGCCATGATTTCATACATTTTGAAATAAGCAGTGTAGTCAAATCTGGATGCTCTTATGATTCTTTTGATCTTCTCGAGAGGATCACTGTCAAACGGAGTTGCAATTTGTAATTTTTTGTGTGAAATTGTGTCAAGTTTTTTGGATGAAGAGCTACGAGTGTTGGAAATCCTGAAAGATGCGGATTGGGAACGAGCTAAGGTTTTCTCGTTATCTCCCTGTCTTGAAGTGAGTGAATGCCTATTTGATCCTGTTCTTCTATGAATTACACTCCTTTTTATTCTCTCGGTAGAATATAAAGATTTGTTTTGCAATTCAACATCGCTCTTTATTGAATCGAAATAAACATAATTAAACTCGCTGAAGGGTATACTATTTACATCTTTAAATGTTTTGCTGATATAATTTAAAATTGAGTCTGTCTGATATTTGTTTGGGAAAATATTTTTAATTCCATCAAACATTTCTTTATTTGTTAATGAGAAATTAATCTTTACGCTATCGTTCATATTTTTTAAGTACTTGAACGCTTCTATTCCATCGAGGAAATTATCTTTTAAGAAATTTTTAATATTCTCATGCATGATTGAAAAAAACTTTGAGGTGAATAACTTATTTTTAAGATCTTCTAAAGTTACATAACTTTTCTTGTGAGAGTCCAAAGCAGAATAAATGGTAACAATTTCATCTGAAGTGAATTTGAAACTTACGAAACATTTTGGATGATTTTTCAAAAAATTCATGAAATCATCAACCTTCATTTTATTCTCAGAATTAGAACCAATATTTTCTTTGAAAAATGCATCTAAGCTTGGATAATTCTCAGAAATAAACAAGCCGAGTCTCCCGATTGCCTCAAGTATCCAATTATCCTCTCTGTCATGCTTCATGTTGGTTTTTGTGAATTTATCAGATATGTTTCTATTAAAATTCAAATTTTTTTCCTTTCTCACCATTCTTACAAGTTCTTTTATGTCTCCTTGGCATATGTTATTATTTTTTGTAAGAGAAATCCTTGAAATAGTCCTCTCCAATTTAAAATCATCAAAATCATTTTTAGAAAAATTTAACCTATCTAATAAAAAATTCTTAAATTCCTGAAGATCAACATTTCCGTCACAATCAGAATCTAAAATCAAAAAAATTTCTTCGTCTGTTAATTTGGGGTTGTTTCTTATCCACTTTGAAACTTGCAGTAAAATTAGATTTTCAACATCCCAAGAGTTTTTCACGATAATTTCATCAGAATCGAATTCTTTGAATCTTTTCATGAAAGTATCTTTGTCAACAAGCCCCAAAGATCTTGCATCCAAAAAGTTGAAGAATTGATCCTTCAAGGCAGGTGCTAGCTTGATAATATCATCAATATTTTTGTTAAACTCAGGATGCGAAACAAATCCATCGTTATTGCTATCCAATTTCTGGAATAATCCGATTTCAGTCAAATTTTTTCTTTTAATCGCAGCTTTAATATCCTTTACGATTCTTTTAAATTTCTCAAGGGATAACTCACCAGCATCAGATGAAAAGAGATTAACTTCTAATTTTTTATCAGTATTCTCTCTCTTGAAATAGGAAGTATTTGAGTATCTATCAAGTATGCCTTTGACATCGTCCTTAGATATTTTCCCGTCACAATCAAGATCGAATTTGCATAGAATATTTTTATAAATTTCTTCGTCGTTCAATAATGATTTCTTTTTCAAAAAACTCCAAAACTCAGAAAGAGAAATTGTTTTATTTTTATCTTCTATATACACCTTTCCGATAGTTTTCTTTAATTCCTTTCCTAATATTTCTGCAAATAATTTATCGATGTCTCTGTTACAATCTGTGAGGTAAAATTTTTTAATTTCGTCAACAAGGAAATTAAATTTGTCTTCCCTTGAATCGTAAAAGATAAGATCTAAAAATTCTGGGTAATTTACTTTATCTTGCGCAAAAAGTTTTGAAAATCTCAAAAATTTCATGATGTCTTCATCTTTATAGTCATTTGTAAATTTTTGAATAACTTTGCAAAAATCGAGTTTGCTAAGGAGCCCGTTGCTAAGAGTATCGAGTTTCTCAAATAGATTTTTTAATTCTGAATAGCTGCATTTGTTTTTAATTTGGGATTTGAAATTTATCGTAAAAACTTCGTTGTTTGTATTACGAAAATGTTCACGTTTGAACACATTCAATTCAGATTCTAATGTAGAATAAAGCACACTTTCTCCGGTTTTCAATTCATCAAATAAAGATTTTATGAATTCGTTTTCTAATGTGTGATCTAAGAATCTCATTTTATGCAAGAAACTGTTGTAGTCGTAGCTTTTATTTACATCTTTTTTCATATCTATTCGCATCCTAAACATCAAATCCTCGATGTCTAAATTATTCCTTTTGATAAGGTCGAGTAATTTGAACTTTGCCTTATAAACTTTTTTCAACGTTGCAATAAACTCTTGGCGGTCAATAACATTATCAAAGTTCTTGTCAAATAAAACGAATAGATAATCTATTTCCTCTTCTGTTAAGGGAAACTTTTCTTTTTTTATTGCGTTATGAAATTCTGCTTTATTTAGAACATTGTCCGATCTGTTTACCTTCTGATTTAAGAAATGATCGAAATATTCATCAGGCGTGTATTTACTTTTGAAAAGTTTTTCGTTTATAAGTCGAATTGCGTAAATTTCGAATTCTTCGTTATAGTTGTTTTTAGAAAACGAATGTGATTTAGGATTTCCTGAATTTCTTATTTCTCTCTCCTTTTCAAAAGAAGGTGAGAAATGTATTTCGTAATCTTCTAATGTAAAATCTTTGTCTGATTTTTTTATGTATAAGTAAATCCCATCTAAAATATCTTCTGTGAAATTTTCTTTGTTTTTTAAAAGATTGATGAATGTGTTTTTAGATATTGATTTTTTATCACTTTTGAATAAATATTCACAACCACCTAATTTGTAAATTATATCTTTCAATTTTTTATAGTCTGAAACGATTTCTTCTGACGACAATTCAACTGAAAGTATTTTACATTTGTTTAAATAATTCTCAAAGTCTTTTAAAGAGAATGCCTGGAAATTCGGAATTTCTATAAACGCTAAAATTTTTAAAACTTTTTCTTTCGGAAGGACTACTGAAAATTCTCTCAAAACATTGATGAATTCTGTAAGAGAAATTCTTTGATCATAGGTGTTAACCTGCTTTGCTTTTATTTGATTATATATAATTTTTATTGCTTTTATCTCTTTGTATACATCTTCAAGCTCAATTGTTCTTTCAAGAATTGGTTTGTCTTTTACAGATGCGAGATAATTTTCACTAATGTTTGAATTTCTGATGCCTCCATGTGATCTAGTTAAAGGTTCTGATGAATTAGGACGCATAACTTTGTTATTTTCGTATTTATAAAGGTTGTCATTATTGTATTTCGTAAGTGTCTCTTTCATCTTATCTTGGAAGTTTAAGTAGTTAGCAATATCTGCATTTAAACTGTTTAGAACCTTGACATATTCTATTGAGTCTGAGTTTTCGTGTGAATACAAATTAAAAAGATCAATGATGCTTTGGGAAGTTAGGCATGGATTAACATTTGCCTTCATAAAGGCGTTTAGGGCTGCGTATTTTTTAAGAAATCCAGAATCTGATTTATCTAACATTCTCATCTCATTCAGTATGAAGGCTTTATGAAAGTGGATTGCTTCTAAGACATCCCTTTCAATTTTCAGATCGCCTAAATTTTTGGCTTTTATTTTTATTATCTTTTTCACGTCGTTAATAAGTGCAACCGTGTCTTTTTTATTTTTTGATTCAGATTCATTACGAAGCCCTTGCAGGATATTATTTTCCTTACTTTTTTCTTCTTCGGTGGTTTTATCTTCAATTGTAATGAGATCTATATCGAAATTTTCTTTTAGCCATTTTTCACCATCAGCAGTGATCTTAGTAACGACAGCGCTATAAATTTTAATATATATTTATTTATATCTCTTTACGTTTTAGGTCTTAATTTCTGAAGACTTTTTGTTATATCTACTGAATGAAAACCATTACCCGTGTTTTTGAAATTTTTATTAGCCGGAGTCAAGGGATTCTCTTGCTTTTTATTAACTTCCATAAACAAATTCACAAATTTTTTAGTAGTAGATAATTTATGTGGAATTGTGGAGATTCTCAAACACAAATCCTGGTTGAATCTAACAGCCAAAATATTATTCCTTATTTCCAATTTTCCTAAACCTGGCATTTCTTTATTTTTAAATTGGCTATAAATTATTGTTTCTCCGATATAACCTAATAAATTATTTAATATTGTAGTATAGTCTTCTTTTGAAATATTCAGTCCATACGATAATTCTGTATAGTTCAAACGGACGATAGAAATAGAATTTGATTCTTTAGGGTTGTAATAGATTATTCCGTTACTTTCTGTCCAAATTCCAGCCTTCAATTTCTCTACGAATTCTTTTGAAACTATGAATACAGGTAATCGTGGCTTGGTATCCATTTTAGAAGAATTTGTTGTTCCTTCCATATTCAATTCTGCGTAGGTAAACGTAAACGTGCCGAATTTAGGAACTAATGTTCCCTTTCCAGATTCATAATTTTTTATAATGAATTTACAAAATACTTCCCAACACTGAGACACCAAATCCTTGGAAAAATTATTTAAAATATCTTCTCTTCTTAAGCCAAATGCACTGTTGATTCTTTTTATTGAATTGTTGTAGGTATTGATAGTTTTCGATGTAGAAATTTTTGATTCGTCCATATTTTTAAAATATTTAGTATAATTATTTAATAAAATAAATTTGAATACCTTGAAGGTATTTAATTTTGAAGCAGTAGTAATAAATTATAATTGTACTAATGGGGATTGGGGATTGGGGATTGGGGATTTGGCCCAATCC
>Ga0169931_10009048_pt1 | contig 14433 bp, 13 predicted proteins | sample Kivu_15m_20L_FD_129675 | JGI IMG/M metagenome (GOLD analysis project Ga0169931, IMG submission 129675) | Freshwater microbial communities from Lake Kivu, Western Province, Rwanda to study Microbial Dark Matter (Phase II) - Kivu_15m_20L... | ecosystem: Environmental > Aquatic > Freshwater > Lake...
ATCCCCGCCATCGAACGCCTCCTGTATCACGCCGACACCGATGTGCGCCTCGATGCGATCGCGGCGCTGGTCCTCGCGAGGAGACCACAGGGACTCGCGGCGCTCGAGTTCGCCCGGCAAAAAGAGAAGAACAAGGCGATTCGCAAGAAGCTCGACAAACAGATCGATCGTCTGCGTGAAGCCCTGAAGGGTGATCCCGCGTTGCGCTCGACGCCCATGCCGCCACCACGCATCTCTGCGCCGCCACCCATTCAACAACGCTTCGACCCGAATCGCCCGGAACAAAGGCTGTAGGACGATTCCGACGTGGGCAAGCACGATGAAGACATGGACGATGTGGCGCGGGTCAATGCGGCCGGCCGCAGGCGCATCGAGGAGGGACATCCCTGGATTTACCGCGAGCAGATCGTCCACGGCCCAAAGGCAGATGGCCTTTCCGGCGGCCCGCTGTGGGTCACAGTCCAGGATGACAGGGGCAAGTCGCTCGGCCGCGCGCTCTGGGCAGCCAAATCGCCCATCGGTCTGCGCATGCTCGGCGCGATGGGTGACGGCGATGCACACGATCTGAAGCGGCTCGTGCTGGCGAGAATTTCGGCGTCGATCGGGCGTCGCGCTTCGGTGGCCAAACGCAGCACAGCTTACCGTCTGGTTCACGCCGAGGGTGACAACCTGCCCGGACTGTTCGTGGATCGCTACGATGACGTGATCGTCATCCAGACGGTCTCGGTCGCGATGGAGGCGCTCAAGGCCGAGATCGTGCAACACCTGGTCGCAAGCCTCTCACCGCGGCTCGTGGTCGAGCGCAACGACAGCTCGATGCGCGAGTTCGAGGGACTGCCGCGTCAGGCTCGCCTCTGCTGGCCGCCCGGGGACACCGCCCATTCGACCCGGGTGCAGTTTCGCCTGGGCAAGGTCCGCTTCGAGGCGGACGTGCGGACCGACGGCAAGACCGGCACCTTTCTGGATCAGTCCGCCAACCATGCGCTCGTGGCCGAACTGGTTCCCGAAGGGGGACGCGTGCTCGACGCCTTCACGCATCAGGGTGGTTTTGCGCTCGCACTTGCGGGCAAGGCGCGCGCTGTCCTGGCAACGGATCTCGAGGCCGTGGCGGTGCAGAGAACCCGCGCGAATGCCGCACTCAACGGCTTCACAAACGTCGAGGTTCGTCAGACCGATGCCTTCGCGCTGTTGCGAGAGCTGGAGTCACGGGGTGAGACGTTTGATGCCGTGATCCTCGATCCACCGGCATTGGCCAAGCGCGGCCGGGGCGGCGGCCAGGATCGCAATGCCGTCGTGCGCACCGCCGAGCGTGGCTACGGCGAGCTGCTCTTGCGAGGCATACGCATCACGGCACCCGGAGGCATCCTGGTGGTGTGTTCGTGTTCGGGCCCGGTGACGCGCGCGCTCTGGGATGAGCTGGTCAGCAACGCGGCGGCGCGCGCAGGGCGCGTGATTCAGGTGCTGGCACGCGAGGGCGCTGCCACGGATCATCCCGAGCGCCTCGGCGTCGCGGAGACCGGTCACCTCAAGTGCTGGATTCTGCGCGTGCTCTGATCTCGGCGCGCAGGCGTCGCATCACGAGGATGTGTCCGAGCTGGGCCGAGGTGACAAGGATGCTCGGCAACCAGATGAAGGGCCAGTAGCTGACCCAGACGTTTGGGATCTCGGAGGCAAGCCACTGCCTGTCTCCCGGCATGATCGCCACCGCCGTGCCGACAACGTTGATGAGCAGCGCAAGCCCAAGCGTATTCCAGAGCGTGACCAGCCTTCGGCCGGCGTAACCGCGATAAAGCGCGAACGACAGCGGCAGCGCAAGCAGGCCAGTGACGATGTCGAAGTTGCGCCCGTGAAAGGACATCTCGACTGGCATCAGGCCTTCCGCGTGTGCACGCGCCATCAAGAGCTCAAGCGGCAGGCGAAAGGCCTGAAAACCGACCAGCAACCAGAGCGGCACCGCCGCCGCGAGTCGGCGTCCGACACTGGACCAGCCGACAGCCAGGGTCAGCAGGAAGCCGACCCCAAACAGGCGCAAAACAGGCGGCGGAAAGGCCCCGAAGACGTGCAGAAAGGGCTGTTGGCCGAGGATAAAGGTCAAAATCAGCAGAAAGAGCATCCCGGCCGTCGCGATGAGACGGTTACGCCGGGGATTGGAGGCCTGATGGCCGGCTGCCCAGCCCCAAAAGACGACGAGGAGAAAGGGAAGCACCACAAAACCGGCGGTGAGCAGCGGGCTCGGCTCCACGGGCAGCGGGATTGGATTCATCTTGAAATAATAAAGTTCGTACTATATAAAAGTCAAGTAGATGGAAACTGCTGAAACGACTAAGAAAACGCGTTGCTACCGGCAGTTTTGCGGGGTCGCCAAGGCTCTCGACGTGGTTGGGGAGCGCTGGACCTTGCTCATCGTCCGCGACCTCTTGCTTGGACCCTGGCGCTTCAAAGATTTGCTGGAGCGCCTTCCCGGGATCCCGACCAACCTCCTCGCCGCCCGAATGCGGGAGATGTTGGCCTCGGGCCTCGTACGCCTTCGAAAACTCCCGGCGCCGGCTTCCGGGGCGGTTTATGAGCTCACCGACGTGGGCCGCGAGCTGGAGCCGGTCTGCCTCGCACTAGGCAAGTTTGGCCAGCGCTTCATGACCGCCCCGGCTCCGGATGAAAAGCTGGATATCGGGTGGGCCCTGCTGTCGCTCAAACGGCGATTTCAGGGTGGCGCCTGCAGCATCACGCTGCAGGTTGGGGCCGAGGCCTTTCAGATTCGCGCCTCATCCACCTACGTGGATGTCCGCGCCGGAACGCCTTACGAACTTGAATTGCAGGCCTCGCTCACGCCCGATTCGTTGCGCCAGCTCCTGTTTCGCGACACCTCCGCACAGGTGTTGGAGGACGCAGGACGCCTCTTCGTCGCGGGTCCGCGCTACGAATGGAGACGCTTCCTGGCCTGTTTCAACCTGCGCGACTGACCTGCGCCGGGGCAGTCGGACGCGGCGTCGGACGGGCGAAACCACGCCGAACGGCCTCAAAAATAGCCTCGGGACGATTGGAGACGTTCATCTTCGCGAGCACCTGGGCAACATACGAACGCACGGTGCCAACCGTGAGCTGGGTTTTCTCCGAGATGTCTTCGTTCGAGCAGCCATCGACGAGCATTCGTAGCACCTGAATCTGGCGCGCGTTCATGGGCAGCGCGGGCTCAACCGCGGACGCCTCGTCAAAGACGTCGACACCGGACACGACCTGACTGATGGCAAACAAGATCTTCGTCGCGGCCGACTCTTTTTCGACAAACCCATTGGCGCCCGCGCGGCGGACACGCATGACATCGCCCGGGGTGCTGTACGAAGACATCACCAGGATGCGAACCTGGCTGTTTTCGCGCCGGATGGCCTGGGTGGTGCTCGCCCCGTCGAGGCCGTTCATGCGCAGGTCCATCAGCACCAGATCGGGCTGATGCTTGCGAAACGCGGTGACGGCATCGACGCCATTGCTGGCCTCGGCGACGACCCGGAAGCCCGCCTGCAGCTCCAGCAGGCGGCGCAGGCCAAAGCGGGCCACAAAGTGATCGTCCACAATCAAAACCTTGGTTTCCCGGGTTGTCGTGCTCACGCTTCAATAGGTACGCCGGGCACCCCGGTTCGGACAGTCCGCCAATCGGAGGACGGAAGCGGATCGCGCCGCGTCAAACGAGGCGTTCGTGAGGATAACCCTCGTTCGAGAGCCCCTGCAGCAGCTCCTCGATATGCCCCTGTCCCCGCGTCTCGAGGGTGATGTCGACCATCGTGTCGCCAAGTCCAACGCCGAAGTAGGTGCGATCGTGTTCGACCTTGATCACGTTGGCACGGAATTGCGTGATGACCCCGGTGAGCTTGTGTAACACACCGGGGTGATCGGGGAGTTTCAGGCGCAGGCGCACGAGGCGTCCATCCTTGACGAGGCCGCGCTCGATGATTCGGGCAAGGAAATTCACGTCGATGTTCCCGCCCGCCACGATCAACGCGACCTTCTTGCCGGCGAGCGAGAGCTTTTGATTGAGGAGCGCCGCGACGCTGGCGGCACCTGCCCCCTCGGTCAATGTCTTCTCGCGTTCGAGCATGACCAGGATCGCGTTGGCGATCTCTTCTTCGTCGACCGTGACAACCCCATCCACATAACGCTGCACGAGCGCAAAGGTCTGCACGCCCGCGCGGCGGACGGCAATGCCATCGGCGATGCTGGTGGCCGCAGGCAAGGTGGTGGGCGCTCCGGCAGCCAGCGCTGCGACCATCGAGGGCACGCGAGCCGTCTGAACCCCAAAGACCTGAACGCGCGGATTGCGCTCCTTGACCGCGCAGGCAATGCCACCAATCAGGCCTCCGCCTCCAATTGGTACCACAACTGCGTCCAGATCGACGACCTGCTCCATCAGCTCGAGGCCGATCGTCCCCTGCCCTGCGATGATGGCATCGTCATCGAAGGGATGAACCAAGGTGAGACCGCGCGCATCCCGACGGCGCAGCGCCTCCTCGTAGGCCTCGTCGTAGTTGTTCCCGGACAACACCACCTCGGCCCCGTGACCTCGCGTCGCCATGACCTTCACGAGCGGCGTTGTCACGGGCATGCAGATGACCGAAGAGATGCCTCGGCTTGCCGCGTGATACGCAACACCCTGGGCGTGATTTCCGGCGCTCGCCGTGATCACGCCCTTCGCACATTCCTCGGGTGAGAGGGTCAGGATCTTGTTGAGAGCCCCGCGCTCCTTGAACGAGCCGGTCATCTGCAGGTTTTCGAGCTTCAGATGAACGTTGCAACCCGTCAGCTTGCCAAGCACATGAGAGGGTCCACAGGGCGACAGATACAACGCCGACTGAATACGTCGACGGGCCTCCTCGATGTCAGCAAGTCCGATCATGCTCAGTTCTCCATCGCCTTCAACAGCTCCCGACAGTGGACACTCTCGGGCTCGAGCGCCTGACAGGCACGCGCCTCGTCCTGCGCCCAGCCTCGATCACCGAGCTCCAGCGCCGCCTGTCCCGCCATGTAGTGGAAACGCGCAACGTTTGAGTGACGACGCAGCAATTCGAAGAAGGCCTTCTTTGCAGCGGCGACATCGCGATCGACAACGGCGATGCGGCCCTGCAAAAGTAGGGTGGGCGGATGCTCGGGTTCCTTTTGCTGTGCCAGCGCCAGGAACTCGCGCGCCCGTTGCACGGAGCCGAGGCGCAGCGCGAGTCCTCCCCGGAAAGCATGCACGCCGGGCTCAGACGGATTCTGCTGCATCGCCCTTGCGACCGCGGTCTCGGCCTCGGCGAATCGTCCGAGCAGCTCGAGTGCGATGGCACGACGGCGATTCACACTGGCGGTGTCCTCACCAAGCGCCAGCGCGGCGTCGCAGGCCTGCAGCGCCTTCTCGGCGTCACCCAGCTCCAACATCAGGGTGCAGTAATTTGTCTGCGCCATATCCGAGCGCGGAGACGAGCGCACATCGTGGGTGTACAGCGCCTCGTCGCTTTCCCACTTCGACTGTTCGGCCAACGTACCACCCGTGTAGAAGACGATGAGCAGCACCAGGCCGAGCGGCGTCGCACGCGGATACCGCTCGTGCAAGAGGCCGGCCAGCGCCGCGAAGACGATTGCCAATCCGACCGAGGGTAAAAGCGCGAAGCGATCGGCGAGAAAGGTCCACAGCGGCACCAGATGCAACACGGGCAACAATGAGATGAGGAGCCAGCCGAAACCCAGACGAAAGCGATGCTGGGACATTCGCCGATCGGCGAGCCAGGCAACGGCTGCAACCGTCAACACACCCAGCACCGAGAGCGTCACAACAACGGGCGTGCGATCTGGAATGACGTACCCAAGGTGATGCCCGATCGGCATCACCATGAGCTTCAGGTAGTAGATGACCAGAACCGGCGCGGTCGCGAGCCCAGACCAGAAGGTGTCGGCGCTGAAGTCTTCCTGTCCGACCCGCCGCAGGACCAGCGTTCGCAACACAAGGTATCCCAGGGTTGTCACACCCATCGAGGCGACGACGGTCAGCTCTCGCCTCGTTCGGTGCTGCAACAGATGCAGCATCCACGCCACGAGCACGAAGGCGGTCATGGCCATCTCCTTGGCCAACATTGAGAAGAGCAGCAAGGCCGATGATGCGAGGGCTGTCGTCAGCGTCCCGGTGTGCCCCCGTAGCATCGCGAGGACGACCAAAATCGCAGCGAGCTCCAGGTTGAGCGAGAGGGTATCGGCCGTGGCGGAGGAGAACGCGGCGACCTCGACATGGACTGGCAACACCGCCCACACGGCCGCTGTCCACGCCGCAACATTCAATCGTTCTGTCAGCCGCAACAGGAGATAGAACACGAGCACCACCGACAGCGCGTACGAGGCCAGGCAGACCATGCGGAAAGGCAGCGGACTCCGACCGGCGACCACCGCCGTGGCCCTGAAGGTCAGCTGCCGCAGTGGTCGGTAGATGCGCGCGTTGTAGTCGTCGCGTGACGAGGTCGTATGCGTCTTCAGGAAGTAGTCGGACAGCGGCGCGCCTTGCACGACCGAGGGTGCATCCGCGATGAAGAAGGCATCGTCCCAGACAAATCCCCACGAGAGGGTACGGACATAAAGCAGGACCACGCCAAACGCCAACAACGTGGCCAGTCGAGCGGGGGTCGCGCGCATGGGATGGCCGATGATGCCCGATTCACACACGCGCGGCAAATAGTCGCCCGACCCAAGGTCGATGCCGGGTTGGAGGGTACTTGCTAGGCTATTGCCATGGCGATGCGTAGCGTGGTTTTGCTGGCGGCGTTGTGGCTGGGCTGCGGTCACGTGCCCTGGGAGCAGCCCAACGAAAACTGGAAGCGGGTCGAGAGCACGCGCTTCATCTTCCAGACCGACAGCTCACCCGACGATCACACGCCCGTCATCGATCGACTGGAAGACGTGCACGAGGCGCTATCGATTTCGTTCTTCAAGGACGTGCAGATCGACAAGATGGAGGTCTTGCTCTTTGACAGTGCCAGCGATTTTCGGGGCGTGGCACCGGACGGGAACGTGGCCGGGTTCTTCATGCCAATGGTCGGCACACAGAAGAAGGGCGTCCTGGTGTTCCCGCTCGACAGCGAGTTCAACCTCGTGGCCTCGGTGGCAGCGCACGAGCTGGCGCACGCCTTTCTGAATGCCATGCATCCCGAGCTGCCGGCCTGGCTCCACGAGGGGTTCGCCAAGTACATCGGCGCCGTGAATGTGATCGAGGACCATATCGCCTTCGACGCAGGGGAAATTCACGGGGGCTATACCTACTTCGCCGACCTCGTTCCGCTCAAGCGCCTGTTCGCGTCGAAAAATCGAGATTTTCACGGCAGCGCCGAGCTCGATCACTACATGACCTCGTGGCTTTTCATGCGCGAACTGATGGCGAGCAAGGTGGACAACAAGAAGGCACGGTTCCGGCAGCTGGTGGATCGCATCGCGACGGTGAAGTCACCGCAGGAAACCATGCTGGCCATCGAGGAGACCTTCTCGGTCAAGCTCGCCGAGGTCGAATCGCGCATGCAGACGTATCACACCAACTCCCGCTCGGGCGTGGGCCAGGCGATACAACGCACGGGCATGGGTGCACAGGTGACCCGCGAGGGACGCACAGCGATTGTCATGACCCCCGCTGACGGCAATGCCGTACGCGCCTTGTGTGTCGAATTGCGCACGCACACGAGGTTCTAGCCGTCAGTCGAGGCCCGCCTCCATCAGGCCGATGAGTCCAAGCAGACCTCCCCAGCTGTAAAAGCTGTCGCTGTTCCTCACGTCGTGGGCCTCGCCGTTCACGCTGTTGTCGTTCTCGTGCACGTGGCCATACGACTGCCATTCCTTGAGCAAGAGCGCCACGCCGCGTTCGGCCAGATGTTTGCGCGCACGCGGCAGGTTGTAGTTGCGCAGCCCCAGGTACACCAGATAGTTCATGGGCGCCCAGACACGACCGCGCCAGTAGTCGTTATCGGGAAAGGCCGGATCGTTGCGGGCAATGGAAGGCAAGATCCAATCGCCGCCAAACGGTCGGTCCGCAAGCTGCGCGCGCCAAAATCGAGACGGGAGTCCTCTTGCCTGATCCGCTATCGCAGCGGGCTCCGAAGTCACTTCGATGAAAGCGCATCACGGACAAAGGCGTCGATCCGCTTCCACGCCGCCGCGTCGAGATGGAGGTTGTGGCCAGCGTCCGGAACCAAGATCAGCTCCTTCTTCGCCACCAGGGCATCGAATACCCGCTGCGAATGGGCGGGTGGCGCCTCGTCGTCGTCCTTGCCGTGAAAGAGCAGCACCGGCGCAGTGATCGCAGGCGCAGCGGCCATCGGGCTCACCTCGTCCACCGAGAAACTCGCGCGTTTCTCGGCGATCGCAAACGCATCACGAATATTGGCGGCGCTGGCGACAAAGGGTGCGCGTTCCGTCCCGACGGTGCGCAGATCCGAGAACGTGGCGATCGAAATCACGGCCGTGATTCGTTTTTCGATCGCTGCTGTTTGCAGCGCCACAGCGGCCCCCAGTGAGGAGCCCAAAAGGACAACCGGGCCCGGAGGCAGGCCGTCGAGCATCTTGATGAGGTCGCGCTTCTCGTAAAAACCGTAGGTGCAATATTTTCCTTCGGAGTCGCCGTGGGCCCGACTGTCGTAGGCAATAACGTCGAACCCTGGTGGTACGAAATGATCCGCAACGCTGAGGCTGGAGCCACGATTGTCGGCCGCACCGTGCAGGTAAATCACGGTGCCCCTGCGTTCCCCTTCGGCGGGATATTTCCACGCGGCCAGCTTCACCCCCTCGCCTTGCAGCTCGACCGATTCGTGGGCGCGCGTCGGCTTTCGTGTGGGCGAACGCTTGCCAGGATGAAGCAATCCACCGGCGCCCCAGCTCGGGGGCATGCAACCGGCAAGACCCGTGGCGAGTGCCGCCGGCAGGAGTACTGCCAACGCCTGTCTTCGGGTCGTCATCATCGTCAGATCAATGTAGGCCCACGGGCGTCGCAGGTACAGGCCGAATTGTGCGCGCACCGTTCCCGCGTGACGCGACATTCGAATTTCTTTGACATTCAGCTGCCAGCACCGCATATAAAACCGTAAGGTTAATTAACCGTAAGGTTTCCCATGCAGGATGCCCTCACACAAACTTTCGCCGCCCTCGCCGATCCCACGCGCAGGGCGATCCTGGCTCAGCTCGCAGAGGGCCGGGCCAACGTTTCCGATTTGGCCAGGCCTCACCTGAAGGACATGAGCCTGCCCGCCGTCACGAAGCACCTGAAAGTACTGGAGAGGGCCAACCTCATCACCAAGACGCGCGAGGCGCAGTGGCGCCAGTGCGAGCTCAATGGCGCAGCCTTGAAAGATGCCGCCGACTGGATGGAACAGTACCGCGCATTCTGGGAGGAAAGCCTGGATCGCCTGGACCTCTATTTGAAATCGCTGACGACCAAACCGACAAAAAGGAAGCAGAAAAATGGGCGCAAAAGATAAATCAAACGAAATACGTATTACGCGCGTCTACGATGCCCCCGTGAAGATGGTTTGGGACGCCTGGACCGATCCCGCCCAGGTCGCACAGTGGTGGGGCCCACGTGGATTTACGCTCACCCACCACAGCAAAGATTTGCGACCCGGCGGCAGCTGGGTCTACACGATGCACGGCCCTGACGGAAAAGACTGGCCCAACAAGACGCTGTATCATGTGGTCGAACCATACAAACGTCTCGTCTACGACCACGGCGCCAGCGACGATGCACCACCCCTGTTTCGTGTCACAGCAACGTTTACCGACGAGAAAGGCAAGACGAGGCTGGACATGACCATGACCCTTGCCACACCGGAAATCGCACAGGAAACGCGCAAGTTCATCAAAAAAGCCGGAGGAGAGAGCACCTGGGATCGTCTGGCGGAATACCTCGACAAGGAAATCTCGGGCAAGGAACGATTTGTCATCAATCGATCGTTCGATGCGCCGATCGCAACGATCTTCGAGATGTTCACGAATCCCGATCACCTCGCAAAATGGCTCCCGCCCACCGGCTTTCAGGCAACGTTTCTTCGCGCCGGCCCCATCGTGCAAGGTGCGAAAACCCATTTCTGTATGTCCAACGACGCGGGCGTCAAAATGTACGCGCGCGCCGAGTACCTTGAGGTTCAGAAACCAAAGCGCATCGTCTACACCCAGCAGTTCTGCGATGAAGACGAACGTCCCGCCCGACATCCAATGGCACCCACCTGGCCTGAAACCATGCTGACGGTGGTTACCCTCTCTGATGAAGGTCCGGATCAAACGAGGGTGACGATCTGCTGGGAAGTGACGGGAGCGCATTCAGCCGAGGAGCTCGCGGTTTTCGTTGCGAACCGGGCAGGCATGACCACGAGCTGGACGGGCTCTTTCGACAAGCTGGAGGCTTACCTCGACAGTAAACGCTCCGCCTGACCGGCGTCGAAAGCGGTTTCATGCTCCGTGACAGCGCACTGCGCCGCGAAACCCAACGACCATAAAGTAAGCGATTTTTCGCGACTTTTTTTGGAGACAGCGGCCGCTCGAACGCTGTCGCCCTACCTTTCCCCACCCCGCGATCACCCAAAACGACCATACCTATGACAATTGTTATGGGCTCTAATGGAGGTCGAGGGCATTGATGCAGTACCCAGGTCGACACTCCTTTTCGCGATTCGCCGTTCTTTCGAGTCTGGTCCCGGCGACATTGTTTTTGTACGGATGCTCCGGCAGCGTCGGCAACCCGGGCTCGGGTGGCGGTGGTGACGATGGTGAAGGTGGGGGAGGAGGCAACATGGTGCCGCCCGGTCCACCGCCTGTCGCCTCCGAGTGTTCGGCACGCACCGGCAGGCCGGCAAGGCAGCTGTCGACGAACACGGCCTTTCAGACCGCGACCGTCGTCGAACAGGTATTTGGACCCGAGGCGCTGAAGGACCCGCAGGTCAAATCGATGTTGGCGGATCTGCCGCGCGCCATGAAGGCCAAGGGCTTTGATACCGAGACGCACGCGATCTCGGGACAGTTCGTGACGGGCTACATGTCGCTTGTGGGACGATTGGCCGGACTCGCCGCCGATCAGGCGCCGATTCGCAAGGCGCTTGAGTCTTTCGCGGGACAGGACTGTGGCGGCACAACGGATCTGGCGGCTGGCTGTGGTGCCGAGTTCGCACGCAAGTTTGCCGATGCGCTCGTGCGCGAGCCCATGGTGCAGGCCGATTTCGGCTACATCATGGAGACCTACAACGTCACGAAGGGCAAGTACCAGGCGCCCAAGGCTTACGCTGCCTTTGTCGCCTCGGTCCTCGCAAGCGCCAAGAGCGCGATGCGCTTTGACAATGCCGAGTTCGATGCAAAGGGCACGGTTGACGCCGCGACCATCGGCTCGCGCATGGCGATGACCCTGACAAGCGGCCTACCCGACGCAACCCTGCGCGCCAAGATCGCGGATGGCTCGATCCTGGACATTGATGTCCGCAAGGAGGAGAGCAAGCGCCTCATGAACACGCCAGCCGGACGTGCGACGCTTGCTCACTTTGCCGACCAGTGGCTGAACCTGGCCGAGCTCAAGTCGCCACCGGGTAAAGCGGGCTACGTTGCGACCCGCGAGGAGAGCAACGCGGTCGCACTCGCCGCACGCGAGGAGATCGGCAAGCTCTTCGAGAAGGCGGTCACCTCGGGCGGCCAGCTCATCGACTTCTACGGAACAACCGAGGTGCGGCCTTCCCACGACTGGCTCGCCAAGATCTACGGCACCGCCAAGGGCACCAACCTGACCGCGGCCGGCGCAGCACGCACCGGCATTCTCAGCCGCGCGGCCTTCAACCTCTACGGCGACTTCGGCGAGTACATTCCGCTCGCACACCGTGGTTACGCCATCAAGGTGACCATGCTTTGTGGCTCGATTCCCCCGCTGCCGGACAATGTCGACACGACCTTGCCAGCCACAGCACCCGACGTGATGTCCTCGCGCCAGTACTTCGAGACGCTGACGCAGGTGGGCACCTGCAACGAATGCCACAAGATCATGAACCCCTACGGGTTTGCGCTCTCGGACTTCTCCGTCACGGGTGAGCGTCTGGTCATGGAAAAGGTCAAGAACCGCAAGACGAATGCGCTGGTCGACGTCGGCCTCAACTCCGAGGTGAGCGTCATGATGGACGGCAGCATGCGCGACGTGACCGACGCGGCCTCCATCAGCAAGACGCTGGGCGAGAGCGACCAGGCCCGTGCCTGCTTCGCCCATCGATACGATCAGTTCGCTGTTGGCCAAAGGGAAGATTTCCTTTGTGACGAAGAGGGCATGGAAAACCTGCCCAAGAACAATCTGAGTCTTGAAGACACCATTGCCGCGTACGTCGCAAGTTCGGCCTTTAGCGCCCGCTAGACAACGCAGTTCGTTGGAACGGAGTGATCATGAGCTGGAACAAATCAATCGCACGACGAAATTTCTTGCGTGGCCTGGGCATCACCTCTGCCCTGCCCTTCCTTGAGACCTTTGCGGATCACAAGGCGTACGCACAGGACGCCTCCAAGCGCCTCAAGCGTCTCATCATCGTCTCGCAAGGACACATGGCGCTCGGATACCACCGCATCCCGGAGCTGGCCAAGGGCGCCTACGGCAGTGGCGATCCCACCCTGATGAAGGTGGACGCGGCACGGGGCGTTCGCATCGGCGAGTTCGGTACCACGCCGGGAAAGCTCGGCGGGTTCTACGAGCAGGGCGCGCTCAAGAGCAACGCCAAGCTGCAAAAAGAGATGATGGTCGTCAACGGCCTCGCGATGGCTTATTCGGGCGCACAGGGTCACCAGTCTGACGGCAACGGCTCGTGGAGCGGTGGTGGTCAAAAAGGCAAGCTGAACACGCGGTCCCGCTTTCCTCTCTCCGGTTCGCTGCACCAGCCGATGGTCACGATAGACCACGTCATCGGCAGAAAGATCCACAGCGGTTCGCAACGCCCCATCTACTTTGGCAACGCAGGCTGGAATGGTGGTGGTGCGGCCACCGACGAATCGGTGGACTTCAACGGCGCGATTCAGTCGCTGTCGGGCAGCACACAGAACATCTACAACAGCTCGATCTTCGATGCGGGCAAGAAGGTCACGGCAGCGATGATGCAATCCGGTGGCGGTGCAACCCCACCACCTGTACCGTCCGATCCGCTTGCGGCGATGTCGAACTCGGACTTTGCAACGCTGATGGGCCTTCGCTTCAGCCAGGAGGAGCGCAAGCGCTTGCTTTCGGATGGAAGGCTGTCCGGCAACGACAAGCGCTCACTCGAGCAGTACTACGATTTGCTCAACAAGAACCTCACCGACGCCGAGGCGGCTGCCAAGAACACCGCGGCCGGCGGTGGTGGTGGCACCAAGGTTGCGGCGGGATGCGCGCCCATGTCGAACCACGGCGGCGATGTCGCGGCCTTCAACCGGCTGATGGCCGTGGCGTTCCTCTGCGATCTTTCCCGCATCGGATACATATCGGTCGGCAGCTACGCCGATCACAACTCGGTTTGGCACGCAGGGGCCAACGGCAACTCCGGGCAACTTCAACATTTCAACAAGCTGGCCATCGAAGTCTCACAGATCGCAGAGTCGGTCGCTGGGCTTACCGATCCGACAACGGGCCGGGATATGCTGGAGAACACCATCGTCGTGGGTATCACCAACTGCGCCATGGCTCACAAGGCGTATGGGAATCGCGATCCCTCGCACTCTTACGATGACTTCTCCTACTTCAGCGTCGGCGGAAGCGCCGCGCTTGAGACGGGGAAAATGTACGACTACATGGGGTTCTCCGGCACCAAGCGAGGCGCCGTGGGTGGTCCCATTCCGCCCGTCAATCAATACCTGCAAACGCTGGCAGCAGGCTTCGGCGCGACCTCGGCCGACTGGTCGCCCGCAAACGGCAAGGGCTTCGGCCCGTGGCTGAGCTCGACCTCGGTCGGCGGCGTCACTGTTCGCACGGACGACAACGCGAAGACGATGCCGCTTCCCGGTTTGTTGAAAGCGTAGGACGACGGCGTCGGTTGCTACGGCTGTGCGACTCCAGCCGTTCGCGCCGAAACCGTATTCATCATAGAAGATGCTTTTGCGGTCGTATGCCCGCTGCGAAAGCGACACCGACCGGAGATACGGACGCAGAGGCATCTGCCCCTGACCTGCCTGGCGATTTTCGGACCAGTTGAAACCTGAGATGGAGTTACCCCGCTTTCGCGGACACTTGCGGTGAACTCGACGCAGCCGCTTCAAAGGCATCGGGGCTGACCCCTCCGATGTGGCTGTGCCTCCTTGTACGATTGTAGAAAACCTCGATGTAATCAAACAAATCCCCACGGGCCTCGGCGTGTGATTTGTAGATTTTCCTTCGAATCCTTTCTTTCTTGAGGCTGCTGAAAAAGGACTCTGCGACGGCGTTGTCGTAACAGTTTCCGCGGCGGCTCATACTGGTGCTGA
>Ga0169931_10009049_pt1 | contig 14433 bp, 7 predicted proteins | sample Kivu_15m_20L_FD_129675 | JGI IMG/M metagenome (GOLD analysis project Ga0169931, IMG submission 129675) | Freshwater microbial communities from Lake Kivu, Western Province, Rwanda to study Microbial Dark Matter (Phase II) - Kivu_15m_20L... | ecosystem: Environmental > Aquatic > Freshwater > Lake ...
CGTGCCCGCGGGGACTGTCCCCGGTGCCGCACCGAATGCTGCGGATACCAATAAAATCACTGGGATTTTCGATGCAGGTGCCATGCACCTTAAAGTCGTGTTGTGCAGGGACTGTTGGTCTCTCGCAAAAACGCAAAGACGCAAAGGAAGGACAGAAGGTTCAAATTTCCAACATTTCCAGCTTTGCGCCTTGGCGCCTTTGCGTGAGGTAAGATTTTCGCTGCAGGTGCTATGCACCTCAGGGCCGTAGAACGGGCGTTTTTTTTCCGGCCACGGCCCACCTCGTTTCCCCGGTGTCTGCCACTGCGGGGACTGTCCCCGGCAACGGCGCGGTCGTTGCGGTTTCTGGGGACTCTTCGGTTTGTGACGATTCTACCGCCCAGCCAGCGGCCGCTGTTGCACGCCTGCCGCCGTTGCCGCGGGGACTGTCCCCGGTGCCGCACCGAATGCTGCGGATACCAATAAAATCACTGGGATTTTCGCTGCAGGTGCCACTGCAGGTGCCATGCACCTTGAGGTCGTGCATGCACCTTGATGTCGTGCGCACCGTTAGCGGGGGATTGAAATCCCCCGCACTCCTTGTCACGGTGGAGCGGATCCAAAGAACGAAATCAGATGTCCTTAACGCCGTTTCTCCATCCCAGCCGCTCCCCCCCACACACCTGCCGAGCCGCGACTGTCAGAGAGTGCCCCTGACTCCTCCCCCCCACACACACAAACTCACACTCTAACACCCGCGCAGCCCCGCAAACGCCGCACAAACGCAGCTTGTCATCACCGTCACAACTATCACATTCGCTATGGCTGGCCCACACCACGGACGAATCATCCGGGTTTTCACTTGATCCGAACAAAGATGGGCAGGATCGTGAATAAACAGGGTCAATCTGAGTGCCTGTTTCGCGTCATTTGCACATTCCCTTCCTGCTTCCAGGGGCCACCGCCGTGGTCAGTCCCCCAATGCGTCCCTCGTATCGCTGGCTGCGCGGATATGCGGTCATCATGACCATGATCGCCAACTTCGAAGAGGCGCTGGGGCGGCCGGTAATGTGGTCGGCACGAATCGTCACGGACCATTCACGCCGACGACAGCGCGAAAACCAAATGTCAATCGCGTATTTGTGGAATTCACCGTGAAGTGATGCCCGATGCCTTCTGCCGTTACCATCTATATTGTGCATCATCCGCAGTCTGATTTTACGCGCAGCGTCAGTCAGAATCTGCTCAGATGGTTTCGACTCAGTGACGCCACCGGTGCTCAAAGTGATGCCGGTCTGCCGGTCTGGTATCGCCGTGAAATTACGCCGGCAGGCCCGGCGGCTGTCTCGAAAAACTTACGCGGTCGCTCCGCCGCAGTCACCAGTTTCAGCATTCAGCCGGCCATTGACTGGGATGCGGCAGTTCTTAACGTCGTCATGATCCTCGTGGACCAGCACCTTGTCTCTTCAATTGAATGGTGCAGTGCCATTGAACAGCTGATGCGCGAGTCCGCCGACCGGAAAGGCAGCACACTCGTCCTGCCCGTCGCACTGCACGACTCCTTCTATCGCATGACCGGCCTTTATGAGGCGTTCAACCCCATTCGACTGCTGGACGCCGGCACCGCCGAAGCTGCAGCCATTACACTCCGCAGACTCGCCAGCGAAGCCATCACCCGCCGTCTGCGGCGAAAATCACGCAACGAAGAACCTGAAAAACTGGAAGTCTTCCTCAGCCATGCCAAGGCTGACGGACGGGAAATCGCCGAACGCATCCGCGACTCCCTCGGCCGCTATGGACAACTTGACGCCTGGTTTGACGCCAATGAACTGGCCGTCGGAGACAAGTGGCAAAAAAAGATCCTGAACGCTGCAGGCAACGATACCGCTGCCATGATTTCCATCGTCACTGATCACTACTCCTCACGCCCCTGGTGTCGCATGGAAGTCGTCGCCGCACGCACACCGCAGCCCGTGGATCGTCGGACGCGGTGCATCTGGAAACTTCAGCCCGCCGTCGCCGTGCATCTCCCGGGAACTCGCTGGAGTCGCACCATGCAGGCACTCGCAGGACTGCCCCGCATTGGCTGGCAGTCTCAACAGCCGGACGTCTGCATCGCTGATATTGTTGACCGCCTGATGCTTGAAACACTTCTCGGTTACGCTCATCGACAAGTCGCCAAAGATCTTAAAAAACAGGAAGACAAAGCGGGCGCAGCAAGTGCGTCCAGCACACTTTATGTCACGTGGACGCCATGCCCATGGACGCTGGCTGTCCTGCGAAACACCATTCACGACACCGACGGCAAAGACAGACTCGATCAGATCAGCCGGATTGTCTACCCAGGGTATGATCTGCGCACAGCAGAGATCAAAGAACTGCAGGCGGTGCTGGAAACTTTCGGCAGTCAGACAAAACTGATCAGCTTCGAAGAAGCCTTTCAGTCCATTCCCCGCACAGCAGCCCGTTCTGGTCCACCGGCTGTTCGTCAGACAGCCAGATCGTTCCGGATTGCCGTTTCCGGGATCGGGGATGACCGGGAACTGCAGTCCCACGGTCTGGGTACCGAACATCTTGAAGAACTCCTGACTCGAATCACCATCGCTCTGCTGGGACAGAACTGTCAGCTGATCCTCGGAGGCACTCTTGCAAATATCGACCGAGCCGCCACGTCCAGACTTCTCGAAATCGCACAAACGTGGATGCCCGAAAAAACCCTGAAAAGCATCTCACTCGCAAACCCTGACTCCTGGCCCCTGCAGAACTACCTGCAATGGCCCGATTGTGAACAACTCACACCCGAACATCACGCATCGCTGGCCGGAATCTGCCGCCTCCAGGCCGTCTACCCGCCCGGACTGCCCACCGCCTCTGTCATCCGAAAACTGGACGACACCAGTCAACTGCGTTACGGAGCCGATTCCACCAGAATACTCAGGACCAGAACCACCGAACTTGCCGACCTTCGAGTCATCTTCGGAGGGCTTCAGAAAAGCACCCGTGGCTGGATGCCCGGAGCCCTTGAAGAAGCCGGACTGTCCATTCAGAGGCAACAGCCACTGCTGATCCTCGGGGGCTTCGGCGGCGCTGCCGCAGACGTCGCCGAATTCCTCAGCAGCTCCACGGCTCCGCTTCCCGAATCGCTGCAGTATTCGTCCGACTGGATACTCCGAAAAGCCGCCGATATGCCACCGGCCGGTCTCGAAGCCATTGCCGGTTTCCACACCAGTATGCTCGAAGCACTCCACTCCTGGAGAACTCTCCTGCACGCCGGCCATGACAGCAATCAACCAATCCATAAAATCCCCCGTGGAATCGTGATGGATTGCCTGAAAGAGAGTAACATTCGCAAAGCGGTGGGGCTGGTCGTCGAAGGACTGAGCCACCTTGCTGCGAATTCGGGTCGAAACTAACCCCCCATGCGAATGCCGCTCTCATGTCCGCCACACCGCTGCGTTTGTTCCTGCTTGCCCACCCGCAGTCCGCAACCGCTGGTCTGCTCGCCACAGAACTCATGCGCCGCTTTGTGGATCCGCCCGGACGCGGCGGACTCAGACTCTCTGTCCGCCTCACTCCCCACAACACCATCGGGCTGCCGCCGGACTGGCAGCAGCACCTTGCCGCACCCATCGCAGACGCCGAACACGCGCTCGTCATCGTGCTCGCTGATGTCCACATGACCCATGAAGCTCTCGGAAGCACCGCGGCTCAGTGGCGCAGCTTCCTCGGCGACACACGCCGGCAGCTCAGCCAGACACCCAATCGACACCTGCTGCTCTGCATGGCACTCGGCGATGACAGCCTCAGCCTCGATTCACAGAACAATCAGGTGCGAATCCCAGCCCCTCCCGATGACGGTCCGCAGGCTGCCAGCTTCTCTGCCTGGCTCGCCGAAGCCGCAGACACCGCCGCTTTGCACATCGCCATCCACGCCTTCTCTCTGCTTCAGCCCGTCGCCCGACAGGCCCACGACAACCAGCAACACCCCTTTCTGTTGTTCCTCAGCCATGCCAAAAAAGACCTCGCCTCCATTGGCGCTGCGGACGAATCCGCAGATCCCGTGCGGCAGCTGCGTCGGTCCATGCAGGATCTGCCCGTAAAAGACTGGTTCGATGCCCGGGATATTCCCGGTGGCCAGGAATTCGCTGTCCAGATCGCCGCCGGTATCCGCAACTGCTCCGTCGTCCTCGCCTTTCTCACCGACCACTACTCCACTCGCCCCTGGTGCCTTGATGAAGTTGTCCAGGTCAAACATCGTGAGCCACGGGGGCCTCTGGTCGTCATCGATGCCCTTGAAAACGGCGAAACACGCAGCTTCCCATGGCTCGGAAATGCCCCGGTCGTCGTCTGGAAACCCGCTCAGCCACTCGACAGTTCCCGCACCATTCTCTGGCAGGCCGTGCGGGAAGCCCTGCGGTTCCAGCTGAACACCGAACAGCTGCGTCAAGCGGCCGCGCAGCTTCCACAGCCGCATCTGGTCGATCTTCTGCCCTGCACCCCCGAACCGATCGACCTCGCCCGGCTGCCGCCCCTGCCCGATCGCCGCCGCTGCATCCTCTATCCGGATCCGCCAGTGATCCTGCCTGAACTGCGGCTCCTGAAAGCCCTGCAGAATGCCGACTACTGCACACCCCTCGGACTCCTCGCACGGCGGGCTGCCAGACTGCACGGCCAATCCGTGGTCGTCTCCGTTTCAGAATCCGCCGACCTGACAAAGCTCGGACTCAGCCCCCTCCACGAACAGGACTTCACCGACGAAATTCACCTCAGCCTGCTGCTTGCCGGACTCCGCATCATCTATGGCGGACGACTCGCCGCACCCGCTCAGGCCAACGGACGCAACTTCACCCTGCGCCTGCTGGATCTCGCCCGCGGGCATGCCGAACTGGCACGCAATCTCGAAACCCGCATCCAGCCAGTCCATAACGTCCCCCCGTGGCCCCTCGTCCTGTCCTGTCGCCCCCCGTTCCTGTCCCCGCAGGTGCTCAGACTGCTGAATGATGTCGCCACTATCGAATCCGGTCCCGTTCCCGATCCCGCCGAGATTCCCGAAGCCGATGACGATGGCCAGCCCCTGTTCCCCCCCGACAAGGCTCTCAGCGACCTCCCCGATACACCCCTGCGAAGACTGGCATGGACGCGCGGACTGTCACTCATGCGCCGCAAAACCACCCTCGATTCCGTCGCCCGCATCGTGATGGGTGGCAAACTGGCGGGTGTGGCCGGCGTGTACCCGGGAGTCCTCGAAGAGGCCTGGTGGTCGATCCAGCTGGGAAAGCCACTGTTTCTGCTGGGGGCGCTGGGCGGAGCAGGTCAGGCTGTGATTGATCTGCTGGAAGGCCGCCCCCGCCCGGATCTCGTCCGCCTGCTTTCCGCTGAACAGAACCCGCAGGTTCAACGGGTACTGCAGGCCGCTGCCCAGCGCGGCCTGCAGGTCGGCCCCTGCACCCCGACAATCGCCGCAGCAGGACTGGCCGGATGCCTTGCCGAACCGTTGTCCATGCTGCAGGACCTGCAAACCGCCGGCCAGCACGGCCCCGCAGCGGCGCTCAATAATGGACTCACCGACACCGAAAATCGCAGCCTGTTCATGGCCGACGAACCACACTCCGTCGTACAGCTGCTGCTGACGGGACTGGAACGACTGAGCCCACGCTGAACATCTGTGGGTTTGAGTTCTTTGCAGCGCGCAAAGCCGGAGGAGTATGTGGCAAAGCAACGGGCAACGATCCGCAGTCCCTGCATCATTTCGGCGTCCCGCGTGCTCATGCGCGATTTCACAGAAGCCCGGCAATCGTCAACGCCACACGGCGCCATCCGGCCATTGCGGCGCACGGCCCCTCGACACTCGAAACTGGTCCCATGCGTCCCATCATATCCCGCACGTGGCAGCAATGCGTCGTGGCAGACAGTCAGGCGGTTGGGGACATGGGCTGCGTGGCGAAAATTGTCGAAGGGAAAATCGCAAACTCGCAAATCGCCGAATTGGCGACCGTTACCTTGTTGTGGAGATCCGAAAGCCGAGGTTGTGGTCACGGCTGCCGGGCGAGTTGGTGTTGCGATTCGCTGACCGGACCTTGTGCGGGGTGTTGTTGTACGAGCCGCCTCGCACCACACGACTGGTCGATTGAATTCCCGCGGGTGAAGCGACAGTTCAGCAGCCGCCGCAGCAAGTCGTGACTTGCTGCCCGCCCTGCGTGCCCCAGCCACGCCATGATCCGCTGACGGACTTCCTGAAGGTCCATGGTTCCGGCAGCAAACTCCCGCTGCATTCGCCGCAGACGCCGGCGAAATCGCAACACATTCTGCTGCGGCAACAGACAATGATCGGGAAACACCCGATAGCCCAGAAACCGAATCCCGTCCTCCACACGACTGATCACCCGCTTCTGGGGATGCAGCCACAACCGCTGACCCAACAGGAATTCCTCAACCCTCCGCATGATCTCCCGCAGCTCTGAGGTGGAATCGCCACAAATCACAAAGTCATCGACGTATCGCACATAGCATCGAACTTTTAATTCTTCTTTGACAAAATGATCAAAGGCATTCAGGAAGACATTCGCGAAAAACTGACTTGTCTGGTTTCCTACCGGAAGCCCCCTGGGACGCTCCGTCTGAGTGAACAGATTGTCCCCGGGAAAAAAACCAGGCACTTTTTCACGGGATGGCGAATTAGACACGATTCTGTCGATCAGCCAGAGGACGTCCCGATCGGCAATTTTTCGACTTACACACTCCATCAGCAGCAAATGATCAATGCTCGGAAAAAAACGCCGAATATCACATTTCAGCACATACTTGTGTCGCCGCGAGAATAATTGGTATCGGCGAACCGCCGCATGTGTTCCCTTCCCCGCTCGATTTGCGTAGCTGTCGTAAATGAATGTCCGCTCGAAGATGGGTTCAATGACCCGGCACAACGCGTGATGCACAACCCGATCCCGGTAAGGTGACTTGCTGATCAGACGCCGCTTCGGCTCCATAATCCAGAAATCCTGCAGGGCACCCGGCTGGTAGCGACGATCCCGCAATTCGGCCCCCATTTCATGCAGATTGCGCTCAAGTGCAAACTCGAATTCCTCCACATCACGCCGCGAACGCTTCCGCCGCCGTGCCATCACAGACGCCGCAAGCAGATTCTCAAAACTGCACACATCGCTGTACAAGCCACGAAAGCGCTTCATCAACGAACCCAACCTGTGTCTATGCTTTCATCCAACCACCCACCTGCCGACCAATCTCCATCAGCCGCTCGGTCAGCGTTCCATAGTTGCGCACCGCCAGACAACGCTGATCCTTCGCAAATCGCAACTGAAAACGCAGCACTTCCAGATCAATGTTCACAGACTCCAGTATCGCACGCCGCTCCCGCGAATATCGAGCACGAATCAAATTGCGCAGGATCGCATGCAGCAACTCCTCGATCTGACGCCCCAGCGAATGCCGATGGTCGCGAGGAAACCGAGATACCTGCGGTTGCAATAACAGCATGAACTCGTAGTGCGCCCGTATCACCGGCAATTCATCTGACGAAGAAAAACTACCCATATCATGCCCGCCAAAAAATTTTTTGCCGCTTCGCGGCGAAAATTGTCAAAGGGAAAATCGCAAAATCGCAAATCGCCAAATCGCAAGACTGCCGACCGTTACTTGGTCCTGGAGATCCGAAAACCGTCGTCGTTGTAACGGCTGCCGGGCGAGTTGTCGTTGCGGTACGCAGACCGGAGGATGTCCGGGCTGCCGTTGCCGAACGAGCCGCCACGCAACACGCGACTGGACTCATGCGCTTTTAGCTCGTGATCCCACCACCTGTTCAAACTCGGAGAAGGGCCGCGGATTTCATCTGCGCGATCCCAGCACCACTCCCAGACATTCCCATGCATGTCGTTCAACCCCCAGCGACTGGGATGCTGACTGCCACAGGCGGCTGGGGACGATTTGCCTGCAAACCAGCCAAACAGAGACAAGTGATTCGCATCGCTGCCAAACACGTAGGCCGTGGTACTCAGGGCACGACAGCCATACTCCCATTCACGTTCCGTCGGCAGGCGATATCCGGTTCCGTTCAGGTTCGGTATTGACGGAAACATCGGGAACCTGGCCCCGTTTTCACGGCTCCACGCTTCCCAGCGTCCATTTTCCCAGTCATACAGCGCTTCATTCACGTGATAGTACGGTGGCAGCCCATGCCGTTGACTCAGCCTGTTGCAAAAAATCAATGCATCAAACCAATTGACATCGCGCATCGGCTGTCGGTCAACCTCGTTGTCCGGTGTGGAATTCAAATACGGGTGTTCCGGGCAAATGGCACGAAATTGCGCCACACTGACTTCGCGGTCGGACATCCAGAATTCGTCAACCGAGGCCAGATCCTCGACGGTCCAGTCGGACGGATAGGCCACTTCGGAATAATTGTCTTCATCATCGCTGACTGGCCCCAGCCTGAACGTCGGATGACTTCGAATGCGGACCATGGTCAACCCGCCGTCCGGCGTCACAAACCAGTCCCGTTTTGGGGCATCCGCCGCTTTCTCCCCTCGTTCCGCAATCATTTTGTCCAGTTCATCCCCTCGCAGTCCCTGCTGCAGCAGAGCCCACCGCGCCGCTGCGTGGGTGCCTGCGTCAGGGGCTGTTTGGTACAGCTGCTCAAGTGTCCGCTGCGCTGCCACGCCACTGCCCTGGAGGCCACCAATGACAAGGCACAGTACGTAACGCGTGTCCGGCTGCACCCTCGACTGCTGATCAAGCAGTCCGCTGAGCCAGGTCAGATCGATCGGGACCTTTGCGAGGTCCAGCATCAGTTCTGTCGTATCCGACGGATTGGGCTTCGCGGCACAGCAGGCGTCCAGCTGCGTTGATTCACCCAGTGCGAGGCCCATCAGCAGCCAGCGCATTTCGACGTACCGCTGTTTCGCGTCCACCGCCCGCTGCAACTGCTTCCGGACATACTCTCCTGGCTCCCGCCCCTGATCCTCCAGCAGACGCTGCAGCACCTGCTGCATCATCATGAACTCGGACGCATCCAGTGTGTCCACCGCAGTGGTCAGCCATTTCAGCAGCTCTGGTGAGGGCTGGTACCTTGCAAGCCCGTAGGCCGCATGCAATTTCTGGCGGGCGATTTCGCCGGACGCGGCTTTTTTGTCGTATGCAATCTTTAGAATCGGCAGTGCGATGTCACGATGTGTGGAGAGATCGTCCAGAAAGACGGCTGGCGAGGCGAGGAATCGTTCTGCCACCACCTGTCCTTCCTTTTGCCGGCTGTCTTCGCGTGCGCGGTCTGCACGGACCGAATAGTCGTAACCCCAGCCCGCTGCTGCCGCCAGAATGACGCCTGCCAGTGCCCCAAGGCGTCGCCGTCGCGAGGATTGCTCCGCCGTCACCGCTTCCCGGCTGCGTTTCAGAAACTCTGCGGTCTTCCGGAAACTGCCGCGCACAATCCCTTCCGCCCATGCCTCGCGTGGCCTGAAATCATTCCACCACTTCTCGAGAAAACTCAATTCCGGATCCTTCAGCAGCCCTGCAGTTGCCTCGGTGTCTGCCGCTTCTGCCAGCCGGCGATAGCGACGCCGATACTGTTCCTCTTCATCCAGCCATTTCTGTGACAGTTTCCGCCACTGTCGAATCAGGGCTTCGTGACTGATATCCAGCACCGTGTCGGCCGTTAAGGGCTTCGGCACCGGCGGAACCAGAAAACTCCGTTCCGGTTCGCGAAATCGTTCCACCACCCACACGACGTCAGCTTCTGCTTCGGACGATGACTGTCCATCCCGCCGCACGATTTCGGCAATCACCGACAGCTGACGGGGGCTGCGAATCAGCTGCCCACCACTGCCACGCTCTGCCAGACTGCGGAACAGCATCTGCGCGATCCACTGGGCGGCCTCCCCGGAAAGCCGCGCATCGCGACCCGCCTGCAACTGCTGATAAACTTCGTCCAGATGCCCCGACAGCGTATTCTGATGCGCTGTGTCCGCGGACGCACCGCCCACCAGGCCACCCGTCTGCTGGTACTGTTCCAGCGTCAGCCGCCGGTCCTTCGTCAGATACCAGAGTCTGGCGAGTGCGTGCTGGATGAGCGGTAACTGGTCGGAGTTGGCTCCGGCGTCGTTGATCAGCTGCGCTGCCAGTTCGTCCGTGACCTCACCACCGCCGCCCAGGGCGGGCAGCTGGATGGCCTCACGCAGCTGTAAGCGGGTCAGTCGGGGACACAAAAACTGGCTGTCATTGAGCACTTCCGGCAGGCCCGGGAACGCGGCACACTGGCCCAGAAAATCCGATCGCATGGTCAGCAGCACACACGCGGGTACTGTGCGATCCGCCGCTGTCGCCAGCAGCAGATTCACAAAGGCAAGAGCTTCATCGGCATCCCGCTGCTGGAATCGAAAAATCTCTTCAAACTGATCCGCCAGAATCACTACGTTGCTGAAGCGGGGCAGCTGTCGCGCAGCCAGCAGACGCACCAGCGACACATCGCTCTGACGCAGTGTCGCCGCCAGCAGGCCCACCGCTTCCGGTGACGTGGAACGATCTTCGCCCAGGACTCCGGATTTAAGCAGAGCGGACGCCAGATTGAAGATCGGGGCATCGCCGGGCTTCATGTCCACCACATACCAGGTAGACCCCAACTGGCCCATGAGTCCGGATTCGAGTGCCGGGAGCACTCCGGCACGGATCAGCGATGATTTGCCACAGCCGGACGACCCCACAATTCCCAGAAACTGATGCGTCTTCAGCCGCCGCAGAATCTCATCAATCTGTTCGTTCCGACCAAAGAACAACAGGTCTTCAGCTTTTGTGAAAGGCCGCAGTCCGGGATAGGGACAGTCGCTGGCTGGCGTGTTCTCCGGCTGATTCATGTGGCACCTCCCTGACGCAGCAGCTCCACCCATTCCTGCAGCTGCCGCACGGCGTCCGCCTGCAGCAGATCGATCGTCTTCATTCCCGGAAACGCCACTCCTGGCCGCGGCTTACCCGGTGGTTCACCGCAGCAGATTGCCACCGCCGGCTGCGGTCGAGGCGGTTGTTGCAGTGTCCGCCGCGGCAGAATGGTCGGCAGTGTGCGAAACTGCCGCCGCAGCCACTCCGTAGAGATCTGACCGTAAAAGTAAATCAGTCCGTCACTGTCCAGCAGCCCGGCATCCAGCTCGCGTCGGATCTCTTCCGGACTGCCATCAAGCAGCGGTGTGAATGGCAGACAGTTCAGATCGGCAAGCAACTGCAGCAGCCGCTCCGCCTGCGGCAGATCTTCAGGACCTGCGTTGATGAACACGAGCGGCATTCTCGCCTGACTCTGGTCTTCCGGCAACGGCTGCCGCGGTGGAGGGGCAGGTGGGGGCAGCTTCACCGTGCGCTTGATCTCTGCCTTGAATTCTTCCAGTGGTCCGGCAATCACGCCGGCACCCTCCGCCAGCCTGAACAGGTCCTGCAGTTCCGGCTGATCCCTGAGCTTCGGCAGAAGGTCCGGACTGCGCCACTGCAGCACCTGCAATGGACCGCTCCCAGGCTGTCCGGGCTGCAGTTGCTGTCGGGAACGCCCGGCACTCAGCTCGACTGCCAGCGCCGCCTGCTGCAGCACCAGCCCGTCAGAGCTGTCATCAAAATCCCGTCCCGGCGACTGTCCCAGCAGCTGCACAAAGGCATCCGCCTGCTGCAGCAGCGGTTCAGCCTGCTGACGCCAGCCGGCCAGTGTCGCTGCAGGGCTGGAAACGCGGAGCACCCGATACTGATTGTCTTCCAGATAATGCTGAACCTGCCGCCGCTGTGGAATCAGCTCGTCACTGGTTTCGGCAAGGAAGACTGTGAGTGCTGCGGACCCAGGCGAGTTCGACGCGGCCACTGCGGCAGGAATTGGGGCAGGCGGGCTGGTGTCGGCGGGTTTGCTGGAGGCCGGGTTGAGTTCTCTGAGCCTGCGCAGCTCCTGTCCCAGTTCCCTGGCAAGCGTGGCCACTGCGTTGTAATAACCCGGATGCAGCTTTGAATCCGGCTCCGGATATCCAAGCAGCTGATTCTGTCCGCCGGTGGCCCTTTCAAAGAATGCGTACTGCAGGTTCCCATCAAACAATCTTCGGACCTCAGCGTTTGGAACCTTTCCCTGATCCACCACAAAGATTCGCGACGCGTTTCGCGGCTGTCGCGCAATGGCCTCACGAAACCAATCCAGCTCCCGCGGACACCATGGCGATTCCAGAAACCCAGGCGTGAGCACCAGCACGAAACAGGCTGTCGACTGCAGGGCCTTGCGGATCTGCGATTCGATGACTTCGTTACGCGTCAGGCTGCGGCGATCCCAGAACACTTCCAGTCGTCCCGCACGGCCAATCTCCTGGCTGAGCTGGACATCGAGAGAGCGTTCGAGGCTGGTAATCCAGCCATTTTCCACCCCCGCCATCTGGCCGTCGTCCACAACCGCGTAGCTGAGGAAATAGTCATATTCGTAACCGGGCAGATAGGCCATGGTCGCACACTCAAAGGTGTTTCAGAATCGCTCGTAATCACCCCCAGTATGTCACCTCCGTTGCAGCGGAGCAACCGAAAACGCGGGAAATCAACGGACTGGGCGGGAGCCGAGTGTTCAACTGCTGCCGATCGATCCGGATCACGCTGAACAGGTGTGTGGGAAGGACGCAGGGGACTCTTGTGACGGATGGCCTGCGTGACGAAACAGGTTTGAGTTCCCTGGGTCCTTTTCGTTGCGTTCCCGAATCCGCTGAGCTTCAAATGAAGGCCGTGGCAGTGCTGTTGCCCGCGGACTGCCGTCCAACGGCTCAGCAGCGCGTGTACTGTGGATTGACGCGGCCACTGGTGCATGGCACAGCGGTCATGCTGCTACAGCCGAAACGCGGCCCGCAGGGCGTTCACCCAGTCACCGACGGCCAGCTGCCCTGCGTCTCGGTTCTTCCGCAGCACAGATGCCTGTGTTCCACCCGCATATTCCAGCTCAGCCAGCAACTCATCCGCAAACACATCGTCAGCCGCATGTTCACCGAGGCACCGGTAAGCCTCAAACTGAGCCTCGTCGAAGACCTGGTCGGTCAGTGTGGGGTCGTGGGGAAACGCGGCGTTCTTCAGGCGGTAATAGTCGACGACGGCCGGTTCATTGCCGGTGACAGAGAGCTTCAGATAAATCAGCCACCCGGTTGGACGAGCTCCGGTGCCGTCAGGGGGGTACAGAATCCGGCCAGCAGCAAAATGTGCGCGACTGTGGCGGCCCATGTGCTCGGGCGTTCCCGGCGAAATGGCTGACGTTGTCCACTGGATGCGGGAACAGTCAATCTGAATATCGACACCCAGATCAATCAGGGCGTATCGCTGCAGCACTCGCAGGCTGGAAAACTCAAGATTCGGGTCATGCTCGCCGTCAATTGCGATAATTGTGCGACAGCGGCGTCGGAGCAGTTCCATGACGGCCAGATTCTCGATGTGACCACCGTCGCTCAGGTTAAGGAACGCAGCTTTTTCGTCCATGGAATTCATGGCTTCTCTGAGCAGATACAGCGGGCCTGGACCGCCCACGAGTTCCTGCAGGACTGGGGGCAGCTTCCATTTGCCGGGGATCTGCAGCCAGTATCCCAGTCGCACATTCAGCAGCGTCATCAGAAAGCTGGCGCCTTTCACTGTCCCCACACCCATCTGTGGCGCTGCTGCAGCACCGGAAATCGCCATCGCCGCGGCCAGATCAAAGTGGCTGTCCATCCGCTCATACTCGCCCGTCGCCACATAGCGCACCACCGGTCCACCGCAAAAATGCTTCGACATCAGAAAAAAATCGCAGTCACGCCCACGCAGCTCTTCGTTCCATGAACGTGGCAGGTTCACAGCGGCGTTGATGAGGTGATACGGAGCTGGAGATGCTGCAAGAGTCCGCAGTTCGCTGAGCTTCATTTTCTCGCAGACACGGATTCCTGATTCGGCTTTCTCGAGCAGGAACGTGTTGCTCAGGCGATTGCGATAAAAGCGATGCAGGGAGAAAAAGTTCACGTTGCAGAGGAACGAATACAGGAAGCAGCAGGCTGACAACAGCAGCAGCATCCCAAGAGAATAAAATGGCAGATCCAGTACCGGCACAGTGAACAGCGGCTCGTCACTGTGAACCGCCACGAACACGCGACACAATTCAAAGTAGGTGTACCCCAACAGAATCGGACCGGCGGCCCACAACAGCAGAAACAGACCGCGCCCCAGAATTGGCAGGCGGACAGCCAGTTCACGCACCCACGCTCCACGGGCCGCAAGCAGTCCCAGCGCGTTGGTGAGCGTTACAGCGGAGGCGGTGATTGACCAGCCCTCACCCGGGGCTGAACCGATCTTCAGGGATTCGCCAATCCACTGCATCACCACCGCGTAGCCGAAATGCAGCCGCGGAAAGCTTAGCGCCAAACAAAAGAGACCGGAAAAAAGAAGCGCTGCCAGCACCAGTTTCTCGCTAGTGCCCAGCCGTGAAAATCGCCCGCC
>Ga0169931_10009050_pt1 | contig 14433 bp, 8 predicted proteins | sample Kivu_15m_20L_FD_129675 | JGI IMG/M metagenome (GOLD analysis project Ga0169931, IMG submission 129675) | Freshwater microbial communities from Lake Kivu, Western Province, Rwanda to study Microbial Dark Matter (Phase II) - Kivu_15m_20L... | ecosystem: Environmental > Aquatic > Freshwater > Lake ...
CCACTAAGCCGAGATGGTCTAAATCCTCGATTTTCAAGGGAGGCACCTACCGCTAGAAGGACTACCTTTTAGCCTAAAACACCACACATCTTTTATTCCCTGTCAACCTGCGGAATGTAGGATCAAGCAGTGAAGGAAGCTCTTGAATCCGCCTATGCTCAAGTTACCTTGAAAGATATTCGCGGTTGGTTCACAAAAGACTGCTACTGTACTTCATCCGAGTAAGAACCGCTATATCGAGAAAATAGAATTCTATAAAAACTACAGATATAACTATATGCTCCTGAGTCAGGATTACCTCCTGAACCCCATGCACTAACGCACCATAGTCTTTTATTCCATATTATCTGCTCTTCGACCTTCATAAAGTTGAAAAAATCAGGAATTCGATTTCGCAGGCTATCAGCTAATATTTTGTTGTGGCAAGTAAAAATAATTCTTGAATTTTTTTTGGATGTATAAATATCTTTTAACTTATGAAGTAGTAATTCAGTTTTTCCTGTACCTGATAATCCTTGAATGGTGATTACTTTTTTATCTATCTCTTGATAAATAAATCGTGTTTGGTCACCATCAAAAAGTACTATTTTTTGTTTAACCTTGTCCAAAATATTATCTGGAACATTTAACTTAACCTTCTCTATATCATTAATACTTCCAGTCAACAATGAGATTAGTAGTTCTCCTATTTTTTTATCTTGAGCCTCCGATATTCTAAATTCAGAAAGAAAAGTCTCAATGTCTAAGTGAGACAATTGGAATTGGATCTTTTCAATCAACTTATCTTTCCAATACCTGGATCGTCCTATAATATTTTTGTATCTAAATTTATCAGATATCGATGCAACATCTTCGATGAAATCATTGACAAATTCATCAAAAAGACCGTCTTCTTTACTGAAGTTCAATAATATTAATTTAAGTCCAGGAGAAAGTATAATTAATTTGTCTTGGTGTGCGTAAGTGTATTTGTTATCGCCAAGAGGTTTATCAATGACATATATTTGTTGATTGTTTTTTCTGCATACGTCTCTAAATTACTTAGAAATTGCGAGTTATCACTATTCTTTTCGGCTTTTAAGAAGAAATAACTTGTTGACATCATCGTTTTTAGTTTATCTTGATCGACCAGATTAGCTAGCGTATGTGTTTAGTCTTCATGCTAATTAGCTGCGAGGATAAGCGTAACTCAGAGTATGAGAAACTTGTTATCTAAGCATTCTAATATTTTAGCTTACATTCCGCTGGTTGACAGGATATTTCCAATATGCACGTCAAGAGGCAATGGCTGAGATCTATAGTCGACAAGCATTTCAAGGCTAAAGCAGATTCCTCACCGCGTCCCATGCTTAATATTTTGAAACTCAGGTTGCCCTTGGGTTTTGAAGCGTGATCAACGAGGTTTCAATGGCTTTGGCAACTGGAAATTGCATACATACCTGGAAGCCAATAGCAATCTGCGGAATTTAGGCATGTCTGGGTAAGCACACTAACACACCTCCACTGGGGTAGAGAACGTGATAGGTTGATTACCTGCGGAAAATTCTCTTTCAGCTAGAATACTTCGACAGGCTCAGGGCTTGTGCGGAGTATTGATTAGGATTCTGCTTCTTCGAAAATTCTCCTGGCAAATTTTGGATCTTCCTGCATTCTCTTAAAGAGAGCTGGCATTTTGTCGTAATGCTGTTTTAGAAACTGTTCTTCGCTTTCTGGTAGGCGGCCAGCCAAATATATCAGCTCTTCTTCGTCTATGGATAGAATTCGGGCTATTACACGAATTGCTTCTTCCTTTGGTGGATAATCTGCCTTATCATTTTCTAACTTTGATAGATAGGTAAAATTAAGATCAACTGCATCGGCGAGTTCTCTTTGACTTAATCCCTTCTGTTTCCTGGCCTGAAGAATAACTTGGCCAAAGGTTTCTTCACTGGCTCCGTTTTGAGCTCGTTTTCCAACTTTTCGCTCGTGGAGGTGAGACCTTGCCTTGCCCTGTATTTCTACCCAACCAATCAGTTCAGGACGAAAAGACTGTTCAGAGCGGGTCAGTCCTTGCTGTTCGAGTTCTCGGTTGAGCATGGGTTCAAGATACTCCTCTAGGAGTCTCTGACGCTCTTTTATATCCCAATTGGGAACGGCAGGAGTCTGCATCAGTACGTCAATGCCTCTGCGTTCCAGGGTAGGCAAGCGTTTACCGTTGGGGTTGGTTGCCAGAGACTTTAACACAAACTGTTGATCGCCTCGTTGCCCTAAAACTTCTATCAGCCACCAGGTCAACACGGCTGGTATATCTTCATTGCCAAGTACTGAAGCCCCTAGTTCTTCCGGTAGGACGTTTTGCCATTTCTGTAATGCCTGCACCATTACGGGATGATCTAACCCCATCAGATCAAGGGCTTCATTCTCACAGGCAAGCTCCCGATTGGTTGTAAACCGCAATAGCTTAGTGCCCTCTTCATCCCTAAGCTCAAATAGACCGTCGCCTGTACGAATGATGGTCTTTTTCTGGTCCTCTAGGGCTGCCGATAGGAATTGGATAATTCGATCGAGGCTGGCGCTGACGTCAGCAAAGGGTTTGTAATCGTCGATGTTGAAGCCCTCTAGGTCTTGGAATAGCTCAAAGACCACTTTGCGGGCCTCTGCCGCATTGGAAAGGGCGTTAGCCAATTCATGCTGGGTACGATTTAAGGTTGGATCTGATAGCGCCTGTTGGTAAAGCTTTTCGTAACTGAGGCGTTCAGAAAGCTGGCCTAGAATTTGAGCCTTGAGATCTTCAGCAACCCTGCCTTGTTCGTCAACCTTGCCAACGGCTTTGGCAATTTCCTCTAGTTTTTCCTCCAGCAGCAGAAAGATTTTGCCCTCAATGGTGTCTGAGAGAACGAGGTTATAGACCTGGGCGGTGTGATTTTGTCCGTAGCGGTGGATGCGGCCAATGCGTTGCTCGATATCCATCGGGTTCCAGGGCAGGTCAAAGTTAAACAGCACCCTGGCAAATTGCAGGTTGATGCCCTCTCTCCCCGCTGCGGTGCAAATCAGTACGCGGGGGCCATTCTTTTGGCGGAACTTGCGTTCAGCTGCCAGCTTAGAGCCATGGTCTCCCCCTCGGAGCACGACTACCCCCTGGCCTGGGTAGGTGGTTTCGATTTCTTCGGCCAGCAGATCGACAGTGCCCAGGTAGGTGGCGAAGATTACGATCTTTTCGGTGGGGTTCTGCTGCCAGAGGTTGCCCAGGGCGATCATGAGTTTTTCGACCTTGGTTTCTCGGGCGACGGGGAAACTGTCTAGGAGTGCATTGATGCGATCGCGTTCCTCCGGTAGGGCAACTTTAACGAAATTCACAGCGGCTGCTTCGGCCTGGGTGGCGTTGATTTCGCCACTGTAGGTATCGGAGCCAATTTCTAGCTCGCCATCATCGATCTTTTTGAGAATGACCAGTTTAGCCTCGGCTAAGATGCGATCACACTCGCCCTGACCCATGGCGTTCTCCGGCAGTTGGTACATCTGACGGATGAGGTATCGGGCCTCATCGAGCAACCGGTCGCGGTTGTCGATGTCAAGTTCTTGGTCGCGCAGAATAGCTTCGTGGATGGTGAGCATCAGCAGCCTTCGCCGCAGGGTGAGCCGTACCGCCGCAAAACTCGAGGCAGCAATCTTCTGAAAAATAGCCATAACGAAACCCAAGGCCCGTGCCTGGTTGCCCTGCTGCTTGGCCAGATCAAAGCCATCCTGGAGGTATTGGCAAAGCTTGGTGTAGAATTCCCGCTCTTCGTCGGCCATGGTGAAGGATTCGGTTTCGACCTGACGGCGAGCAAACAGGGTGGAGCCGTCGGGCCTACAGGCGTCAGCCTTGGTGCGGCGAAAGACAATGGTATTGAGCCGATGGCGATTTTCCACCATGTCGTCTGGGTTTTTGAACAGGGTGGAGTCAAGCAGGTTGGTCAGCATCCAAAAGCGGAAGTGATCGCCCTGGTGGGGAGTAGCGGAGAGCAAAATCAGATCGCGGGTGTGGTCTTTGAGTTTTTCCGCCAGCTTGTAGTTTTCGGTTTTGCGGACGCGATTGCCGCTTTTGGAGGCATTGAGGTGATGGGCTTCGTCAAAAACCACCAGATCCCAGGTGGGGGCATCAAGGAGCTTTTTGATGCGGCTGGTGCGCTTAAGGGTGTCAATACTGACGATTAGATTATCGTGCTTTTCAAAGGCATTGGATTTGCGATCAAACACATCTCCTTCACTACCAAAGACTTCAAAATTGAGGTTAAAGACTTCGTTGAGTTCGCGGTGCCAGTTGTTGACCAGACCGGCTGGCACCACCATTAGGGCACGATTCAGTTCTGAGCGGCTGGCCAGTTCCCGCAGCAACAGGGCGGTTTCAATGGTTTTGCCCAGGCCCACTTCATCGGCGATCAGGTAGCGGCGGGGGCTGTTGGTGGCGATGCGGTGGGTCAGTACCACCTGGTGGGGCAGCAGGTCGATTTTGGCCGCGGTGAGAGCGGCGGCGCTTTCCATCAGGGGTAGGGCGTGGGCCTCGTGGACGAGCCAGAGTTGTCGTAACCGTTCCCAGGTGCCAGCGACATTGTGAATGATGCGTTCGTTTCTAGAGAGCTGGGGGGTAACACTGGAAAGGGGCAGTTGTCGTTCACCACTGCCAAAGAAAACTCGCACGTAGCCATTGCGGGGCGCTTCGACAACAACTCCCTCGCCAAATTCTGCGTGGGTGATGCGCTTACCGGGTTGAAGGCTGGCTTCGAGCAGTTGATTATCCATGACGTTTTGGGAGGGAACTCCAAGGGAGATGGGTGGACTTAAGGTAACCTGGGCTAGCCTAGGAAATGCGTCCTAGGTAGAGGCCGATCCAATCAGGACCTTCTAAGTCGGCGCTAGGGAGGGCATTGGCTTGCAAAATGTGACCCGCATCGTTTACAGCCCCGGCCCACAGGGCACGGCCTATAGACAGGGTTTGGGCGTTATATTTACCGCCGCAGGCCCAGGTATAGCTATTGGTGGCAGGTTGATGTTTGATGCGCTTTTGTCCCTGGGGTAACCAGAATAGCAGACCCGCCTGGCCTTCGTATTCGCCTTGGAAGTCAAGGATGACTGGTTGAATGGTGTCTTCGAGAAAGCGTTGGCCGTCATCGGGGGAAAGGCTATCGAGGGCACCATCTAACCCGGCGACAACGAGGGTATTGCCATCGCTGGAGGGCAGGTCTTCGGGCCATTTTCCCTGCAGGTGCAAAAATTGCCGCAGGGAAAACACTTCTTCTGAAGCGGCGATGGTGGCTAGCTGGTCGGCATTCCACAATAGGGCGGTGCCGGTTTTATACCAGTTGGGGTTAGGCACGGGTCGCATGGTAGTTTACTCTCCAAAAATGGACAGTTGGGTGCTGGTTTCCTTGGGATGCTTGCGCTCCCAAGCTTGCAAAATACGGTGGGCCAGGGTAGCCGCCTGACGAATTTCAGGAGTGGCCCCTCGATTTTGGTGCCAGTCGAGTAGGGCAGCGAGGGCAGGATGGGGACGGAAGTTAGCGTTATTAAGGGTGTCGTTGGCGTTGATACCGCTGTTTTCAAAGCAGGCACCGATCAGGATCATGGCTTGATCGTAGTCGTTGGTGAGGCGCTGGCGGTGTTTGCCGTGCCAGGTTTGGGCCATTTCGAGCGGAGAGGTGAGGTAGTAGACTTTTTTCTGCTGCTTGCACCAGCCCCGCTCTTCAAACTCCTGGGGAGAAATGCCTGTGCCGCGCAGGTATTTTTGCATTTGGTCGCGGGGTAGCTCGGTTTGGCGATCAAATATCCTCAGAAATTGCCGGGTAAAAGGCTCCGCCTCAATGGGCGGCAACACGTCGCTGGTGCTATTTTCTTCATCTAAAAGCTGGAAGATACCCACCAATGCTTCTTTGACAGAAATGGGTTTGCCTTCGTCTAAATACACTTTGCCATAGTGGCGAGAGTAATATTCTAGGGCTTTGCCTCGCTTAATGACTTGCAGATCGGCCTTGGGCAAACCTGCTTGTTCGTGCAGTTCTAAAATGCCTTGCAGTTGGCGAACAGCATTGAGTACCTCCCGGCGCATTTTGCCCCAGCTTACGGGCTGGGGTTCTTCCATGCGCTTGCGGCAGACGTGGACAATGTCGTATTCGATTTTTTGAGAACCAAAGGTACCCGGCTTTGAGCCTTCGCCTTTCGTTTCGTCAGAACGAATTGGGTAAGCTTGCTCTAGATAAAAGCCCGCATCGAACAAGCTTTCTAACACATCGACCCATGGTTCATCTAAGCTGTGATGAAAGGTGAAGGCTAAGATGCCACCAGGCTTAAGAATTCGATTAGATTCTCCCCAGCATTGGGTTAGGATGCGCTTGTAAAAATCGTCTGGATCTTCAGGATGACGGGCCTTGTTTGAAAGGCATTCGAGAGCCTTTGGTGAAAATCTTGCGTCAAAATACTCAGGATACTTTTCTTCCAGAATCAATTTAAGCCAGACATAGAAAAAGTCTGAAAGCTCTGAGTAATGAAGTAGCCCCCCAAATGGAGGATCAGTTATTACTGCATCCAAAGATTCACTGTCTCGACTTTTGATACTTGTACAAGAGGACGACTCTATCTCAAAGCTTGTTTCAACAACAGAATCAAAACAATTAACTTTAATACTTTTCCCGCTGATTTCATCTACAAGATAAGTTGGCAAAGATTTCTTTCCAATCAACTCCCAGGGCGAATTAAACCACGCATGGCCCTTGCGTAAGATCTCCACAGTTGAAGCCCAGGGGCCATACCCCATTGGGCTAAAGACTCCTACCTCAACAACATTAGATTTTGGATGGAAATTACTGTTTGACAATGCTGGAGCAAGCTTGTCATAGGTCATATGCCAAAAGGAAAACATGCACTGATTGCGAAGATACTGCTGAAATCCCCCTAATACGTATTCTTTGACTTTCCAAGAGTGATTATGTAAATTATCTTCGCTTATAGCTCTCAATATCTGAGCATGACCCAGTAACTGGCGGCTGTTGAACATCTTCCACCAATGGGTATACCCATGATTTGGAATCCCCCCATTATTCATAGAAGTCATAAACCCATAGGGCACCTCACTCCGGGGCCAAAAATCAGCTAAATCTTGCTCTTTGCGGGCTTCCCATTCTTGATCTGCTGTATCGAACCCAGCCGTGTTGGCTACGGGTGCAAAAAAACGTCCCCCGTAGGGCTTATCTTCCTTCGCGCAATCTGGGCAATAACCTTGAATGGCATACATCGCCACCGGGCCAGTTTTACGCGTTGCTTTTACCGTTGTCAAAATATCTTGGGTTGTCCCACAGGCTCCACAGGCATAGTGCGACTTCCTCGGCACCGTGCCCACATCAGTTTTTATCGTAATGCCCGTATCTGGACAGATAACTTCCTCCGGCAATTCACCCCTCACCTCCAGCAGTTTTATCTTACTGGCCCGTTCCCGGTTCCAGGCTGCCGTTGCTTCTGGTGTATCCGTCGCGCTGCCGCCATATTCCCTTCCATCGGGGGCCGTCTTTGGCGATCCCGCTAGCCATTGCGGATGCACCAATAATGATAAAGATACTTTCTTCTTTTGCCAGCGAGGCATCACAATGCCCTTCGATAGCTGCCGATGGCCACAGTGCGGACAGGTCACTTTGTTCTCATCATCTAAAACCGCATAGGGTGGTTCATCCTCCGCCACCACCAGCGACACCCCTGGGGCCATACGGGCCTCCTGCGGCTCTTCATCAAACTTGCCGCCACACCGCTCACACTCCCGATCCAGCCACGCCTTCACCGTCAGCGTTTTCACCGCCATCACCGGGCTGCTCATAATGGGTGTGCGGTGGCCACAGCCCGTCACCTGACAAGGGCCATGCTTCGCCCAAAACACATAGATAATCTCCGGGCCACGGTAGCGGTAATCCTTCCGTTCCTCCGGCGTTAGGCCCAACGGGTCAAAGGTCTGATCCATCACCCGCCCCGTCGAAAGCTGCGTCCATTTGCCCTTGTGCCCTCTAGGGCAATCGCAGGCATAGAACGGCATAATCTGCGGCTTCACCTCCGCCTCAATATCCGCCAGTAGGGCTTCTACCTCTTTAATATCTACCTGGGCCAGCTCGTTTTTCACCACAAACCAGGCCACCGGGTTTAGGTCTACCCCAAACATCTGCATCCCCAGCCGCGACCCCTCCACAACGGTGGTGCCCCCGCCCATAAAAATATCCGCCACCTTCAGATGGCTCATTGCCCCCTTCTTCTGATGGTTAGCGTAGTACACATCCCACACCGCCTTTGCCGCTTCCGCCGGATCATCCGGGGCCTTCATTGCCGCCGCCAACAGCAGCGCCCGAAACACACTCGACCGCCGCCGCGCCCACCATTTCGACATTTGGTAGATGGGCTTGCCCGCATTCCCCTCAATTGCCGCAATCTGGTTGATCGGCAAAATCGGGAAATCTACCTCCAGGCATGTCTTAGGCCGATTGGGGTCAGAGAAATCCACCGTTTCTACCGCCACCGGACGGCCTGCCCCCACGGCTTTGGCCACCTGCTCCGCCAGCCATTCTTTTTTGTTTTGCTGCTTCTCTCGTGCCACGGTTGCCCTATCCCTTGCTGAGTTCAATAAACGGTGATGCCACTTCTAAGACACTGAGTCCCCCGTGGGTGAGGGTGGGGTAGCCACTTTGGCCCTTCCACCTGCGACGGCCCAGTACATAACGGTAGCGACCCCGGCGCGAGTCTAACACCTTATCAATGGGCGGGCTCCAATTGCCCAAAGGCTCTGTGGGGTCAGCCCATCGACCATTCTTAAACGCCGCCTTGAGATACTTCGCCTGATCTCCATCCGCATCGGCAAATAGACTGCTAGCGGCATAGCCATGGTCAGAGGTGATCACCAATCGTCGCCCCGTTGTCAGACGCTCCACCAAGCCCCAAAAAGCGTCACTGGTGAGTTTTTCTGCTGCATCCTGAGCGAGCTTATCTAGCCCTGCCCCAGCTTTTCCCCCCAGTTCATGAACTCGGTTATCGGGCCAGTGATGCCACAGCACCCAGTGGGGTTCGGCCCCGATCATGGCTGAGCAGTCGATCCAGGGTAAATCCAAACTTTCCGTCATGGCCCCCGCCAGCCGGTGCGAGTGCCCCCCCTGGTTATTCGCCAGGGCCGACCGCTGGGCAAACCCCAAGGCCTGGGCAAAGGGGGTGGTATCGGCGGGCAGTTCGGCCCCCGTCACCTTGGTCTGTAGAATCTGAAACCCTCGCGTCTGGGCACCCTGGAGCAACCAGGGCACCTCCCGCAGAGAGAGTCCGTCTAAAATCAGCACCGCTTTGCCCCCAAGTTGGCTAGCCCACCAATTGGCCAGGGCATCGGCAGTGTGCTCTACCTCGGTATCGTAGCTCTGCCACAGATCCCAGGCGGCAGAGGCAAGGAAGAGATCAACGGCCTCCAGGTCGCGATCGCGCTGCACGATCGCCGGGCCAACCTTATTCGACGGCACCGGCAGACTAAAGAGCTGCCAGGCATAGTCAAAAATCGCTGCCCACCCCGCTGAGGCCGAAGTTGTTAATGCCTGTTGCAGTAACTCTAGGGACGCTGTCATTAGCCTTCCTCCTTGTCGAGTTCTAGAGCGTAGGTGAGCCCATCGGGGAGGTTTTTTAGTAGCTTTTGCAGTTGTGCCCCAGTCAACGACTCCACGCTGAGGTTCAGGTTTTTCACCTGAGAGCCAGGGTTGATGCCCCATTCGTCGGTGGCCTTGGCATAGAGATTAAGGGCGGAGGTGGCCGGGGTTGTACGGCGGGATACTCGCGCTGGTGGCGTGACGCCGAAGATTGATCCACCCGTTGATTCACCCGTTAATCCACCCGCCGCGCCTACCGGTGGTTCATGGATGGTTATGGGCGGGGAGGTGGAGGTTAGGGAGTAAGGTGTGCCCCCTGTAGGCGAGATCGAGGACGATCCACCGGAGTCGGGTGACACCGTGGTGCTATGACCCGACTCCTCTGAGGCAGGCTGGGTAGACGATGATGAGCCGGATGACGACCCATCGGAGCTGGGGGCTGCCTGGGGCTGCTGCAGATAGGTCTCTTCTAGTTGCCTGTTAGTGGGGAGTTTTCCCTTCATGCGATTATAGGCAACGGATTCCACTTCCCCTGGCTGGATCTGGAGAGTCTCCCTACCCTGGATATTGATGGCGATTTTACCCTGGGCACAGAGGCGAATCAGCTTCTCCTTCACCTGCACCTCCCCTAGCCAGGGAATACAGTCTTTGTGCTCCGGGCGGGGTTCTTGCAGTTCGTTTAATAGCTTATTCACCGAATCGCCATTAGCCGTTGCCTCCAGTACCTGCTCCTCAAAGTCTTCTGGAATGAAAATATCCCGACGCAGACGTTCCTCAATAGCATCAGGAATTTTAGACCCCTTAGCCTGCAACCCTTCCACCACAAACTGGCAACGGTTGGGTTCGCCATAGTTCCAGGTTTGCAAAATCGCAAAACGATCAAAGCGATCCTGGAGTGCCTCCTGCAACAGTTTGTGATACTTCCGCTCAAACCCTTTGTATTCAGGGCTCTGCCCTTGCCACTCCTTAGCCTTGAGCACGGCCCGCGCCAGAATAATCAAGTCGCGGTCACGGTAGGCGTTGGAGCTGCCGGCCTTGGGTAGCAAAAACCGAATCGTATTACGACCCTTGGGGACATGTTCTTTGAGCCAAGGGCCAAGCCGTTCGTTCAGCTTATCCACCTCCTCTGGAATTACCAGAAGGGGCAGGCGAGCATCCCACTGGTCGGGGTGTTCAGAGGAGGCAAGTTCTTCCCAGGGATTATTGAGCCATTGAGTAGGTAGCACAATCACCCGAAAATCTCCCCGCAGATCGCCGCTGCCCGCCAGGGCGTAACGAATCTCGTTGCGCAGATGCAATTGATCAGAACCGTCCTCAAACAGACGGTCATTGCGAGCATAGACCATCAGCTTTGTTTGGGGATTTTCCTCCTCCTGAAATACCAAGCGATCACCCAGCCGATGAATATTGAAGCTGTTATCAGTAATGGTTTCTAGCTCAACCGAGAAGGCATTTTCATCGACGGGGCGGTCTCGAGTTACATCTAGCTGTAGGGTCACGGGGTCAGCCCCAGTTAACTTACTAACCGATAAAGAACGCACCCATAGGGACCCCATGATTTCTGACAGATGGGGTACTTCAGTATCTGGTTGCTTCAGCGCTTCACGGACAGCAGTTAAATTGCGCTGCGCCTTATCTCTCAAGTTGAGGTGATGCTGCCCCACCACCGAGTCGAGTAGGGAGGTCACTCCACTAGCTTCATCATCGACTCGAAAGTCAGCGGCGGTGATTAGCGGGCGATCTCTATGGCGCTTAAACAGGTCAGCCAGAATTTTGATCAGGTCGCGGGTATCCTGGGCCTCCGTGGCAACTAATATCTGGTCCTCTAGCAACTGGAGTAGGTGGGGCGCAAAGGGCCAGGCCTCGGTAAACTCCCGCTGTTTGCGCTCCTGCTCAGTGGAGGGCACCGCCCTCAACCGAAAATACTCGGCCACATGGGCCTGGATAAGGGATTCGATATCGGACTCAGCCACCTGCACACGGTTCTCAAACAGACGATGCAGCAGCAGCTTCCGTCGTTCTGAAGCCGCATTAGGGCTCTTAAAGTCAATCGGAGCGGGGTTTACCCGGTGGATTTGTTGATAGGCATCGGTTTCGCCATTGCGAATGGAAACCACCAGGGCCAGTAAATCGGGGTAATCCTTGGCAATTTCAGACAGCGTTTGAATAAAGCTAAAGGCCCAGGTACGGACTGGCAACCGTTTACTGTTGGTCAGGGCATCATACCAGGTCTGGAACTCGTCCAAAATTAGAACTACAGGTTGCTTTTGTAAGAGCTCTAGAACCAGGTCATGGGGGAGAATGTCTGTTTTTTTGTCCCCCATGCCTTCCCACTTGCCCCGAATGTAATTGCCCTCCGGGTGCTCCTCCAGAATTAAATCCCATAGATATTTGTATTTCTGGCGGTTGAGGTTAACACTAATGACCTGGGTATCGGTGCGAGGCCGTAGCTTAGCTATATAGCTGTTACCAAGTTGCTCAGCCCAGTAGTTTAGCCATGCTGCGATCGCCTCAGGGGTCTTAATGGCATGGTAGAGAGCCGCCATCAGGTGGGATTTACCCTTACCGCGCTCACCAATCAATACCACAGGCTGCCCTTTCTGTGGGGCAAGAGCTTCCAAGGTTTTGAGCAAATCGGTAGAAGGGTAGGTAATAGCAAGAAACTCCTCAGCGGGAAGCTTACTTGCCTCCACCAGGTCGATTTGCGTTCCCTTCAGTCGCTTTCCTTCAAATTCTGGGCGTAGTTGTAGGCCTAACATAGACACGCCTCAAATAACTCTTAGTAAGTAGCATCTAGCAATTGTAGACACTCGGTTTGAATAAAAATCAGTTTTAGCAACCCTGTGGGTGGTCGACTAAGGAGTCAATCACTCCTGGAGAGACCGAGCTGGATTAAATCCAGATAAATCTATAGTACCTGAGACTTGAAAAAAACATCAACCCTATGTTGACGAATAAATCAACATGTGGCTAAACTGGTGGATGTTGGTCAAAAAATCAATCCTGGAGTTTTCCAATGTCAAAATCATCTTCCCTGCCCCTTAAAGCCCAGAACCCTTCTATTACCCACCAGGTCAGCTTGTTTGAAGACTTACATGAGGCCAACTATCACCCCCTCCATGTGCCTTCAGAGCTTCTGGCCAGCATCCCTGTCAGTATCCAGCAAGACAAAAACCGGCTAAATGACTACCTTCTGCACGGCTTAAAGCTGGGATTAGGGGCACTTGCCCAAGCGGCCGTTAGTCTCGACACCACCGAGTATGTGGCCACCATCCAGCGAGAATTTGCAGCCATTCAACAGTCCTGGGGCCAACTTCAGGCTGAAAGTCGCAAAGAGTTTGAACAACTTATTGATCAAGAGCTAACCGGCGAAAACTCCGCCCTAGGAACCGAGTTAAAGCACTACCTCGCCGAGGGTGGCACCTTCTCTAAGGCGCTTGATGATATTCATGCTAAGCTTGCCGACCCTAACAATCTCGCTAGTATTCCCGGCCAGATCAAAGCGTTACTGACGGCAACCTTTGAACAGGCCGATGCCCCCTTTCGCAAAGCTCTAAGCATCGCTGATCATAACTCTCCCTTAGGCCAACTGCTTGAACACCAGCGCCGGGAATTAGCCAACCATAAAGCGGTAATCTCCCAACTGCATACCAACTTACATCAGGAGGTTAAGGAACAATTTGAGCTGATCAAAAACGGCCTGAACATTCAGTCATTGCTGGAGCAGCAGCAGGCTAGCCAAGCCCAATTGCTCGAAAAGAGCATTCAAAAAGGCCGTCCCTTTGAAGTTATGGCTGCTGAGTGCCTAGAGCAGGCCAGCCGGTACTGCAAGGACATCGTTATGCCGCTAAGTGATGAGTTAGTGCAAGGTACCCGTCGCAAAATCGGTGATGTGTTGGTAGAAATCATTGATGAGGCCAGTGCTGACCTCAAAATCGTTGTGGAAGCCAAGGCTGGCCAATATACCATTAATGGTAAGCGAGGCCTAATCAAGCAAGTTCAAGAGGCGATGGAGTTTCGGAATGCCCAGGCCGCGATCGCGGTTATTCACCGAGATCACATCAAGCAAAATGGTTCTGTCTATAGGGAAATGGGTCATAACATAGTGATGGTTGCCGTAGACCCTGACAACGAAGAATTTGGACTATTACCCTTGGAAATAGCCTATTTGTCCATCCGTTCTAAGCTGATTACGTCATACCGCAAAGACAACTCTGACCAGATTGACATGAAAGCTGTTCAACAAACTATTGAACAGCTTTCGAGTTGTCTAAACAATACCCAGGCAATGAAAACCAACTGTACCGCTAGTAAAACTAGCATTGACAAGATTTATGCCGATATCAACCAAATGGAATCAAGCGTTAAACTACAGTTATCAAATTTACGTTCTCAGTTAGGATCTGCTTGACCAATTCAAAACCTACATTCCCCAGATTGAACTGAATATTTCTGATGTGACTTACAAGCTTAGTAAAGTACGGAATGTATAGAAATATTTTGATAAGCATCTACCCTAATAAATTACACCCGCATAATAATGTTTCTATACAAAATCCAGGAATTAGAAAGTAAGTTAATACATCAAACCATCTGCCGATTCTGGGGAATATAGGTTAAGAAAGTAGCTAAATCTAAATAGACTGAAATAGACTGAATAGGAAGCCTCTCCTCACCCAACCCAGGCCTACAGGCTGAGAGCAATGCGAAGCGCGATCGCTAACGTAGCTGAGGACAATTGTCCTGATGGGCACGGGCTCAGGCCCTTTACCCATCCTACCCCGTTGGCCCCTTGGCAAGGTGGGGAAGGAAGGGTGATCACACCCCA
>Ga0169931_10009051_pt1 | contig 14431 bp, 9 predicted proteins | sample Kivu_15m_20L_FD_129675 | JGI IMG/M metagenome (GOLD analysis project Ga0169931, IMG submission 129675) | Freshwater microbial communities from Lake Kivu, Western Province, Rwanda to study Microbial Dark Matter (Phase II) - Kivu_15m_20L... | ecosystem: Environmental > Aquatic > Freshwater > Lake ...
AATTAAATCTTTATTTTTATTATATGCAATTATAGTTAGCCCAATTAAAATATCATGTTTTAATGCAATTTAAAAGGGTGATCTATTTTGATAAAGGTACCATTTGTAGATCCTAAATCTCTTATATAAAACTAATGATTCAATGAGGTTAATTATGCATGAGATTATTAGACAGATATTTATGCGCATCTTATATGATTGTCGAATAAGCTACCTATGATATATACTTAGTTTTAAGATAAGACATAAGAATTACTATTAAATTGGCATTTTAGAATCATCTTATTTATTTTATCATATTTTATAATATTTTTATGCTATATGAGTTTCGATGTGGCACTTCTATTTCCATTTTAGTTTGATTAATTATGAATATTTTTATTATCTTATTTTGATCTTTATTTTAGTTATTAAATTTATGCTAATAATATTTATTGAATAAATTATTAATGTATACCCATATAAGTAAGTTAATCAATGTCTAATTTCAAAAGTGATAATCCATCAACATAATGTCTTGCTAATAATTACTATATCTTTACTTATCAAATTAGCTATATATTTTAAATTTATTTATTATAGCCATTAACGAACATTTTTAACACTCCATTTCTATATTGCCAATTAAGAAAAATGCTGATTCTTATTCATTCATTATATAATTATAAACTTAATAAAATATGTTTTTAATATTATATTAATTCTAAGAATATTATAAATAAGAATCATGAGTTTCCTCAAATCTTGTAGAGACTGTGCTGATGTATACACGCATTCATTTGATGATAACGCCATATTGACAGGAGCGAGTGATACTATTATTGTTAAACAAAAAAATGGAACTTATAGAAGTACACCATTTTTAGTATGTTTCGGTCCATATTATCATACTCATTCAAATCAGCAAGTTTACATTAAAGTAAATGATGTCAGAATACCATAAATTACTTTTTAATTAAATCCTAAAGGATATGTTACCCCTTCAATATTACCAGATAAGCTTATTCGAAAATTGTTATTAAATTTTGGAGTTAATAATGTCACTTTTTAACTTGGATAGCAAAAGATTGATATTGAAGTATATCTATATACAGATAATGATAAATTGATAGTAAGTGATGTTGATGGTACAGTTACTAAGAATGATATTGGTGGACATATGAATAATTTCGTAGACAAAGACTATCTTCATTAAGGTTATGCAAAATTAGCTCAAAAAATTGATCAAAATGGATATAAAATAGTATGGTTGACAATGAGAGCATTACCATTATATAATTATTCTAAACATTATTTAAGAAAATTTGTAAAAGTAGATGGACCAATAATGATGTAACCTTAATAATTTTTTACTGCTTTTACTAAATAAATAACTAAAAAGACTGGTAATATTAAAGCTAATATGATGAAATTATTGAATGAATTATTTCCTTTGAATCCATTTATGGGTGGATTAGGTAATCGTTAAAACGATGGAGTAGCATATTATCACGCTGGCATTCCTCTATCTAAAATATTTATAATTGATACTAACTCTAGAGTACAAATAATGGATAGTGGAAAAACTTATACTAGTTACTAGTAAATGTCAAAGAATATATAAAATTATTTTCCACCGTATTCATCGCCTAAAATAGGTTATAAATGATAATTCTATATTATTAATTATAAATATGAGTTATTTTGATATATAAAAATAATAAAGCAAAATGTCAACAGATTAATACTATCACTAAATATAATAAAAATTTTATAAATATATAATAGAAGATGATAGTCAAGATGAATCATCCTTACATTAATCAAATTGTAATAATAATATTCTATTCTATACAAGACTTTTATCATTCTTATCGATCAGTGGAATTTATATCTGGAGTATTATTGTAGTTCAGATCAGCTTATTTCAAAATTATATGTATCTTACTATGATAGGTTATTTCTTAACATGGTTATTCTTTGCAATGACTATGATAGCTATTATATTCCATAAAATAGGAATAAAATCACATAAGTATCTAAAAATATAATTATAGTTTTAATACGTATACTTAGATAGTGTTTTAGCTAGCTTTTTGTTTAGGACTACCCATAACTATAGTCTTTTGGGCATTTTTATGGAAAGTAGTTTTAGATATAAAAGGCATTACAAGTATATCTAATGCTATTTAGGTGAAGTATTAATAATTTATGCTTTTTTACATGCTTTACCTTTAATTTGGCTTACTGTTGATTTCATTCAAAACAAATTCTGCTTTTCGATTAAACATCTTCCTGTTTTAATAGTACTCGAAGTTTTATATGGAATATTAAATATAAGTAAATCTATTTCTTAATTTAGTATATTCATTGACTTTTATGCCGATATATAAGCCTATATCATGGAGAAGCATAGGTTCATACTTAATAGCCATAGGATCTATCTTAATTACCTTCTTATTTCATTACATAGGTCGAATAGTATATAAAAAATGTAAAAAAAGAGAATCTAATAGATAAAGATAATCATTATTAAGTGACGGATCATTAATGACATCATAATCGTAAAATAATGGCAGAATTATGAATGAAAAAAACGAAAAATGAAGTTGAAAGTAATAATAAATTGAATATTTATGATGATAATATTATGTGCATATCTATATATTATTTTATATAAATCTCAATATATTATCTCATTATTATAAATATGTAAAGTATATTCAAAAGAACAGCATTAGGCTTAGCCACTTAAGCAGCTATTAAATAGCTTTAACTCTAAAAATACAGAGACATACTCATGTCCAATCTTTTTCATTCTTTTAATAATCGTTTTTAATAATTTAAAAGAAATCATAATACATCATTTCCATCTATTACAATCAAAGGAAACTATGTCATTGACAATTAATTTCCTATCGGAGAGAATGATAAGCAGCAGTATTTTAAATGTCTAGGACATAACATAAGAATTGGAAATAATTTTTTAGCTTATAATGTCGATGGGGTCAAGAAGAACTTTACCATTGTTGAAGGCTTTTCGAGGAATTAGGTTACTAAGAAAAGAACCCAGTCTAAATCTGTTAATAGGAGAAGACCAAGCAATAAAGAATCTAGCAGAAGTGCTGATCATTCATCAGGATTGAGAAGACAAAAGAAAGAATGATTTTATTCATTAAATTGATAGCTTATAATTTATACTTATAAAATAAATAGAAAAATCTATATAAAATATTGAAAAATTTTTTAGATTAACTTATATTATCAATTTTTTAACTTATGATAATATTTATATAATGATGATAATGATGCTAATTATCTATTTAATATTTGATGATAATTTAATTGATATATATTAAAATAAAACAAAATCAATCATCATGTTCCCAATTCAATACTTCTCCTCCATCATCATTTTATTGTGAACTTTCAATCCTTCTATACTATGGTTTGACAAATTTGTCCCAATCTGTCCAGTTAGGATTTTATATCTTTAAATTTCTTTATTAATAAGCATCCCTCTGTTCAAACGACATTAATTTATTTAAATCAGTTAATGCATTAATAAAGTTACTACAATCTAATTTTCTTTTATAAAAATCTTATAAAGTAAACTGAATGCTATTAGTAGGCTTGAATATATCCACCATTTGACATATTATATTTTAAAATGTCATTTCTAAATTACTTTACATATATGCTAACCTCTGATTTTGTTATTAATAAAAAAATTCCAATTAATAACCTGTTACTATACCATTGCCATCAAGATCTAATATCTTAAACCAATATTATATACTTTGTTATGTAGTTTTATCCTATACACATAAGATAAACCATACAAAATCACCGAACCCCATTTTTTATTCATGTTCAAATTTCTTTACTGTCTGAGAAAAGATTCTTTCTAATGTTTTACGAGATAATGTATACCCTGAATACTTTGAGAGTTATTAACGACTTAGTTGGAAATCATGATCATTATCTAATTACCAAAATCGAATATATATAACATAGAAATCTTAATAACTAAAAAAATCAGGATTTTTATTTATATCTGGTTAGTTTTCTATATCGAACAAACTTTTTAGTATATTTGATTTTTTGAATTATCTAGTATAAGATGATAAATTACCTTAGAGTCATTTTGTAGTCATATTTTCTATTGGCCATATAATAAAATCGATATATAACACATAGTGAATACCAATCTTGAAACTCAGGTGTATCTTTTAAGAATTACAGTCCAGGATGTACTTATAATATTTATTTAAATAGAAATTTGAAATCATCTATGGTGACATATTTCTTTTTAGGTTACGAAGATATCAACCAAAATGCTCTCCAAATAGGTGTTTGTGATTATAATTGTTTCCATACTTACATAAATTTATTTCTAGTCATTTTATTAGCATTTGGATTATTTGTGCATCTTAAAATTAATAGTGTACTAAAATAATTAGGCAATTCTAATATATCAACTACTAATCTTTTAGCTATTTCATTAGATATCTAATCTTTATTATCTATAATAGCATTTATTGATGATTTATAGCTTTGTTAAGTAGTTGAGTCTAATGGTTTTCCATTAGGGAAATAAAATTGTGGTATTTATGTTGTACTTATTGATATTTATTGTTGGGAAGGTTTATTGAGACCTAATATCGACGATTTTATCAACGAAGATGCTGGTCCTAATGTTTAATTTCCTTTTTTATTAAATTCTACTTTTAATAATGTAGTATACCTTTTTAGTCAATAGACTGCCTAGGTGGTGTTATAGTATTATTGAAATTGATAGAAGATGAATTTAGATGTTGATTATTAATCGGTACTTTATGATGTGAAAATAGTGGATTGGGATGACTAGATATATTAATATGTATTACTTAGTTGATTTTAATTTACCACTTTGTGCTTACTTTAATAATTATTATACTAATTATTCATTAGTTGATAACCATTTTACAAATAATGTCTATAAAATAATTTATAAAATTACATCCAATTTCTTTTTGGCTAAGTAGTAACGTAATGAACTTACATAACCTGGCGCATTTTTTAATTATTTATAATTTTTTAAAAGGTCAATCATGTAAAGAGATTCAATTATTTATTATAAATTTAAAATAAGTGTATAGTTAATATATAACAAAAAGAATAAAAAAGATATGATCAATTATTCATAAAAATATTTGAAATGTCATATTAATATATATAATTATTAATCTATTCTTCAATATTAATATATAAATAAATATATTGAATGCATAAATTATCTTATTATCTCTAAAAAGTTCATCTAAAGATCAGTAATTATATATGATTGAATATGATCTTTATATTAAAATGATATTTACTGGTACATTTCAAAGAGTCTTTTTAATCTTTTTATAATTTTATTATATATAGGCTATTAAAAATATAATTATCAGTTAAACTAAAAAATGGCAACTATGATGTCTTGCAAATACATATTCACTAATTAAGTTAAGTGCAATTTTTGTTTTAACTGGATCCAAGGTATGAATTTTGTTAAAAAATAACTAAATATATGTGATGTTTGTCTTGATAACTATCTGTAAAATGAATGCTAAGTACATACAATGTCAGGTTAATCTTATTTACTTTCGATAAAAAAATATAATACAAAAAAACTTGACACAAATAGTTTCATAGATAATTTAAATTAAAGTATAAATGAAGGTCATGTTTAATTAAATAGCACTGGTCGACCTCTTTTGATATAATAAAACAAAAATAAAATTATATAATAATTAAACAATATAAAATAAACATAATCATAGCAATTATAAGATAATAAATAGTAGTCTCTGGACAATATATAATAACCCGAATCAAAGCCATTCATTCGGAGTCGAAATAATACAAAATCATAATTACTAAACAACTTAACATCTCCTCAAAAGCCTAGTCAAAGTTGTATATTCAACATAGATCGACAATTTTAAATAAAATAGCCCATGTCAACCTTCAAAAACTTAAAGAAATTTAATCGATTATAATAGATGGGCAAAAGCTTAGACAAAACTAGATTTATAAGTAAATATAAATATCATTTTGATCAAAATGTAATAAGACAATACACACAGTCTAACCGTAAAATAGATAGATAATTCGGCAATTAATTACAAGTTCAATAATTTAATCTTCATCAAGATAATAGTTAACTATTTAATGATCAATCAACTATTAATAAAAAATCTGTAATATCTAACTAAAGCAATAAAAAATACTTAAAAATATCTGAAGATGATATAAAGACTAAAATATAAATACTTTTATAAGATAGACCATTATATAGTGAAACACATAAAAGACTGATAGCTACTTAGATGAAATAAATTTACTAATATACAATAATAGAAAATAAAACATTAGAATTAATATCGTATAATATAGCCAATATTGATTTTTAGGCATATTTATAAATGTTTTAGTTTGATAATATCAGTAGCATTAAGTTAATCAATGTAGGTCTTACAGATATGCATCTATATATCTTACTTAATTTTATAAAAGACAAACATGTTTAATCTATTGCATTAACAGGGAACAAATTGACAGAAAATTGTTTAACCATGTTTTTGAATGGATATTTACCTTATTTAAAATAGATATATCTAGGTAAGAATCCTATAAATAAGAGCGGCCTTAAATAAAATATCATTTAACTCAAAAGTAAATTTATATTATACCTGTGATCATCATATATTAGTATTATATAACCTATATTTTTATAATTAATATCAATAAAGTCTTAATTTCATCCAAAATCAAACAATTATGTATAAATATATACATTGAGATCAATGATTATATTTGATTTAAGTTGGCTCTTTTATTTTTGAAAATGACGTAACAATTTTTAAATTTAATATGGTTATCAACAAAATGATATAATATTATTCTATCAGAATAATCTAAGTTAAGTACTCTAATTAATAGCTATATGAAAAGTTTAAAAACATCTACACAATCATTGAAATACTTAGACGTATCATAATATATAATACAATAATATTCTCCACTATTCAAACCTCAATCTTTAGAGTTCAACATACTATAGGTACATTCTTATTTTGATCGTGTATACCTTAACATTATTAAATTACACATGATTTTATATTAGTTATATTTTTAACTTATTAAAATCTTTAATAATTTAAGGATACACATCATCTATCTTCTCATCTTTTTTTATGATTTTAGGTATAAAAGAAGTAAAATACTCCTTAAATTCCACCTATTGACCATGACATGACACAAATAATCCTAACTCCCATAACTACTACATTAATAGTTCGATAGATCTAAGACTGTATGGAAGATTTCCGTTTATAAAGATAATTAGACTAATATTAATCTAAATTTAATAATAAAAAGAAAAGATTATATAAAAAGCAAGATAATTGTTTATAAATAGAAATTTTTAGACTGGAAGGCTTATAAGGATAGTTACATTAGATATTATAAGATTATTATAATTAAGATTATTAAGATTAAGATTATTATTAAGAATCATCTTAAAGTAATATCGAAGTCACAGACCATTAAAATGTCAATAGTAATACCTTTATGACCAACTATTTTATTAATAACACCTTGATCATAAAAAATAGTCATATAGATAAAGACGTTCATGATGACTAAAATATATAAACAATTGATATACAAGATGCTAACTATCATCATATCATTTAAGCTTTCTCTAATAACCCGAAGACAGACATCATCAAAAAAATACATTAGATATAAAATTCTCCATTTTTAAATGATATGGAAAAGAAAGATTTATTAAAAAAATATATAGTTAAGTATTATATTGATTATTAAATGATGTCTTTTTAAGAAAATTGGAAATAATTACCAAGTAAATTCAAATAAATGGCTGCAATCATCAAGAAAAAAACATAAAAAACATTCAATAGATACATAGGTGGAATATCATATGCTGCAAGAAGAGTCAAATTATTGAAGTATTTATAAAAAAAGTAAAAATTTTATTAATATAGAAAAGGAAGAATATGGAGAAAAAAGGTTAGTTATGATTGTAGAAAGAAAGTCGCTGATGGTCGTCTCAGAATAAAAGGAAAATTTGTAACTCGAGATCAAGCTTGTATTCAATTAGGAGTATCAAATTTAGACATGTACACTGCAGAATAGATAAAGAATTTCTTATAAAAAAGATTATAAAATGTATAATAATTTGATTAGTACTATTCTGAGCAATTCTAGTGATTTTTCTACATTTTTATAAACTAACAATATCATAAAATATACTTAAAATATATATAAGATTTTTGTATTATATCCAATTTTAATATAAATATTTGAATCTAATAATAGTTATACATAATTATCCATCCAACAAAATAAAAAAAATTAAACATATCAGCCTCGCGTATTTTTTTTAGAAATTATTTAGTTATAATAAAATATAAAATATTATATAATCTTATCATATCTTTCTCATCTTTGTTATCATATTTTAAAATTATACATCATTTTTTAACCTTTTAACATCATATTCTAAAATATATTCATGAGATTATGCATATCATTTAATGCAAAAGATATAATTTATTATACTTATAATTTATTTTATATAATGGCAACAGCAGGACTACTTTCTTCCAAAATTGACTACAATATCTATCAACAAAATATTGCCCTCAATCAAAAAATCGTTTAGCAATAGTAATAAATTTTGTATCTTCTCAAATCGTCGTAAATTAAAGATCAAACATTATACGCTATTAATAATTTCTTTAGAGATCTGTTCACTTCTAAAGAATATTTATAAATAATAAGCAATCATCGACTAAGAATATAAGAAGGGCATAGTAATCATCAGAATACCTAAAAATAATTCGAGAAATTTCAATCTATTTATGATCAATACTAAAATGCCAAATTAATGATGTAGCGAATAAAAGATGAAATAAGTACTATTTATGAAAAATATCATAAAAGTGTAATGACATTATAATATCGATATTTTGATGTTGAATCATTCAGCTCTTTCAAATTTTTGGAAATACCTATATAAATAGATATCTAAAAATAAACTAAAGATGTAGAAATACAAATTGATTTATTTTAAACACCACTTAATACTTTGGCCTTAGGAAAGTCTGCAAAAAATTCAGTTGAATACTCTTTAAAGCAGAATATGTCATCATCATAAAATGATAATATTGAAGTAGATCAAAATCATAATGTGATCATAAATTAAACTCCTTAAGAAGTTGAATATCATGTTGATCTTCCAGTTTAGCTTTATTTAGTTGATGACCCTTCACAATTAGTTCAATAAAACTAATATCATTCAGAACCTGAAGTTGCACTACATGAAACCCCTATTGAAATAAAATGTTCTTCAGAGCAATAACATAGTCTTTTATTACAAACAAAAAACAATAATTCTCTTGCTACATAAGAAAAGAAAGGATTAATCTAATAATATTAAAGACAAATTGATATTATTAAACAAGAAAATACTGTTTTACTTCGATAAAATATTCAATATAAAGACATGTTCGATCATTTAAATTTAATTCAACTATAAAAATAGATGAACAATTAAAAATTATATACAGATTAAAATAATGATTTAAAAATATATTCAAAACTACAGAATTCTAACAATAGCATAAATTTATCAGGATTTCATAAAACAACTCAAAATCAAGGTTTATATCCAATAACTTAAATAAATTAAACCTCATTCAGTCCATAATCTAATTTACTGACTGCTTTATCTCCTCAACATCATAAATAAGCCCAGTAAATTATTTATGAAGTTCCTGTTGAAGTTATAGTGACTAAATAAATAATTAAAATAGTTTAATAACCTGTTATATATTAATATGCGTCTTAAGTAATTGTTTAAAAAATAGTTTAAAAGATCATACATGTTCCAATCGTTCAATAAAAGATAGTATAAATATAAAAGCCTATTGAAGTTATTCGATATGTGCCTGAAATATATTAAATTCCAACATAATTACTTATTGATAATTACATAACAAAAACTTCTTTTGTAAAAATACAGGTACCTTCATAAAAACTACATAAAAGTATGATCGAAATGGAATAGATAAATTAAATTGATTTTATAAATAAAAGCAAAAGCTAACATCTATAAAATTAAATCCAATAAAATTAAGTTAAAGGATAAAATCCTAAGAATAATAAACAAAAACATCAAATTAATTAAAGTCAAGTTAAATAAATAATAATTGAATCTAAAGCTCCAATACAAACATAATATAAAAATGATACTCTTCAAAGTTAAGTCAAACATATTTTTCTTTCATCCAATAAACAATTTATATAATAAAAACAAGAAGATTAAGTTATTAGTTCAATTTTAAATTTAGATGCATAAACTAAAAAGATAATAGACTCTATGTAGGTCAATTATATCAATACTAATACAAGTATGATTCCTCATGTTTCTGATACTATTAAATCTTTAAATATTTAAAGTCAAACAAATATCATGCTAGTATAGATACCCACTGAACTAATTATCGAAAAATAAAGCTAAAAAATAGTTTTACTTTAAAGAACAATGATAGACACTAAATAAATAATAGTTAAATAGACACATCATATTACATAACATATTATACATTAAATTCCAGTAATACTATAGCTCGAAAAGATTATATAAGTTAATAATATTCCTCAATAAGATTCAAAAATCCATATACTAGAAAGAATCAGTAATTAGCATCAAAATTAAGTTTATCATATAAATTAGTTATAGTCTCATCAAGTATAACCGCACATTGTATAAGTTGCTGTTGATAATTATATGACATCTTAGCCACAAATTGTAGAAGTTCCTGTAGATAATTACATTACATTTTAACCCCAAATTGTATAAGTTCCTGTAGACAATTATATTACCTTTTAACCACAAATCATATAAGTTCCTGTAGATAATTATATTTATATGGATCCACAAATTGTATAAATTCCTGTAGACAATTATATCGATAGAGTCATTTAAGTTGAAAAACTAGTATATATTGATAAGATCGTTTAAGTATAAAAATTAGTATAAGTTGATAAGATAGTTTAAGTATAAAAAGTAGTAGAGGTTGAGAAAATAGTATAAAAAGAAGTTATTGTACATGTAGATAAAATAATATAAAATTAAGTGATAGTTTATATAGACAAGATAATATAAAAATAAGTTATTGTAGAAATCGAAAAGATCGTATAAGTATAAAAGATTGTATATGTTGAAAAATTGCATAAATAGCGATAAATTATTCATCATGATCATTAATTTAATTAACAGCATTTCAATAATATCCTTGAAGCTTAAAATTAAGCTTTAAATTAAAGTATTACCCATTCTATACCTCTACCTACATTGATAGAAATTCCAGTATAATGTATCATCTAAAAAATAGTCTATGTTGATAAAATCATTTAGGTGTAAAAAATAGTTTAAGTTGATAGAATTATATAAAAAGAAGTTATAGTTTCTGTGGATAAATTTATATAAAAATAAGTTGTAGTTTATGTGGACAAGATAATATAAGTATAAAAGATCATATAAGTTGAAAAATTACATAAATAATAATAAAATGTTCACAAAAATATATAATTTACTGAACAACACATTAGCAATATCCTTGAGGTATAAAATTAAATATCAAATTAAAATATAGCTGAATATTTACCACAAATAATTGAAATTCCAGTATAAACTATCATCTAAAAAATAGTATATGTTGATAAAATAATATAAGTATAAAAAATTGTTTAAGTTGAACCTCACAAATACTTATAAACTCATCAAAAAACTCATCAATTACACTAGAATTTTTTGAAGAATATCCTTGAATCCTAAAATTAAATTGCATTAAATTAAAGTATGACTCATTCTTCCCCTTTACTCCATGTAATATAAATTCCAGTTTAAAATGTAATATAAAAAATAGTATATGTCGATAATATAATTTAAAAAATTGTTGAAGTTGATAAAATAGTAGAAAAGATAGTATATGTCGATCAAATCGTATAAAAAATTGTATAAGTTGATAAAGTAATATAAAAAATAGTAGAAGTATAAAAGATAGTAGAAGTATAAAAAATAGTATAAAAAATAGTATATGCATAAAAATAATACTCTCATCTTTTAAATAATTCAGTATAACAATCATAATAGCTACATTTAGACTATTATTTGCCTGAAGTAATTGAAGTTCCTGTTTAAACTATTGTCTAAAAAATAGTTTATATATAAAAGATAATATAAATACCAATATAGCTATGTTTTAATGATGGTGCTTAGGTATCAAATAAAAATAGTCAATTATTATCTAACATAAATGAACCTCATGCAAATATTATGTAAATACAATCAAGAAAAAGTTAAAAACCATAAAAAGCATTGTAATCTCAGCTGTAATAAAAATAAAAACTACATGAATAGCTTTATCAATATGATGTTAACAGTAAATAATTTACAATATAAGCTAGTGACTATTTACTGAATAATAAAAATAATATAGATTAAATTAATATATAAATACCTGTAAAGACATCAAGATAATTAAAGATTAAATATTAACAACATTATACTTAAAAAATCAATAAAATTATATCAAAGTATGATGGATAAATCAGCAAATTACTTGAAACTATTTTAAATCTACAAAATATATTAAAACATCAAGACAACCATACTTAATAATTAAATTATTTGATATAAAGCAAAACATTAACATTATAAGAGTTAAATAATAAATTGCTAATATATTAAACTGAAAAAAGTGAATCAAAAATACAAATTACTGATCTTTATTATAATATAAAATTATTACAAGAGAAAAACTATTCATTAAGTAGTGATATAGGTAAAAAAGATGGATAAATTGCTGAATTAAAAATACTTTTATCTAAATAAATGGATTAAAATATCAGAATAAAGAAATAATATGATTTGATGAGTGAAAATATGAATAATATCAGCCATGATATAATATATTAAATGCCACTATAAGTTATCATCGATGTTTAAAAGAATGATTATAATATGCAGACTGATTATCCTGAAGAAAGTATCAGCTTGATTGAAATTCCAATAGAGCTAAATATCCAGTAAAATATAACATCGTAATTAAAAAAATTGGATCAATAATAAAAGTTAAATGAAGAAGATTCATCTGTTAAAGTTCTATTAAATCAATCATATCCAAACTAAATAACTAATAACATGATGTAATCAAAAAGAAAATCTGATGAATAAGGTCAAAAGTAACATACACTTATATCTGGACTATATACCATGGAGAATTATTAAAACTTAATAGATCAAATCAAAGTTTATTAATGTATCGTATAAGTTTATCCATAGCCTATTTTATATTAAGTTGCTTATGACATAAAACAATTAATCAATACAAGAGCGAGTTAAGTACAAACTTAATAATATTCCCCTGAGTTTGATAGACAAACATAAATAATATAAATTCCATGCGAATTAAACGTAAAAAACTCAACTAAAGATATAAAGATTCAAACTTAATCAGATGTCTTTACTTAAAAAATTTAATTTTTAGAAATACCGATTTAATTAGAATTGTAAGTAGTAAAAAAACATAGCGATTTTGAAATACAAGTCGATCTTATAAATTAATTCAACAACATTTATGAAAATTGTTAGAATAATGCTGATAAAATTCTTGAAAATCATAATCAACCTAAATTTATCGATAGTGCCTTGATATAAAAAACTTAACCTATAGATATATTCAACATATCGATAATTGCAAAGAAATCATAAATTTCTTAAGGTCATAGATTTATGGGCTCTTTAAACATGAAAGTCTAAGAATTCTTTTAAAAATAAAAATAAAGAATTGATGATTCTAAAAATCAACAAGTTATAGATGAATAAAATGAAATCAATAATTCTAGAGAAGCAGTTAATTAAATTTTGCAATCATAAAAAGCTTATAATTTCTAATAAGCACCTTAAAAACCTTCAGAAATTCGAGATGACAATAAAAGATATGAATAACTTTACTAAGCAGTTTCTAATGAAAAAATCAAGTTGCTCAATATTCTTTAGTAAAGAAATTAATAAATTGAAAGACTTAATAAAAAAATCTAATAAATAATAAACCGTCACTAATAGTACTAATACAATTATAGAATTGAATCTTAAAATCTTGAAAAAAATCTAAATCAAAAAGAATCTACTTTAAAATAATACTAATCAAAATATTTATTATATGAATAACAAATAAATAAATATAATACTAAGATTTCTTCATTAAATTAAAGATTATAATCTTTTAATATTGAATATATGAAGATATAGTAATAGTCATCTTAAAGAATCAACAGTTTGAAAGAAGCTATTAATGACAAAAATTAAGAAATAAAATAATATAAAAAA
>Ga0169931_10009053_pt1 | contig 14430 bp, 12 predicted proteins | sample Kivu_15m_20L_FD_129675 | JGI IMG/M metagenome (GOLD analysis project Ga0169931, IMG submission 129675) | Freshwater microbial communities from Lake Kivu, Western Province, Rwanda to study Microbial Dark Matter (Phase II) - Kivu_15m_20L... | ecosystem: Environmental > Aquatic > Freshwater > Lake...
ACGGGTCTGCTCCAGTCGAACTTCTGCCGGGTCACAGGGATGATTCTGCGCATGCCCTTCAGCAGCTTCTCTGAGAGCTCCTGATACATGTCCTCGAAGCCGTCCTGGTAGAGGGTCTCCTGGCTTGCTATGAAGTCCACGATTTGCCGAGCAGCCAGCTGCTTCAGCTTTGTCGCGGGAATATCTTTGTTCAGGTTGAATTAGATGTTACCGTTCTCGAAATAGTGGTTGTGAACTCTGATGGCACCGGAGACTGAGGCGCTCGCGAGGTCGACGACCCAGGTGGATAGCCACTCGCCGCCCCAGAAGCTCTTGAAGTTGAGGTTGTGGCACGAGATCTCAATCGTTATGGTGCTGCCGTCGTAGGCCGAGTAGACACTGAACTCAGCTGTCCCCTTGCGGTACTGCGTGTTCTGGTAAGACGTGACTGCCTTCACGATGTTGTCTCTACTCACCATGAGAATAGGATGATGGCCCTTACCTGAGCTGGACGACATCAGTGGCGAGTGTGGATGACTCCCAGTCGACGTTCTCCTGCTCAACTTGCGCCTTGAGGGTGATGGGGTCGAATGAAAACTTGATCTTCTTGACCGGGTCGTAGTAGACAAACTCCTCGACGCCCTCCTGCTGATACGACACCTGCTCCTCGTACTGCTGCTCAGGCTGCACCTCCTCCTGCTGCTGCTCGGCACCGTACTCGTCGTCGTCGCCCTCGAAGAGGCTGGCCTTCTTCGGCTGCTGCTGGACGGGCACTTGGTGGGTGACCTGGCTGTACCTAACTATGGGCTCCTGGCGGCCGTGCGCGCTCACAAGGGCGGTCTCTCCGGAGGGAAGACTCAGGATCATCTTGTGAGTCTCGTAGTAGTCTCTGAGGGCCTCCTTTATCTCCGGCGCGCTCTGGAAGTCGTGGTTGCCCAAGACCTTGCCGATGTCCTCCAGCACCTCCTTAAGCTCTCCAACTGGCGAGCTCTTAATGAAGTACTTGCAAACCTTAATCGTCGCCATCCTTTCTAAAGATATTATAATAAGATATAGAGATAATGAATAATTATCGAAGTATATTAATCACTATCTAATCAATCTGTGTTAAGTACAAGGCAGACACCCTGGAGTACCCAGTGGCTGGTGTGCTTGTCGGTCTTGAGGTCGGCCTCGAACACGAGTCCGACTCCCATCGCGTTCCTGCGCATCTGAGTGACGTAGCACGGCGTCTTGAGAGTGCCTCTCAGCTTCAGCTTGTTTGCCTCGGTCGGCACGATCTCAATCAGAGGCATCTCAATGACGAGCTCCTTGGGGTTCTGGTAGTCGAGACATTCCTTCTCGATGCTCCATCTCGCACCCTCGAGGTAGAGGCCCTGGATGTAGCAGCCGAAGTCGAGGCGCTTCTTGATCTCGCTCGGCGAGCGCATCTTGGTGACGATGGTGTACAGGGTCGACTTGTCAAGGGCCCAGTTCTTCAGACGGCAGGTCGTCTGCACCAGGGCGGTCAGGTAGGACTCTGGGATGTGGAGGCCACTGAGCCACATGGCCTTGGGTTCCTCGACCTCGATCCAAGCCTTGTATTGCTCGTAGCGGCGCTGGAAGTGCTCCATCCAGTTGACGAGGTTCTTGAGGGTCTGCGGGGCCAGACGCGACCACATGGGAGGCAGGAAGCCGTTGAAGAGCGAGTTTCCTAGCTCCTCTAGCTCAGTTGACATACCGATTTCACCAAGCAGCGCGCGCTTCAGGTCGAATAGGGAGTTGTGCATCACGCTTAGAAGCTTGTTGAAGCGCTCCAGCTCCTGCAAGAGGACGACCTGAGCAGGCGAAGGGATGTCGATCGCCTTCTTGATGTTGAAGTAGTCAAAGACCTCGGGCAGCTTGCTTTGGATGTCGCTAGCAACGTTGTCAATGTACTCTTCCTTGTTGATGCCTCCGCCGGCTGAGGCGTCGCTCGTCTGCATGGAGAGGGTGTTCATCCACAGCTCCTTGGCTGTGTTGGTGAAGTACACGATCTCAGCGTTGGGGTGAAGGCCAAAGACACCTGGGCTTGTGAAGAGCGGAATGGAATCGATGGTGAGCATGAACTGCTCGTGGTTGGAGGCCGAAGGGATCACGTAGTCGTTGCCACTCTGAGAGAAGAAGAAGGTCTGGTTTGTGTCGAAGATGAAGTTGCCCAGATACTCCTTCAGGTAGGTGTTGAGGACTCGTCTGTCACAGTCGTCGGTGACACGCCCGCCGTACATGGCCTCACCGATCAGGTACCTCAGCGTGTCCCAAGGCAAATCCTCCTCGTTGTTGGCGAGGGCCTTGTTGAGGTAGAGCGAGATCAGCTTGAAGGAGATCTTAAAGTCGCTCTCGTTGAAGTCGTAGGTGACGTTCCAGCCGATCTTGCCGAACTTCTTGCGCTCCTGCAGCACGGCGTGAGTGAACGATAGCACGTAGATCAGTGACTTGAACTCCTTGTTAGGCACCTCGTTCAAGTCGTCGTCTGTCAGCTTGGTGTAGCTCGACTTGATGTTCTGGCCAAGGCCATCGGGGGGCTCAGTCACGACCTTCAGGGACTTCTGAAGGATGCCCAGAGGGAAGCGATCGGTAGGCGCAGTAGTGAGCCACAGACGGAAGTTCTTGTCGGGCTTGGTGATGTTCTCAATGATGGCCTCAAGCTTCTTGAGCCAGGAGACTAGGAGATGGCAGTTCTGTAACATGACCCAGTGCCCACGCATGGCGCCGGACTCGATGTACTGCTTGGCAGTGTCACCCATGCCCTGACCGAGGGCCAGGAAGCGGAACTTGTTCATGCCAATGCCGACCTGCTCCACGAGCTTCTGGACATCAGAGAAGGGGTCAGCGCCGGGGCTGAGAATGAAGACGATCGGCGTCTTCTCAGTCGACTGCTCGTAGATCTTAGTGTAGTTGATGGGCGGCGACTTCACATAGAAGTCGTTCATGCGCTCAATGATGAAGTTCTTTATCGCGTTGATAACACGATCAGGACGGAAGATCCTCACGACGAGGAGCTGCTGGAACTTGTTGAGGGTGTCGGAGTATCCGCAAGGGATGGATGTCTGCTCAGGCGCCTCGAGATCATACCAGTCCTTCCACAGCTTGCCGTTGCCCTCGATGTCGGGTATGATGCTGCCCCATGAGTTTCCGAGGGTGCCCAGCCTCTGGAGGTCCTTCCAGCCGTTGGCGCTCATCCAGACATAGGGCTTCTCCTTGGCCACGGCGTCGAGGCTGGTGTTGCCCTTGAGGAAGAAGTCAAGCTCCGTCTTGTTGAGGTCGCCGTCGCCGTCCATGATCATGGTGGTCATCTGGAAGGAGAACATGAGCTTGTGCTTCTCGAAGATGCCCATGCAAGTGAACTCGTAGACGAGCTAAGTCAACTTGTCCTTGATATTGCGGAGACGGTTCTATAGGATGTTGTCCTTTCTTGCTGTATCAAGGGCGTTCTTGAAGACGACGAGGTATGCAGTCAGGGAGTACTCGTACATCTCGCTGATGGTGGAGAGACCCTGCATTGCAAAGAAGAGGATTGCGCCGCGCTTGGCCACTTCCTTGTAGGACTCTCTACTCTGCTCAATGTCTGCCTCCGTCACCTTGGCTGTCTCGATGGCGAGACCGATCTCGACTGACTTCGACTTAGCAGTCTCTAGGGTCTCAATCAGGGCCACATTGTCGACTAGGGGAATGTCAGTCTCCTTGGAGAGCTCGGAGAGAAGTGTGTCCTCGAGCTCCTTGAGTGTAGCTCTGTTCTGTGAAGTCTCCACTACGAGCTGCTTCCTCTGTTTCTCGAGCTCAGGGCGCTCAAACCCGACGACCTCATTGAGAAGCTGATCACGCAGACCGAGCATCGTGACACAGAAGTTGATGATCATGGTCTTGCCGAAGGTCTCGGGCGGGTAGTTGGGGTTGGCGATCTTGGTCGTCATGTACATGCGGAAGTCGTCGTGGTACTCGATATTCTGGTCGCCAAGCTTGATCATGCGCACACCGGCCTGCACTACGATGTTCTTCTCGAGGATTGGGTCCACCATGGGGTCGATCTCCTCGTCTATCGCCTCGAACAGCACCGGCTTGCCGAAGCTTATAGCCATCTCCAGCCGCTTAATGTAGTCAGCTTGGTTGAAGCTGAGGATCTCAAGGTTGCTCTTCTTTTCCTTCTCCTTGATCCAGACCACTGCCTGCAGCTGCGGGTCAACGCAAAGAGGCCATCTCGATGCGTTCTTGGTGAGGATACCGTTCTAGATGGACAGTTCATCTGCCGGGAGGCCCTCTGCGCTCCAGCGAGAGATCTCAACATCGTTAGTGAGGAACTTCTCGAGCCTGAAGGTGTCCTTGTTTGGAATGTTCTTCGAGACCAAGTCTTCCTTCCAGCGACCATACACCATCTTCTGGCGCAGCTCGAAGTTGAATGCACCACAGTACGACAAGAATGCAGAGCCGGAGAGGCAATCGCCAACGAGTTTGACCTTGTCTATAGCAAGCTACTCCATGTCTGCTGTCCAACGCCGTTGCTCGGAGCCGAGCCCCGTAATCAGTTTGGATGCCGCGTTCAGCTTACGGGTCATCTCCTTCGACTTGCGCTCGAGTTCATCGAGTTCCGCCTGCTTGATCGCCTTGTTGGACTCAAGCACCGCAAGCTTCTCGCTCACATCCTTCAGTCTGGCTTCTGTCTCAGCCAAGTCTTTCTCGGCGGCGGTCTTCTGACGCTTCATCTCCTCTGCCTTCTTCCTCTTAGGCTCCACGTCCTTGTAGATGTCGTAGCACTTAATCGTGCTAGACACCCAGCTGAAGAGACCGGCAGTGGCCAAGTTCTTTGTCTTAATGAACTAGTAAAGTTCTTGGCCGGTGAATCCGGACTCCTTCTCAAGCGCGGCGAGCTTCTTCTTGGCGCGGTTAGCCTGGTCGACCTTGGTCTTGGACACATCGTACTCCTTGAGACTGGCGAGGAGCTGCATGTCACCGAGAAGTTTCTGCTTGACGCTAGCCCACTGGTCGTCCGAGCCGCCCTTGGGGTAGATGAAGTAGCAAATCGTGCAGACGTCCTGAATGATCTGGGGTGGCTGAGGCAGAGCCTTGATCTCAGTGATATCCGCCGCCTTGATGTTGTTCAGGGCTTCCTTGGCTGCCTCAAGCGCGGGAATGGCCTCCTCTAGGGCCTTCGAGGCCTCTGCCTCTTCCTAGGCGATGATGACGCTCTAGACGTCAAGGAACGCTTTCTTCTCAGAGGCGACTTCCTTCTGTTTGGCGGCGATCTCTGACTTTGCCTAGATGTCCTCTATGAGCTCCTCCACGACGATCTTCTTCTCTGCGATTTCGGCGTTCTTGACGGCTAAGTCCTGGCTCAGAAGTTCGGTGTCCTCCTGGGCCTTGGCCAGAGTGGTCAGACCTCCCTCGAGACGGCGGATCTGCGAGTCGATGAACTTGCGGTTGTTGGCCAGGAACTTGATGTAGTTGTCAATGAAGTCCAAGTAATTCTTTGGAGTCGAGAAGTTCTTGCGCTTGTAGATCGTCTCGAAGTCAACTGAGTACTCCTGGACGCTCTGATGAATCATGACGATGTGGTCGGTTATGGGCTGTCTGATCTCATCGTCTAGCTTTACGTTCACGAGGAAGTTCTCTGCAACGGCGCTCAGCGCATCTTCGGGCCAGGGGAAGAACCAGTCAATGCTTGTGTTGCTGACGAGACCCGGGAAGTTTCTGCATCTCAGTCTTAGAGTGTCACCCGCTGGTGACATCGCAAGCACAATGTGAATGTTCTCGCGACTGCGAGTCACGAAGTATGACCATCTGAACTCCTTCTGCTCAGGGAGACCTTGCTTGCGCATTTCGTCTTCCAGGGGCTGAGCGAGCCCGTCCTTCTCCTCCTCCGGGAAGAGGGCAGGCACCATACCGATAGTGAGGATGTTGTTGATCAGCTCGAGGAATCCCTCCTCGACGACATGAGCATCTGTGAAGAGGAAGGTCTTGGGCTTCTTGAGGACCGAACGGTAAAGCTCCCTCAGGTCTTCCCTGAAATTGTCCTCTTTGTAGCCCCTCACCAGCGATATCGTGAACATATCGAAACCTGCAGTGAAGGTCGCCAGACGCGTCAAAGACTGCTTGCCAGAACCGCCCACACCCACTAGCAGACCCGAACCCTTCGGGAAACGGATGATTCTGTGAATCTTAGTGAGGTGCTCTAGAGCGTCGTTGAAGAGGACGAGGTTCATGGGTTTGTTTTCGAAGCCGTAGTCTTCGAGGAGTTTGTTCATCTTGACTCTCACGTTATCGTACTCGCCGAGGTCCTCGTAGAGTCTCGGGTCTTCCTTCTCGTCGTCTGTCGGGTCCGAGAGAGCATAGTCACCGTAAAGGATTGGCATCTTCAGCACTGACTCGTCACATCCCGAGAAGTACTCCTTGATGATCTGGTTGAGGAGCTGGTCGTTAACGAGGGACTTGTCAGTCTCGTTGACGAGTCTGTCGGAGAAAACGCGCATGGTCTCGTTGCGCCACAGTCTGATGAGGGAATCACGGGTAGGGAATTTATCAACCGTCATCAGGGTCAGGCCTTCGTAGACCCTCGAGAGGTCCCTCAGATTGAAGATGTAGTGGAACTTCACTGGGGTACGGGGCAGGCGCTCGCAGATCTGGAAGTAGAGCGAGAGTGTCGCGGATGTAATCTTTGGAACTGTAGTCTGCACCTCCTCCGGGAACTCAGCCACGTGTCTCTGGAGGATGGAGGTATAGATCTTCTCGATGGCCTCCTTCGAGGGGAAGGTGATGTTGAAGGTGCTATAGAGCGACATGAGGCGGGGGTCGACGGGGTTGTTGCCACCGCCGGGTGGGGTCATGGAGCCCACGTACTACGTGTCGACGATCTCGCGGAGCTCGAGATCACCGCCCCTCTGGTAAAGTTGGTTGCGCTCGACCAGAAACTTGAGGAGGGCGTTGGGCTGCTGCGTGCCGTACTTGTCGATCTTGGGCATGTTCAAGTCATCGATGAACAAGATCAGCTGCTTGCCCGCCGATTTAGGCCCGTACTGCTTGAAAGTGCGCTTGTCGATGTTCTCTTCGAAGTTGCGCTGGAAGTCCATCGAGGTCGTACGAGAGGAGAAGTTAATTGTGAGGACCACGTACTTATCCATTGGCAGGCTCTTGAAGTGGGCAAAGATTGTCACAGTCTTAGCGGTACCAGAGTCACCGACGAACATGCAAGGCTTCTTGAGGCTCATGACTTGGTTGAGGAGCCAAGAGTACCTCAGGGTGTCAGTTGTAGGCACCAGGATCTGGTTGAACTTCCTGTTAGCAGGTGGAATGTAGTCAGGGACCTTCTTTTCCCAGAGAACGAAGGCCATCGTATCGACATCGAACTGGTTGTCATAGAGAAGCGAGTTAGGCAGCATGAGTCCACTCGTCTTCCTCAAGAACTCACTAAACTTCTCTCGGTCCTCAGAGATGAGGGCACCGCCCATGGACCAGGTGAGGCAGAAAATGAACATCTTCTCGAGTTGCTCCACCTCCTGCGGGGGATTCGCATCAGGCGCAGGGATCATTGAATCGAAAATTGTGGAGAGCTGTTGGACCATGTTGAGGTTGGTGCGTGGCGTGATGAAGTGGAAGGGCTCGAGGATGTCCTCTCCGTCGGTCCCCTCAAGGATTCTGTCGATACAGATGGGCACGTACTTGGTGTAGAGCTCGTTGAGTGACTCTCCCATCACGTCGGAGTACTTCTCGACCTTGTCGCGGACCCACCGGTCGAAGTAGGGCTTGTAGCCCAGGTTCTTGGGGTCCACGTACACCATGCCGCAGCGGGAAATGGTGGCAGGTGACGCGTACTGCAGGTCAAAGACCTCAAAGAGCAGAGCGCAGTGTCTGAGGAGACGGATTCTGTCACCGTTGGCAAGCGTGAGAAGCTTGTTGTCGTCCATAACGGAGTTCATGTTCTCGACCCACACGGCGTCGACATCACCGTCGAACACGATCCACCGGGTCTCCTGCTTGCCCGGCGCCTGGTCCTGGTTAGCGTCCTTGAACGTCTTGGAGAGGAGACCGTCAGTCCAGTCACGGCTGTCAGGGTCGAGCACACCGTAGAGCTCGTTAAGGGTCACCATCTTGGGGTTGATGGTGTCCAGCTTCGTGGGGTAGCCGCGATACTCCTTGAGAGCGGCTGCGAGCGTGTTGATGATCACGCTCTTGCCGGAGCCTGTCGGGCCCACCACCATCGTCGTGTGACGCGTGCCCATCGTTTCGAACAGCTGGATGATCTTGTTGACTTGGTCGTCGAAGTTGACCTGGTCGTTGTGATCATACCTGTTCTTCTTCATGTCATCGACTATCATCTCCTTGAGGTCTTCGTAGCCGACTCTGTCTGCCTTGAGTCCGGGGAACAGATCGCTGATCAGCCCGAAGAAGAGGGGCACATCATCGAACACGAACTTAGGCATGTTCATGTCTCTCAGTGCACGCATGAGCACGATGTCCTCGTTGATGTCGGCGTAGGCGCGCTTCAGCTGGCCGGCCATCACAAGCACGGACTTGAGGGCACGAAGACCGAAGTCGTAGTGGTATTGCTTGGAGAGCTGCTCTCTCGAGAGCTTGTAGAGCACGGTCATCTTCTTCGCAAGGGCCTTTGCTGCCGTGAAACCTTCAGACATGAGCATGTTCTCGCAAATTAGCATCAGGTCGGGTTGCACCATGGTGACGGGGCGGAAGAGAGCTTTGAGGTTGTCGGGAAGCTCTGAGCGGCCGGCGTAACCGGGGTTCATGGTGATGAAGATGCCGACGGTGGGAATGAGCCTCATGTCGGTGTTGAGGAAGTCGATCTTCTTCTTCTCGTAGGTAAGGCCCACCTGGATGGTCTTGATCTGCGCTGACACGACTGAGAGCACCTCCGTGTTGATTCTGTTGAACTCATCGAAGCAGCCCCAGAAGCCGGTCTGGATCAGACCCGAGAAGATGATGCCCATGGCCACGTAATCGAGGTTCTCGCCGCAGTTGGTGATCACACACCTCAGCGCAAGGGACTTCGCCAGGTCCTTCACGGTCTCTGTCTTGCCGGTACCTGCGGGGCCTGCGGGGGCACCTCCCAGCTTGAAGGTCAGTGCCGTGGTGAGTGTCATGACGCAGCGATCGGTGAGAGGCGTGATGACGAGGCGGCCGTTTAGGCCTTGGTACTCATAGCAGAAGTCGAATGTGCCCGTGCACTGGCGAATCGCGATATCGTCCTTCTTCTTGTCCCAGTAGAAGCGGAGCTGCGACTCCCACTCGAACTCCTTGGCGTCTAGGATCGAATCGCGCACGAAGCTATCGACGATGTCGCGCGCGTGCACGTCCAGGATGATGAGGGTGTTGACCGACTTGCGGGTGTTGCCGTCAAGGTCCGTCCTGACCATGGCGATCAGGTCGTTCAGGTCGGAGGTCTCCTTGGCAAGCTCGTTCTTCATGGCGTGCTTGTCGCCGCCCTTCACTCGGTTGAAGACGTCTTCCACGGAGAACGTCCACCAGATCTGAGTGCCTACTAGCGCCACCATGCCGATCTGCTTCTTGATCCACTCCATGCGATCCTCCTTCGCGTAGTAGTAGACTTGCTTTTTGATGATGGTATGAAGCGTTTTCTTCATCTCGGCGTCGATTTTGTTCTTCCAGTCCTCGACGGCGCCCTCGGGCTTCGTCGGAGTCTCGAAATCGTACTTCTCGCCCTCGTCCGATATCATGCCCAGCACCTGCTTGTCGCCCTTGCCGAAGATCAGGTCCTTGCAGTTGTCGAAGAGCTTCAGGAGGTGGGGCGAAATGGCTCGCGGGTCCGAGCTGCCCAGGATCAGCAGCAAGTCGTCGTCGGAGATGAAGTAGAAACGAGGGAAGCTCATCTTCTTCGACTCAAGATAGTTGGTGAGAGACTTCTGGCACTTGTCGAGCTCAGTTGATATGTTTTTGAGTTCTCCGAGCCTGTTTCCGCCCTCGGCCTTGACGCAGCACTGGATGACGTTGGGGTTCTTGAAGGCGCCCTCCATGATCTTCTTGTAGTTCTGGTCGGTCTTGTTGAACTTCTTGGCCTCGTCGGGCAGCTGCATGCGGATGTCGTCCGAGGCGAAGATGCTCTCGAGGTACTGCCACTTCCTCTGCACGATGATCCAACAGTCGATCACGTCGTTGATCGTGTTCAGGTCCTTCTCCCACTGCGCAACTCTCGCCTTTATCGCGCGCACGTACTTTGAAGCGTTGAGACTCTGGAGGATGAGGATGTTGTCCTCAAGTAGCTGTCTGATCTCATCGGGCGACTTGATGGCATAGCCCTTGAGCTCGTTTCCTTTCTTGTAGGGCAGGATCTCAAAGTTCTGGACTTTCCAGGCGGCCTCGATTTTCTGGAGGTTTTCCTCGTTCTTGGCCTCCTCCTTGGCCTCCTGGCAGATGGCCATGACCTGCTCCTCGTAGTTCTGCAGCTCCAGCTCGAACACCTTCGAGAGGGTCATCGTCTTGAAGTTGATCTCGCCCAGGTCTTTGCCCGTCTCCTCAATGATCTTCTTCCAGTGACGCTCCTGGATGGCCGGGATCTTGAGCTGCTGGATCAGTGGCAGCGAGTCCTTGAAGCCGACTATCGTGGTTCTGAGCTTCACGAAGGGGCTGATTGACTCGGGGTTAGGAAGCTTCGTTTGCAGTTTCCTGACCTTCTTCTCTTTCTCTTCGGTGCCCTGGGTGAGCTGAGTGACGTCGAGCTTGCTCCAGGCCATCATGGACCACTCCTTGACGTTGGCCTGGTGGCTCTTGAAGATGCTGTAGATCTCCTCGTACATCAGGTTGTCCTGCTCCATCTTGATGAGCTCGGGGTACTTGGAGATAGGCAGATTGAAGAGCTTCTCAGCCAGCACGTACTCCTCGCGCTTCCTGTTGAAGGTCTCGTTCAACTCCTTGCTCTTCTCGAGCTCCACCACGCCCTCCTCCAGGGTTATCGAATCTGAACCGGGTCCGTGGTGAAGGTATCGTTCGTAGGCCTCCTTGAGGTCGTTCTTGAACTTGAGGACCTCGCCCTTGGTGACCTCGGAGAAGTTCTTCTTGAACTCGTTAAGCTCGAAGTCCTTGCGGTCTGCCATCTCGAGCAGGTCGAACCACTGCTGAATGAGCACGTCCACCTGCTTCTGCACCTCCGGCTTCACCTCGTACTTCTGCATCCGCAGCACGCGGAACTGCTCAACGGACTCGTGAATACGTAGCTCCATGTCCATGCTCGTGTTTTTGATCTCGGAGATGACGTTGAGGACGTGTTTGAGGCCTTCGATGCCGTGGACCTCGGTCTTGAGGTGCTTCTCGTACTCCATGATGTCCTTGAGGATCGCGTTGAGGTCCTTGGTGGACATTTCGATGAGCGTCTCGCCGAGGACGTTGAGCCAGTCGTTGACCTTGTCGAACGCCTGCTGCTTGACCTCCTGGTAGTTGATCAGCACGAAGAAGTTGTGGTTCTGGTCCGGCATGTCCGCGATCAGCTGGTGGTGACGCTTCAGCGATAGCAAGGTGTCCTCCGTCTTGAAGGTCTGCGAGTTCTTGAATAACATCTTCTGCAGCTTAGTGAGCTCGTTCTTGTCGAAGAGCTTCTTGAAGTTGAGGTTCTTGGCGAGTCCGCGGGACTGGAAGTTGAACTTCTCAATGACCTGGTTCCTCTGCTGGCAGATGTCGTAGTGGAGCTAAGTGATCACCGGGTTAAGCATCACGTCCTCATAGAAAGTGTACGGAATGTACTTCTCTGAGGTCTCCTCGTGGATGCGCTCCTCAAAGATCTTGCAGAAGCCGTCCCACCAGCGACCAAACTGCCGAGCGCTCTCCAGAATGTTGCGAGTAAACTTTTCAAGCTGTCCTCGCAGCTCGTCTAAGGTCGGGTGGTACGTGATGTGTGGGTGCCCGTAGGAGGCTGCAACCTTGATGAGTGAGGGTTTCTCAGAGCGCATCCAGAGGATCTTGTTTGCGCTCAGTGCACGGATGATCATCTTGGTGATCGCGTTGAAGATGCGTCTCTCCCAGTAGTAGTAGTACGGACGCATCTCCACTGCACCCTGGTTGTTTGTCTTCACTGTCGTCTCCTCAATTGACTTCAGGTACATGTCACCGACGTTTTGGTAGTCTTTGACAAGCTCAACGATTGCCTTGTTGAGGTGGTTCTCGAAGTACTCGGAGAACTCGCTCAGGTTCATCGGAGTCTTGCGGTCGAAGTCAATCTAGCGCACGAGAACTGCAGTCTCGATGTTTATGACCTTCTTCTCGATGTTCTGTGCATGCTGCAGGACGCGACTTTTCGTCTCCTTGAACTCGTCGATAGCCTTCTGGCAGTCGCGAATGTACTCCGATATTGACAGAGAGAACCAGTTGTGGTTTTCGTAGCCCTTGTCCATCCAGCGGTTAAGCTTGCTGATTTGCTTGTCGAGGAGCTTCTTCTCAACGGGCTTGAGGTTACTCAGAGCCGTGTTGTAGCTGCGGAGGAGCTGGTTAAGCTTGTCCACATGCCTCATGTAGTCCTTCTCCTGCAGAGCAATGTTGATAATCGTCTGTGGAATCTCCTTGCCAATGCGGTCCAGGAATTTCGCCTCGCGGATGATGACCTTGAGCTGAGGCGCGAAGTTGACGGTATACACGGCGTGCTTCATGCCATCGACGCCCTCGATGCGCTTGGTGAGGATGTTCTCCTTGAGGAGGGTGATGGCCTGGTCGGTGTTCTGGGAGTGCCAGTCGTTGAATATCTTGAACTCGTACTCCTAGTCGAGCTGCTTGGCCAGTTGGATGTACTTGAGTGTCACCTCCTTTCCCGTCTCCGTCTGCAGCAGGTTCTCCTTCGTCTTGAACTTGTAGATCGGACGCTTGATCCGGCCCATGATCGACCGAGCCCAGGCAATCGCGCCCGACTTTGGAGGCATGTTCTTCGAGATGGTCGGGTTTTGGCGCCCCTTTTGGAAGAGCTGGTCCATCTAAGCGACTTCCTTCTTGTAGCCCTCTAGCACGTCGATGTACTTGTTGCTGAGCTGGTCCTCGATGGCCTTGCGGGTCTTGATGTTTTTGAATTTGTTGAGGAGGTCGAAGGCGCCTTCGGAGCTCTTGAGCTTGTTGAAGGATGAGTCGATGAGGTGCACGCAGGAGGAGTCGGACTGGCGCATGGCGTCCTCGAAGGCCTTGTAGAGCTCTCGCCACTCCTCGTAGTGCTCCGGAGCGAACACGTCGTACACGAAGCTCTCCAGCTTCTGCACCTCAGTCAGGATCTTGTTCTTTTGCTCGTCGATGGAATCGGCGTCTCCTGTGACGGCCTTCAGGTCGGGTCCGAGGAGTGAGTAGAACTCCTTGAGGGTGGTGCAGACCTGCTTCATGTCCTCGAGGATGCTCTTCATGTGCTTGGGCTTGATGAAGATCTCCTTGGTCTTAGTGAAGTCCCAGCGCTTGACCGTGGCCTCGGCCTCGATCTCCATCTTAGTCTGGTGGAACTTCTTCTGCCACTGCTCCAGCACGTTTATGCCCTCGTTTATCGTCGTTATCGCCTGGTCAGGCTTCTGCCTGAAGATGCGTTTGATGTCGATCTTGGCGCGGACCTTGTCGCATATCTCGTTGGAGATGCTCTCGAGGAGGTCCTCCATCTTGCCCTCATTCTGGTTGATGTGGCGCGAGATGGTCCAGATGAGCTTCAGGCCGTTCAAAAGCGAGGGGAGTGTCTCCTCGATGATGGGTAGCTCCCCGCGGGAGATGTTTTTGAACTGGCGCTCAAGGGTCGTCAGGAACTTGACGAAGTCCTTAGCCTGTGCGTGCAGCTTCTGGAAGGTGCCGTTGATCTGCTTGAAGTGCTCGAGGCTGTAGCCATCGGCGCTTGCTGACTTCTCGTTCGCCATCTCCTCCATTATCTATAAAATTAAAGGCATTGGCTATTACGTTGAGGATGCGCTTGACTTGAGGCATGGTCAGTTGCTGGAACAAGGTGTTGAAGGTGGCGGAGCGTGCGCGCCAGTACTCGGCCTCACCGTAGGCCGTGTTGGTCTCCTTGACGCGGTCCTTCTCCTTGTCGATCGTCTCCCTGATCGTCTGCGCCCATTCGTCCTACACAGAGACATGAGGGTAAAGGAGAGCTTACGATGGCGGTCTGGAACTCCTCGATGGTCCGACGATCCTTGCGAATCTCGTCGTCGTCCTTGTTGGCGGGCACGGGCGGCACCCTGATGGTGACGTTTCCGTAGGCCTGCTGGAGAGAGATGTTGATCTGCTTCTGGAACTTCTCCATGTGCAGCTTGGTCTCGACCTTGGACTCCATGAGCGGCAAGTAAACGTTGCGGATCATGGCCTGCAGGTTCTTCAAACGCTGCTGCGTCTCGTCCTCTTCCATTTTGTCTAACTGCCTTCAAACCTTATGCGCGCTTACCTATTTTTCTTATTGGAAGATTTAAATTTATTTATCTATTTAATAGTAACTGGCAATTTGAATTACTCTTCTCTGCTTTTAAACTGGGG
>Ga0169931_10009054_pt1 | contig 14430 bp, 11 predicted proteins | sample Kivu_15m_20L_FD_129675 | JGI IMG/M metagenome (GOLD analysis project Ga0169931, IMG submission 129675) | Freshwater microbial communities from Lake Kivu, Western Province, Rwanda to study Microbial Dark Matter (Phase II) - Kivu_15m_20L... | ecosystem: Environmental > Aquatic > Freshwater > Lake...
GCCTCACCCGCGGCCTTGAAGCGCGGCACGGCGGACAGGAACACCGTGTGGTGACGGCGCGCGAGTTCGATGTAATCGGCCTGGGCACGCGGGCCGTCGCACAATGCCTCGAAGTCGAACCAGGCGACGCCGTCGGCCACCGCGCGCGCGGACACCGACCGACCCTCGATGGTGACCACCTGCGGCGAACCATGGGTCCCGGCGAGCGTGCGGAACATGTCCGCCATGGCGGCGTCGGCCTCGGGGCCGGGCGGCACGTGGTAGGTGCCGGCCCGCTCGAGCGCAGCCTGACGGTAGTCGGTACCGTCGTCCATGTGCATCACGTCGAGCTGGCGCTCGATGAGCTCGATCGCCGGCACGAACTGGGAGCGCTGCAGGCCGTGCAGGTAAAGCCGCCCGGGCGGGGTGTTCGAAGTGGTGACGATGGTCACCTCCCGCGCGAGCAAGCCCTCGAGCAACTTGCGCATGAGCATGGCATCACCGATGTCCGTCACCTGGAACTCGTCCAGGCACAGCAGCCTGGCCTCCTGGGCCACGGCCGCCGCCACTTCCGACATGGGCTCCACCCGTCCCTGCAGCTCGCGCAGCCTGGCGTGGATCTCCTGCATGAAGCGGTGAAAATGCACGCGCCGCCTGGGCGTGAAGGCAACATGCTCGAAGAAGGTATCCATGAGGAAGCTCTTGCCCCGCCCCACCCCACCCCACAGGTAGAGCCCCCGCGGGGGGACACGGCGGCGCTTCCAGGGCAGCCAGCCGCCCCCGCCAGACGCGCCCTCGGACAGGGCTGCGGCGAGCGCCGCGAAGGTGGCCGCCGCCCGTTGCTGGGCGGGATCGAGGCTGAAGCCGAGTTCCGTGGCGCGCCGCGCGAATACCTCGGCGAAGCCGCTCCCGGCGGCGGCCAAAGGCTGTGTTCCCATGCCCGGACCCGCGCGGGTCCGCTCCCCGGACCCCGCGTCCTCAGATGTTGAGGGTGCGCTTCGACACGCCCAGGGCCGCCTCGTGCAGGCCCTCCGACAGGGTCGGGTGGGCGTGCACGATGCGGGCGATGTCCTCGCTGGTGGCGCCGAATTCCATCGCCACCACCGCCTCGGAGATGAGCTCGGAGGCGTAGGGACCAATGATGTGGACGCCGAGGATGCGGTCGGTCTGGGCGTCTGCAAGCATCTTCACGAAACCGGCGGTCTCGCCGAGAGCGCGCGCCCGTCCGGATGCGATGAAGGGGAACTGTCCGGCACGGTAGTCCACCCCCGCGGCCTTGAGCTCCTGCTCGGTGCGCCCGACCCAGGCAATCTCGGGCGCGGTGTAGATCACCCAGGGGATGGTGTCGAGGTTGATGTGCCCAGCCTGGCCGGCGATGAGTTCCGCCACCATGACCCCCTCCTCGGAGGACTTGTGCGCCAGCATGGGGCCGCGCACGGCGTCCCCGATGGCGAACACATTGGGCAGGCTCGCACGGCAGTGGCCGTCCACCTCCACGTACCCGCGCTCATCGAGCTTCAGACCCACGGCCTCGGTCTGCAGGCCGGCCGTGTTGGGCACACGCCCGATTGCCACCACCAGGCGGTCGAACTCGGAGACGTGGCGCGTCCCCTCGCGGTCGAGGTATTCCACCGTGACGGAACTGTCTGTCCGCGACACCGACTGCACCTTCGCACCGGTGAGGATCTTGAGCCCCAGCGGTCCGGTGAACTGGCGGAAGGCCTCCTTGGCGACCTGTTCGTCGGCCGCCGCCAGAAAACTGGGCAAGGCCTCGAGGATGGTGACCTCGGAGCCGAGCCGCCGCCACACGCTGCCCATCTCCACGCCGATGACGCCGGCGCCGATGACGGCGAGCCGCTTCGGCACCTCGGTGAAGGACAGCGCCCCGATGTTGTCGCACACCAGCTGGTTGTCGACCTTGATACCGGGCAGGGAGCGCGGCAGCGAGCCGGTGGCGATGATCACGTGGCGTCCCTGGACGGTGACCGGGGCACCGTCGCCCAGCACCTCGATGATGTAGTTGTCGCCCTTGCGGCCGGCAAAACGCCCATAGCCATGCAGGGAGGTCACCTTGTTCTTCTTGAACAGCAAGGCAATGCCGGTGGTGAAGGTGTCGACGATCTTGTCCTTGCGGGCGAGCATCTTCGACACATCGAGGCTGAGCCCGTCGACCTGGATGCCATGGTCGGCGAACTTGTGAGCGGCCCGCTCATAGTTCTCGGAGGACTCGAGCAGCGCCTTGGACGGGATGCAGCCGACGTTCAGGCAGGTGCCCCCGAGGCTCGGCTTGCCCGCAGGGTTCTTCCAGGCGTCGATGCACACCACCGACAGTCCGAGTTGGGCGGCGCGGATGGCCGCCACGTAACCGCCGGGTCCGGCGCCGATCACCACGACATCGTATTGCTTGCCCATATTCGTCTCCTAATCCGGATGTTCCCGGGACGCGGGGTACCTGTCAGCGCGCGCTGCAGGCCCCCTGAGGCCGGACTCAGTCATATCGTGACGGCCCTGATCCAACGCCGGAACAGTCTATCGGCCACAGGTGGCCACCTGCTGGCCGCCTGTGGCCCGACTTTGCCGTCGACCACGCACAGCCTGGCACCCGACGTCCTGACGGGGATCACCCATCAGGCAGCGCGAGGTTCAAACCCGCGCTCTGCTCACATCACACGTCCAGCAGCAGCCGCGCCGGATCCTCCAGCGCTTCCTTGATCGCCACCAGCCCCAGCACCGCCTCGCGACCATCGATGATGCGGTGGTCGTAGGACATGGCCAGGTAATTCATCGGGCGGATGACGATCTGACCGTTCTCCACCACCGGGCGGTCCTTGGTGGCGTGCACCCCAAGGATCGCGCTCTGCGGCGGATTGATGATGGGCGTCGAGAGCATCGAGCCGAACACCCCGCCATTGGAGATGGAGAAGGTGCCGCCGGTGAGCTCCTCTATGGTGAGCTTGCCGTCCTGTGCGCGCTTGCCGAAATCGGCGATCTGCTTCTCGACGTCGGCGAGCGACATCGTGTCGGCATTGCGCAGGATCGGCACCACCAGTCCGCGCGGGCTGCCCACGGCGATGCCGATGTCGAAGTAGCCGTGGTAGACGATGTCGTTGCCATCCACCGAGGCGTTCAGGACCGGGTACTTTTTCAGGGCGGCAACGCAGGCCTTGACGAAAAAGGACATGAAGCCCAGCTTCACGCCGTGCTCCTTCTCGAAGCGGTCCTTGAAACGCGCCCGCAGGTCCATGATGCCCTGCATGTTGACTTCGTTGAAGGTGGTCAGGATGGCTGCGGTCTGCTGCGACTGGACCAGCCGCTCCGCCACGCGCTGACGCAGCCGCGACATCGGCACCCGCTTCTCCGGGCGGTCGCCCAGCAGAGCGTCTATGTCCACGGGGCTGGGCACCTCGGTGGTGATGCGGGTGGCCACGGTGGCAGGGGCGCGCCCCTGCACCACCGCCAGCACGTCTTCCTTGGTGACGCGACCGCCGCGACCGCTTCCCGGCACGGCGGACAATTCCACACCGTGATCCGCCGCCACCTTGCGCGCCGCAGGCATGGCCAGCAACTCGGCCGGGGCTGCTGCCACCGCCGCCGCCTGGCTCACCGCCTTCGCTGGTGCGGGTGCCGCGGCTGCCTCGGCCGCAGCCACAGGAGCCGGGGCAGCGCCAGGCTTGGCCTCGGTATCGATGCGGGCGATGAGCTCGTTGCTCACCACCGTTGCACCATCGGCCTTGATGATCTCCGTCAGGACTCCGGCTTCGGGGGCGGGCAGCTCCAGCACCACCTTGTCGGTCTCGATGTCGATCAGGTTCTCGTCACGCTGCACCATCTCGCCCTGGCGCTTGTGCCACTTCAACAGCGTGGCTTCCGCGACCGACTCGGACAGGGCAGGAACCTTCACCTCTATGAGCATATGGAGTTCTCTCCGTGATTGAGCGTCCGCTGTCCGGAACGCCCGGTCAGCCACCCACCTTCAGGGCGGCATCCACTACCGCTTTTTGTCTTTGGTTGTGCAGCGCCAGGTACCCGCCTGCCGGCGAGGCGCTGGAGGGCCGCAGGGCGTAGCGCAGTTTCTGTTCGGGTCGCATGTGGCGCAGGAGGTAATGCTGTATCCGATGCCACGCGCCCTGGTTGCCCGGTTCCTCCTGGCACCACACGACGTCGGTGGCGTTCGGATAGCGGGCGATCTGCGCCGCGAAGTCGTCGTGCGGGAAGGGGTAGAGCTGCTCGATGCGTACCACCGCCACGTCGGTGATGCCGCGTTCGCGCCGCGCCGCCACCACGTCGTAGTACACCTTGCCGCTGCAGGCGACAACCTGACGCACGGCCGCTGGATCCAGCGCATCGACCTCCGGGATCACCGCCTGGAAACGCCCGCTGGCCAGTTCCTCCAGCGCGGACACGGACTCCTTGTGCCGCAGCATGCTCTTGGGGCTCATGATGACCAGCGGCTTGCGGTAGGGACGCAGCATCTGGCGCCGCAGCAGGTGGAACATCTGCGCCGGGGTGGACGGCACCACGACCTGCATGTTGTAGTCGGCGCACAGCTGCAGGAAGCGCTCGAGGCGGGCCGAGGAGTGCTCAGGCCCCTGCCCTTCGTAGCCATGCGGCAGCATCATCACCAGTCCGCACAGCCGGCCCCACTTCACCTCGCCTGAGGCGATGAACTGATCGATGACCACCTGGGCGCCGTTGGCGAAGTCGCCGAACTGGGCTTCCCAGACGACGAGTTCCTCGGGGGAGGCGGTCGCGTATCCGTACTCGAAGCCGAGCACCGCCTCCTCGGACAAGGTGGAATCGATGACCAGGAAGTCCGGCTGGTTCTCGGCGATGCTCTGCAAAGGAATGTGGGTGCCGGCGTCCCAGCGCTCACGGTTCTGGTCGTGCAGGACGGCGTGCCGGTGGAAGAAGGTCCCGCGGCCGCTGTCCTGTCCGGACAGGCGCACCCCGTAGCCCTGCTTGAGCAGCGACGCGTAGGCGAGGTTCTCGGCCATGCCCCAATCCAGGGACAGCTTGCCCAGACCCATCTGGCGCCGGTCTGCGATCACCTTCTCGACCCGCGAGTGGAGCTTGAAATGCGCGGGCACGGCAGTCAGGCGCTCGCTGAGCAGTCGCAGTTCGTCAAGCGGCACGCCGGTCGCGATGCCGTCGTTCCACTGCTTGCCGTCGTAGCGGGTCCAGTCCACCGCGAAAGGCGGCCGGTACCCGTAAATGATGCTCTTGTTGGTGTGCTGGCCGGCGTCGAGAGCGGCCCGGAAGTCGGCCACCATGCGATCCGCGTCTCCCTGGCGAATCACACCCTCGGCCAGCAACCGGTCGGCGTAGAGCTTACGCGTGCCCGGGTGCTGCTGGATGATCTTGTACATCAGCGGCTGGGTCACCATGGGCTCGTCCTGCTCGTTGTGGCCGAGCTTGCGGAAACACACCAGGTCCAGCACGACGTCGCGCTGGAACTCGACGCGGAAATCCAGCGCCGCCTCGATCGCGAAGATCACCGCCTCGGGGTCGTCGCCGTTGACGTGGATCACCGGCGCCTCGACCATCTTCGCCACGTCCGTGCAGTAGATGGTGGAGCGCATGTCGCGCGGATCGGAGGTGGTGAAGCCGATCTGGTTGTTGACGATGACGTGCACCGTGCCACCGGTGCCGTAGCCCCGGGTCTGGGACAGATTCAGGGTCTCCATCACCACGCCCTGACCGGCGAAGGCGGCATCGCCGTGGATCAGCACGGGCAGCACCTGCCGCCCGTCGCGGTCGTGGCGACGATGCTGGCGGGCCCGGACCGATCCTTCGACCACCGGGTTGACGATCTCCAGATGGGAGGGATTGAACGCCAGGGTCAGGTGCATGGGACCCCCCGGAGTCATGACATCCGAGGAGAAGCCCTGGTGATACTTCACATCCCCCGCCGGCAGCTCGCCGGCCTTCTTGCCCTCGAATTCCGAGAACAGGTCCTGGGGGATCTTGCCGAAGGTGTTGACCAGCACGTTGAGCCGGCCGCGATGCGCCATGCCGATGACCAGTTCTTGCACTCCGGCGTGTCCGGCGCGCTGGAGCAGGTTGTCGAGCAGCGGGATGAGGGAATCGCCACCCTCGAGCGAGAAGCGCTTCTGGCCGACGAAACGGGTGTGCAGGTACTTCTCGAGCACCTCGGCCGCGGTGAGCCGCTCCAGCACGTGCCGTTTGTCGTCCAGGGGCAGGCTGCGACGCGACAGCGCACCCTCGAAGCGCTGCTGGATCCAGCGCTTCTGGGCGGTGTCGGTGATGTACATGTACTCCAGGCCGATGCTGCCGCAATAGGTCTCGCGCAGCCGCTGCACGATCTCCCGCAGGGTGGCCTGCTGCGGCCCGACCAGATTGCCGGTGTCGAACACGCGATCGAGGTCGGCCTCGGTCAGGCCATGGTGGGCGGGGTCGAGCTCGGGCACGACCGGCTTCTCGACGCGCTTGAGCGGATCGAGGGTGGCATGGCGGACTCCCAGGAAACGGTGGGAGCTCACCAGCTGGAATACCGCGGCCTGCTTGCGGCCGAGCTCGGCCAGCTCGGCCGGCGCCAGCGGCGAGCGCCCCGCACTCCCACGCTCGCGGGCGAGGCGCGCGATGAGTTCGCGGACCGGCTCATGGGGGACATCGCGCGGTCCGGGGAGCACCTGAAGCTGGTCGAAGTACCGCCTCCACTCCGGCGCCAGCGACTCCTGCCCCTGGAGGTAGGCCTCGTACAGCTCGTCGATGTATGCGGCATTGCCGCCGGACAGGTACGAGCCAGACATCAGGTCCTTCATCATCGTTCGTGTCCTCACTGTGCTGTGCCCCACCGGGGCAATCCACCGACCACCGCCACCCCACCGCGACAGGCGCGACGTACAGCTTTCAGCCGCGCTGCGCCAGCGGCACCACCGTGCGCGCCGCCGCTCCGGAGTAGAGCTGCCGCGGACGGCCGATCTTGTACTCGGGATCGACGATCATCTCGTTCAGCTGGGCAATCCAGCCGATGGTGCGTGCCAGCGCGAAGATGGCAGTGAACAGCTGCACCGGGATGCCGATGGCCTTCTGCACGATGCCCGAATAGAAGTCGACGTTGGGATAGAGCTTGCGCGCGACGAAGTAATCGTCCTCCAGCGCGATCTTCTCCAACGCCATCGCCAGCTTGAACATGGGATCGTCGCCCAGGCCGAGCTCTCCCAGCACCTCGTGGCAGGTTTCGCGCATGAGCTTGGCGCGCGGGTCGTAGTTCTTGTAGACCCGGTGGCCGAAGCCCATCAGGCGCACACCGGAGTCCTTGTCCTTCACCTTGCGGATGAATTCCCCGACCTTCTCCACGCCACCGTCGGCCTGGATCTGCTCCAGCATCGTGAGGCAGGCCTCGTTGGCGCCGCCGTGGGCCGGCCCCCACAGACAGGCCACGCCGGCCGCGATGGCGGCAAAGGGATTGGTGCCGGAGGAGGCGCACAGGCGCACCGTCGAGGTGGAGGCGTTCTGCTCGTGGTCGGCGTGGAGGATGAAGATCCGGTCCAGGGCCCGCACCAGCACCTCGTTGACCTGATACTCCTCGCAGGGGTTGGCGAACATCATGCGCATGAAGTTGGCCGTGTAGCCCAGATCGTTGCGCGGATAGACGAAGGGCTCGCCGATCGAATATTTGTAGGCCATGGCCACCAGCGTGGGCATCTTGGCGATGAGGCGGATGGCCGAGATTTCGCGCTGGTGGGCGTCGTTCAGGTTCTGCGAATCCGGATAGAAGGCCGACAGCGCCCCCACCAGCCCGGTCATGACCGCCATCGGGTGCGCATCGCGCCGGAAACCGCGCAGGAAGAACTGCAGCTGCTCGTGCACCATGGTGTGCCGGGTGACGCGCTTGTCGAAAGCCGTCTTTTGGGCCGGATCCGGAAGCTCGCCGTACAGGATCAGGTGGCAGACCTCGAGGAAGTCGCAATTGGTCGCCAGCTGCTCGATCGGATAGCCACGGTACAGGAGCTCGCCCTTGTCACCATCGATGAAGGTGATGGTGGAGTTGCACGACGCGGTCGACAGGAAACCGGGATCGTAGGTGAACTTGCCCGTCTGCCCGTAGAGCTTGCGGATGTCGATGACGTCGGGGCCGGACACCCCCTTGAGGATCGGCAGCTCGATCGAAGGACTGCCGTCCGAGAAACTCACGGTCGCTTTCGCTGGGGTGCTCATCACCTGCTCCGTCTCAAAATGGGTGGAACTCGGAATTGTAGTGTCCGGGGACCGATTTTGTTGCCATGCATCAATCTGGCACGGCAGGCACCCGAACGTGGCGCAGCAACTCCAGGACGCGCTCCTGCGCGGCTTCCGGGGCAGACTGCCGGCGGCTGATCAGATCCCAGAGGTCGTTATCGGCAAGGCCCAGCAGCTCTGTAAAAATGCGCCTGTCCTCTGCGTCGAGGTCGGCGAAGCCGACATCCAGGAAGCGGGACAGGATGATGTCGAGCTCGAGAAGTCCGCGGCGGCAGCGCCAGCGCAACCGGTCCAGGTCACCCATGGCGGACCGCCTGCTGCGCTGCGTCGCCGCATGAAGCGCGTCCCGTGGCGGTGGGAGGGAGGGGCGTCATCACACCATCCGCTTGACCATGATGTCCTTGATGCGACCGATCGCGCGCGTCGGATTCAGTCCCTTCGGACAGACATCGACGCAGTTCATGATGGAATGGCAACGGAACAGTCGGTAGGGATCCTCGAGGTCGTCGAGGCGGTCGTTGATGGCCTGGTCGCGGCTGTCCGCGATGAAGCGGTAGGCTGCCAGCAATCCGGCCGGGCCGACGAACTTGTCGGGGTTCCACCAGAACGACGGACAGGAGGTGGAACAGCAGGCGCACAGGATGCACTCGTACAGGCCGTCGAGTTCCTCGCGTTCCGCCGGCGTCTGCAGCCGCTCCTTCTCGGGCGCCGCCTCGCTGTTCTGCAGGTAGGGCTTGATGGAGTGGTACTGCTTGAAGAACTGCGACATGTCCACGATCAGGTCGCGGATCACCGGCAAACCGGGCAGCGGCCGCAATTCCACCGGCTCCTTCAGGTCGGCCAGCTTGGTGATGCACGCCAGACCGTTCTTGCCATTGATGTTCATGGCGTCCGATCCGCACACCCCCTCGCGGCAGGAGCGCCGCAGCGACAGGCTGTCGTCAATGGACTTGATGCGCACCAGGGCGTCCAGGAGCATGCGGTCGCTGGGTTCGAGCGCGACGTCGTACTCCTTCATCGTCGGCTTCGCGTCTTTTTCCGGGTCGTAACGGTAGATCCTGAATCGCATCTCGTCCTCGCTTGCTGTATCGCCGGGCAACGCGCGCCGCGGCAACCGGTGTCGTCTCAGTAAGTGCGAACCTTCGGCTCGAAGGTCTCGGCCGTCAGGGCCTTGAGCTTGACCGGCTTGTAGTCGAGTCGGTCATTGTCCCGATACCACAGTGAGTGCTTGAGCCAGTTGACATCGTCGCGCTTGTGGAAGTCGGCGCGGTCGTGCGCCCCGCGCGTCTCCCTGCGCGCCTCGGCGGACACCATGGTCGAGCGGGCCACCTCGATGAGGTTCTCCAGTTCGAGGGCCTCGATCCGGGCGGTGTTGAAGGTCCGGCTCTTGTCCTTGATTTCGGTGCGCTCCACCCGCTGAGCCACCTGGCGGATCTTGTCGACGCCCTGGGTGAGCATGTCCGGGAAACGGAATACGCCGCAGTGCGCCTGCATGGTGCGGCGCATCTCGGCCCCGACCTCGTGCACGCTCTCGCCGCCGGTCTGGTTGTCCAGCCGCGCCAGCCGCGACCGGGAATACTCGCCGGCATCGGCGGGCAGGTCCTTGTGGCCGGGGTTCTCCTTCAGGAACTGGATCACGCGATCACCGCTGGCCTTGCCGAACACCAGCAGGTCCGTGAGGGAATTGGTACCCAGGCGATTGGCGCCGTGCACCGATGCGCAGGCACACTCGCCCGCCGCGTAGAAGCCTGGTACGACAGTGTTGGGCTCGCCCCCGACAGGCACCACGACCTCGCCATGGTAGTTGGTCGGGATGCCGCCCATCTGATAGTGACAGGTGGGCACGACCGGGATGGGATCCTTCACCGGGTCGACGTTGGCGAACTTCTTCGCGATCTCGCGGATGCCCGGCAGGCGCTTCTCGATCACCTCCATACCGAGGTGGTCGAGCTTCAGGAGGATGTGGTCGGCCTCCTTGCCGCAGCCGCGCCCTTCCTTGATCTCGGTTGCCATGGCGCGCGCCACGACATCACGGCTCGCGAGGTCCTTCATGGTCGGCGCGTAGCGCTCCATGAAGCGCTCACCGTCCTTGTTGAGCAGGTAGCCGCCCTCGCCGCGCACGCCCTCTGTGATCAGCACCCCCGCACCTGCGACACCGGTGGGGTGGAACTGCCAGAATTCCATGTCCTCCAGCGGAACGCCGGCGCGCGCCGCCATGCCCAGGCCGTCACCGGTATTGATGAAGGCGTTGGTGGAGGCGGAGTAGATCCGTCCCGCCCCGCCCGTGGCGAACAGGGTTGCGCGCGCATGGAAGACCCAGACTTCGCCCGTCTCCATTTCCATTGCCGTCACACCCAGCACCTGCCCGGACGCGTCGCGGATCAGGTCCAGCGCCATCCACTCCACGAAGAACAGCGTGTTGGCCCGCACGTTGCGCTGGTAGAGGGTGTGCAACATCGCGTGCCCGGTCCGGTCGGCAGCGCAGCAGGAGCGCTGCACCGGCCGCTCGCCGAAATTCTGCGAGTGACCCCCGAAGGGGCGCTGATACACGGTACCGTTGTCGTTGCGGTCGAACGGCATGCCAAAGTGCTCGAGCTCGTAGACCACCTGCGGCGCCATGCGACACATGAACTCGATGGCGTCCTGGTCACCGAGGTAGTCCGAGCCCTTGACCGTGTCGTACATGTGCCACAGCCACGAGTCGTCGCCCATGTTGCCGAGCGATGCGCCGATGCCGCCCTGGGCGGCCACGGTATGCGAGCGCGTGGGAAAGACCTTGGACAGCACGGCCACCTTCAGGCCGGCCTCGGCCAGTTGCAGCGCAGCCCGCATGCCGGCGCCACCGGCGCCGACCACGACCGCATCGAATTTCCGGACGGGGTATGTCATCTAGCTGATGCTCCATAGGATCTGAATTGACCACAAGGCGTAGGCCACCAACGACAGCACCACCAGAACCTGGAGGGCCAGCCGCGTCCCCGTGGCTTTGACGTAGTCCATCAGGATGTCCCGTACCCCCACCCAGGCATGCCAGAACACCGACAACGCGAACAACAGGCTCGCCAGCCGGAACCACTGCTGGGCGAACAAGCCCTTCCAGGCCCCGTAGTGGGCCGGCGGGGCGAACACGACCAGGGCCAGCATCATGAGCGAGTAAACCGCCATGACCACGGCGGTCACCCGCTGCACCAGCCAGTCTCTCAGCCCGTAGTGGGCTCCAACGGGAACACGCCTCACCATAGCCACACTCCCAGGATGACCGTCATCACGAGGCTCACGCCGACCACCGCATAGCTGCTGGACCTCGCCGCGGCGAGGTCGGTTCCCATGTGCATGTCGAGCGTGAGGTAACGGATGCCCGCACAGAAGTGATGCAGGAAAGCCCACAGCAACCCGAGCAGGATCAGCTTCACGAGCGGGTGCCCGACCAGCGCCCGGAAGTGGATGTAGCTGTCAGGAGACTGCAGGCTCTGCTGCAGCAGGTAGAGCAGGAAGGGCAGCATCAGGAACAGGGAGGCACCGCTGATGCGGTGCAGGATCGATACGATGCCCGGTATGGGCAGGCGTATCTGGAAGAGGTTCAGGTGCTTCGGTCGATTTCGGGCGGTCGCTTGGCTCATGGCTCTCGGGATGCCGTGTGGGATGTTCAGCTGATGATGTTGGCGTAATGGTGATCGGCGCTGTTGCAGAAGCCACGTCGCAACTCGACCGGACGGCGGCCGTAAGTATAGGCGACGCGCTCCACGGCCAGCACGGGCGCGTCCGGGGCAAGACCGAGGAAGTCACCGATCTCCGCGCCCGCCAGCAGCGCCTTGAGCCGCTCCTCGGCAGCGACGATGCGGATCTGGAACACGGATTCGTAGATGCTGTAGAGCATGCATCGGTGGGACTCCAGCACCGCGGCATCCAGCCCCTTGAACAGGCCGGCGGGAACCCGAGCCTCCTCGCAGATGACGCGCCGGCCGTTGATGGACAGCAGCCGGCGAACGCGGATGAGGGAGGCGCCGGGATCCAGATCGAGCTGGCGCGCGCTCCGCTCGTCGGCCTTGACCCGGCAGCAGTCGACCAGTTCGGCGTGGATCGCGTGGATCGGCGCGTTGTCGGGGGTGATGCGCAGAAAGGCTGCCTGCGCCCGCTCGTGGGCGTGGGACGGAACGAAGGTGCCACGGCCCTGGCGCCGCACCAGCACGTTTTCCTGCGCCAGTTCGGCCACGGCCTTGCGCACCGTGCCCTGGCTCACATTGAAGCGCTTGGCCAGCTCCAGCTCGCTGGGGATGCTCTGGCCAGGCTTCCATTGGCCGCTCTCCAAACCCTCGGTGATCAACAGCTTGATCTGCCGGTAGAGAGGCTGGTAGGCGGGAGAGGCGGCTTCGGGCTTCATGTCGGGACGGATTATTAGCACAAGGCCCCAGGGTGGTCCAGCCCGGACAACTGTCAGTCGTCATATATAAGACTGTCATTGACACACCGCAGCGGCCGTTCGTATCATCGAAACCAGTTCCAGGGTGTTTCCCGCAGTGGGCGATGGCATAGGACTCGCATGGCGCGGTGCCGCATGGCCGCCCTCCTCCAGGCCCGCAGATCGGAAGGATCCGGGCCGAATTCCCATTCCCGCGGAGGAGTTTCTCAAGATGAAGAGCCCAGTTCGAGTTGCCGTCACCGGCGCCGCCGGTCAGATCGGCTACAGCCTCCTGTTCCGGATCGCGAGCGGCGAGATGCTGGGCCCGGACCAGCCGGTCATCCTCCAGCTTCTCGAGATCCCGGACGAGAAGGCCCAGAAGGCGCTCAAGGGCGTCATGATGGAACTCGACGACTGCGCCTTCCCGCTGCTCGCCGGCATGTCGGCCCACGCCGACCCGATGACCGCCTTCGCCGACATCGATTACGCACTGCTGGTGGGCGCCAGGCCACGCGGCCCGGGCATGGAGCGCAAGGACCTGCTGGCTGCCAACGCCCAGATCTTCACCGCCCAGGGCAGGGCCCTGAACGCAGTGGCGAAGCGCACGGTGCGCGTCCTGGTGGTCGGCAACCCGGCCAACACCAATGCCTACATTGCGATGAAGAGCGCACCCGACCTGCCCAAGGGCAGTTTCACCGCGATGTTGCGCCTGGACCACAACCGCGCCCTGTCGCAACTGGCCCAGAGGACCGGCAGGCCGGTCGACGCCATCGAGAAGCTGGTGGTGTGGGGTAACCACTCCCCGACGATGTACCCCGACTACCGCTTCGCCACCATCGCCGGTCAGGCGGCGCCCCACGCAGTGGCCGACGAGGCCTGGTACCGTGACACCTTCATCCCGACTGTCGGCAAGCGCGGCGCAGCCATCATCGAAGCCCGCGGCCTGTCGTCCGCGGCCTCCGCGGCCAACGCCGCCATCGATCACATGCGCGACTGGGTGCTCGGCACCAACGGCGGCTGGGTCACGATGGGCATCCCGTCCGATGGGTCCTATGGCATCCCCGAGGACGTGATGTACGGCTACCCGGTCACCTGCGATGGCGGCGTCTACCGCATCGTCCAGGGCCTCGAGATCGATGAGTTCAGCCGTCAGAAGATGGACGCGACCCTCAGGGAACTCGAGGAAGAGCGCAGCGCCGTCGCCCACCTGCTCGGTTGAGCATTCTCCGCGGCGTGGCGGCGCCGTCGGCGCGCCACGCCCCACCCACCAGAGAGGCCCAGTGCCTCATGGAGCCGTTGCCATGACCCAATCCGCCACGCCCGGCGCCCGCTTCCGCCTGGCGCTGCAGGACGAATCCCCGCTGCAGATCGTCGGCACCATCAACGCCTACCACGCCCGGCTGGCGCAGCGCTCGGGCTTCAGGGCGATCTATCTGTCGGGCGGGGGCGTCGCCGCGGGCTCGCTCGGCCTGCCCGATCTGGGCATCAGCAATCTGGACGACGTCCTCACCGACATCCGCCGCATCACCGACGTCTGCGACCTGCCGCTGCTGGTGGACGTCGATACCGGCTTCGGCGCGAGTGCCTTCAACATCGCCCGCACCACCCGCTCGCTGGTCAAATTCGGCGCCGCTGCCATGCACATCGAGGATCAGGTCGGCGCCAAGCGCTGCGGTCATCGCCCCGGCAAGGAACTGGTGTCCACCGAGGAGATGGTCGATCGCGTCAGGGCTGCGGTGGACGCCCGCACGGACCCGTCCTTCGTCGTCATGGCGCGTACCGATGCTCTCGCCGTCGAGGGTCTGGACGCTGCGATCGACCGCGCCTGCCGCTGCGTCGAGGCAGGCGCC
>Ga0169931_10009055_pt1 | contig 14429 bp, 12 predicted proteins | sample Kivu_15m_20L_FD_129675 | JGI IMG/M metagenome (GOLD analysis project Ga0169931, IMG submission 129675) | Freshwater microbial communities from Lake Kivu, Western Province, Rwanda to study Microbial Dark Matter (Phase II) - Kivu_15m_20L... | ecosystem: Environmental > Aquatic > Freshwater > Lake...
CGCACCGACTACGACTCCGACGACGGTCGCTCCGACGACGACCGTCAAGCCCGGTCGACGGCTCGGATGGTTCGGCCGCATCAAGGCCTTCGCTACTCGTTGGTACTTCCGTTGAGTGCGGTGTCACGCTCGACGGGTGCCACGTGGTGAGCATGGGATGAGAATCGCTGTGCTCGTCTGACCTGATCAGAGGCGATGTGTGTACGTGGGCCGAGTCGAGGGACCCGGCCCACGGCCGTCGAGGAGTCGCGTGTGCGCACAACCGATCTGGCACAGTGCACAGGTGTCGCTGATCGGGGAACTCCTCGCGCTGCCCGCAGTGTCGGGTCCGCAGGCGGGCGTGACCGGACTCGGTCGCCTCGAACGGGTGACCGACCTTGCCGGCGTGATCGTGTTCGGTCTGTCGGGCGCCGTTCTGGCCATCAGGAAGCAGTTCGACCTGGTGGGCATCGTCGTACTCGCCGTCACCACGGCTCTCGGCGGCGGCATTCTTCGCGATCTCCTGATAGCGGACGGTCCCCCTCGGGCACTGCGGGATTCGTGGTATCTGGTGCTCGCTGTCGGCACCGCACTACTGGCCGCTGTGGGGCACCCTCTGCTGTCCCGTTTCACCCGAGCGGTGCTGGTGTTCGACGCCCTGGGCCTCGGCCTCTACTGCGTGGTGGGGGCCGCGCAGGGTATGGGTGCCGGCTTCTCCGTGGCAGCGGCCGTGGTGCTGGGCGGCCTCAGTGCCGTCGGCGGCGGCATCTTGCGAGACGTCCTCGCCCAGGAGGTCCCCGTCGTCTTTCGCGCCGACTCACGGTTGTACGCGATTCCGGCGGCCGGCGGTGCTCTGGTGACGGCGATCCTGTGGCAGGCCGATCTGTACGGGCCCGTCACGGTGTCGATCACCGTGGCCCTGGTCGTGGTGGTTCGACTGGTGTCATTGCGCCTGGGTTGGCGGGCCCCCAGGGCGCGGGGGAGTCGCTGAGCGCGTGCAGGTGCAACTGCGATGAATGGTGACGCCGTGCCGGCGATGTGGCGGGGCCTGGCGTGGGGTGCGCTGAGCGCCACCTGCTACTCGCTGTTCGTCGTGTTCGTTCGGGGCATCCTCGAGGAACTCGACCCGAGCGACCTCGTGCTGTGGCGGTTCGCGCTTGCCGCGCCGCTGGCATGGCTGTTCGTGGCGCGCCGCCCCGGACTGGCGGCCGGACGGCCATTGTTCTGGACGGGAACCTTGTTCAGCGTGGTGGCGTGGGCGGGATTCGCAGCCCTCGACCGGCTCCCGGTGGCGCTGTACATCGTGATCATCTCGACCTATCCGACCATGGTCGCCGTAGGGGGGCACCTGCTGGGCCGACGGGCTCATCCGCGCACGTGGTGGGGAATAGGCCTGGGGCTGGTCGGCGTGGTCCTTCTGGTCACGCAACGTTCCGACGATCAACCCCTCGTCGTCACCGGGGTGATCCTGGTGGTGTTGAACGCAGCGCTCTACGCGGCCTACATCCTGTGGTCCGAGGTTCGCATGCGCAGCGGTGTCGACGGCCTCGTGGCCATGACCTGGAGTCTCACGGGTTCGCTGGCGGGTGCCCTCGTGCTCGTGGCGCCGTCCGGGGTGACGGTTCCGTCGAGCCCCGGGGTCTGGTGGCGCCTGGCGGCCCTGGCCGCCGTCAGCACACTCCTGGCGGGCGTGGCGTTCTACCGCAGCCTCGCCGCACTGGGTTCGGCCGATGCCGCCCTGATCGCCATAGCCGACCCGTCCCTGGGTGTGGTGTGGTCGGTCCTGATCCTCGGCGAGCCCTTGGGTCCACTCCAGGTGATCGGGGCCACCGTGGTCATGTTCGGGGTCGCCTGGTCACAGTGGCGTCCCAGAGGCACCCACGGTGCGGTGTCCCCCGCCAGTCGCGAAGACTCCTCCGAGGTCGGATGAGGCAGGGTCAGTAGCGCGTGATCAGCACGTGTGGTCCGTGGTCGCCGAGTACGGCACCGGGTACCGACGTCACCTCGTCGCCACGGGCGATCATGACGGCGACCAGACGCTCGAGACGTTGCACGACGCTCTCGGGAGCATTGTCGATCAGGGCCATGTCGAACAGGAGCGCAGCCGCGTTGCCGTCGTTGACCAGTTCCGTGATCTCGTCGAGTTCGCAGGCGAGTCGTCTGGTGCTGCGGGCGGTGTCAAGCCCCTGGTGGAGAGCCTGCTCGGTCGCCGCGAGAACCTCTTCGTCGACCTGCCGCCCGAGTGCCGCCAGATCGTCGGGTGAAGGGTGGTTGAGCGCTGGGAGACGGCCGACCTCGATGTGGTGCCGGGTGAGCATCGCATCGTGAAACCGGGCCACCAATTTGGCCACGCCGGCGACGTACACGGGGATCGACTCGTCGGCGGGCCGCACCGCGAGGCGTTGTTCGGCCAGGCCCACGATGCGTTCCCGGTGCGTCAGGTCGAGTGCGGTGCGCTGGCGACCGAAGTCCCAGTCGCCCTGACCACGGTCGTCGGTGGGCAGGAGAACGAACGGGAAATCCGGCGCCGTCACCTCGGTCAGCGCGGTGCCGTCCTTGTGCCACAGGCGTGCACCGGCGTCGGCGAGACCCAGTACCCACGCCGGGCGGTGGGACTGCGCTGCGCGCACCGCCGCCGACAACGCCACCCGCGACGGCGAACTCGGGCCAGGCGCCGAGCGCCACCTCGTCGTGCGCCACCTCGGGCCCGAAGCGGTGGGTCGGGGCGGTGACGGTGATCAACGGAGCACCATCGGTCGAGGCAGGGGTCGGCGTGCGCCTCGCGTCAGAGACCCAGGGCCTCGCACAGGTGTGTCAGGAGGTCGGCGTAGTCGTCGAGCGCAGGGAAGTGCGGAAACTCGGTCCGCACACGCTCTGGTGCCCGGAAAAGGAAGCCGGCATGGGCCTCGGTGAGCATGGCCGTGTCGTTGTACGAGTCGCCGGCCGCCGCCACCCGGTAGTTCAGGTCCCGGAAGGCACGAACCGCGTGCCGCTTCTGATCGGACATGCGCAGTCGGTAGTCCACGATTCGGTCGTCGACGACCACCAGGCGGTGGCAGAACATGGTCGGCCAGCCCAACTGCGCCATGAGGGGACGCCCGAACTGCTCGAAGGTGTCCGAGAGGATCACGACCTGGGTCCGCTTCCGGAGTTCGGCGAGGAACTCAGCCGCGCCCGGCATGGGTGCGAGGCCGGCGATCACCTCGGCGATCGCCGACATGGTCAGGCCGTGACGATCGAGGATGGCAAGGCGTCCTCGCATGAGCACGTCGTAGTCGGGTTCGTCGCGTGTAGTCCGCCGGAGCTCGTCGATACCGGTGCGCTCCGCCACGGCGATCCAGATCTCGGGCACCAGCACTCCCTCGAGATCGAGGGTGACGATGGTCTGCCGTTGGTCGAAGTCGGGCAGCGATCCGTTCACGGTTCTAACCTAGGGCGCATGCCGCATCGAGTCATCTATCAGCAGTTGTTCGCCAACAACCGCCGTTGGGTGGAAATGCGGCGCAGCGAGGACCCGGACTACTTCGAGCGCCTCGCCCGGGGCCAGTCGCCGCGGCACTTGTTCATCGGCTGCTCCGACAGCAGGGTCAATGCGAACGAGATCACGGGCTCGGCCACAGGTGACCTGTTCGTGCACCGCAACGTGGCGAATCTCGTGCTGGCCACGGATGTGAACCTGATGTCGGTACTGCAGTTCGCCGTCGAGGTCCTCAAGGTCGACCATGTGATCGTGTGTGGTCACTATGGCTGCGGCGGCGTGTACGCCGCTGTCGACGGTCAGTACCACGGAACCCTCGACATGTGGCTCACGGCGATCCGGGACGTGTACCGCATCCACCACCGCGAACTCGACGCCATCGAGGACGCCCACCAACGGCATCGCCGGCTGGTCGAGTTGAACGTCGAGGAGCAGGTGTACCGCCTCAGTGCGACGGCGATCATCCAGAGAGCGTGGCCGGACACGTTCACGCAGCACGTTCACGGCTGGGTGTACGACATACATGAAGGCCTGCTGCGCGATCTCGAGGTCGATCCGGACCACCGCGACGACCGGCGGGTCTACATGCGGGAGCATCCTCTGTCGAGTTCGTAGCGGAGGTCGACGACCGGGCGGGCTGCCGCAGCGGCTCGCAGGCTGTAGCGACTGTCGACACGCCAGGCGGGGCGCGGAACCTCGCCGCCGTTGAACCGGCCGGCCGAGGTCATGACCCGCTGCATCCATTGCGCGTACTCGGCGTGGTCGGTGGCGAGGTGCACGACGCCTCCGTGGGGGAGCACCTCGGCGAGCCGCTCGACCACGTCGGGTCGGATCAGGCGTCGCACGTGATGGCGGACCTTGGGCCACGGGTCGGGGAACAGCACCCTGACCTCTGCCACCTGGCCGGGCGCCAAGCCCTCGACGAGGTCGAGTGCGTCACCGTGGAACACCTCGACGTTGTGGAGCGCGTGTTGGTCGACCATGTCGAGGAGGCGCCCCAGACCCGGGAGGTGCAGTTCCACGGCCACGTGGCGCAGGCTCGGTTGCAGCAGGGCCGAGCCCACCGTGCTCTCGCCGTGGCCGACCCCGACGTCGAGCACGTCGATGGTTCGTTCGTCGGAGCGCCACCCGTAGAGCCCGATCAGCCGATCGAAGCGTTCCTGCCGGGCTGGGGTCCAACCGCGCCGCCGGGTCTTCGTGCTGCGCAGGACCCTGCGATCAGCTTCCACGCGGGACCAGGGCCAGTTGGCGCGACTGGGCGACGAGTCGGTCGTCACCGTCCCACAGTTCACCGTCGGCCTCCAGATAGCCGCTCGACACGAACCGGGTCCGGAAGACGGCTCGAAGCCAGCCCGGGCGTGGACGTGCCCGCACGTGGACGGTCAACTCGACCGTCGGCGTCCAGGCGACGGGAAGGTCGGTGTTGAAGATCGTGGGTGGAAAGGCATCCGACGCCAGGACGAGCGCCACGGTGTCGAGCGGCTCACCGTCGCGCAGCCCGAACCAACCCCGCATCACGGCCCGGCCGCTCTTGCCGCCCGGCTGATCGAAGCGGACGTCGTCGGGGTGGATTCGCTGGTCCACGCGGCCGACGAAGGGAGGCACGCCGAAGGGTCCGGTGCGCTGGGTCTGGCACTGCTCGGGGGGTGGGAGGTCCGGTGGCCCCCCGTCGATCAGGGTGGGACCCGTCGGCGCCGACAGGTCGGTCATGGTCGCCATGACCGACAGGATCGTCCGGTCGGTGGCCATGAGGGCGCGGGCCGTGGCGTGGCGCCCGCCCGGTCGGACGACGTCAACGTCGACCACCGCCGGTCCGGGGCGGCCGGGGGCGAGGAAGTGGCCGGTGACCGTCACCGGATCGGGCCGGCCGGTGGCCTCGCCGATGGCACGTGTGGCGAGGGCGAGCAGCAGGCCACCGTTGGTGTTGCCTGCGATATCCCAACCGGCGGGGATGTCGCCGGTCCATCGCCCCGGTGTCGATTCGTCAGGGTGTACCGCGGTGGCCAGGGCGAAGGCGCCCGGGGTGGTGTCGTCCATGGTCCGTGGTCTACGACGTCGGGGTCGGAACGCACAAACCGGATCCGTGATCGACGGGCCACGGGAGGCCGGTCCTAAGGTGGCGAACATGTCGAGCATCCTCAACGAACTGGGCTGCTACACGCTGGCCGGCGCACCCCGGGACACGCGCTCCATGCTGGACGAGGTGCGGGACGCCGAGACCATGGGACTGGGCAGCGTGTTCATCTCGGAGCGTTTCAACGTGAAGGAGGCGGCCACGTTGAGCGGGGCCGTGGCGGCCGTTTCGCAACGCGTGGGCATCGTGACCGCCGCCACCAACCACCACACGCGTCACCCCGTCCTGCTCGGGGCGTTCGCCACCACCATGCACCGCTTCTCCGGCGGTCGGTTCACCCTGGGCCTGGGCCGGGGCATCGAACGCCTCATGGGTGCTCTGGGCCTGCCGCCGGTCACCACTGCCCAACTGGAGGACATCGCCGGACTGCTGCGGCGAATGTTCCGGGGCGAGGTGATCCTGGGGCACGACGGACCGGCGGGGAAGTATCCCCTGCTCGTGCTCGACACGACCTTCGACGAGGACATTCCCCTGGGTCTGACGGCGTTCGGACCGCGCACGCTCGAGTTGGCGGGTCGGGCCTTCGACACGGTGATCCTGCACACCTACTTCACCGACGAGACGACGAGGCGCTGTGTCGAGACCGTGCGTCGGGCCGCCGAGCGGGCCGGGCGCGATCCGGCGAGCGTGAGCGTGTGGTCGTGCTTCGCCACCGTGGGCGATCACCTGGGTGAGGAGCAACGTCTCCTCAAGACCGTGGGCCGCCTTGCAACGTACCTCCAGGCGTACGGCGATCTGATGGTGACCACGAACCGCTGGGACGCGGGAGTACTGCAGCGCTTCCGGGCCGACCCACTGGTGTCGTCGTTCCGGGGAGCCTTCGACCAGGTGGCGTCCACCCAGCAGTTGGAGCATGTCGCCTCGCTGATCCCGGCGTCGTGGCTCGAACCAGCGGCGACGGGAACGCCCGACCGGTGTGCCCAGGCCGTGCTGCGGCAGTTCGACCTGGGGCTCGACGGCGTGATCATGCACGGTGCGTCGCCCGCCGAACTGGCACCGGTGGTGGAGGCGTACCGGCGTCGGCGCCCGGCGGGTCGTGCCGACGACCCGGGCGCCGTCCGGGGCGCCTGATGGGGGAATCCGAGGGCTTCGATCTGCGGGGGCTGACCGACGAGCAGGTCACCCGGCGCACGGCGGAGGGCCTGGTGAACCGGGCTCCGGAGCGCACCAGTCGCAGCATCGCCGAGATCGCCCGGGCGCATGTGTTCACGCGGTTCAACGGACTGCTCGGCGTCATCGCCGTGGCGGTGCTCGCCACCGGCCGGTGGCAGGACGCGCTGTTCGTCGGTGTGCTGTTGGTGAACGCCGTCGTCGGCGCCAGCCAGGAGGTCCGGGCGAAGCGCACCCTCGACGCAATGGCCGTCCTGCACGCTCCCCGGGCGCGGGTGCGACGCGGTGGATCCGATGTCGACATCGACGTCCATGCCGTCGTTCGCGACGACGTGGTGCTCGTGACGGCCGGTGACCAGATCGTCGTCGACGGTGTCGTGGGAGAGTCCGAGGAGTTGGAGGTGGACGAGTCGCTGCTGACCGGTGAGGCCGATCCGATCGTGAAGCAGGTCGGTGACCCCGTGCTGTCGGGCAGTTTCGTCGTCGCCGGGAGCGGCGTAGTGGTAGCCACAGCGGTGGGTGCTGCGTCGTATGCACACGGCCTCGCTGCCGAAGCCCGACGGTTCGCCCTGACCCGCTCCGAGTTGCGCGAAGGGACGGACCGCCTGCTGCGCTGGATCTCGTGGATCGTGCTGACGCTCGGACCTCTGCTCGTGGTGAGCGAACTGCGGTCCGCCGACCGTTGGCAGGACGCTGTCACCGGTGCCGCCGCCGGCGTGGTCGGCATGGTGCCCGAGGGCCTGGTGCTGCTGACGACGCTGGCATTCCTGGTGGCCGTCGTGTCACTGGCACGGCGCCAGGTCCTGGTTCAGGAGTTGGCGGCCGTGGAGGGCCTGGCCAGGGTGGACGTGGTGTGCCTCGACAAGACCGGCACGCTGACCGAGGGCTCGATCGCCGTAGCCGACGTCTGGTGCGCAGACGGAGTCGGGGCGCAGCGGGTGGCTGCGGCTCTGGGCGCCCTGGCGGCCGCACCGGCACCCAATGCCACCGCTGCTGCGATCGCCCGGGTGTACGCCCCTGCGGACGACTGGGAACTGGCGTCGACGGTCCCGTTCTCGTCGGCGCGCAAGTGGAGCGCAGCGCACATCACCGGTCGCGGGTGGTGGGTGCTCGGGGCACCCGACGTGGTCCTGCAGGCACTTGCAACCGATCACGCCGTGCGCAGCGAGGCGGCGCGGATCGCGGCCCAGGGCCGCCGTGTCGTGGCACTGGCGCACGTCGCCGGGGAGGATCGAGCCTCGCTGGCCGATGCTGCGTTGCCCGCCGACCTGTCACCGATGGCGCTGGTGGTGCTCGACGAGCAGATTCGTACCGACGCGGCCGACACGTTGGCCTATCTGGTGGGTCAGGGCGTTGCGCTCAAGGTGATCTCGGGGGATCATCCCCTCACGGTCGCCGAGGTGGCGCGCCGGGTGGGGGTAGCGGGTCTCGACGAACCGGGTGCGGTGGTCGATGCCCGCACACTGCTCGAGGTCGACGACACCACTCTGCGTCGCAGCGTCGAGCAGGCGACGGTGTTCGGTCGTGTGGCGCCGCATCAGAAGCAGGCGATGGTCCGCGCTCTCCAGGCGCAGGGCCATGTGGTGGCCATGACCGGCGACGGGGTCAACGATGCGCTCGCCCTGAAAGATGCCGACCTCGGAGTGGCCATGGGATCGGGTGCCGCCGCGACACGCGCCGTCGCCCAATTGGTCCTGCTCGACGGGCGGTTCTCGCATCTTCCCGAGGTGTTGGCGGAGGGGCGTCGCGTCATCGCCAACGTCGAACGCGTGGCCACCCTGTTCGTGGTGAAGAACGTCATGTCGGCCCTGCTGTCGATCGCGACCATCATCTCGGCCTCCAGCTATCCGATGCTGCCCCGGCACCTGTCGCTGCTGAGCACGCTCACCATCGGTATCCCTGCGTTCCTACTGGCACTGGCCCCCAACTCCCGTCGCTACGTGCCGGGCTTCCTGAGTCGGGTCATGCGCAGCGCCGTTCCCTGGGGTGTGACCATGGCGCTGGGCGCGCTGGTGGCCTTCGCCGTGATACGCAGCACCGGGGTCACGGGGGACGAGCTTCGCGCCGCCACCCTGCACGCCACGATGATGGCCGGCCTGGTGGTGCTGGCCATGGTGGCACGACCGTGGAGGCCGTGGAAACTGGCGCTCGTCGCCGGCGCCGGCGTGGCGCACGTCGCCATGACCGCCGTACCGGCCACCCGGGACCTCTTCGCCCTCTCCACCCCGGGGGCTGCTCTGGCGTGGGCGCTCGCCGTGGGGGCGTGCGCCTCGGTACCGGTGGTGGCGCTGGGTCTGCTGAGCGGGGCCGCCGAGCACGAGGCGCCCGCCCGGCGCTCAGTGGCTCACAGGCACAGATCCTGAGGCCGCATGGGAACCCGGTGCACGTCGCGGCCCAGCGCATTGCGCACGGCATTGGCGATGGCGGGGGTGACCGAGATGCACGGCGGCTCACCCACGCCCTTGGCGCCGAGTGGAGCGAGGGGATCGGGCTCCTCGATCAGGGTCATCACCACGTCGGGTGCGTCGAGCGCCGTGGGCAGCAGGTAGTCGGTGAAGGACGCATTGCGCACCCGTCCGTCTGTCACGACGATCTCCTCCATGACGGCGAGCCCCAACCCCTGCGCCACGCCACCCTCGATCTGACCGACCACGGACAGGGGGTTCAAGGCCCTCCCGACATCCTGGGCGGTCGCGATCTGCACCACCTTCATCAGCCCGAGGTCGACGTCGACGTCGACCACGGCTCGGTGCGCCACGAACGCGAACGCCACATGGCAGTCACCTTGGCCGTTCTCGTCGAGTTCCTGGGTCGGGGGATGGCGGTACTCGACCGTCTCGGACAGCGAGAGGCCCTGCGAGGCCTCGACCACCGCCAGCCTGAAGGTCCCGTCGGCATCGACGATGTCGGTGCCCTCGACGAGCAGGTCCGCCTCCCGACGTCCGTGGCGACGAGCGGTCTCGACGAGGAGGCGATCCCGCACTGCCCGGCAGGCGGCATCGACGGCACCGCCACTCATCCACGTCTGACGTGAGGCACTGGTGGAACCGGCCGACCCGATCTGGGTGTCGATCGTGTCGAGGATCACCTCGTCGACACCGAGCACGGTGCGGGCGATCTGCTGGGCGAGCATCACGAAGCCCTGGCCGACCTCGGCGGTGGCGAACTTCACCGTGGCCACCCCGTCGGCGAGCGTGCACCGTGCCGTGGCGTAGTCGTCGAAGCCCTCGGAGTACATGAGGTTCTTGATGCTCACGCCCCAACCCACCCCCCGGCGCACGTTGCCCGGGCGGGCCGTCAGGCCGGTCCCTCCCGGTAGCTGCAGCACATCGGGGTCGCGGGGCAGGGGAGGGGGGAGGGGAAGGGCATCGGTTTCACGGATGCACTGGGCAACGGGCGCAACGTTGCGCACCACCTGGCCCGTGATCAGGCGGTCCCCCGTCTCCATGGCATTGCGCAAGCGCAACTCGACGGGCGACAGACCGCAGGCATCGGCCAGTTTCTCCATCTGCATCTCGTGCGCGAAGCAGGCCTGCACCACGCCGAAGCCCCGCATGGCGCCGCAGGGAGGGTTGTCGGTGCGAACCACCCAACCATCGACCACGGCGTTCTCGCAGCGGTACGGCCCCTGGGCGTGCGTGACGGCATTCACGAGGACGGCGGGCGACGTGCTGCAGTACGCCCCGCCGTCGAGGACGAAACGAGCCTCGATCTTCACGAGGCGCCCCTGTTCGTCGGCGTGATGGCGCATCCAGATGGTGCCCGGGTGTCGGTGCACATGACCGTAGAAGCTCTCCTCGCGGCTGTAGTGCACTCGTACCGGACGGCCGGTACGCAGCGCCAACAGGCACGTGTGTACCTGGAGGCTGATGTCCTCCCTGGCCCCGAAGGCACCACCGACACCACCCAGTACCAGGCGCACCTTGTCCTCGGGCAGATTCAGACACGCCGCGATCTGCTTGCGGTCCTCGTGGAGCCACTGCGTGGCGACGTACAACTCGACACCGGTACCCCCCGGATCGGGAAGTGCCAGAGCAGCCTCGAGGCCCAGGAAGGCCTGGTCCTGCATACCGATCTCGTAGGTTCCCTCCACGCTGACCACGCCCTGCGCATCGGGGTCGCCCGTGATCACGCGCTGGTGGCGGAACACGTTGCCGTCGGGGTGAATCGGCGGCGTCGCCGGATCGATGGCCCGCTCGGGGTCGGTCAACGGCTCGAGCACCTCGTACTCGACGATGATCGCCTCGAGGGCACGACGGCAGGTCTCGGGGTGATCGGCGGCGACGGCGGCGATCGGCTGACCGGCGTACAGAACAGAACCTCCGACGGCGGCGAACACGGGCTGATCGGCGATGATCAGACCGTAGGTCGGTTGTCCGGGCACGTCCTGGGCGGTGATCACGGTCTCGACACCGTCGATCTGCCAGGCGGGGGTCACGTCGAGGCGCACGATGCGGGCACGGGCGTGGGGACTGCGCAGCGTGGCGCCCCACAGTGCGTGTTCGGCCCACAGGTCCGACGAGAAGGCGAAGCGGCCCTGCACCTTGGCGATGCCGTCGGGTCGCAGTGCGCTGGTGCCGAGCGTCCCCGGACGGGTGTCGGGGCGGGTGCGGGTTCCGAGGCTCATCGCCGTGCCTCCTCGCGGCGCCGGGCCGCCACGTCGGAGACGGCGTCGAAGATGCGCCCATAGCCGGTGCACCGGCACAGGTTGCCGCTCAGCGCCTCCCGTATCTCGAGATCGCTGGGCTCGGGGTTCGTGTCGAGGAGGTGGTGGATCGCCACCACCAGACCCGGGGTGCAGAAGCCGCACTGCACGGCGCCGGCCTGCACCATGGCGTATTGGACGTCGGTGACCGTGTCGGCCGTGGCACCCAGTCCCTCGACCGTCACGATCTCCGCACCGACCGCCGATGCGGCGAGCACCAGGCACGCGCACACGGCGTCGCCGTCCATGAGGACGGTGCAACTGCCGCATTCGCCCTGCTCGCAGGCCCCCTTGGCGCCGGGGAGGCCGAGGCGCTCCCGCAGGACGTACAGGAGGCTCTCGCCGATCCAGGCGTCTCGAACCTCGCGGGAGGTGCCGTTGATGCGCAGGGTGTAGATCTCGGGGTTCATGAGGTGATGGCCCTTTCCAGCAGTCGTCGGCCCAGTACTCCCACGGCATGTCGGCGGTAGTCGGCGGTGGAACGGTGATCGTCGATGGGTCGGGCCTCGGCACTCACGCGCCGTGCCGTTTCGTTGGCGACGTCGGCGGGCACGGTCGTGGCCGTCCTGAGGTCGAGTTGTCCGGCCAACCACTGCTCGGTGTCACGGCAGCGGATGACGGTGGGTCCGACGGCTCCCAATGCCAGCCGCACCGTTCCCGCCGGGCGGTCCAGCACCAGGCAGGCCGAGACCACCGAGATGACCATGGCGTTGCGCGGACCCACCTTGGCGTAGGCCTGCCAGCCCGTGACCACCGGAATCTCCACGGCGGCGATCAGTTCGCCCGGACGCAGCGCGTTTCGCTTCACCCCGGTCGTGAACTCGTGTGCCGAAACACGGCGGACACCAGCGGCAGAGACCAGTTCGACGGTGGCATCCAACGCCCACAGCACCGGAAGCCCATCGCCGGCGGGTGACGACGTGCCCAGGTTGCCCCCCAGGGTTCCCGCGGCTCGGATCTGGGGTGACCCGACGGTGCGTGCAGCCTGGGCGAGGGCGGGCACGAGGGCCGCGAGTTCGCCCTGCTCCATCTGGGCCCAGGGAACACCGGCTCCGATGCGTACGGTGTTCTGGTCGCGGTCGTGGTGCCACTGACGTAGTTCGGGAACGCCGCGCAGGGCGATGACCCGCTCGGGGCGGCGGTGACCGAAGTTGGTCTCGACCATGACGTCGGTGCCTCCGGCGAGCAGCGTGGCGGCCGGATCGGCGGCGAGGGCCGAGACGGCCTCGGCCAGCGTGGCGGGAACGAGCACCCCCGACATCAGGGCTCCCAGCCGGCGAAGGCGTCGATCATGGCGGTGACGTCGCCCAGTGGGTACAGGATGGGGCAGGTGCAGCCGTGTTCCATGTAGGTGGCCACCTTGGCCCGGGCCTCGGCCGGCGTGCCGCTGGCGGTGAGCATCTCCACGATCTCGTCGGGTACCAGTTTCGAGGCCGCCACCACCTGCTCGTGGGTGGCCGGCCAGGTGAGAACCTCCCCGACGGCATCGAGCAGCGACTGGGGCACACCGGAGGCCTTCATGATGTGCGGCTGCTGGCCCAGGTACTGGGTGACCATCTGGCGGGCCATGTCCAGGGCCACCTTTCGGTCCTCGTGCACGCTGCACACGACCAGTTGTGGCCGGTCGATCTCGTCGACGCGTCGGCCGGCACGTTCTGCCCCCCGGGTCAGAGCCTCCATCGCCTGCTCGTTGTAAGAGGGGGACACGAGGTAGTTGAGGACCACACCGTCGGCGATCTCGCCCGTGAGTTCCATCATCTGCAGGCCCGTCGCACCGATGTAGATGGGGACGTCCTTGGCGCGGCGCTCCTGGTAGACGTAGTCGAGTTCGACGCCGTCCAGGTGCACGAACTCGCCGTGGTAGGTGACGGTCTCGTTGGCCAGCAGGGCGCGCACGGCGGTGACGATCTCACGCATCGCCCGAATCGGTTTGGCCCGGTCGATGCCGACCTTGGCGGCGAGCGGGTCCCACCAGGCGCCGATGCCCAGGATCACGCGCCCGGGGGCCAGGTCGTCGAGGGTGGAGAACGTTGCGGCGAGGCGGGCGGGGTTGCGGCTCCAGCAGTCGACGACACCCGACCCCACCTTGATGCGCTCGGTCACGGCGGCGAATGCCGCCATGGGCACGGTCGCCTCCCGCACCAGTCGGCTCTCGGCCTGCCAGATCGCCTCGAAACCGCGGGTCTCTGCGTAGCGCGCGAACTCCATCCCCTGGGCGAGCGTGTGAGCGTCTTGGAGGTAGAGGGCGACTCGACTGGTCATGGGTACTCCTCGGGATGGTGGGTCACAGCAGGGCATGCAGTCGTCGGGCCTGTTCGGCGGCGCGGGCCCGTACTTCGTCCACATCGACCCGGGTTGGGCGACCGTTCTCGAACAGCACCTCTCCGTCGGCCCGCTGCACCCGAAGGGCCCGCAGTCCCGGGGTGAAGGCAACGTGCCAGGCGCTGTCGGCATGCTCGTCGTTCCAGGTCACGCGGTCGTCCCGCACCTCGGGCGCCAGTTGCTCCGACGCCGTCATCCACGACCAGGCGCACTCGGGCGACGCCGTCACGTCGTGGCTCCGATGCACGACGTAGGCGAGGCGGACCTCTTCGGGCATGTCGGCGCCGATCCCGTCGGTACCCAGCACGACGGCATTGGGCCGCTGGGCGGGGAACGCGTAGCCGACCGCATTGTTGAGGTTGCTGCGCGGATTGTGCACGATCGTTCCCGGCAGGCGGCGATCGAGATGAACGGCGTGGACCAACAGCCAGTCCGGCCGTGCCAGATGTTCGAGCCGGGCACCGGCGGTGCTGTCCTCGGGGCCCTCCGCCACGTGAAGGTGCACCCCGACACCGAGGTCGGCAGCCAGACCGGCGGCGGCCTCGAGGGTGTCGTCGGTACAGGTGAAGGCCGCATGCACCCCCACCATGCCTCGGCCGCCCGCGCGCACGAAGCGCTCGTTCTCGGCCAGGCCCCGACGGGCCCCGTCCGGTCCATGCCGATCGGTGACGCCGTAACTGGCGACCACGCGAACCCCGACC
>Ga0169931_10009058_pt1 | contig 14426 bp, 9 predicted proteins | sample Kivu_15m_20L_FD_129675 | JGI IMG/M metagenome (GOLD analysis project Ga0169931, IMG submission 129675) | Freshwater microbial communities from Lake Kivu, Western Province, Rwanda to study Microbial Dark Matter (Phase II) - Kivu_15m_20L... | ecosystem: Environmental > Aquatic > Freshwater > Lake ...
AATACCGATGTCGCATCACTATGGGAATTTAAGAGCAGTACTTCTGAAGCACCTGCTGGGACTCGAGCCAGAGGCCGCTGACCCTCAAGCGAGCGAATGGGAGCGATTGAGAGCTCAAGCCGTAGCCGAGTTCCTTCCTGAAGCGGAGAACACGCGGTTAACGCAGCGAACGCTGGCCGAACTCGACCAGCGTTCTTCAAGCAAATCAACATTTTAGAATCAAAGGGGAGCAAAACTCTCGCGGCGACCGCAACAAGACAAGCCGCTTGGCCGAGGAGTTCAGCTCTCTCAAGCAGCCGACTCGTTGCGAGCCATCATCTGGTCGAAACGTTTTGCGATCGGCATGTAGATCAAGAGGATCGCCGCCATCGCACCGGCCAACATCGCAAAGTAAATCTCGGGGGACATTTGCGTGTAGAGCCGAGTCACCGGGGCGTTGATCAACAAGTTGGCAAGAAACACGACGCAAAGCCAGCAAGCTGTCACGAAGCTCTTCATTGACTCGGGAGCGGCGACAAATGCCAACTCCAGACCAGTGATCGAAATCAGGATCTCGGCAATCGTCAGGATCAAGTAAGCGAAGATTTGCCACCAAACCGAGACCTTCTCCTCGGGCTTGACCCAATCAATCGACTCGACGGTCACGGTCGCTGAGTCCTTGCTGATCTTTGCGGGGTCAGCGGCAGGGACTGTTTCGAGGAATCCCTTTGTGGAAGCCAACGCTGCAGCATGACCATCGACAATGGCCAGCTTTGCTCCACCCGGCAACGTGACTTCCCCGTTCTTAAACTCGACCTTCTTGTTGGCGGAATTGAACTTGAACTCTGACGAGCTGATTGAAAATTCACCGGCCTTCAGCTCTCCTGCGACTTCGTCAAGTTCCTGTGAGGTGCTCGGAATCACCACCGCACCCTCTGGCAGGTTAACCTTCAATGCCTTAGACGCTTCACCAGCGAGAAAACCGGCCAAGGCCATAATCACCATGCTTAAACCGGTCAGCACAAACCCCAATGCGATTTTCGTCGTCGCTTTCAATGGAAACTTCTTAAAGAACCAAACGCTGACGGGCACCAAAAGAACGATGAACAACGGGTTAAAGGCTTGAATCGCGTCAGCCCGAACCGGCATGCCAGCGAGCGTGCAATTCATGTAGGTGTCGGCAAAGAAGATCCAGGTGCTCGCCGACTGGTCAAAGATTGCCCAGAAGAACATCACCGTCACGAACAAGGCGCCAATCTTGCCAAGCGTCTCCATTTTGAGGCGAGAGTCTTCGGCCTTCACTTCCGGGGAAACGTACATCGTCTTCACGGGGATACCAGTCACGGTGCGGCTCTCCTCTGGAGCCCGAGAACTATCACCGACGACTTTTCTGACGATGCTCTCTTGAGCGTAAAAGCGTTTGCCGAGTGCGAAAATGAACAAGGCAAGCGCCATTAAAACTGCTGGAAAGATAAAGGCAGTCTGATACCCAAAACGATCGCGAATCACCGGCATCCCGAATTGGGCAATGAATGCCCCGATGTTGATCGCCATGTAGAACCAGGAGAAAGCCTCTGTCCGCAACTGCTTCTGGCCCGGTCGCTGCTGGTCGTATGTAAGTCCCATCAAGGTGGAGATGTTCGGTTTGATCACACCCGACCCCATCGCCAATAAACAGAGCGAACCGATGACGAGCGTTTTATTCTCGATCCCGACGATGCATTGAGCGATCACGTAGGGGAGACTGAACAAGACAATGGTCCAGTATTTGCCGAGAAAGTTGTCGGCTACCCAACCGCCGATCAGCGGAAAGAAATAGCAGGCGGCAATAAACAGAGACATGTAAGTCCCGGCGTCGCTCTTATCGATCCCCAGTCGCTCGATCATGTAGAGCGACAGAATCGCCCGCATCCCGTAGTAGGAGCAGCGTTCTGCAAATTCGCCCCAAAAGAAAAACCAGAAGCCGACTGGATGGTTCGAATTCGCCACATCGGATGTGGCTGCAGCAGACGTGCTCACTTGCAGGTTCCTTTCAAGTGTGAATGGCTGGTCATCAGCCGAGCAGAAAACTAACGCGGTCTATTTACGCTTCGCCAGCGGAACTAGTTCCCGTTCAGTCGGCCCAGTGTAGACCTGACGTGGACGGCAGATTTTCTTGTTTGGCGAGGTGTGCATTTCTTTCCAGTGGGCGATCCAGCCCGGCAGCCGTCCCATTGCAAAAAGCACCGTGAACATTTGCATCGGGATGCCCAAGGCCCGGTAAATGACGCCCGAGTAAAAGTCGACGTTCGGGTAGAGCTTGCGCTGAACGAAATACTCGTCGCTCAAAGCAACAGACTCGAGTTCCTGTGCAATCTTGAAGAGCGGGTCGTCGACTTTCAGCTTGGCCAGCAGCCGGTCGCAGGCGGCCTTGATGATCGTCGCCCGCGGGTCGAAGTTCTTGTAGACGCGGTGGCCGAAGCCCATCAGTCGGAAGTTGTTGTCCTTGTCTTTCGCCATCTTGACGTACTTGGCAACATCGCCGTTGTCTTCGCGGATCCGCTCGAGCATCGCCACGCAGGCTTCGTTTGCACCACCGTGCAGCGGTCCCCAAAGAGCACAAATTCCGGCAGCAATCGAGGCGAACAAGTTGGCGTTCGAGCTACCAACCATTCGCACAGTCGAGGTGCTGCAGTTCTGCTCGTGATCGGCATGAACAATCAGCAACAGGTTCAGCGCCTGAACAAAGTCGGGGTCCAGCCGATATTCTTCGCACGGGACCGCGTGCATCATCTTCAGGAAATTCTCGCAGTAGCTGAGATTGTTATCCGGGTAGATGAACGGCTGGCCAATTGATTTCTTGTGGCTGAAGGCAGCGATCGTTGGCAGCTTTGCCAGTAGTCGATGGACCGAAATCTCGACCTGCTTCGGATCATTTGGATCGAGCGAATCCTGGTAGAACGTGCTCATCGCACTCACGACGCTGGACAGACTCGCCATCGGATGAGCGTCGCGCGGGAACCCGTTGTAGAACAGCCGCATGTCTTCATGCAGCATCGTGTGGCGGCGGATTGAGTTGTGGAAATTCTCGAACTGTTCCTGAGTCGGCAACTCGCCGTAAATCAGCAGGTAGCAAACTTCGAGAAAGTCGCAGTTCTTGGCCAGGTCCTCGATCGAGTACCCGCGGTAGCGAAGGATTCCTCGCTCGCCGTCGAGAAAACAGATCGCGCTGGTCGTCGCGCCTGTGTTGACGTACCCCTCGTCGAGCGTGATCAAACCTGTTTGGGCACGGAGTGCCGAAATGTCGATCGCCTTTTCCTGCTCGGTCCCTTCGATAACCTTGAGTTCGAGGTCTTTACCTTCAAACGACAAAGTGGCCGTTTCGGCCAACATTTTGGCAACGTCTGACATCGCTGATTTTCTTCCAAGTATCCCGGGTTTGAGATAATCGTTTCCCGGACGAAGCGTCCGAAAACGGGTGGCTATTCGCTTCAACCCGACCAAAGAACGGCGGCAACCCATCAACGCCGTGAGCCCAATAATCTAACGGCTGGCGAATGCGGTGAAAAGTCACACAAGCCAGCTTAAAATCCCAAACAATTCACGCCAACCATTCAAATTTCCATTGCCCAGAGTCACAAAGCGGGCAGCTTGACGCGGATGAGCATCGGTGAAAGTCGAATCCAAGCACCAACGTCACGGAGCCAACGACGACGAAAAAAAGGAACGCGATGCTGAACGTAAGGCTGTGTGCCGTGAGCGTGGGTTCTGAACCGGGGGGGCTGGCGCGAAGACGCGGCTACAGTTGAAAACGGGGTCAGGTCCAGTTTCTCTCTAGCGGAAGACAAACTACGGAAGAGAAATCCGCGTCAAGAATCGACGTACGGGCCCGCTTTTAAGCACTTCGAAAGGAGCTGGGGGGAATGTTCAGCTCGAAACGGCTGGCTCGTTTTTGGACTGCGACACAACCCCCACGCCACCGGTTGCGAAGCCATTTGAGCAGGGGCAATCGCCAATCAGATTCGATACGCCCCGCTTTTGCCGGTCAAGCGAAGTGCCGTTTCGAATCAGCACCCCCAAAAGTTCAGCTCGTGAGTGAACTCCGATTTTCTCGTAAATTTTGCTCAGCTGTGTTCGCACTGTATTGACGCTTCGGAACAGCTGCCGCGAAATATCTTCTACTTCGACAACGCCCCGGGTTATCCAAGCCAACACGTCGTATTCGGCTCGAGAGAGTCCTTTAAAGCCTTTCGGTGAAGCCTCATAGCCATCTTCCACTTGCTCGCTATCTCTGGATTTCGCTTGGATCTCGTCCGCTTCTTTCGCCTTTCGGCAGAGAACCCAAAACTCTGGCCCCTTGGGCGACTCGCCGAAAACCAGCGAATCGCCTTTGAATAGCTTGGTCCTTGCCCGCCTCGACACCGGGACGGAGTTAAGCCAAATGGCCCGGCCGTCGATCGGCTTCAGCCAATTGCCACTATTGTCCCGCCAAAATTTCGCGTGCCGTGGTGCGACACCCAGAAATTCCAATTTGCCGGGGCCATCGACAAACCTTCCGACCTCAAGCTGCTTTTCAGCAAGGTCAACCGATACTGAGCCACCGTGGGGGCCGCTGGCAAGAAACAGGTAAAGCTGACAATGAGACGAATCCACAACTGGCTTCCTTTTTCGAATCACTTTTTTAAGCGGTAAGTCGCAATTGCGTCCCAGCTAGCGAGGCTGCGGCTTGACTCCTGCAACCGCCCAGCAAAACAAGGAAAAATTAACGCACCTACTTAGATCCGATGAGAAAATCAGCCTGCTTGGTCAAAAAATAAATTTCCCTACCCCATCAGGAGTAAAACCACTCAAAAAGTTCGCGAATAGGGGACTCAAAAGGCGAAGTCCAGCCCCATTTGTCAGAAAAACGCGACGTCCTAACGGCCCTAGCCGCGTCCTCGCACCTGCCCCCGGCTCGGACCCCTAACTCACGGCCAAATTCTTGCTCAGAAGCGAATTCGCACGAGCCCCGTCGATGCAGGCGGCCAGCATGACCTAAAAATTGAGGTATAGAAACGCCGCGCAGCTTTGGGGCGGGGCGCTCGCCGGGCTATCAGTGGTGAGCTAGAGCGAGCATCACCACGCCCTGGGCAGAGCCTCAGGGACGTGCCACACCGAAGCATCCCTCGTCGGCCCGCTTCCCGCTTTGCGGGGGCCCTAGTCTCTAGTCGCCTCGCTTTGATCCGCTTACTTCTTCAGCGGTTCGACGACGTATTCCACTGGGATCGTTTCTCGGAGCTTGGCAACATGCTCTACGAAATTTGACTCGCGCTTCTCACTGGTCAATTTTTCCTTGATCTCCGACTGCACGTCGACGAACGGGACGTACCGCTCCTCCTCGCGTTCAATCACGCGGACGATGTGCAAGCCAAGTTCGGATTCGATGATGTCGCTCAGTTCGTTCAGCGGCATTTCGAAAATCGCTGCGTCGACAGCCTTGTTGACCAAACTACCTTTGGTTGTCCAGTCGTAAGCGCCTCCGCGATGAGCCGTGAAGCCATGCGAACTCTTTTCAGCAATCGCCGAGAAGGCCGCGCCGTAAACAACCTGGTTTCCCAATTCCACCATCTGGGAATTCGCTGCCTGTCGGTCTTCGCAACGGTCAAACCGAATCATCAACTCTTCCCAACGGCAGCGGGCCTGTCGATGGTACTCTTCGCGATGCTCTTCGTAATAAGCGAGCATCTCATCGCGTGTGACGGTCGGCTCGGTCTGCACCTTCTGGTTAATAAAGTAGCGAACGATCTGTTCTTCGCTCCAAGTTTGCCGCAATTTCCTTAACGAGCTTCCCATGCTGCGAAGATTCGCATCGTATTCAGCCGGGGATTTCGCGCCCGATTTCTCGAGCAACAAGGGCAAGGCCTTTTTGTCAAAATCCTTTTCCGCCTGCTCGGTAATTCCTTGCCAAGTAACTTTCTCTGGCAGATTTCGCTTGGTATCGACCACAACAAGTCGCTGCTCGACGTATTTGTTGACCAGAGCCCGAACCACATTTCCCTGTTCGCGCTGTCGAATCTCCGGCGGAGCGCCCGGCATAAACTTGTCGAGAATCTGATTCACTTCCAAAATCATGTCAGCCACGAAAATCGGCTCGCCGCCAACAATCGCGACGACTTCCCCCGGCTTGAATGCTTCACCCGGCGTGATCGATGCATTGTCACTGGCACTGCCCTCTGAAGCAGCCGATGAAACAGTTGCCGACTTCGATTCGCCATTCGGAGCGACCACAACGCTTCCGCTGCCTGCCTTGTTGCCGTTTGCCGACTCGCTCGGCTTCGACTTCAGAGGTGAGAAGTAAGGGTCCGCCGATGGTCTGGGTTGCAATTCCTGACCAAGAACTGGTTTGGTCACGAGTGCACTACCGATTCCCAGAAAAACAACCACTACAACCACAAACTCTAGACCGCGGCGAGACGCCATCCCTCGTGCGAGCGATTGGATTGAAAAATGACAGTCGAATAATGAGAGTCCAGCCATGCGGCGCAGTCCTTGCGACCTTGGATTAGCGGAGAAAACCGCGAGAAAATTAGCGGACTACTTTCCGCCACGCAAGATCGCTTTCACTAGCGCCAGCAATTTCCCTGGCTCGACGACCCCGCTTTTGAGGGAAACGTATGCCGTTCGGTCGTCGACAACCCGAACCACACCCCGATGGGCCGCTGCTAGCTGCTGGAATCTCGCCAGGTCTGAAAACCGGAAACCGAGGAACTTATCCTCCAGAAAGACCGTGTTCACCTGCCAAATCGAAGCTTCCAGCTTGACTTCGATCATTGAGAGCAATCGCTGTGCTGGCTCCGGCAGCGGGCCAAAACGATCGATCATTTCAGCTTGAATTTCCCCAATCTGCCCAAAAGCCTCGATTCGCGTCAGCCTGCGATAGAGGTCGATCTTCTGTCTTCGGTCGGGAATGTACTCGTCCGGTAGGTAGGCTTCGATCGGCAGGTCGACGTCGATATCAAAGGCGAGCTTTTGAGGCATTCGCTTCATTTGCCGGACAGCCGTTTCGAGCAGTTGACAGTAAAGTTCGTAGCCTACTGCCGCGATATGTCCGCTCTGCTCCGTCCCCAAAAGATTCCCGGCACCGCGAATTTCCAAGTCACGCATGGAAATCGAAAAACCCGCGCCCATTTCGCTAAAGGTCTCGATCGCCTGCAACCTTTTGGCGGCGTTGGGGGTGATCGTTTGGTTCGGATCGAGCAGGAGGTAACAGTAAGCCTGATTTTTGTAACGACCGACTCGGCCGCGGAGCTGATGCAGGTCGGAGAGCCCGTAGCGATTCGCTTCATCAATAAAAATTGTGTTCGCGTTCGGAATATCGAGCCCGCTTTCGATGATCGTTGTCGCCAGCAACACGTCATATTTTCCCTGCACAAACTCGGTCATCACATCTTCGAGTTCATCTTCAGGCATTTGACCATGGCCGACGCAGATTGTCGCTTCGGGGACAAGCCGCTTGAGTCGATCGCGGAGCAGCAAAATATCCTGCACTCGGTTGTGCACGAAGTACACCTGCCCGCCTCGATTCAGCTCTCTCAGAATCGCATTTCGAATCAGCTCTTCATTAAAGCGAGTCACCCGCGTTTCGACTGCCATCCGTTCTTCGGGGGGCGTCTCCAAATTGGAAATATCGCGCACCCCCACCAGCGACATATGCAGCGTCCTGGGAATCGGAGTCGCGGAGAGCGTCAGAACATCAACCGTCTCACGCAGTGATTTCAAGCGGTCCTTGTGGGCGACGCCGAACCGTTGCTCCTCGTCAATGATCACCAACCCCAAGTTGAAGAAATCGACGTCTTTCGAGACAACACGGTGCGTTCCAATCACGATGTCGATCTTGCCCTTCTTCAGTCCCTCCAACGTCTCGCGTTGCTCTTGAGGCGGCGCGAAGCGACTGAGCCGTCCAATCGACAGCGGGAACTCGCTCATCCGCTCGCGAAACGTCTTGAAATGCTGTTCAGCCAAAATCGTGGTTGGCACGAGCACAGCCACCTGATAGCCGTTCTCGACCGCTTTGAATGCGGCTCGCATGGCGACTTCCGTTTTGCCGAAACCGACGTCGCCGCAGAGCAAGCGGTCCATCGGCTTCGCGGTCTGCATATCTTCCTTGATTGCGGAAATCGCGGTCAGCTGATCGGTCGTCTCGCGATACGGAAAAGCTTGTTCGAATTCGTGCTGCCAATGCGTATCCGCCTTGAAAGCAATCCCCGGCGAGGCGGCTCGGATCGCCTGCAGTTCAAGCATATCGGTCGCCATATCGGCAACGGCTCGCTCGGCTGCTTGCCGCTGCTTGGCCCAAGCTTTACCGCCGATCTTGGCGAGCACTGGGCGCGTCTTGGATCCGCCGATGTATTTTTGGACTAAGTCAATCTTGGAAGCGGGAACGTAAATCCGCGTACCGCCGTGGAATTCCAGCTCAAGGTGCTCGGTCAGCTGGCCGTCCTTTTGCAGCATTTTCAAGCCGCGGAACCGACCGATTCCATGTGCGAGGTGAACAATCAGGTCCCCGTCGCGCAGCGAGAGAAAGCTGTCGATCGCCTTGCCAAACCGCCGCGCCTTGCCGCGACGCAGTTCCCCGCGGCGAAACATCTGATCACAACCGATTACAACGACTTCATCTTTCCGCAGCCGAAACGCACGATGCACACAGCCAACGGAGAGATTCAAGTTGCCATTCGCGGCAACTCGTGTCGGCGAGAGCAACTCGTTGATTCGCTCGAGTTCACCGTCAACCCGCGCGACCACATGCACCGACTGCCCAGCTCCAATCCGATCCAACTCTTTCCGCAATTCAGCCACATCGCCGCCGAAATCCTCGATCGACTCGGATCCCATCCGCCACTGGTTTTCGAGAACGCCAACCGCCAAACGTTCGATCGTCGCGACAGGAAACTTGGCCCAATTTCGGGAAGCCTCGGCGAGTTCAAAGAAGTCGGCTCGCCGCTGGACTCGCTGTAGATACTGCTCCGCTTGCTGATTCAATTCCTGCGGTTCAACTTGCAAGACTAATGTCTCAGGAGCGAGGTAATCCCAAAAATGAGCTTTCTCCTTGAAGTCGGGCGAGAGCACCGTGATTTCAATCTGCCCCACATCGGCCGTGCTCCGCTGCGTGCCGAGTTCGAACTGCCGAATCGACTCAATCTCGTCATCAAACAATTCCAACCGCACCGGTAATAGCCAGTCAGGAGCGAAGAGGTCGACAATCCCTCCGCGGATCGAAAACTCACCCGCCAGTTCTACCGCCGTCGTTTGATGAAAGCCGTGCGACTTGAGCCACGCGGGAAACTCCTTGACGTCGATCCGATCGCCGACGCGGAAAATTCGCGAATGACTGCCAACGGCACTCCGCGATGGAACGGGCTGCAGGATTCCTTGAATGGAGGCGACGATCACATCCGGCTGGTCGCCAGAGAGGATCTGCTTCAGCAACCGCAACCGATCGCCGTATTCTTGGTCTACAACAACCGACTGACCAATGCCTGTTGAGCAAGTCGGCAGCCGAGCAAGCGTGCCGCTGACAAACGTACTGAGGTCGTCGTAGAGATCGTCTTGAGCTTTCAGGTCAGCGGTGACCAAGACAATCCTAGGAAAGCGCTTTTGCAGCGCACCTACGAGCAGCGCGCAGGCTGAGCCCCAGACTTCGTCGAAACTGGTCGCCGCTCCGCCTTGGAGCCGTTCGCAGCAACTGATGAAGTCCGCTCGCTGGCTGATTCGTTCTCCCAGCTCACGCAGCCGCTGCTCGGAGCGAGCGTGAGGAGTCACTGATGTCATGCCCTTATCGTACCGGAGCAAGGAGCATTGCCGATAGGGGAATTCGCGGAGCAGCGTTGAGGCCGCGTATTGGTGACCGTTTCCTCGCCGAGTTCGCGCTCCACTGGCAAGGCTCGCCTACCGCTGTCGTCGAGCTCTCCACCGCTTCGAGTTTGCTTGTCCGGCGGCGATTCGGCTGGCCGCGAAATCGGCGGCGGGCTGTTATTGCTGGTTTCAAAATAGGTGCACGAACCAGCGGGCAGGAGACTTTTAACTTCCGGGAACTCATCTTTACGCGAGGCCGAATTTCCCAAGAATAAAGGCCGACGAATCACCCCCACGAAAATTTTAAGGAGTGGAATTATGAAGTCCCTGATTTGTGGACTGTTGCTCGGATTGCTCACGCACGCGGCTGTGGCCGATGACTGGACTCGATTCCGCGGGCCGAATGGTTCGGGAATCGCGCCCGCCTCGCCCGCTCCGCTGACCACTTGGAGCGAGAGCGAAAACTTGAAATGGAAGGTGCCGCTCCCCGGAAAAGGAGCCAGCAGCCCGATCGTGGTTGGCGACAAAGTGTTCATCACCAGCTATTCCGGATACGGCTTGGACAAGCAAAACCCCGGCGAACCCGCGAACCTAAAACGACACTTGGGCTGCTACGACCGAGTCAGCGGCAAGCAAGTTTGGGAGAAAATCGTTTCCTCTCCCGGTGATGAGGATGAGTACAAGGGCTTCATTACCGAACACGGCTATGCCAGCAGCACCCCGGTCTCCGATGGCAAATCGGTGTTTGCAATGTTTGGGAAAAGCGGCCTCTACGCTTACGACCTCGAAGGGAAAGAGCTTTGGAACAAGCCTCTCGGCACCAACTCCGACCCTGCCAAGTGGGGCAACGGAGCAAGCCCGATGCTGTACGGAGACCTCGTCATCGTCAATGCGGGAATTGAAGGCCAAGCGATCATCGCACTGAACAAGACGACCGGCGAAGAAGTCTGGAAAGTCTCCGATGCGAAGTTCACCAGCTGCTGGTCGACTCCGATCCTTGTAAAGTCAAACGACCGCGAAGAACTCGTCTTCTCGATGCCCGGACAAATCGTGGCCCTCAATCCCAGTAACGGCGAACGTCTGTGGAACGCCAAGTCACCGATCGAACAGACGGTCTGTGCAAGTTTGGCTGAGCGCGATGGCGTCGTCTTCGCGATGGGTGGAATTGGCGGAGCGGCAATCGCCTATCGCTGCGGCGGCAGCGGAGACGTCAGCGAAACGCATCTGGTTTGGCAAAAGCCGCTGCGAGCCGGCATCGACACGCCGCTGGTGATCGGCAACCAGATGTACTGGCTCTCGATGGGAAGTGCCTTCTGCGCCAACTGCGAAACTGGTGAAATGACTTATAAGGAGCAGCTCAGCCCCGCGGCCGCAGCGGCTCCGGGCCAGCGCCGCAGCCCGACGAGCGATTACGCTTCACCGGTTGCAGCCGGAGACTTGATTTACATGGTGCAGCGCAGCGGAAAGATCCACGTCATCAAGGCGGGCGAGCAGTTTGAACGGTTGGCAACCAACGAGTTCGCGGGTGATGCAGGCCCGTTCAACGCCAGCCCGGCGATCTCCAACGGCGAAATCTTCATTCGCTCCGACAACTCGCTCTACTGCATCGGCAAGTAAAGCGAGCGTAAATCCCGAAAAGCAAACAGCCGCAGGGCGACCATTTCGGTTCGCCCTGCGGCTGTTTTTGTTTTGCTGAGTTGATTAAATCAAAGCAGACGCTTGCCTGGGGCTATCTCCGGCCAGTCTGCGCGCTGTAAGTGCTCTCGAAAATCTTGTCTGCGTTGTTTGCCTCGAAACCGTCGCGCCGATGTTCGCGCCGTACATCACTTCCGGCGAGATTCGCAAATTGCGGTAAGACCCGCCGTTCGGCGAACTCGACGTAGGAACCGGAAATCGGCTGGCAAACGGTTCCCCCTTGTCCATCCGAGAACTCGGCATTCACCATCTCGGCAACCGTCGAACTCTGAATCAGCAAACCGTCGGGACTCGTTTTTGCTTTGCCCCCCGAATCATTCAGCTTGAAGCCATTCTTCTCAAGGTAAGCGTTGTACTCGGCGATCGTGTTGTATCCAGCCGGCAGGTTGTGGACGCTGACCGTAAAGTGATTGAGGTAGTACCGGTTGTAGATCACCCACGCCGCGTACTCGCTCTCTTCAGCCAACCGCTGATAGTCACTCCAAGTCGGCCTTCGCCAGAGGGAGCGATGCAAAAAATCATCAACCGCGAGCCCATCCCCCAAGTTAAGTTTCTCGACCGGGTCAGTGCGAACTTCGTCGGTATAGGAGCGGATGATCCGCTGGGCTTCCTCCGAAAGATCACCCACGCGGAGTTCGCTGATGAAAATTCGCGGGAAGTTCGGGCGCGGTGGCGAGTACCAGAAGGCGTCGAGCTTCTTGCTTTCGAATTTGTAGGCATCGCGGCGCTCATATCCGCAGTGCAGGAAAACCTTTTCCAGCGACTGAATGCCGAGTTGCGGAACGCCCATCGTGCGGAACGCGATATGGTCATTTTCGATATCGGAAGATTTTCCGATCAGCCCATCGCGCACCATGCAGGCGAGCACGCGGCCAACATCCGGCACGCGTTCGGTGTACCGCCGCATCAAGCCATCGAGAATCACCGTCAGCGTCTGAATCTGTTTTTCGGTTGCAGTCGTCATGCGTCCAGCCCCGTTCAAAAAACCAAAATGACTTCAAACTGAATTGTCGCGAGTCGCTCGAATGAAACCGCCAACCCCAGCTCAGGTTGGAATTACTCGAACCTCAGGACTGAGTAAACCGGATAAGGAGCGAGTCGCTTGGCACCTTCGAGGAATGCCAACTCGATCAAAAAGCCGCAGCCGACGATTTCGGCGCTGCACTGCTCGATCATCCGGCAGCAAGCCTCGACCGTTCCGCCAGTCGCCAGCAGGTCATCGATCACGAGGACTCGCTGTCCCGGGTCGATCCCATCGACATGCATCTGCAGCGTGTCGGTGCCGTACTCAAGCTGGTAACTATATGAACGGGTGCGGTAGGGCAACTTGCCTGGTTTTCTTATCGGCACAAAACCGACGCCCAATTGGAGAGCGAGCGGAGCGGCGAAGAGAAAGCCACGGGCCTCGGCGGCGGCGATGACGTCGATATTCAGCGGACGATAGTGCTCTGCCATCCGGGCGATTGCTTCCCGATAAGCCTCAGGGCTTGAGAGCAGTGGCGTGATGTCTTTGAACAAGATCCCCGGCTTGGGAAAGTCGGGGACGTTTCGGATGAACTGACTGAGGTCGAGCGACGCGGCCGGTGCCATCGATTTTTTCCTGAGTTGACGGAAGAATAAACTCACAGAATCGTAACCCGCGGCCTGTCTCGCAGCAACTCATTTCGGCAGCAGGTTTGCCTTAACCCCCATCCCCAAAAAAGAACGCCCAGTCCATCGGGACCGGGCGTTTCCATCGAATCTAAATCAAGGGGGATAAATTGCGCAGGTCGCTCGAATCCACGGACGATTATCGCCTGAACAAATTGCTCAATCCGAACGTGAAGAACGTAGCGATAGAGAAATTGGCTAGTTCTTCTTGCGGTTTGTATCGGAGAATAAGCGTATCCATCGGCTTGACCAATAATCGGGCTTGCGGATTATTGATCGCGTTGGTGACGTCGACCCGAATCGCGATCTGTCGGTTACCGGGCAACCGCCGAAGCACGATCAACTCGGTCGCAGGTACCGTCGCGTTTCCGCTAAGAAAATTACCTTGGGCGACGCCCTGTCCTGCACCAAGTCCGTTTCCGGCGATTGAGATGGCACCGAGTACGTCGAGGTCGTAATCGCGAGGAAGCGGGAATTCACCGCCACGCAGCAGACCACCTGTGTAGTAGACTTCAGTGTCTCGCGTATCAACGTAGACGATGTCGCCGTCTCGCAGAACAATATCTTCCGTGGTGAACGCCAGCTTCTCGCCGGGACGCACCCGAGTGGGAATCTTGACGACGTTCGACTCATCTGGAATTTGCGGGACGACACCGTATGGAAACTGATCCGGACCATTGGTCCGATAGAACTCATCTACCTCGCGGTCTCTGGTTTCAATTGAGACCCGGTCTCCACGGAGAATCCGGACTTCGCTTTTCGCATTCAAACCGGGCATACCACCGGTTTCGGCCAAGGCATTCAACAGGTCGTTTTTGTAAGCTGGCATTTGGAGCACGAAACCGCGACCGCTGCGGTCAGAACGGTCAGTAACCACTTGGCCAGCAAATTGGCGGCCGAACTGCTGATTCGCCTGGGCGAATGCGTTGTCTTGTCTCACCACGAAGACGCGATAGGTTCGCTCCTTCATGATCGTCACGAGGATTCGGCTATCGTCCTTTAAAATCGGCTTGTCGCCTTCGCGGTAGGCGCGGGTGATCAATTGCTCGACTTGCTGAATGTTCAGACCTCGGACAGGCAATGGCTTGATCAGCGGCAGTGAGATGGTCCCATCTTCACGCACAGGAACGGGGAAACCGATCGCTGGAGGCAAGTCGCTCCCTTGCTCCGGAACCTGGACGGGTGGAGCTTCGTCAAACTTTCCGAGCACACCTTCGATGAACACGCCGAGCACATCCTCGCTGTCCAGCAAGTAGTACTCGGGCTTTTGTTGCCTGAGGCGAGAGACGTCA
>Ga0169931_10009059_pt1 | contig 14425 bp, 8 predicted proteins | sample Kivu_15m_20L_FD_129675 | JGI IMG/M metagenome (GOLD analysis project Ga0169931, IMG submission 129675) | Freshwater microbial communities from Lake Kivu, Western Province, Rwanda to study Microbial Dark Matter (Phase II) - Kivu_15m_20L... | ecosystem: Environmental > Aquatic > Freshwater > Lake ...
AGATCAGTTTGCTCCTGGTAATCCTGGTCAAACAGGACAATTTAATGATCTTCTCCCCCCATCCAACCCGACAATTTTCACCCAATCCTTAATTGCACAAGCTACCAATAATCAAAACCAAGTACCATTCACTCCGGTTCAGCCTAATCGACCTGAAATTCCTACAGAAATACCGTCCTTACCTGTCCCAGAAGATATACCAGAGGATACACCACCCTTAAAACCAGAAACAAGTCCAAAACTTATCAGAGCGTTAATCAGTAAATTGTTGGACGATAGCGCGTCAAGATATCCATTTCTTGTGAATACAAGCGATAAACTAATTATTAATCCTCGTAATTATCAACCTTCAAAATTTGATTTTTATTCAAACTTTAACTTTAACCTGAATAACTTTGAGACAAGTAGCACATCTCAGACAGAACAATCTGGTCATGATATATTTAAATCAGGTAATATTTCTTTTTATCCTGAAGATGAGCAATTTTATTGGGTTTTAGATACTAATCAAGTGGTAATTGAAACTCAAGGAAGACATCTAAAAGTTGCTTATCAGGGAAATTACACCCAGGAAAATAGTAGACAAATGGCTAAAGTTTCTACAGTTTTTTGGGGAGTACAAACAGTTGTTGGTGTTCCTGATATATTTACAAATTTAGTTGGAGAACAGAAGTTAGATGACTTAAATATGATGAGCGCAGCCGGGGAAATTGTCTTACCTCCCGGAGCTAGTTTAGCTGATAATGCTAATGTGAGTATTGATGTATCTCGACCAGATGGTAGTTCTTTTAAACAAATTATTCCCCTAGACGACACACGCAAAGCCACCACCGCAGCACTTCTAGGAGGAGGATCTTTCTTTGAAAATTTAGATGCTAAGAATACGCCTACATTTTTACAAGCATTTCCCACTGTAAATTTACAACCTTTACTAAATAATGGTGTAAAGCTAGAAACTGGTAGTATTATACCCACGGAAAATCTCACTGGTGCTGGGCTTACATTCGGTGATTTTTTTACTCAACAAGGATTTACATTTAACTCTAAAATGAGTTCCTCTCCCGGAACAAAAACTTTACGCATGAATCAAAGTGACAACAATGATATTGTTGCAATTCTCAGTAATCCTTTTTTAACTAAGGAAGAAAGGGATTTTCATTATCTCAATTCTTTGATGTGGTATAACTTTGGTCAACAAAGTCCTGAAATTAATACTTTTTCTACTTTAAATATTAACCAAACTTGGGATAGATATACTTTAAGTTGGTCCCATAACCGCACTTTGCTAGAATATGACCCAGAAAAAATTAAATTAAATTATTACAATGTCTTTTCCAATCCTGGTTTATCCTTAACTATAGAAAAATTGAGCAACACTGATTTAAACCAAAGTGTAAATGCTAGTTTAGGGTTAATTATGGGTAGTGTCTTTAGTTTTATCAATCCAGGTAATATTAATGAAACCATTAGTAAAGCTAAAGAACAGTATAACAACTTGCAACCTTTAGCTGTTTTGGAAACGAAAGCCACGTCTCAACAGCGAAAGGAAATGAATCAACGGTTAAACAATACACTCAATTATGGTAATAGTAATAGCAACCTGTCCCAAGTTTCAGGAAGTTATACTTTTGCAGGAAATATCACCTCCAACAGTTCAGTTTTATTACAAATGAGAACAGGTATTTATGAAAGGAGTGTTCAATTTATTGAACAAAACATACAAGATTGGACTCCGCAAACTCCTGTTTTTATAGATGTTGTTCGTCCTAGTGACTTGGGTCCAATATTTTTTACGGGTACAAAAATTCCTACTAGCATAACTCAAATTAATACCCCAGAAACCGTTCAATATAGCTTTATTCGAGGCGAAACTTCAAATGGAGAAGTGGTATTTGACCAATCTTATGTTTTTAAGAATAATGTCACCAGTGTTTTTACAGCAGTTCCTATACCCGCCGGTAAATCCTTTGATATAGATTTCGGACGGATAAAACTAAGTACATTTCGGCAAAGAGATATTGAAAATTCTTCTTATGTAGGATACCTGTACTTGCCATCAATTGAATTTGCTATGTCAGGAAGTATTAATAATTTTAGTTATACCTTATCTACAGGAATGTGGTTTAATCTTTCTCCAGATTCCGCACCAATGATTAATAATAATTTGGGTAGGTTAAATGCTAACGCTACAACGGAAAGTTTTATGGGAGGAATGTTGAAAATGTCAACTAAACTAGAATTTACTAATATATTTTATGATCAAAATAACAAGTGGCATACTGTATTAGCAAATTCACCTTTTTTCTCATTAACTTATAATAGTAATCCTAATCGTCTCAATCTTTCCAATATCTCTATTGGTAATGTCTTTCAGTTTGCAAAACCAGATTTCAACATTACTTTTTATCCGGTATTAACTTATTACCCAAAAATACTCAATTCTGATGTGCAGTCAAATAACATCGGTGATCTTGTCGGTTTTGTACTTTTGAATTTTTCCCATAATACTGGTTTCGACTTTAATAGTTCTATATCTTTACATAATGAAACTCTCTATCAGTTTGAAGCTACTTATAATATCATGAAGAATAAAAAAAATGGGACTTTGAAAATAGGCCCTTACTATTCCAATTATTCATCGGCTAATAGAGAATTGGAAAACCAAGTTGAAAATCCTAAATATGGAATAGTATTTCGCTATGAAAGTGCTAATTCTGGTTTGGTGTTAAATTCTCGTTTAGGAAATACTGATTATGGTTTACGAGGAGAAATGAACTTGGAACTGAAATTTTAGGAATATAACCGGGGAATTTATTCCCCGTCTAATAGCTAAAGTCGGTTTGAACCCAATACAGTTTTTGTGAAAGCCTCAACTAAAGCCTTACCCTTAAGAAAAGCCTCTTCAAACTCCGCTTCAGGATCGGATAAAGCTACAACACCACCACCAATACCAATAGAAGTTCCATGGGGAGTCAAAACCGCAGTGCGAATGACAATATTTAAATCTGCTGCACCATTGAGAGCTAAAAAACCAATAGCCCCTGAATAAACCCCACGTGCTTGTTGCTCTAACTGATCAATAATTTTCATAGTTCTGATTTTTGGCGCACCTGTCATGGAACCACCAGGAAAAGCTGTTTTAATACAGTCGGTAGCAGCCATATCCGGGCGCAAACAACCACGAATGGTACTCACTAGCTGATGTACTGTAGCATAAGTTTCTACAGCCATTAACTTAGAGACTTGAATACTACCCACTTGACAAACTAAACCTAAATCATTGCGTAATAAATCCACAATCATCAAGTTTTCTGCCCGGTCTTTTTCGCTGTTACGCAATTGTTCACACAGTATTTGATCCTCTGCTACAGTAGCCCCACGTCTACAAGTACCTTTAATGGGTTTAGTTTCTACCCATCCCCCCTGGTCAATTCGCAAAAACCTTTCTGGAGATGAACAAGCAATAGCAACTTGACCAAAGCGCAGAAATGCTGAATAGGGGGCTGGATTAATTCGCCGTAAAGCGCGATAATATGCCAACGGGTCAGGAGTGGCATCTGTATATAGCTGGTTAGTTAAACAAATTTGGTAACTTTCCCCTTCCCTAATTTCATTGAGACACTTGTAAATATCATTGATGTAAGTCTGGCGAGAACGGCTGAGGCGGAAAAGTAAAGAATTATTGCTACCTATGGGCGCTATGGGGGGTAGGGGTGGTAAAGCGACTAGCTGCTTTTCTGTTGACTCAAACCAAATATCTGCTGGTGTTTTATTGTGGTTTTCAGTCAGACACAATAAATATATAATTTCTTCTTGGTGATCAAAAACAATGATTTGATCAGCTAAGATAAACATGGCATCAGGAAGTAAGGCAGAATGCACTAACTCTGAACCACATTCTGCCTTCATTTCATAACCGAAGTAGCCCACAAAGCCACAGTTAAAGTCAAAGGGTAGCTGGTGACATTCGCAGTGACGGTGGTTAATTTCTCGTTTAAGATAATCAAAAATACTTTCTCTATAGTGTTTTTTCTTACCTGACTGAGTGACAGTTAACTCTTGAGTTTGGGTGCGGTACTCAACCAACAGACTATTTACACCACCACTCCCCCCCATAAAGGAAAAACGAGCCACACCAGGACTAACCAAGCTGCTATCTAGCCAAAAAGCATGACTATCTTCACCAAATAAATTAAAAAACACCTGTTCTGCATCACAATAAAAATTTAGTTTTTTACAGCAAACTTGGTACAGGGAATGAGAAGAAGCAGCAGGTATGGTGTATTGGTGATAGTTTCGTACAGTGGGGGTTGGTTCTTTCTGGGTGAATTGTTCCGTGATGTGTCGGAAATTTTTTAAAATCTTCCATCCGTATTCAGTGCTGATAGATTCAGGATGAAATTGCACTCCCCAAAGTGGTAAATACCGATGACGCAGCCCCATAATTAGCCCTTGTTCAGTCCAAGCCACTTTTTCTAGACAGGTGGGTAAATCATCAGCAACTATTAAAGAGTGGTAGCGGACAACAGAAAAGCCTTGGGGTATGCCTTCAAATAGCTGACAACCATGATGATATATTTTACTCAATCTTCCGTGCATTACCTCCGGGGCATGAATCACCCTTCCCCCATATACATAAGCCAGTCCTTGATGACCCAGACAAACCCCTAGTAGAGGTACATCTATATTTTCTATTACTTCTGGGCAAATGCCAAAATCTTTGACTTTTTCTGGGCGACCGGGACCGGGAGAAATCACCACATTATCAAATCTCAGTTTGGTGATATCTTGAATATTAATTTGGTCATTGCGAATTACTAAGGGAAGTTCTCCGTTTATTTGGGCGATCATCTGATAAAGATTAAATGTATAGGAATCGTAGTTATCAATGATCAGCGTCCGCACTTGGTCTTTCCCCTGTTGGTTTGTGAATGGCACTCAATAAATTATACACTAAAAGTCATTTGTCAGGATGGGCAATAGTAACACAAGCATCCTGCTTGTCGGGGAATTATGCTTATCTAAGTATGATTAAGTTTTGTAACGACATTCGACATTTCTGGGAATGATCATGTTGTAGTGCTAGCATCTGGCTCGCTACTGTTGAATAAATCCAAAATCCAAAATCTAAAATCTAAAATCTAAAATTTAAAATCTAAAAGGGAATGTCGTCTGAGTCCGGTTCTGGTCCTGGTATTGGCGGATAATTAGTAGGCTCAAAGTTTTCAGGTATGGGTGTGGGGGCGGTTGGGGCTGGTAATTCTACTTCCTTTGGTGGAGATGATGACTGTGGGGTTGTGGATGTGACTGACGCGGTTACTGTCATGGCTGGTGTTGGGCTGAAACTGGTTCCTGCAGGTTCAATCTGTTGTACTGTTAGTTCGGCACGTTTTTCTTTAAACCCTTCTTGACGCTCAACAGTCTGCATTCCTAGGCGTCCTGCTAAGATGACGCGATCGCCTTGATGATAATTTTGCTGGATTTCTGTGGCTAGATTCCCCCAGCCCACAACTTTTAAAGCCACTAACTGGTCTTCTCCACGTTGAGGGTTAGGAAACTGTACCAGCATTTCTGTAACTGCTAAATTATCGGCTGTGTAGCGTAATTGCGGTTCTTGAATGATTTCCGCCATTAAAACGCAGCTGTTCATAAGTCCTCCTGAGTGGCAAAAAAGTTTTTACACCGATTATAATGGGCATCAAGAATCATGACCTAGGTTTTTTAGAAAAGCTGAACAAGCTATCAAACACGCTCAAAGGAAGATTTACAAAACACACAAGGTTCAAGATTAAGTAGCCAACGGAATGAACACTCTAAAATAATAGCGCGTAGCCTGTGCAAGTCTAAGGACTTACTGGCCTATGAAAACTTACAAATGCGTAATCTAATTAAAAATCATGGTTTAGCTAAGTCAATTAGTGACCCTAGCCGGTGTTTGTTTAGGCAATGGATTGACTATTTTGCTGGTAAATTTGGTAAAATAGCTGTTGCTGTAGCACCACATTACAGAATCCCCGATCTCTTAGGACGGGGAGTGTCAATGATTATCCTTACTTAAAACACTCGTGGCGCAAGTTGTTCTAGAAAATATCTACAAAAGTTTTCCCCAGCGCAAGGGGGAAGGTGTAGCTTCTCCCACTTCTACCAGTGATGGCAAAAAAAATGATGTCACCCCTGAAGCAGGAGAGTATATTAATGTTCTACGGCGAATTAACTTAACCATCGCCGATGGGGAGTTTATGGTGCTGGTGGGTCCTTCTGGTTGTGGTAAAAGCACTTTACTTAGGTTAATTGCTGGGTTAGAAGAAATGACAGGAGGAAATATTTCCATAGGCGATCGCTTAATTAATCACCTACCGCCCAAAGAACGAGACATTGCTATGGTGTTTCAAAATTACGCCCTCTACCCCCACATGACTGTATATGACAATATCGCCTTTGGACTGCGCCGACGGCCATTAAGCAGCCCAGATCACCAATCTTCACTTCCTGAATGGGGGGAACATCTTTTTGTGGCTATGACTAGAAAACTACCTAAAGGACTGCGTTACATTTCCCATAAAGAAAGAGAAGTAGATCAGCAAGTGCGAAATGTAGCCCACTTGTTGCAAATGGAAAATTTACTCTATCGCTTACCCAAACACTTATCTGGTGGACAAAGACAACGGGTAGCATTAGGAAGAGCGATCGCCCGTAATCCCCGTGTGTTTTTAATGGATGAACCCCTATCTAATTTAGATGCCAAACTGCGAGGGGAAACACGTAGCCAAATTGTTAAATTGCAACGTCAACTGGGAACCACTACAATTTATGTCACCCATGACCAAACCGAAGCCATGACCATGGGCGATCGCATTGCCATCATGAATCAAGGTCAAATCCAGCAAGTAGCATCACCATTAGAACTGTACAATTACCCTGCTAACCGCTTTGTAGCGCAGTTTATTGGTTCACCAGCGATGAATTTTATGCCGGTGACGTTTCACGCTCCTTTATTAATCACCCACAACAATTTCCGCCTCACCCTCCCAGAAACTTGGGAAGCACCTTTGCGAAAATACGACAAGCAAACTATTATTTTAGGCATTCGTCCAGAACACTTGAGTTTAAGTGTACCCGCCACCAAAAATTTACTTGTAAAAGTGGAGTTAGTGGAAAACCTGGGTAATGATTCTTTCCTCACAGTTAGCCTGGGTAGTTTAGACATGGCTGAATCCCAGGCTAACCAGACTTTAGAGAATTATTTACAAGTGCGAATCCCACCAGACAGATTAGTGCGTGTTGGTGAGGAACTATGGTTATCGTTAAATCATGAAAAACTGCACTTTTTTGATCCTCAAACTGAGTTGGCAATTTTTCGCTCCCAATTTTCAACTACTCCCCGATAAAATAATTTGAGTTTTGATATAGCGTTAGCAAGCAGGATGCTCCCGCTACAAGACGATACAAGACGATCATTTGTATCTCACGTGTTTAAATCCTATCCTTACACCTCTGCTGGTTGTTGCTCTTGTTGTCTCTCCACAAAAGTCTGAACACGGTTGCGGTAGTTTCTCAAGGTTTCATCTACCCAATCCCGATCATTACTGTTAGCGTACAGATGTACTAAAGGCTGACTGGCATCTGGTAAAACTAATAGCCAGCTGTCATCGTAGGGTTGACACACTTTTACTCCATCAATTAACTCTAGGTTTTGGGCTGGGTGTGTTTCTACTAAATAACGCATTAGCCCCCCTTTAGCAGTCCAAGGACACCGTACTGTATAACTTTTGTGGACTACACGGGGTAATTCTGAACGCGCGGTAGCCAGCGATCGCTCTTGAATAGTCAGCATTTCAATTAACTTGGCAATGCAGAACATAGAATCAAACCCCGGATGTAGCTGGGGGAAAATAAAACCAGTTTCTGCACTACCCCCCAACACCACACTGGAGTTTTTTTGACAAGCTTCCATTAAAGCTGTAGGATTGGCTTTAGTGCGAACTACTCTACCATCGTGACGACGGGCTACTTGTTCCACAGCACTAGAAGTATGAACAGGCACAACTACCGTCCCTCTGGGGTTAGATGTTAAAATCATATCCACCATCAATGCTGTTAACATCTCGCCACGAATGGGAAAACCTGATTCATCAACCAAAATCAACTGTTCCCCATTAGCGGACACTTGCACGCCAAAGTTAGCTTTTAAAGCCTCCACCACATGACCAAGCTGAGTGAGTAGCGCTTCCCGGTCAGTCACAGACACAGCAGATTTATTGACACTCGCATTCAACACTACCGCATCAGCCCCAAATTTATCTAACATCAGTGGTAAAACCGCCCCAGACACAGCATAAACATAGTCAATCACGACTTTTGCTCGACTATGGCGGAGGGTGTCCACATTTAACAGTTTTTCAAAAGCAGTGCAGTAGCGTTCAATCACTTGACTGGGATATGAGACATCCCCCACCTCATGAATTTGCGATCGCCGCATATCTTCTTTAAAATAAGCACCTTCAATTTTTTTCTCCAGGGCTTTGCTGATATTAATCCCCATTTGATCCATAAATTCAATCAGGATATAATCAGGGCGATCTGGGTGTACTCGGACATGAATCCCACCAGCCACATACATTGTAGGTATGACTGTCCGGGCTATGGGGATAGCTGTAGCATCAAGATTGAGAATGTCAACACCCACAGACATCAAACCAGCAATTAACGAACGAGTCACCATGCGAGAAATATTGCGCTGGTCACGGGAAACTGTGACTTTAGAACCTGGTTTTAATGTAGAACCGTAAGCAGCGCCCAATTTTACCGCAAATTCTGGAGTGATATCAATATTGGCTAATCCTTGTACACCACGTTGTCCAAATAAATTTCTTTGGGCAGTGTTTCCCCAAATCAAGTTAATGTTTAAAATTGCCCCTGACTCTACCTTTTTACTCGGCCAAACCCGGACATTGGGGCTAATTTGGGCTTCTTCGCCGATAGTGGAAAGGGAACCCACTATAGCTGCTTCTAATACATGGGCGCGACGATCTACACGTGTACCACGAGAAATCACACAGGCGCTTAGATGTGCTTCATCTCCGATAATTGACCCATTCCACAAAATTGGCCGCTTGAGATTAGCATCAGCGCCAACAGTGACATTATCCCCAATTATGGTTCCTGCTTCAATGTGTACTCTAGCCCCAATGCGGCAATTATCACCAATCATAGCTGGAGTTTGTATAGTCGCAGTGGGGGAAATAAAGGTATTTTGTCCCACCCACAAATTAGGCGAAACTTCTGGATAAGGAAATTCCAGTACCACCCGACCATGTAAAGCATCATATTGAGCTTGACGATAAGCGTCTAAGTGACCAACATCGCACCAGTAACCCTGGTCAATATAACCATACAAAGGTTCATTTTTTGCCAACATTAAGGGAAACAAATCTTTAGAAAAATCACTTTCAGCGTTGGATGGTAGATAATCCAATACCTCTGGTTCGAGAATATAAATACCAGTGTTGACAGTATCGGAAAAAATTTCACTGGTAGAAGGTTTTTCTAAAAAGCGGCTAATACTTCCCTGTTCATCGGTAATGACTACTCCAAACTCCACTGGATTAGGAACTCTGGTTAAAATCAACGTGGCTTTTGATTGTTTTTGTTTATGAAAGGCGATCGCTGCTGTCAGGTCAAAATCTGTGATACTATCACCGCTAATCACTAAAAAAGTTTCATCCAGTAGTTCAGCAATATTCTTGACACAACCTGCGGTTCCCAAAGGCTGATCCTCTTCCACAGCATAGGTGATCTGAACCCCAAAATCGCTGCCATCTTGAAAATATTCTCGCAGGACATCTGGTAGATAATGTAATGTAGCAATCACTTCTGTGATTTGATGTCGTCTGAGCAGATTGATAATATGTTCGGCAATGGGCCGATTGAGAATAGGAACCATGGGTTTGGGGAGATCACAAGTCAACGGGCGAAGCCGCGTTCCCGACCCTCCAGCCATCAGTACTGCACGCATAAATTCTCCTTAGCTATTTGCAGCATTTGCTGCTTACAGACCCGTCAGAGTATGTTGTATGTTCTTTCTTTAGTGTCCTATGGATATTGATATTTGAGTAACTGACCTAAGAAGCATCTAGGGGGAAATAAGCAATATTACTCATGATAAAGTGTATTTATGATTTGTTCAGGTGTGGAACTGATCGCGGTAACTGGGGCATAATCATAATGGAGTAATAAAACTTTAACTTAAATACTGTTATTTACTCAAGGAGTCAAGGGCAATGATTAAGTTACTTTTCTTCGGTCTATTTGTGATCTACATAGCCGGGGTTTGGAAGTTATGGAATGGGTTTGCACGAACTAATTTTAGTCAAACCTTACCTAACCGTATTAGTTTATCACTGTTGTGGCCAGCTTTATTTATTGCTAATCCAGCATATCGCCGCAACTTTAGACGAGCTTTGAAGGGATAGTGGACCTGGATATGATTTAAAAGTGAACAGGGATATTTTTATGTGCTGTTTTCCCACAGTTTGTTCCCTGTTCCTTGTTATAAAAGTCTGGTTTTACCCAGCCTTACCTCCCATTCCTGACTATTTCTACTCATTTAGAGAGAACTAGTCGCACCACGTGTTTAATAAATGCTATGTTCTGTTGGTTAAAAAGCTTGAATCCACTCTTTAACAGAATACTCAGTCCAGATGCCATTTTTCCAGTAGGGGTCATTTTCCACCACTTGGCGCACTGTTGCTTCGTCCTCGGCTTCATAAATGGCAAAAACTTTAGTAATATCCTTAGTTGGTCCAATAGTGATTAATATACCGGACTCTTTTTGTTTGGCTAACCCGTCTAAGTGGTCTTGACGAAAAGGAGCGCGTTTTTCTAAAACGTTTTCACAGTATGTTCCCCACATGATGTATTTAGACATAATTACTTATGGTTTTTCCTAGATTTATTTATACAATTTTCTCACGCCCAGGCGCAAACAATGATTATTCTACCATTGATAGAGGGGTTTTCGCTGCTTGGTGAGGTATATTATTAACAAGCAGGATGCTTGTGTTACGTAGACTGTATGAGTAGCACCGGCTTCTAGCCGGTATTGGTGACAAGCAGGATGCTTGTGTTACGTGGACTGTATGAGTAGCACCGGCTTCTAGCCGGTACTCAGACAAGCAGGATGCTTGTGTTACGTGGACTGTATGAGTAGCACCGGCTTCTAGCCGGTATTGGTGACAAGCAGGATGCTTGTGTTACGTAGACTGTATGAGTAGCACCGGCTTCTAGCCAGTATTGGTGACAAGCAGGATGCTTGTGTTACGTAGACTGTATGAGTAGCACCGGCTTCTAGCCGGTATTGGTGACAAGCAGGATGCTTGTGTTACGTAGACTGTATGAGTAGCACCGGCTTCTAGCCGGTACTCAGACAAGCAGGATGCTTGTGTTACAAGAAGAAGGTAGCGGGCAAGATACCCGCACTACAATTGTTAACTAACTTCTCAAGTTAACGCCGAATTTTTCTACCAGGGCTTCCCGGACTTTGTTGTGTACAGGTTCCACTTCTGCATCCGTGAGGGTGCGATCGCTTCCTCGGTATACTAGACGAAATGCTAAACTGCGTTGTCCTGGGGGTACGTTTTCCCCACGGTACTCATCAAATAATTCTACAGATTCTAGTAGTCCTTTGGCTGCTTTGTGAATGGATTTTTCAATTTCTGCCACTGAAATGTTTACAGGGGCGAAAAAGGCTATGTCGCGATCGCTGGCTGGGTAGGTAGAATAAGGATGAAAGCTGGGTACTAAAATCTCATCTTCATCTAAAGCACTCAACAGCACATGAATATCTAGTTGGAACACATAGACAGAATCTGGTAAACTCTGTTCTTGTCGCAGCTGGGGATGAAGTTGTCCAAATACACCCAGTCTGTTACCACTCACCCACAAAGACGCTGTGCGTCCTGGATGTAAACGCTCGTCTCTACAATCCGGTTGATATTCTACCTTTAAATTCAGGGCTGCAAACACACTTTCTAAAATCCCCTTAGCATCAAACCAGGTCATAGGCTCTTCATCCATCCCTCTTGACCATTTACCAACCCGGCGATCGCCCCCCATTATCCCCGCAATGGCATCTGTTTCTTGCAAACCTTCTTCTTCTTGCCAGAAAATGCGCCCCATATCAAAGGCATTGAGAGAACCATTTCCTTTTTCTAAATTATATTGAAAAGCATCAATCAATCCTGACATTAAATCAGTCCGCAGGGCTGAATATTCAGCAAATAACGGGTTACTTAAAACTATCTGTCGATCATCCCCCGGTTTGACCAAAGAATAATGAACTACTTCGGTTAATCCTTCCCCCCGGAGAAAAGCCCGTAATTTGCGGATTAACTCTTGATCTACAGGTAAATAACCAGCTTCTGATTTATCTGGTAAGGTGTCGCAGAAGTTATCATAACCATATAAACGGGCAATTTCTTCAATTAAATCAATTTCCCGTTCTAAGTCCCGGTAACGATAAGGAGGTACTGTCACCGTCCAGGTTTCCTCACCCTTATAAGTTAAATTACAACCCAACGCCGATAGAATACGCTCAACATCTGCGGCTGTAATTTCTCCTGTTTCTCCTGCTAAATCCACCGGACCCAATACATCATTCACTCGCTGGAGATGCAGGACAATAGAACGACTCCAACTAGAGGAGTCTGGGCGAGTATCAGCAATTACCTGTTCTGTAATTACCCCATCCGCATGGTCAGTTAACAAAGACAAAGCCCGGTGACAAGCTATTTCCAATTCCGCCCGGTTGACTCCCCGTTCATATCTGCCGGAAGCCTCGCTTCTTAACCCCACACTGCGGGAAGAGCGACGAATGACCACAGCATCAAACAATGCCGCTTCCAAAACTATACTATCAGTTTGGTCATTAACTTCTGTTTCTTCTCCACCCATCACCCCAGCTAGTGCCACGGGTTTATTATTAGCAGTAATTAACAAGTTTTGGTTTGACAAATTGCGGATCTGCCCATCCAAGGTTTTTAAAGACTCTCCACCACTGGCAAAGCGAACACCAAGGGTTACACCCTCACCACCAGCAACAGCTTGTAAACGGTTTTGATCAAAGGCGTGTAGTGGCTGTCCCCATTCCCATAAAACATAATTAGTGATATCCACCACATTATTTATAGGGCGCACTCCAGCAGCCCGTAAACGCTGTTGCAACCAATCAGGAGAAGGGGCAATTTTCACTCCTTTAATTACTGTACCAATGTAAGCAGGGCAGGCATGGTGATCAGCAATTCTCAGTCCTAAATTATTAGCACCCGATGACACCGATACAGCATCAACGCCAGGAAGACTTAATTTTCCCCCGGTCAAAGCAGCCACTTCCCGCGCTATTCCCACCATAGAAAGGGCATCCGCACGGTTAGCAGTGGCAGTAACATCTAAAATTACATCATCTAAGCCCAACAACGGGCGTACATCACTACCTAAAGGTAGATTTTCCTGGGTAAAAATATGAATCCCGTCTACATCACTAGGTAAACCCAGTTCTTTTAAAGAACAGATCATACCTTGGGACGGCACACCGCGTAACTTGGCGGGTTTGATTTTTAGGTCTATGTTGGGTAAATAAGTTCCTGTGGTAGCCACTGGTACATAAATATCAGCCCGGACATTAGGCGCACCGCAGACAATGTTTAAAGTTTCAGATGCGCCGATATCCACCTGACAAACACTTAATTTATCAGCATTGGGGTGGGGTTGACGCTCAAGCACTTTCCCCACAACCACCCCATCAGCCCAGGTGCGACGGTCTTCTATATCTTCCACTTCAAACCCTGCCATTGTCAAGGTTTCTGCCAGTTCTTCTGGGCCTAGTTTAATTTCCACTAGTTCCCGCAGCCAATTTAGAGAAATACGCATGGAGTGTGCTTACTTGTTCAACTATCGTTTAGTGCTGTGGAGAGCAACATTAGCTCATCAGCACAAAAAAGGAAAAAGACTCATATCCAGTTTTTGACACTCCCCCAGGCTTAAGCCGGGGGATTCCAGTGTCACTGACGTTCCTTGCTTTTACTGGACTTACGTTCAGCAGAAGTAGAGGGAACATCTCTACCGGCCTTACTTCCCGTCTGCCCGACGGTGGCGTTTACACGATTCAAACGAGCATACACACCACGAGCTTTGACTATTATACTGCGAAGTAGTTGGCAACATCGAGAGTGCTAGCAGGATTGTTATCGCCCGAAGAACGCCAGGTGAAATTATCTAAGCGAAGTAGTTCCCAACAGTGAGATTACCAGTAAGATTGTTATCGCCCGCAAGCCAGGTGAAATTATTTAACTGCAGTAATAAATCACTGTTGCTTTGGAAACCAGCTGTACTATCGTTAACGGATAAATACAGTTGTCTATTCCAGGTA
>Ga0169931_10009060_pt1 | contig 14423 bp, 11 predicted proteins | sample Kivu_15m_20L_FD_129675 | JGI IMG/M metagenome (GOLD analysis project Ga0169931, IMG submission 129675) | Freshwater microbial communities from Lake Kivu, Western Province, Rwanda to study Microbial Dark Matter (Phase II) - Kivu_15m_20L... | ecosystem: Environmental > Aquatic > Freshwater > Lake...
CCTGCGCCAGCGCGACCTGCATGATCTCCTTGGTGATGCCCTGGATCTTGATGTCCATCTGCAGGGCGGTGATGCCGGCGTCGGTGCCAGCCACCTTGAAGTCCATGTCGCCCAGGTGGTCCTCGTCGCCGAGGATGTCGGTCAGCACCGCGAAGCGATTGCCATCCTTGATCAGGCCCATCGCGATGCCGGCGATGTGCTTGTCGATCGGCACGCCCGCGTCCATCAGCGCGAGGCAGCCGCCGCACACCGAAGCCATCGAGGAGGATCCGTTCGATTCGGTGATCTCGGAGACCACCCGCAGCGAGTAGGCGAACTGCTCGACCGGCGGGATCAGCGCGGCCAGCGCGCGCTTGGCCAGCCGGCCGTGGCCCACCTCGCGGCGCTTGGGCGCGCCGAAGCGGCCGGTCTCGCCGGTGGCGAACGGCGGCATGTTGTACTGGAGCATGAATCGCTCCCGGTACTCGCCGGTAATGGCGTCGATGATCTGCTCGTCGCGCGCGGTGCCGAGGGTGGCCACCACCAGCGCCTGCGTCTCGCCGCGGGTGAACAGCGCCGAGCCGTGCGAGCGCGGCAGCACGCCGGTCCGGATGCTGATGGGGCGCACCGTGCGGGTGTCGCGGCCGTCGATGCGCGGCTCGCCAGACAGGATCCGGCTGCGCACGATCTTCGACTGCAGCTCGTACAGGACGTTGCCGACGGTGTTGGCGTCGGGCGCGCCCTTGCCGGCGGCGGCGTGCTCCTCGGCGATCTTCGCGGCGGCGGCAGATTCGACCGAACGGATCTGGTGCGTGCGCTCCTGCTTGTTGCGCAGCGCGTAGGCGGCGCGCATCTCGGCCTCGGCCAGCTCGGTGACGCGCGCGATCAGCGCCTCGTCCTTGGCCGGCGGCTGCCAGTCCCACTCGGGCTTGCCGGCGATCTCGACGAGTTCGTCGATCGCCCGGATGACCGCCTGCATCTGGTCATGGCCGTAGACCACGGCGCCGAGCATCACGTCCTCCGGCAGCTGGTTGGCCTCGGACTCGACCATCATCACCGCCGCATCGGTGCCGGCGACCACCAGATCGAGCTTGCTGTGGGGCAGCTCAGACGCGTTGGGGTTCAGCAGGTACTGGCCGTCACGATAGCCCACGCGGCAGGCGCCGATCGGGCCGTTGAATGGGATGCCCGAGATCGCGAGCGCGGCCGATGCGCCGATCATCGCGGGGATGTCGGAGTCCACCTCGGGATTGCTCGACAGCACGTGAATGATGATCTGGACCTCGTTGTAGAAGCCGTCGGGGAACAGCGGCCGCAGCGGCCGGTCGATCAGGCGGCAGGTGAGGATCTCCTTCTCGGTGGGCCGTCCTTCGCGCTTGAAGAAGCCGCCCGGGATGCGCCCGGCCGCATAGAACTTCTCGACGTAGTCGACCGTCAGGGGAAAGAAGTCCTGCCCTGGTTTGGCATTCTTCTGGCCCACCACGGTGGCCAGCACGACCGTGTCGTCCATGGTGACCATCACGGCGCCGCTGGCCTGGCGAGCGATCTCGCCGGTCTCGAGGGTCAGGGTGTGCTGACCCCACTGAATCGTTTTCCTCGCAATCTCGAACACGTGCTTTCCTTTCTTTCGCTCTTTCAGTTCCCGCGCGGTCGTCCGGCGGCGCGGTTCGCCTCGATCACCACAAACGAAAATGCCCGCGACGAGCGGGCATCCTCGGAGGTTCGGTGCCGGGAGGCGGCCAGGACCCTCGGAACCGGAGGCCCCGCGTTGGTCGGCACCGCCATCGGCGACGTCATTCCTTCCTTACTTGCGCAGGCCCAGACGCTCGATCAGGGCCTTGTAGCCGTCGAGGTCACGGCCCTTCAGGTAGTCGAGCAGCTTGCGCCGCCGGCTGACCATCTTGAGCAGGCCCCGCCGGGAGTGGTGGTCCTTCGCGTGGGTCTTGAAGTGACCGGTGAGCTCGTTGATGCGGGCGGTGAGCAGCGCAACCTGGACTTCCGGCGAACCGGTGTCGTTCTGGGCACGCTGGTAGTCGGCGACGATCTTCGCCTTGTCGATTTCGGCAACGGACATGGATTTCCCTTGGGTGACTTGCGGCTGCGCCGGGATGCGCGCCGTGCGTAGGCTGGCGCCTGACCCTCGAACACCGGACCGCCGGTTTTTCCAGGGCAAAGCCCGTCGAGTATAGCGTGTTGGGACAGCAGGCTCAAACCTAAGCCTACCGGAGCCGATCCGCGGCGGCCCGGATTCGCCGCTGGGCGCTACGCGGCCCCGGCACCACCGCCGCCACCGCCGCCGCCGCCGCCGCCGCCGCCGCCGCCGCCGGGGCCGGGGCCGGGGCCGGAGCCGGCCGGCCGTCCGACGCCACGGCGACCATCTGCTGCGACGAGCGGGGCCGTCAGGGCGAGACGGGCGGCGGTGACCGATTCGATCAACTACTAAGGGGTTGAGTCGTACTGTGGATTCAGGCGGGGGGCATCGGAATGCAGCTTGTTCAGCGCATTCAGGTAGGCTTTCGCCGAGGCCACCACGATGTCGGGATCGGCCCCCACGCCGTTCACGATCCGCCCGGCCCGCGACAGCCGGACGGTCACCTCCCCCTGCGATTCGGTGCCGGTGGTGATCGCGTTGACGGAATACAGCAGCAGTTCGGCGCCGCTGGCCACCTTCGACTCGATCGCCTTGAGGGTGGCGTCGACCGGACCGTTGCCTTCCGACTCGGCACGATGCTCCTGGCCGCCCACTGAAATGACCACGCTCGACTGCGGGCGGTCGCCCATCTCGGAAGACTGGCGCATCGACAGCAGCTTGAAGTGTTCGTCCTCCTTGGAGACCGACTCGTCCGACACCAGCGCGTGGATGTCCTCGTCAAAGATTTCGGCCTTGCGGTCGGCCAGGTCTTTGAAGCGCACGAAGGCCGCGTTGACCTCGGACTCGGACTCGAGCTGGATGCCGAGTTCCTGCAGCCGCTGCTTGAACGCGCTGCGGCCCGAGAGTTTGCCGAGCACGATCCGGTTGGTGGACCAGCCCACGTCCTCGGCCCGCATGATCTCGTAGGTGTCGCGCGCCTTGAGCACGCCGTCCTGGTGGATGCCCGAGGCGTGTGCGAACGCGTTGGCACCCACCACCGCCTTGTTCGGCTGGACCGGAAAACCGGTGATGCCCGAGACGAGCTTGGAGGTGGGCACGATCTGCAGGGTGTCGATGCCGACCTCGAGGCCGAAGAAGTCGCGGCGGGTCTTGACCGCCATCACCACCTCCTCGAGCGAGGTGTTGCCGGCACGCTCGCCCAGGCCGTTGATCGTGCACTCGACCTGGCGCGCCCCGCCCTGGACCACGCCGGCCAGGGAGTTGGCCACTGCCATGCCGAGGTCGTTGTGGCAGTGGACCGACCAGACCGCCTTGTCGGCGTTCGGGATCTTCTCGCGCAGGTCCTTGATGAACGCACCGTACAGTTCGGGGATGGCGTAGCCCACGGTGTCGGGAATGTTGATCGTGGTCGCGCCCTCGGCGATGACCGTCTCGAGTACCCGGTACAGGAACTCCGGCTCGGAGCGGTAGCCGTCCTCGGGCGAGAACTCCACGTCGTCGGTGAACCGGCGGGCGAAACGGACCGCGAGCTTGGCCTGCTCCAGCACCTGGTCGGGCGTCATCCGCAGCTTTTTCTCCATATGCAGCGGCGAGGTGGCGATGAAGGTGTGGATGCGCTTGCGGGCGGCCGGTGCGAGCGCCTCGGCCGCGCGCGACAGGTCGCGGTCGTTGGTGCGCGCGAGCGAACAGACGATCGATTCCCTCACGGCGCCTGCGATCGCCCTGACCGCCTCGAAGTCGCCGTTGGACGACGCGGCGAACCCGGCCTCGATGACGTCGACCCGCAGCTTCTCCAGCAGCTTGGCGATGCGCAGCTTCTCCTCGCGCGTCATGGACGCGCCCGGGCTCTGCTCGCCGTCACGCAGCGTGGTGTCGAAGATGATCAGTCGGTTCGGTTGGCTCATCGGAGGCTCCTGGGCGGCACGGTCGCCGGGGTGATGCATGAGACGCCCCGGGCTGCCTGTCGGGCGGCCCGGCGCGCGCTGTTGCCGGAAGGGGGGGGTGGGGGGGTGTCAGCGCGCGGGGCGCAGTCGTAGCAGGCCGGATGCGCGGAGCACCGGGCCGGCGACGGGCGCAGCAGCCTGCCGGCCGGAACGGCAGGCGAAGGCGAACGCACTGCTGCGCAAGGGTGACATCCCTGGAATATAGAGGGCGGTCGGGGGGTCGCGCAAGTCGTCTTCGCGGCGGCCGCAGGGCCGCCACACAGTGCCGGTGACTCAGGACGGGCCGGACGGCCGGGCCGCCGCTGCCGCGGGTGCGCCGGCGGCCCGCTCGCCGCGGGCGGCCACCGCGATCCCCGCCAGGAGCGCCAGGAACCCGGCGAGCTGCAGCGGCGCGAAGGTTTCGCCCAGCAGCAGCCAGGCGAGCAGCGCCGCGCCGACCGGCTCGCCGAGGATGGCCAGCGCCACGAAGGTGGCCGACAGGTGCCGCAGCGACGCGTTGATCAGCGTATGGCCGACCAGCTGCGGGCCCAGGGCCATCAGCGCGATCGGCAGCCAGGCGATCGCCGGGATCGTCCACAGCCCCTGCCCGGCCGCGATCGCGATCGCGTTGATGGCCAGCGCCCCCGCCCCGTAGACGATCGCCACGTACGCCAGCAGCGTCAGCCGCCGGTTGAGCCCCCGCCCGACCAGGAAATAACCCGAGATCGCCATCGCGCCGGCCAGCGCCAGCGCGTTACCCAGCGTGGGCGCCCGACCGGGTGCCGCCGGGCCGGCGACCAGGTCCGAGGCGATCACCAGCCCGCTGCCCAGCACGGCCAGCCCGATTCCGGCCACCGTGCGACGCGACGGCGGCTCGGCCAGCAGCCACCACGACAGCAGCCCGACCCAGATCGGGTTGGTAGTCACCAGCGCGACGCTGCTGGCCACCGAGGTGTAGCGCAGCGAGGCGATCCAGGTGGCGAAGTGCAGCGCGAGGAACACCCCGGCCACCGCGGCGATCCCCCAGTCGGGCCGGCGCAGCCGGGCGAGCTCCGGCCCCCGCAGGATGGCCGCCAGCGGCGCTACCACCAGCGCGGCGAGGGTGAGCCGGCCGGCGGCGATGGCAAGCGGCCCGGCGCCCGCATCGATCGCCAGGCGGATCAGCAGCGCCGCGGTGGAGACGACCAGCACCCCCGCCGCCAGCGCCGCGTAGCGCCAGGCCATGCTCAGGTCTTGGGCAGGGTGACGCCGCGCTGGCCCTGGTACTTGCCGCCGCGATCGCGGTACGAGACCTCGCAGACCTCGTCGGACTCGAAGAACAGCACCTGCGCGCAGCCCTCGTGGGCATAGATCTTGGCCGGCAGCGGGGTGGTGTTGGAGAACTCCAGCGTCACGTAGCCCTCCCACTCGGGCTCGAACGGCGTGACATTCACGATGATCCCGCAGCGCGCGTAGGTGGACTTGCCCAGGCAGATGGTGAGCACGCTGCGCGGGATCCGGAAGTACTCCACAGTGCGCGCCAGGGCGAACGAGTTGGGCGGGATGATGCAGACCTCGCCCTTGAAGTCGACGAACGACTTCTCGTCGAAGTTCTTCGGGTCGACGATGGTGGAGTTGATGTTGGTGAAGATCTTGAACTCGTCGGCGCAGCGGATGTCGTAGCCGTAGCTGGAGGTGCCCCAGGACACCACCCGGCGACCGTCGAGCTCGCGCACCTGGCCCGGCTCGAAGGGCTCGATCATCCGATGCTCGTAGGCCATCCGGCGGATCCAGCGGTCGGACTTGATGCTCATCGGGCACTCGCGTCTGCAGGGATCGGCGATTGTGGGCAAACGCCGCCAGCCGCGCAAATCAGGCGGGCCAACGCGGCGCACTCCGGTCACCCCGACGCGCCACGACGCCGCCAAGGGCTTGCGCTACACTCGGATCATTCCGGAGCCGTACGGCGCGTGCGTGATCCTGATCCCCCATAAACCCACGAGGAGGAGTCTTTCGATGAGCGTGACACTGAGTCTGACGGTCAACGGCACGCCCGTGTCGGTCTCGACCGACCCACGTACCCTGCTTTCGCAGCTGATCCGCGACCATCTCCAGCTGACCGGCACCCATATCGGTTGCGACACCGCGCAGTGCGGAGCCTGCACCGTTCGGCTCAATGGCCGCGCGGTCAAGGCCTGCTCCATCCTGGCGGTACAGGCGCAGGGGGGCGAAGTCCAGACCATCGAGGGGCTGTCGACCACCGGTCCGATGCACCCGGTGCAGGAAGCCTTCCGCGAGTGCCACGGCCTGCAGTGCGGGTTCTGCACCCCCGGCATGGTCATGGCGTCGGTCCAGCTCCTGGAGGACTGCCCGAAGCCCACCGAGGCCGAGATCCGCGAGGCGCTGGAAGGCAATATCTGCCGCTGCACCGGCTATCACAACATCGTGCGTGCGGTCGGCGCGGCCGCCGCCCGTGCCTGAGGAGGCTCCCATGACCGACCTGTCACAATCGCCGATCGGCAAGCCCCTCGTGCGCCGCGAGGACGAGCGTTTCCTCACGGGGCGCGGCCAGTACACCGACGACGTGGTGCTGCCGCGCCAGACCTACGCGTACTTCCTGCGCTCGCCCTACGCCCATGCCCGGATCCGCGGCATCGATACCACCGCCGCCCTGAAGTCCCCGGGCGTGGTGGCGATCTTCACCGGCAAGGACGTGGCCGACTCCAAGATCGGCGGGCTGCCCTGTGGCTGGCTGATCCACAGCCGCGACGGCTCGCCCATGAAGGAGCCGCCGCACCCCATCATCGCCCACGACAAGGTGCTGCACGTGGGCGACCAGGTGGCGCTGGTGGTGGCCGAGACCGCCATCCAGGCCAAGGACGCCGCCGAGGCGATCGTGGTCGACTACGAGGAGCTGCCGGCGGTCATCGACACCGCCAGCGCCGACCGCGCGCCGGTCGCGCTGCACGAGGCCGCCCCCGACAACGTCTGCTACACCTGGGGCCACGGCGACGAGGCGGCGGTGGAGGCGGCGTTCGCCAAGGCCGCCCACGTCACGCGGCTGCGGTTCGAGAACAACCGGCTGATTCCCAACGCGATGGAGCCGCGGGCGGCCAACGCGTCCTACACCCGCCACGACGACAGCTACACCCTGTACGTGGCCAACCAGAACCCGCACGTCGAGCGGTTGCTGATGGCCGCCTTCGTGCTGGGCCTGCCCGAGTCGAAGCTGCGGGTCATTGCGCCCGACGTCGGCGGCGGCTTCGGCTCGAAGATCTTCCTCTACGCCGAGGAGACCGCGCTGGTCTGGGCCTCGAAACGGGTCGGCCGGCCGATCAAGTGGACCGCCGAGCGCAGCGAGTCGTTCCTCACCGACGCGCACGGCCGCGACCACGTCACCACCGCCGAGCTGGCCACCGACGCGCAGGGCCACTTCACCGCAATGCGGGTGAACACCACCGCGAACCTGGGCGCCTATCTCTCCACGTTTGCCTCGTCGGTGCCCACCATCCTGTACGCCACCCTGCTGGCGGGCCAGTACAAGACCCCGGCGATCTTCTGTCAGGTCAAGGCGGTGTTCACCAACACCGCCCCGGTCGATGCCTACCGCGGCGCCGGGCGGCCCGAGGCCACCTACGTGGTCGAGCGGCTGGTCGAGCAGACGGCCCGCGAGCTGAAGGTCGATCCGGCCGAGCTGCGCCGTCGCAACTTCATCCGGCAGTTCCCGTACGCCACGCCGGTCGGGCTCACCTACGACACCGGCGACTACGAAGCCACGCTCGCCAAGGCTCAGAAGCTGGCCGACGTGGCCGGCTTCCCCGCCCGCAAGGCCGAGTCGGCCCGCCACGGCAAGCTGCGCGGCCTGGGCTACTCTTGCTACATCGAAGCCTGCGGGCTGGCACCCTCGAACATTGCCGGCGCGCTCGGCGCCCGGGCCGGCCTGTTCGAAGCCGGCGAGGTGCGGGTCCATCCTACCGGCACGGTCACGGTGTTCACCGGCTCGCACAGCCACGGCCAGGGTCACGAGACCACGTTCGCGCAGGTGGTGGCCGGGCGGCTGGGCATCCCGGTGGAGAACGTCGAGATCGTGCACGGCGACACCGGCCGGGTGCCCTTCGGCATGGGCACCTACGGCTCGCGCTCGCTGTCGGTGGGCGGCACCGCGATCGTCAAGGCCGTGGACAAGGTGATCGCCAAGGGCCGCAAGATCGCGGCCCACCTGCTCGAGGCGGCCGACACCGACATCGTGTTCGAGAACGGCGAATTCAAGGTAGCCGGCACCGACCGCAAGATCCCGTTCGCGCAGGTGGCCCTCACCGCCTACGTGCCGCACAACTATCCGCTCGAGACGCTCGAGCCCGGGCTGAACGAGAACGCCTTCTACGATCCCACCAACTTCACCTACCCGGCCGGCTCGTACGTCTGCGAAGTCGAGGTCGACCCCGAAACCGGGGTGGTGTCCATCGAGTCGTTCACCGCGGTAGACGACTTCGGCAACATCGTCAACCCCATGGTGGTCGAGGGGCAGGTGCACGGCGGGCTCGCCCAGGGCATCGGCCAGGCGCTGCTCGAGGCGGCGGTCTACGACAAGGAGAGCGGGCAGCTGCTCTCCGGCTCGTATCTCGACTACGCCATGCCCCGCTCGAGCGACCTGCCCAACTTCACGGTCGACACCTGCGTGACTCCCTGCACACACAACCCGCTGGGCGTCAAGGGCTGCGGGGAGGCCGGCGCCATCGGCTCGCCGCCCGCCCTGATCAACGCCATCACCGATGCGATCGGCGTGCGCGACCTCGCCATGCCGGCCACCCCCGAGCGCGTGTGGCGCGCCATCCAGCAGCGCGCCTGAACGAGGAGACCCGACCATGTACACCTTCGACTACCAACGTCCCGCCGACGCCAAGGGCGCGGTCCAGGCTGCCGGTGGCGACGCCGACCGGCGCTTCCTGGCCGGCGGCCAGAGCCTGGTCCAGGCGATGAAGCTGCGGCTCGCCAGCCCCTCGGCACTGGTCGACCTGGGCGGCGCCACCGACCTCGGCGGCATCACGGTGCAAGGCGGCACGGTCCGGATCGGCGCCATGGCCCGCCACTCCCAGGTGGCGCGCTCGCCCGAGGTGGCGCAGGCCATCCCGGCGCTGGCAGCCCTGGCCGGTGGCATCGGCGACCCCATGGTGCGCAACGCCGGCACCATCGGCGGCTCGCTCGCGCACTCCGACCCGGCTGCCTGCTACCCGGCCGGCGTCCTGGGGCTGGGCGCCACCATCCGGACCGACCGCCGGAGCATTGCCGCCGACGCCTTCTTCACCGGCCTGTTCCAGACGGCGCTCGAGCCGGGCGAGCTGATCGTGGCGGTGGAGTTCCCCGTGCCGGAGCGGGCGGCCTACGTGAAGTTCAAGCACCCCGCCTCGCGCTTCGCGCTGGTGGGCGTGTTCGCGAGCGCCGGGCCCGCGGGCGTGCGGGTGGCGGTCACCGGCGCCCGCGACCACGCGTTCCGCCTGACTGCGGCCGAGGCGGCGCTCGAGAAAGGCGGGTTCCGGCAACAGTCGCTCGACGGGCTGACCGTCGACCCCGCGGGGCTCAACGCCGATCTGTTCGGTGCGGCCGACTACCGCGCCGCACTGATCGCGACGCTGACGCGCCGCGCAGTGGCGAATGCCCTCGGAGCCTGAGACCCCAGAGGGCGCCAGCGCAGCGGGTGACGTCGCTGCGCCGGTCTCGGTCGACGAGGTCCAGGCACGGCTCGCCGAGCTGGGTTACCTCGCCGACCGGCGCCTCGCCACGTCGCTGTTCCTGAGCCTGCGCCTGCAGCGCCCGCTGTTCCTGGAAGGCGAAGCGGGGGTGGGCAAGACCGAGCTGGCCAAGGTGCTCGCGGCCCTGCTGGGCGCTCCCCTCATCCGCCTGCAGTGCTACGAGGGGCTCGACGTGGCGCAGGACGCCTATGAGTGGAACGTGGGTCGGCAGCTGCTGCACGTGCGGCTGTCGGAGGCGAGCCGCGATGCCGACCGCGGCGCGCTCGAGCGCGGGCTCTATGGCCGCGACATGCTGCTCGAGCGCCCGCTGCTGGCCGCGCTCGCCTCGCCGGTGCCGGTGGTGCTCCTGATCGACGAGCTCGACCGGGCCGACGAGCCCTTCGAGGCGTTCCTGCTCGAGGTGCTGTCCGACTGGCAGATCACCATCCCCGAGTTCGGCGTGGTGGCCGCCCGCCGCCCGCCCCACGTGATCGTCACCTCCAACCGGACCCGCGAGATCCACGACGCCCTCAAGCGCCGCTGCCTCTACCACTGGGTCGAGTTCCCCGACCTGGAACGCGAGCTCGCGATCGTCTCGCGCAAGGTGCCCGACGCGTCGGCCGAGCTGTCGCGCCAGGTGGTGGCGTTCGTGCAGCGCATGCGCGGGCTCGAACTGTTCAAGTCGCCCGGCATCGCCGAGACCATCGACTGGACCAACGCACTCGTGGCGCTCGACCGGGTCAGCCTCGATCCGGAGACGGTCAGCGACACACTCGGCGTGCTCCTGAAGTACCAGGAGGACATCAACCGGATGCAGGGCGGCGAGGCGCAGCGGTTGCTGCAGGAAGTGGCGGTGGCCACCGGGGCTCGTTGACGGCGCCCGTCCGATGGTCGACGACTCCGCCGGATACCTTGCCTCGAACGTGGTGAACTTCGCCCGGCTGCTGCGGGCGAGCGGGATGCCGGTGGGCCTCGATCGCGGGCTCGCCGCGATCGAGGCGGTTCGCGCGGTGGGGCTCGAGCGGCGTGCCGACGTGCACGCCGCGCTGTCGGCCGTGCTGCTGAGCCGGCGCGAGCAGCAGCCCCTCTTCGACGCGGCCTTCGACGCCTTCTGGCGGGATCCCAAGCTGCTCGAGAAGATGCTGGTGGCATTGCTGCCGAAGGTATCGGGGCGCGGCAGGCCCCCCGACGCGCCGAAGCGCCCCGCCCGGCTCGAGGCGGCCCTGCGCGGCGCGCCGCCGGCGCCCGCCCGGCCACCCGAGCCGCCGGGTCACGACGAGCACGCGATCGACGCGCTGCTCACCTGGTCGGACCGGGAGCGGCTGCAGCAGCGCGACTTCGACTCGATGACCACCGAGGAGTTCGAAGCCGCCTGCCGGCTGGTCCGGGAGGTGCCGCTGCCGGTCGACCCGGTGGTCACCCGCCGCTGGCGCACCGCGCGCGCCGGCCCGATCGACCTGCGCGGCACGCTGCAGCGGGCCGCCCGCGACCCGCTGATGGGGCGCGTGGCCCGCCGCGCCCGCCGCGAGCGGCTGCCGCCGCTGGTGGTGCTGTGCGACGTGTCGGGGTCGATGGACCGCTACGCCCGCGTCCTGCTGCACTACGTGCACGCGCTGGCGCGCCGCCAGCCCCGACTGCACGCGTTCACCTTCGGCACCCACCTCACCGACGTGACCCGGGCGCTGCGCCACCGCGACCCCGACCACGCGGTCGCCGCAGCCGCCCGCGCGGTCACCGACTGGAACGGCGGCACCCGGATCGCACCGTGCCTCGAGACCTTCAACCGCGACTGGGCCCGCCGGGTGCTCACCGGCCGTGCCACCGTGCTGCTGATGACCGACGGCCTCGACCGCGGCGACGACCCCGGGCTCGGCCGGGAGGCCGCCCGGCTGGCGCGCTTCGCCCACCGGCTGATCTGGCTGAACCCGCTGCTGCGCTTCGATGGCTTCGAGCCCCGTGCCGCGGGCGTGCGCGCCATCCTGCCGCACGTCGACCGCCACCTGCCGGTCCATTCGCTGGCCAGCCTGGAAGACCTCGGCCGGGCGCTGCGGGCTGCCGCCGCCTCGCCGCCCCGTCCGATGAGATGATCACCCCCCGCATCCGGAGAGACACCGCATGGAGATGAAAGGCCAGCGCATCCTGCCCGTGCCCCCGCAGCAGGCCTGGGACGCCCTGAACGACCCGGCCGCCCTGCAGGCGTGCATCGCAGGCTGCGAGTCGATCACCCTCACCGCCCCCGACCAGTACGAGCTCGTCATGAGCGCCCGGATCGGCCCGGTGGCGGCGCGCTTCAAGGGCCGGCTCACCCGCTCCGACGCGGTCGAGCCCGAGTCCTACCGGATCGCCTTCGACGGCCAGGGTGGCGCGGCGGGCTTCGGCAAGGGAACCGCCGACGTGCGCCTCACCCCGGTGGATGCGGGTACCCAGCTCGACTACTCGGTCAGCGCGAACGTGGGCGGCAAGATCGCCCAGATCGGCTCGCGCCTGGTGGACGGCGCGGCCCGCAAGATCGCCGACGACTTCTTCGCGGCCTTCGAGGCGCGGATCGTCGCCCAGCAGGCGGCGGCCCGCGAACTCGCCGCGGCGACCGGACCCGGCGAGGCCGGCGCTCCGGCCGGCGCGGCCCAGCCGGCCGCCCCCGCCACTCCCCCCCCTGCGACCCCCGCGGCCGCGCCGCGCTGGGGCCTGTGGGCGGGCGCTGCGGTGGCGGCGGCCGTGATCCTGTGGTGGCTGTTCGCCCGCTGACCATCGACCGGAGGACATCGCCATGGACAGCCTCGACCTGCAGGTGCTGCGCCAGGCCCGCGACTGGCTCCACGAAGGCCGTCGGACCTGGCTGGTGACGGTGGCCGAGACCTGGGGCTCGGCACCGCGCCCGGCCGGGGCGCTGCTCGCGCTGCGCGACGACGGCCTGGTGGTGGGCTCGGTCTCGGGCGGCTGCGTGGAGGACGACCTGATCGACCGCGTCCGCAAGGGCGAGCGCGTCGCCACGCCCTCCACCATCGTCTACGGGATCACCAAGGACGAGGCGGCCCGCTTCGGCCTGCCTTGCGGCGGCACGCTGCGGCTGGTCCAGGAGCCCCTGCTCCAGGCCGCCTGGATCGATGCGCTGCTCGAACGCACCGCCCGGCACGAGCTCGTGGCGCGTCGCCTGGACCTGGCCAGCGGCGCGGTCACGCTCGAGCCGGCGCACCGCGGCGAGCCGTTCTCGCTGGCCCAGGACGCGATGCGCCAGGTCTTCGGGCCGCGCTGGCGGATGCTGGTGATCGGTGCGGGGCAGCTCTCGCGGGTGCTGGCCGGCATGGCGCTCGCGCTCGACTTCGAGGTCATCGTCTGCGACCCGCGCGAGGAGTACCACCTCACCTGGGACGTGCCGGGCACCACCTTCACGAAGGAGATGCCCGACGACGCGGTGCTGCGCCTCGAGCTCGACGCGCACAGCGCGGTGGTGGCCGTCACCCACGACCCCAAGCTCGACGACATGGTGCTGCTCGAGGCGCTGAAGTCGCCCTGCTTCTACGTGGGCGCGCTCGGTTCGCGGGCGAACAATGCCCGGCGGCGCGAGCGCCTGAAGCTGTTCGACCTCACCGATGCCCAGATCGACCGGCTGCACGGCCCGATCGGCCTGGACATCGGCAGCCGCACACCGGCCGAGATCGCGGTGTCGATCCTCGCCGAGGTGGTGTCGGTGAAGAACGGCGTCTTGCTGCGCCAGAAGAAGCCCGACGAGGCGTTGGACGGGGCGGGCGCCTGCTCGGTGGCCGGCTGAGCGGGCGGAGGCGCCGGCGCGTGGCCGGCTGAGCGCGGCGGGCCACCGCCACGTGGCCGCCCGCCGGCCACCGGCTCAGGTGTTCTTCACCACGATGGAGGGGAAGCGGCTGGAGTGGTCCTTCGCGCGCTCGGCGATCCGTACGGCGATCCGCCGGGCGATCCGGCGGTAGGTCGCGGCGATCTCGCCGTCGGGCTCGGCCACCACGGTGGGGCGCCCGGAGTCGGCCTGCTCGCGGATCCGGATGTCGAGCGGCAGTCCGCCGAGGTACTCCACCTCGTAGTCCTTCGCCATCCGCTCGCCGCCGCCGGAGCCGAACACATGCTCGGCATGACCGCACTTCGAGCACACGTGGATCGCCATGTTCTCGACGATGCCGAGGATGGGGATCCCCACCTTCTCGAACATCTTCAGGCCCTTGCGGGCATCGAGCAGCGCGATGTCCTGGGGCGTGGTCACGATGACTGCGCCGGTGACCGGGATCTTCTGCGACAGGGTGAGGTGGATGTCGCCGGTGCCCGGCGGCATGTCGACCACCAGATAGTCGAGGTCGCGCCAGTTGGTCTGGCGCAGCAGCTGCTCGAGGGCCTGGGTGACCATCGGCCCGCGCCAGACCATGGGGGTGTCGGTGTCGATCAGGAAACCGATCGAGCTGGCCTGCACGCCGTGCCCCTCCATCGGGTCGATGGTCTTGCCGTCGGCCGTCTGCGGGCGCCCGGTGATGCCCAGCATGGTGGGCTGCGAAGGACCGTAGATGTCGGCGTCGAGCACGCCCACCGACGCCCCTTCGGCCGCCAGCGCGAGGGCGACGTTCACCGCCGTGGTGCTCTTGCCGACTCCGCCCTTGCCCGACGCGACCGCGATGATGTTCTTGACGCCCTCGAGCAGCTTCACGCCGGGCTGCACCGAGTGGGCGACGATGCGCTGATAGACGTTGGCGCTGACGTTGGTGA
>Ga0169931_10009061_pt1 | contig 14423 bp, 11 predicted proteins | sample Kivu_15m_20L_FD_129675 | JGI IMG/M metagenome (GOLD analysis project Ga0169931, IMG submission 129675) | Freshwater microbial communities from Lake Kivu, Western Province, Rwanda to study Microbial Dark Matter (Phase II) - Kivu_15m_20L... | ecosystem: Environmental > Aquatic > Freshwater > Lake...
CAGCCGTCCCAAATCGCAAGCGACCGTCTCCACCTCGGCGGCGGCGAAATCGATCAGGCCCACGGCTTGCTGCCCGTCGAAGAGCACGTGTTCCCAGCGAACGTCCCGCAGACACCACTGCAAGGGCAAGGCAGTCGCCGCGTCGGCCGCGACAGGACGCGGGCCGCGTTGCAGCCAAATCTGCAGCCGCGTGAGCAGTTGTTCGAGCAGCTCCCGCGGCAGGTCGTCCGCGGCGGCGTGCACCCCGCGCCGGAGCGTTTCCGCCCCGCCGGATTGCAGTGCGGCAAGGCGGGCGGCGCGTCGCTGCAATCCCGGCGACGGGCCTCGGCGGCCCTCCGGCGTCAGTGCCGCGGCGGCGACGTGGACGCGCGCGAGCAGGTCGAGGGCCGACGCGAGTTTGCCGGGACTCGGATCGGCGCGGTAGGTTGCCGCCCCTGGCAGCCAGGGCGCCAGTTCCCAGACGGCTCCTTCCTCTTCGATCGACGTCGCGCCGGACCGTGCGGGGACAGGACAGCTGGTCTGGCGAATTCCGGCCTCCCGCAGAAAACGCTGCAGACGGTGGATGGCGGCATTCCGCTCCGCGGCGGCCGCGTCGTCGGCCAGCCGCCCCTTGAGCGCCCACGCGGTCCCGGCGCACTCGACGCGGAAGAGTCGCGCCCCGCTGTAGGCGCCCTGCCGGGCGACGGGCTGCACGATCGCTGCGGCCGGCGCGGCGAACCAGTGGCGCAGGACGCGTTGCGGCAGGTCGGAGGCGTGCGGCATCCTCAAAGCATCGCACAGCGGCGAAGACGGCCGCAAGTGCGGACGCCTGGCGGTTTGCAGACCGCCCCCCGAAGACTATGCTACGCACAGAGCGGGACGAACGCGACCCGCGGCGGTTCTTTTGCGGCGCGGGTCTGTCGCACCATGAAGATGCTGATTGCCATCATCCAACCGACCAAGCTGGAAGCGGTTCAGGAGGCGCTGCGGCTGATTGGCGTCTCGCGGATGACCGTCACCGACGCCATGGGGTTCGCGCGGCAGCGAGGGCAGGACGAAACCTATCGCGGGGCGGAGTACCGCACCAATCTGCTCCGCAAAGTGGCGCTCGAAATCGCCGTCAACGACGATTTCGTCGAGAAGACGCTCGCTTGCCTGCGGCAAGTGGCTCGCACCGGCAATGAAGGCAACATCGGCGACGGCAAAGTCTTCGTGCTGCCGCTGGACGAAGCGATCCAAATCAGCGACGGCCAGAAGGGACCCGGCGCCGTATGAGCCCCGCCGCGTTCCGCGTGCTGCTGGCGTCGGCCGACCTCATGCTCCGCGCGCGTATCGAGGGGGCCGTGCGGCGGCACGGCGGCGAGTTGCTCACGGCGTCCGATCAAGCCGCCTTGCTGGCCGCCTTGCCAGCCGCGGCCGGCAGCGCCGCGCCGCGGTTGGCAATCCTCGACGTGGGCTTGCCGGGGCTCCAGCTGGACGCTGCCGTCGCCGCCCTGCGAACCGGCCTCTCCGTCGGCGGCGCCGTCGCGGCCTGCGGTCCCCACGTCCACCGGCAGCTCCTGGAGGCCGCCCGCGTAGCGGGCTGCGACCCGGTCCTCACCCGCGGACAGATCGACCGCGACATCGACGCGCTGGTGGCCCGCTCGTGCCCGCACTGAGAGGACGGGTCCGCCCTGCCGACGCGTGCGTTGCGCAGCGGGCCCGCCGTCGTGCGTCCCGACTCGCGGCGCTGTCGGCGGGGCGACGCGGCGCATCGGACACGTCCGCTCGTCGTCGCGCCATCCTTCGCGCCGCGAGGGGCGCCCCGTCGCGCCGCCCGGCCCGGCAGACCGGTTGCGCGGCGACCGGCGACGACGGCGGCGCCGTCGGTGAACCCGGCCGCCGCTCCGGGTGATGCGGGCGCCGCGAGGGAACCCGGCCGCCGCTCCTCAGGTTGGAAAAAGCCGCGGGCGCAAGGCGAGCGGCGGCATGTGGACGGCGCCCGGATCCATCGTGATCCGTGCTTCGCGAACGAGCGGCGCCGACGTCACTCGGCGTTCGGCGCGGCCGGCTCCCAATCGATGCTGGCCTCGCAGAGGTCGACCCCGTCGACCGCTTGCCGCAACAGCAGATAGACGGCGACGCTCGAAGCGGCGAGGTACGCCAGGGCGAAGGCGTCGCCGAGGGCGTAAAATCCCGCCGACCAGCCGCGCACCGCCGACGCTCCGATCCGCGCCGCTCCGCCCGTTTCCGCGGGAAATCCTCCGCCGGCGCCCCATTGCACGAAGTGCTGCGTGACGGCCAGAGCCGCTTGCAGACCGCCGCGGAGGACGATGTCGGCCCCCCAACCAAGCACTGCGGCCACGGCGGCATAGACCGCGAAATGCATCGGTCGCTGGTAGATGTAGGCATAGGTGCGGCTCAGTGCATCGAGCGCGTCGCGGCGTTCGACGGCGCAGGCGGCCCACAGCACCGGTCCGCCGACGACGAGCCCCCCCGCCACCGCCAGCAGCAGGGCGCCCAGCCCAAGGGCAGCGGCCCACGCGCCGCCGACGACCAGCAGACCGACGGGGCGTCGGGCCGCCCAACCGACGGCGACCAGCGCCGCCGCGAGCGCGATGGTCAGCAGGAGAATGCCCAGCGCGGCAGCGAACGGCGGCAGCGAACGGCGGCGCGCATGCCGCAGCGCGTCGCCCCGCGCGGGGCGGGGCGCGCCGACCAGCTCGAGGGCCGCCGTGCGGGCGGCGACGCCGCCCATGACCGCCCAAACGCCCAACGACCAGACGACCGCCAGCAAATCGCTCGTCCTTCGCGGCCCCCCCGATCCCGCGGCCCAGCGAAACAACGGATGCAACAGCCATCCCCACGCGCGGACGGAAGGCGCGGCGGCGAGAGGCTGCGTCCACGGGGCGGCCCGCCCCGAGCCGCCCCCCAGCCCGGCCGCTGCCAAGGCGTCGGCGGCGGGCGCGCCGTACGCGGAAAAGGCCGGACCGCAGGGCTCCAGCCGGCCCGCCAGGCGGTCGATCCCCCGCCAGCCGAGAGGGACCAGCACCAGCGTCAACCACCCCAGCAGCAGCAGCCGCCAGCGCAGGGCGACGCGGATCGCACGCCAGACCAGCAGCGGGGGCAGCACTTCGCGCCACTGCACGGCGTGCAGCGAGGCCGCAAGTTCGCCGTCGTCGGCGGGCTGGTTCCGGTCCACGGCTAATCCCGCGAGGGCTGATCTTCTTCCGGCAGTTCCGCCTCGTCTTCGTCGCGGACGGCGGGCAGGCGGTAATCCTCGCCAAGCCAGCGGCCCAGATCAATCGCGCGGCAACGGTCGCTGCAAAACGGCTTGGCCGTCGACTGTTCGGCGGCGAAATTCTTGCCGCAAAGAGGACAGCGCATCGGCAGGTCACCGGGATCCTGATGTTCGTCGGGCGGAGGGGCGGGGCCCGCCGCTGCCGTGGCGCGACCGCCTGGTCACGAAGCGTCCTGGGAGGGCTTGGGCGGCTTCGACGCGGCCGACGATTCCGACTTCTTGCCGGCCTTGTCCTTGCCCCCCTCGGCCGACTTGGCGCCGCTGGCGGCGTCGCCCGACTTGGTCTCTTTGGCAGCGGCCTTCTTGTAGGAATCGCTGCGGTAGTCGGTCTGGTAGAAGCCCGATCCTTTGAAGACGACGGCGGCCCCGGTACCGAACAACCGCCGCAGCTTGAGCTTGCCGCACTCGGGACACTTGCGTTTGACGGCGTCGGAAATCGACTGGAATTCCTCGAAGGCGTGCCCGCAGGCGTCGCATTCGTAGTCGTACGTGGGCATGGCGACTTACTCCTGGGACGGTCCAGCCGAGCGCGCGTGCGCGGCGGAACCGGCAGCCGCTCCGGCGGAGACGATCACTTGCGCGGCGCGGACCACGCGGTCGTGGAGACGGTACCCCTGCTGGACGACCTGCAGCACGTGCTGCGGGGGGCAAACGTCGGAGGGGTACTGGGCGATGGCTTCGTGGCACTGGGGATCGAAGGCCTGGCCGTCGGCGTCGATCGGTTCGCACTGGTGCCGAGCGAGGGCCGCCGACAGCTGCTGGCGGACCATGCGAAAGCCTTCCAGCAGACCGCCTGCTTCGGCGTCTTTGGCGGCGGCCTCAATCGCGCGGTCGACGTTGTCGACCACCGGCAGCAGATCGCGAGCGAGCGGCAGCACGGCGTACTTCTGCTGCTCCGCCAATTCGCGCGCGGCGCGTGTTCGCAGGTTTTCGATTTCCGCGCACAGCCGCAGATTGCGATCGCGCTGGCCGTCCAACTCCCGTTGCAACGCCGCCAGGCGCTCGGCGGCCGCCGCCTCCCCGGCCGACGGCGGGGCGTCGCCCTCCGCCCCGTCGGGCCTTTTCGGCGGGACGCCGTGCGGACCGGCAGCTCGCTGCTCGGCGAGCGCTGCATCGAAGGCCTCGGCAGCGCGATCGTCGGTAGGGCGCGATGGCGACATCGTCACCTCCTGTCTCCGCGGACTTACTTGGCTTCTTCCTGGACGAAATACTCTTTCAATTTGTCGAAAAAGCTTTTGCGTTCCGGAGCCACGTTCTTGTGCTCCAGTTCCGCCAGCCGTCGCAGCAGCGTCTGCTCCTCCGCCGACACCCGTCGCGGCACCTCGATCTGCACCTTGACCACCAGGTCGCCGACGCCGGCCACGCGGGGATCGGGCAGACCCTGCCCTTTCAAGGTGATCAGGTCTCCCGGTTGGGCGCCGGCGGGAATCGCCACCTCGGCGCGACCGGTCAGCGTCGGGATCTCGATGTTCGCGCCGAGCACCGCTTGCGAATACGTGACCGGCAAGCGGAGCAGCAGGTGCTGGCCCTGGCGATCGAACAACTCATGCTCCAGCACCCGCACCGCGCAGTAGCAATCGCCCGGCGGCCCGCCGTTGCCGCTCGGCTCGCCTTGCCCGGGGATGCGGATCTGCATGCCCGTATCGACGCCCGGCGGAATCTCGACGTCGAGGGCGACCTTCCGCGCGACGCTGCCCTTGCCGCGGCAGGCGGGGCACGGCGTCTCGATCGAAGAGCCCTCGCCGCGGCAGGCGGGGCAGGTGGTCTGCATGCGGACGATGCCGGCCTGCTGCACGACCTGGCCGTGTCCGGCGCAGTAGGAACAGGCGACCCGCCGACTTCCGGGGGCGGCTCCCGAGCCTTGACAGTCTTCGCAGGGCTGCGGGCGGCGGAATTCAACGGTCTTAAGGACGCCGGTCGCCGCTTCCTTGAGGGTGAGCGTCACCTCGCACTGGACGTCATGACCGCGTCGAGCGCGGTTGCGGCCGCCGCGGGAGCGACCGCCGAACAGGTCGCCGAACAGGTCGCCGAAGGCGGAAAAAATATCTTCGGCGTCGGAGAACGAGGGCGCCGCCTGGCCGTTGACCCCCGCGTGCCCGAAGCGATCGTACCGGGCCCGCTTTTGCTCGTCGTGCAGCACCTCGAACGCGGCGCTGGCTTCCTTGAACCGCGCGAGGGCGTCTTGATCGCCCGGGTTCTTGTCGGGATGGTGCTTCACGGCCAGCTTGCGATAGGCCGCGGCGATCTCCGCCGTCGACGCATCGCGTTGCACGCCCAGCACCTCGTAGTAGTCGCGCTGAGTCGGCATGGTCGTGGGCGAGGTCTCCGGAGAGGCGTCCGCCGGCGCAAACGGGCCGGGCCACCGGGGACGACGACCGCCCAGTGGCCCGGCACGACTTGCGGCGCGGCGTGCGATCGGGATCAGCGGACGCTGCCGACCACGCCCTTCTTATCCTGGTCTTTCTCGTCGTAGTTGGTGACCAGGGCCTCGGTGGTCAGCATCAGGCCGGCAATGCTCGCGGCGTTGCTGAGGGCCGTCTTGACCACTTTGGTGGGGTCGATGATGCCGGCCTTGTACATGTCGATGTACTCGCCCGAGTTGGCGTCGTAGCCGACGTTCGCCCCTTTGTGGCCGACTTCGTCGGCGATCACGCTGCCGTCGAGCCCGCCGTTGGCGGCAATCTGCTTGAGGGGCGCGTCGAGCACGTGGGCCACGATGTCCACGCCGATCTTTTCGTCACCCTTGGCGCCGCTGCGGGCGGCTTCCACCGCTTCGCGACACCGCAGCAGGGCGATGCCGCCGCCGGGGAGAATGCCTTCCTCGACGGCCGCGCGGGTGGCGTGGAGCGCGTCTTCGACGCGGGCCTTTTTCTGCTTCATGTCGGCTTCGGTGCCGGCGCCGACCGAAATGATGGCCACGCCGCCGGTCAGCTTGGCGAGCCGCTCCTGCAGTTTCTCCCGGTCGTAATCGCTGGTCGTCGACTCGATGCCCTTGCGGATCTGGTCGATCCGCTTCTTGACGTCGGCCGTGGCGCCGGCGCCCTGCACGATCGTCGTGGCTTCCTTGGAGACGGTGACCTTCTTCGCCCGGCCCAGGTGCTCGAGGCCGACGTTCTCCAGCTTGATGCCAAGATCTTCGCTGAGCATCGTGCCGCCGGTCAGGGTGGCGATGTCGCCGAGCATGGCCTTGCGGCGATCGCCGAATCCCGGGGCCTTCACGGCGCAGACGTTGAGCACTCCGCGGAGCTTGTTGACCACCAGCGCCGCCAGAGCCTCGCCTTCCACGTCCTCGGCGATGATCAGCAGGGCCTTGCCTTTCTGGCTGACCTTCTCCAGCACGGGGAGCAGGTCGCGGAGGCTGGCCACCTTCTTTTCGTGGATCAGCAGCAGCGCATCCTGCAGCACGCATTCCATGTTCGCGGTCTGGTTGATGAAGTAGGGAGAGAGGTAGCCCTTGTCGAACTGCATGCCCTCGACGAATTCGAGGGTGGTTTCGGTCGACTTGCCCTCTTCCACCGTGATCACGCCGTCCTTGCCGACCTTCTCCATCGCGTCGGCCAGCAGATCGCCGATCACGCGATCGTTGTTCGCGCTGATCGCTCCCACCTGGGCGATCTGCTCCTTGCTCGACACCTTCTTGCTCATCTCGTCGAGCTTGGCGACCGCGGCGTCCACGCCGCGCTTGATGCCCCGCTGCACGGCCATCGGATTGCTGCCGGCGACGACGTTGCGGGCGCCCTCGCGGAGGATCGCCCGGGCGAGCACCGTCGCCGTCGTCGTGCCGTCTCCGGCCAACGACGACGTCTTGTCGGCGACCTCGTGCACCAGCTTGGCGCCCATGTTTTCAAACGGGTCTTCCAACTCGATCTCTTTGCTGACGGTCACGCCGTCCTTGGTGACGGTCGGGCCGCCGAACGATTTCTTGATGATCACGTTGCGGCCGGTCGGCCCCATGGTGATCGCCACCGCGTCGGCGAGCTTGTCGACTCCGCGGAGCAGCTTGGCCCGCGCGGCGTCCTGAAACATCAACTGCTTTGCCACGGATACACCTCGTGTGAATGCGATAATTTCGGGGGGGTGAAGATGCGGGGTCGCGGCCGCCCGGGCCGCCGGGCCGCCGTGTCGCGGAGGGCCGTCGCCGCACGGCGGCCGCCGGCGAGCGACGGTTTGGCGGGGGCGCTTGCCGCAGGCCGCCGCGCCAGGCCGGCAGCCCGCCGCACGCCCCCGAGGGCGTGCCTACAACACCTTCGCGAGGATGTCGCTCTCGCGGAGAATCTTCAGCTCCTCGCCGTCCACCTCGACCTCCGAGCCGCCGTATTTGCCGAAGATCACCTCGTCGCCCACGGCGACCGACAGTTCGCCGCGATGGCCGCTGTCGAGGAGTTTTCCCGCGCCGACCGCCACGACCTTGCCGCGCTGCGGCTTTTCCTTGGCCGCGTCCGGGAGCACGATGCCGCCGGCCGTCACCTCCTCGGCGTCCAGCGGCTTCACGACAACCCGATCGTCCAGCGGACGCAATTTGATCTTTGCCATGTCGTCGATTCCTTTTCTTGCGTGAACTGAGTGCTTGCGTGTGCTACGTGAGTTGGTCCCAAAAAACGCTTCCGACCAGCGGGGTTGCGGCCGACAGGGTTGCGGCGGGCAGGGTTGCGGCGGGCAGGTTCGCGGCCGACGGGTTCGCGGCCGACGGGTTCGCGGCCGACGGGTTCGCGGCCGGCCGCAGGGGACCGGCCGAGCCAACGCGGCGCTCTTCGCCGATGTCCGCTCGCCCCGGGCCCTGCCGGCGACTACATCATGCCGCCCATGCCGCCCATGCCGCCCATGCCTCCCATGCCTCCCATGCCTCCCATGCCGTGGTCGTGGTGGTGGTGGTCGTGCCCGCCCTGCTCCTCTTCCGTCTTCGGAATTTCGGTCACCAGCGAGTCGGTCGTGAGCAGCAGCGCCGCCACGCTCGCCGCGTTCTGCAGCGAGGTCCGTACCACTTTGGCCGGGTCGATGATGCCTGCCGCGATCAGGTCGCCGTACTCGTTCTTGTCGGCGTTGAAGCCGTCGGCCTTGCCCTTCATCTGCCGCACGCGATTGACCACCACGCCGCCGTCGACGCCGGCGTTTTCGGCGATGTACCGCATCGGGTACTCGAGGACCCGGCGGACGATCTGCGCGCCCAAGGCCTCGTCGCCTTTCAGCCCCAGCTTGTCGAGCACCTTCTCGGAACGGAGCAGCGCCACCCCGCCGCCCGGCACGACGCCCTCGGCCAACGCCGCCTTGGTCGCGGCGCGGGCGTCTTCCAACAACGCCTTCCGCTCCTTCATTTCGGTCTCCGTCGCGGCGCCGCACTTGATTTCGGCGACACCGCCCGCCAGCTTGGCCAACCGCTCCTGGAGCTTCTCACGGTCGTAGTCGCTGTCGGTCTGCTCGATCTCGCGACGAATCTGCTCCGCGCGGGCGGCGATCGAGGCCTTGTCGCCGCCGCCAGCGATGATCGTGGCGTTCTCGCCCGTGATGATCGCCTTCTTGCACTTGCCGAGGTCCTTCAACTGGATGCCGTCGAGCTTGATCCCCAGATCTTTGAAAATCGCCGTGCCGCCCGTCAGAATTGCGATGTCTCCGAGCATCGCCTTGCGGCGGTCGCCGTAGCCCGGCGCCTTCACCGCGCAGACCTGCAGGATGCCCCGCATCTTGTTGACCACCAGCGTCGCCAACGCCTCGCCCTCGACGTCCTCGGCGATGATCAACAGCGGCTTGCCAGCCTTCGACACGGCTTCCAGGATCGGCACCAGATGCTTGGCGTTGGAGATCTTCTCCTCGAAGACCAGCACCAGACAGTTCTCCAGCTCGGCGCTCAAGTCGTCTTCATTGGTGACGAAGTGCGGCGACAGATAGCCCCGATCGAATTGCATTCCCTCGACGACCTCCACGGTCGTCTCGTTGCTTCGCCCCTCCTCGACCGTGATCACGCCGTCCTTGCCCACCTTGCCGAAGGCGTCGGAAAGCACCTGGCCGATCGACGGATCGTTGTTCCCGGCAATCGTGGCGATCTGCTGCAGGCTCTTCTTGTCCTTGACGTCGATCGAGACCGCGTCTTTGCGGATCGCCTCGGTGACCGCCTCCACCGCCTTGTGGATGCCCCGGCTCAACGCCATCGCGTCGGCGCCCGCGGCCAGCATCTTCAGGCCCTCGCGGAAAATTCCCTCGGCGAGCACCGTCGCCGTCGTCGTGCCGTCGCCCGCCACGTCGTTGGTCTTGCTCGCGGCCTCCTTCACCAACTGGGCCCCCAAGTTCTCGTAAGGGCACTCCAGCTCGATGTCTTCGGCCACCGTCACGCCGTCCTTGGTCACCTTCGGCGAGCCCCACCCTTTGTCCAACACCGCGTTGCGACCCCGAGGCCCCAAGGTGCTGCGCACCGCCCGGGCAAGCTTGCCGACGCCAGCCGCCAACGGGCGACGCGCATCATCCTCGAACACCATTTGCTTCGGCACGTTCTGATCCTCCTCAGTGAGCACCACGAATCGAATGAGCTTTTCACGCCACTCCGGCCCGCGCGGCCGATCCGCGACGAAGCCGGTGCGTGCAGCAGTTGTCTCGCGCTACGGCGCCGCGGCCGCCTAGGTCGCCAACTCCCGTCGGACTCGTCGGACCCGTCGGACAGCTCGCGCGACCGCCCGCCTGCCGCGGGCAATTTCCCCCAGCCCGAGCCTCCCAGCCGGAGCCTCCCAGCCGGAGCCTCGCACCTCCGACGAGAGCCCCACGCCTCGAAGGGGAGGTCGTGCAGGCCCGAACCGCCGGAACGCCGCGTCCCTCTTTTGGCAGTCCCCGACAGCGGAACCCCACCCTGAAGCAAGCGGCGTGCCAACCCCTGCAGTCGTGCTCAATCGCCGCGCCAGGCGACGATTTCGCCCCTCGTTCCCACGTGGGCCGCGGGCGGCAGGCGGACCAGACCGCCATTTTGGCAGTCATCCCGCCAACGCCGCGGCCCTTGTTCCGGGGCCAACGATTCGAGCCCAGGAGCTTGCTCCGGGGTGGCGGCCTGCTCGGCCTCCGGCGGAAACCGCCCGAGCCGCGCGGGTTGTCGGCGCGGCGGACGCCTGCGGCAGCGGTTCGGCCCGCCAGGCCTCACCGGCCGCGGCGTCGCCACGGCGGACTGGCCGCACAACCCCGAGAAGAGCCGCGTGGCGGCCTGTCGCCGCCGGAGTCGGCATTGACGCTGCGGTCGGGCGTCCCTAAAAGGCCGGCTCGAGTCGATTTCGATCTGCCCTCGCTTCCGACTTCGGTTTGAGCTGCCATGACCAGCCCCCCTTTTCCGCCGCTCTTCCGACGATCGTTGGTGCTGCTGGTCGCAGCCTGGCTTGCCGTCTCGGCAACCTCGGCGGCGCGGGGGCAGGGCCCGGCTCCGCCGATGGAGCTTGTCGGTCCGCCGACCGCGGGAGGCAGCCCCCCGGTGCTGTTCGTGGCGCCCGACGGAATGGTGCACCTCGACGGACCGATGGCCGGTCAGGGCGGGCCCTACCCGCAAGCGTACGGGATGCAGCCGATGGCTCCACCGTCGGGCGACTCGCCGCTGTGGCGTCCGTTCCCGAAGGATTGGCAGGGGTTGACCGGAGCGGCGCCGTCGCCGACGGGGGCTCCTGGCAACGGGCCTGCCCCCCACTGGATGCACCGCCACGGCATCTGGGGCGAGTTCTGGTACATTCGCCCCCGCGATGCCGACGTGGCGTTTGCCACGCCGACCGACGGCGCTGCCAATCCCGTACCGATCGGGCCGACGGCCTCGTTCGACCCCGACTTCGAGCCGAATTTTCGGGCGGGATTCAACGTGCGGCTCTCCGACTGCGTCTCGCTGGCGACCCAGTACGGCTACCTGCGGACCGACACCGAGACCGGCGCTTCGATCAGCGCCGCGAGCGGCGAACTGCTGCCCTTGCTGATGCATCCCGGCACGATCAACGCGCTGAGCAACGTGCAGGACGCGACGGGGACGCTCAAGATCGAGCAGGATTTGCTCGACGTCGATCTGAAGGGCCTGTTCACCGGCACCGACCACCCGTGCCAGAACTGCGCCGATCAGGTGAACTACATCGCCGGCGTCCGCTTCGCGCGGTTCGACCAGCAATTGGGCGTCGTTTACGCCGTCACGGGCACGACGACCGTCAATTCGGCCATCGACTTCGAGGGCGCCGGTCCGCGATTCGGCATTGAAGCGACGCGCCACTCCAATGCGTTCGGGGTGTTCGCCTACGGCCGAGCGGTCGGCAGCGTGCTGGTCGGCGAGTTTGACGCGCAGGTCGAGCAGCGCAACACGTTCAACGGCCTCGAGGCATTTTCATCATGGTCGTCGGGACGGGTGGTGCCCGTGCTCGATCTCGAATTGGGTCTCGGCTGGACCGGCCCGCAACGGCGACTGCGGATTTCGGGCGGCTACCTGGTGAGCGCCTGGTGGAACGTCGTGACGCTGGACGACTACATCGAGGCGACGCAGACGTTCCAGTACCAGGATTTGAGCGGCGTGATGACCTTCGACGGCCTGGTCGCCCGGGCCGAATGGCTGTTCTAACCGACAGCTCTTCTCTAAATTGCGCAACCGTTTGCCGCAACGCACGCGACCCTCTAGGATGGTCGTCGGCGAGCCTCCCTGCCCCCCCCTTTCAAGGGGCTTCGGCCGCTCGCGGATGACATCTGGGACGTCTGCCTGCTGTTGAGGAATCTATGTTGCGCCACCTGGATTGGCTGGCGGGCCGCAAGGAGCGGTCTGTCACGGCCGCGGCGTCGCGTCGCGCGCGGCCCGCGGCGGTCCGACGCCCTCGGGCGACGGAAGTGCTGTCTCTGGCCGCCGAACGCCTGGAAGAGCGGCAGGCGTTGAACGCCGGGCCGATCGTGGGGCAGGAGAGCGCCGCGGTCGTCGTGGCCGTCGACGCGTCGAACCGGCTGTGCGTGACGAGCCAGGGGACGCGCGACGACAACCTGCTGATTGCGATCGACGCGGCGAACGACAATCTGCTGCGGCTGACGCTCGCCAGCGGCACGTTCGGAACGGAGATTCCCGGCGCAGCGGGGAGCGGCGGCGGCAGCCTGCAGATACCGCGCGCCGCGTTCGCGGGCCAGCCGGTCGTCGTCGATCTGGGCGGCGGCAACGACGCCTTGCGGTTGGGCTTCCAGCAGGGCCTGTTCAACGTCGTGTACGCGGGGGGAGAGTCGGCCGAGAGCACCGGCGACCTGCTGAAGATCGAGGCCGCCAGTTTTTCCAAGGCGACGTTCAGTTACGGCGGCAGCGGACCGCCGCAGTCGGGGACGATCGTCCTGGAGCGAAACGGCGCCGGTTCGGCGACGGTCAGTTTCACGGGTCTGGAGCCGATCGACGCGACCAGCGCGACGATCGACCAGTTGACGTTCAATCTGCCGGGCACGGGCGACTTGCCCGTTCTCGAAGACAACGGGGCGGCGGGCGACGGAGCGTCGCGTCTTCGCAGTCGCGCGGCGACGCCGACCTTCGAAACCACGACCTTTAAAGCGCCCACGGGAAGCCTTCGCCTGAACCTGGGCCCGGACGCCGCGGCCCTGACGATCGATTCGCTCCCCGATTTCAGCGGTGCGCTGCTCGTCGACGGCCAGGACGGGGCGGACGCGGTGCAGTTCAAGGGAACGATCGCACTGGCCAGTCTGAGCGTGGTCGGCGTCGAGGGAGGCGTGATCAACGATCCGGCGACCAGCCTCAGCGTCAGCGGACTGGCCGCGTTCGACGCGGGCTCCGGCGACGTCGTGCTGGGCAACCAGACGGGCGACAACCTGGCGTTCGGCCAGTTGACGGCCGTCGGGGACCAGGTGGCGGTCGCCGTGGAGACGGCGTTGAACCTGATCGAACTGCGAGCGCGACAAGCTTCGCTGGTGGCCGGAACGAATATCGCATCGGCGGCCAACGCCAACATCGAAGTGCTGGAGTTGGCCGAGCTGACGGCGCCAGGGACGGTATCGCTGGGAGCGGGGGCCGAGTCCTCGGTGAAATTCGGCCGACTGAAAATGTCGGCGCCGACGACCGCCTCTCTGGCGCTCGACGCGAACGTGGTCCTGGAAGACGTGACGGCAGGCGCGTTGACCGTGACCTCGACGGGCAGCATCGCGCAGGCGGCCGGCGCGACGCTCGCGGCAAGCGGCGCGGCGACATTCGCGGCGGGCGGAGCGCTGACGCTCGACCAGACCTTCGCCGCGGCTTCGCTGAAGGCGACGGGAGCCAGCGTCGTCGTCCGCAAAAAACAGGATTTGGCGGTGGACGCCGCATCGAGCGCCGGGTCGATCGAGCTGACCAGCACGGAAGGCAACGTGACGGTCAACGGCCCGGTGACGGGCGCCGCCGTGCGGATTTCCGCGCCGCTGGGCGACATCGACCTGAAGGCCGCCGTGAAGGCGACGGGGCTGGCGAGTCTCACGGCCGGCGACGGCCCCATCCTGGCCACCGCCGAGGCGGCGCGCCTGACCGCCGCCCAGCTCGCGCTGCGGGCCACGCGCGGCATCGGCGCCTCCGCGCCGCTGGCCACCCAAGCCGCGACGATCGCCTTCGCCAATTCCGCTTCGGGGCAGGTGAATCTGCTCAACGCCGGAGCGCTCGCGGTCGGCAACGTGGACGGCCTGACGGCCAGCCTGGCGGTCGACGGAGGATCCCTCCGCGTGCAGAGCCCGCTGTCGATCCTGCACAACGTCACCGTCGGCCGCACGTTCGCGTTCACCGCCGCCGACTCGCCCGCCGCCGGCGACAACCTGACCATCGGCAGCGGCGTGACGATCGCCAGCGTCAACCCCGGCGCCGAATTGCGATTCGTCGCGGGAGACAATTTCTTGTTTCCTCCCGGCGCTGCGCTCACGGCCGGCGGCGCCGTCACGGTCGTCGTCGATGATCCGGCAAACGACGTCGACGAGCCCGACGTCGGCTCGTTGGTCAACTTCCAGGGAACCGTCGCCGCTCCCTCGGTGGCGCTGACCGGCGGCGACGACAACGATTCGTTCATCGTGACGCCGAACCTGCAAACGGCGATCGGCATCGACGGCGGACCGCCCACGCAGAGCACCCTGGTCGTCCCCCCCGGCGACACGCTGATTCTGAGCCTGCCGCAGGGGATCGAGTTGAGCAACGAACCGGGCCTGCCCAACGGCACGGCGGATTTCAAGGGAGAGTACA
>Ga0169931_10009062_pt1 | contig 14423 bp, 11 predicted proteins | sample Kivu_15m_20L_FD_129675 | JGI IMG/M metagenome (GOLD analysis project Ga0169931, IMG submission 129675) | Freshwater microbial communities from Lake Kivu, Western Province, Rwanda to study Microbial Dark Matter (Phase II) - Kivu_15m_20L... | ecosystem: Environmental > Aquatic > Freshwater > Lake...
AAGCCGCCAAAGCCACCGGCGAAGCCACCGAAGCCGCCAAAGCCACCGGCGAAGCCGCCAAAGCCGCCGAATCCGCCTGTTCCGCCCGCGATGCCGCCAATGCCGCCTTTTGCGCCGGAACCGGCTGCGCCACCCTGGCCACCTTCTCCCGCGCTTCCACCGCCGTCGCCGCCGTCTCCGCCGCTTCCGCCGCTGCCGCCGGCCGAATTCCCTGCCGTTCCCACCTCAAGATCGAGGGGACCACTCAGGCAGCCTCCGAGAAAGACCAGCAGTGCCAACAACTTACGCGGTATCCGGAGCATGCGTTAAGTACCTCTTATAGGAGACCAGTCTAACCGAGTTGTGTCGCGGACAAAAACGGGGACGGGGCTAAATTCGTAAAAATTTCACCCTGAACCGGGTATCGGGCCCGATGGAAACGTGGTGTGGCCGGGTCGGCGCAACGCTCCCCGAGGTACCTGGGCGTAGCACAAATGTGAGATTGGCCTCGTCTTCGAGGACGTACTCGAGCCTTCCGGCGAGCACCTCGATCTGTCCCCACGTGTTGTCCTTGAGCCGGTGGCTGGCCAGCAGGCCTGCGGGGACGGAGGTTGCGTCGAAGACGGGTGTCTCCTTGTAGACCGACGCGCAGTGCGGCAGGCGCGGCATTCGGCACAGGCGGCAGGGTAACAGGCTGCCAACTTTCTCAGCCCGTCCGGTCTCGGTCGTCACCCAGGCTGCATTTTGAAAGGGTGGTTTGTGGCGGATGTGTTGACCGTGTCCACAATCAAGCTCAGCCACCCAGTCTCCCTCGTCATCCTGGTGGTATCCCGGTCTCCCTCGTCATCCTGGTGGTATCCCGCGATCGCGGCTTCCGGCGTTTCTTGCAAGCGTCGCGCGAGGACCGATAGCGCGTGCGTATCCAGCTGTGCCTCGATGGCCGGGAACCAGCTGCGTTCTTCGAGGCGGATATGTTCCTCGAGTCGCCCGGAAATCGTCGCACGAACGTCGTCTGGCGCTTGGTCATCAAGCTTGCCGAACATCTGTCGCAGCGATGCATGATCTGCGGCGATCGTTTCGGTGAGTCGTCGCAGTGGCTCGCTGCCGCAGCAGCCGATGGGAATCAACTCGCGGTCTTCGATGCGAAGATGCGGAAGAAGAACGTTGTTCCAGATCGCGAGGAGCTCGTCGGCGCGCACGCGATTGTCCTGTAGCTTGCGCGCGAGCACCAGCGCGTGGTGGTGTTCGCGTGACAGTGATACGAGACTTGGGTGGCGTTGCATGAGGCCGCGTCCGGGGCGCGCCGACTCAGGCGGTTTTGCGGTACACGAGCCAGCGGAGCTCGACGGGCGACTTCTCCTCGGGCACGTCGAAGATGTCCATGCCGTGAGACCATTGCTCGAACCAGCCGGTGGGCGGCCAGTGTTCGGCGGGCAGATGCTGCCGTTCGAATTCAAAGGCGGACTCGTCCGAAACGAACTCGAAGGGCAGGTCTGTCATGGCGCTCGCCATGTCTTTCTGGGTAAACGCAACACTCCAGAAAACCTGTGAGAGCTCGCGCGCGAGGGCGTCGGGTCCGTATTGTGGCGTCGCCATGAAGGCGTTGAACGCAAGCAGACCGCCCGGTGCGAGTGTCTTGCCAACATCCTCGAAGATCGAGCGACAGGACTCCACATCGCGAATATGAGACGCGATGACCTCGGAGAGAAACACCAGCTTGTAGTGATTCTCCGGCAGATCGAGGCGATCTTCGACCATGTCGCCGAGGATGATCTTGACCGGAAGCTCTTCTTTTTTCGCCTCGGTCTTCAAGATCTCGACCAGCGCTGGTGCGAGCTCGACTGCGGTCGACGGAAACCCTTCACGGGCGAGCGGCAAGGTGTTTCGACCCGTTCCGGCACCAATGTCGAGCACGGGCACCTCGTTCGGCGTTCCCAGCGAGCGCGCGAGATCCATGATCTTGGCATCGGGTTGACTGCCGAAGAGGGGCGGTGTTCGGGTCTTGGTCCAGTGCTCGTATTGCTGTTCCACCGTGCGGGCCTCGACCGTGACCGTGTAGGTAAGCGAGGTCTCGGGCGGCTCGTTCGTGTGGTACTCGACCATCACGCGCGAATCGGCCGAGCGCTTGAAGGCTTCTTCCAGCTTGCCGCGCAGGCTCTCGCGAATGCCCTTGGTTTCTTCCTTGTTGAAGACGCGACCAAGAGCGGCAAAGGTCTTGTGAAGCACTTCTGTGAAGTGGTCGGTCAGCGCAGGCACCGCGGGGAAGTAGATCTTGCCGGAGCCCGCGACGACCCTGGGAAGGCGACGCAACATCGCTTGCCGCAAAACGGCGTGGTTGATTTCCTTGGCGACCTTCCGGGGTGCGTTGTACTTGCCCATCGCGATGGTCCTACCACGGGGAAGGCCCGCTCGAACAGGGCAGGGCTAGTTTCGGCGCTGCAACCGCATGGCGTAGACGAGGTAGGTGCGATCGAGCGGTCCCGTCCAGAGCCACGCTGCGGTCAATCGAGGTGACTCCAGCAACGTTTCAAGCCCGGTATCGCGGTACAGGATACGCCGAATCACAATGGGGCTTCCAGCCTCGAAGAGACGGCCCTCGGTCGCCAGGTCCTCCACCACTTTGATGAGGTCGGGTTGGTCCTCAAGGGATTCGACTGGATAAGAATCCGAGGACAGCGCATCGGTGACGAAGAGGACGGGCGCACCCGGCTTGACGATGAGGCCAAGCGTTCGCAGGTGAACGACGATGCCGGCATGGCGAATCGAGACCAGCATCGGATCGTCCGTCGAGACAGCGCGATTCAAACCGAAATAGATCTGTGTCGTCACACAACACGAGACTGCGAGGTCGAGGTCGCCTGGCAGCTTCGACAACACCCGCTCGGTCGCAGGTCCGAGCGTCGCCTCGATATCGGTGAAGGTTCGCAGTGGTCGCTTCGTGTCGTCGAGCCGCGCGAGCAGGCCGCTCAATTCGATGCCACCGTGTAGTTGCAGCTTTGTCTGTGTCCCCTCTGTTTGCCGCGCCTTTGCGCGTTGCAGGGCCTTCAGATCGATGTCGACGAGATGCAGTTCATCGAAATGCGACGCGAGTCGCTCGAGATCCAGATCGTTGCAATTGCCCGCGCCGAAAAAACAGACCCTGCCGCCTGCGGGTGCGGCATCCAGGATCGCCTGCGTTTGCCTTGCACGGTGCTGGGCATATAGCGCCCAGTCGCCAACGCCCATGGCATTGCCACGCCGCTCGCTTGCCTGCCGATGCGACAGAGACCGGCTTTTCTTGGGCGCCATGTTGCCCGGCTATATTAGCAGTTCCGTTATCGGTCCCGTCGAATCGGCGTGGTTTTTGTTGATGTCAAAGGCCCGCAAGATCGTCGTGAAAATATCCGACTGTTTCTTGTTCGAGAACTTCCAGTATTGCCCGGTTTTTAGCCTGCCACCTGCGCTGCCGCCCATCACGACCGGGTAGTTGTCGTGGCCGTGATCGCCGTGGGAGATGTCCGACGAGATATAGACCACCGAGTTGTCGAGCAGGGTCTTGCCGCCGCCTTCGTCCACCTGATCCAGCATGCCAAGAAAAGCCCCGTAGGTATCAAAGGTGAACTTGTCGATCTTTCTCAGCTTCGTGAGCTTGGCGCTGTCGCCGCTGTGATGCGAAATGATGTGATGTTGAACATCCGTGCTGTAGGGCTGAGATGGATTGCCGATACCAAGAAAGCCATAGCTCTGATTCGAGAAGCCCTGTCCGAGCATGAAGGTGGCGACGCGGGTGAGATCGCACTCCAGCGCCATCGCAATCATTTGATACCAACCCTTTTGCCAGTCGCCGTAATAGTTGGTGTTGGGCACGCGTACGGGCGCCGGGTATTTTTTGCCGCACGAACCCGGAGCAGCAGGTGCTGCGGAGATGCCGGCCACACGTTTTTCAAGCTCGGTCACACCGGACATGAAGCGATCGATCTTTTGTGAATCCGCGCTGCTCAATTTTTTCTTCAGGTCGTTCGCCTCGGCGAGGTTCACGTCGAGCACACTCTTCTTGTAGTTCGCACGCTTGAGGCGATCGGTGTTGCTCGCGACCGGATCCGAGCCGGAGAACAGATTCGCAAATTCTTTGTCGGGGCCTTGCCGAAACGGGAGCTGCTTGGTCTTGGATTCCCAGGAAACCGAGTTGGTGTAAGCGAGGCTGACCCCGAAGTCACCCGAGCCACCGCCGCCCTGTCCAACCTGACCGGCAAAGCCAACGTTCAGATAGGGAAACTTCGTCGGCTGGGCACCCAGGCCCTGCACCAAGGCCTGATCGATGGATGGGCAACCGGCCTCGATGTCGTTGCCAACGGTTTGCTTCGGACGCAGGTTCGTCATGAAACAGGCGGTGCCATTGGCATGGTCGCCCGGGAACCTACCCACGCTGTTGTCGACGTGCATGGGCAACCCAACCTTGGCGCGCAAGGGCTGCAAGCTCGCGAGGCTGGCGGGCATTGTGTAATCGGAACCCGTCTTGTTCGGAAAGATCGAGTCCAGCACGAAGCCATTGGGACTGAATACGAACACCGCGCGCTGAATCGGCTTCGTTGCAGCCCGGGCGTGCTTCGGCACCAGGGATTCAAGGAAGGGCAGTGGCAGGATCGTGCCAGCGCCACCCAGGAATGCTCGTCGTGACAGCGGACGCCATTTCATTGGTCAGCTCCTTTGGAAAATCCTCGGCGCAATCGGAATGGATCAGAGGAGACGATGGTGTCCACCATGGATGGAAACATCCACTCGTCGCGGTCGAGCTTGTTGCGGAGATCTGCCAACACGCCCTCGTCCATGTCGCCGCCGCCCTCGCTCGGGGTCGGGCCTCGCCCAAGCGCGAAGGCATAGACCGCTGCGGTCACGCATTCGGCGTAGCCCGTGCTCTTCGAGATGTACTCCGAAAGATCGGTCGCGTTTTTCCAGGTGACAGGGCCCTCGTCGGTCTCGAACTGAACGACCGGATTGATAGGCAAATCCCGATCCATTGTCCGGAACTGTCCGACGGCGTCGTACTGTTCGAGCACGAAGCCCGGAGGATCGAGCAGCTTGTGGCAGCCGGCGCAACGCGCGTTGGATTCGTGTGCCTCGAAATTCTCGCGGACGGTTTTTCCTTCAATCTTCGGCAGGTTCGCGTCGACATCTGGCGGTGGGTCACCGACCGAACCGCACAACATCTTCTCAAAGATGTAGCGGCCGCGCTTGACGACCGAGGTGAGCGCCGGCTGCGACGTGGCAGCGAGAAACGATCCGTGCGTCAGCAGGCCAGCGCGGTTGGTATCCTTCGTGGAGATACGCTCGAGGGTCGATGACGCAGGCTTTTCCTTCAGGCCGTAGTGTGTCGCAAGCTGAGCGTTGGCATAGGTGTAGTCAGACCGCATCATCTGATTGAACCCGAGCTCCCCGCTGAAGACGTCGCGCAACATGCTGCGGGTTTCCTCGACCATCGCCTTGCGCAGTGGATCGTCGAACTTGGTGAAGATCTTGGTGTCCACCTCGTGGCCGATGAAGGCCCGCAGCGGCGTCCAGAGCGCACCGAAGGTATCGATGAACATGTCCGCCTTGGGATGTTTCAGCATCCGCTCGACCTGAGCCTTTAGTTGTGCGGGCGTTTGCAGAGTATCCTTCTCGGCTGCGGCGAACAGCTCCTCGTCCGGCATCGTGCTCCAGAGGAAATACGAGAGGCGAGAGGCCATTTCGTACGACGAAACCGGATGGGCCTCGGTCGACGACGGGTCGGAGTCGTATTCAATGCGAAACAGGAAGTTGGGTGACGAGAGGATGGCCTGCAGGGCGAGGCCGATGCCCGCCTCTGCGGTGTCGCCGGCGGTGGTGGCGACCTTGACGAGCGCGGCGAACTTGCCGACCTCCGCGTCGGTCACCGGACGACGGAAGGCCCGTCGCATGAAGTCTCCGAGTATCGTCCGCACGCAGGCGTCTCCCGATGCGGGCGCGCAGGTGAGGATTTTCGCCTTGATGGTGGGGGTCGACAGCGCCTCGGCAGCCAGCGATTCTGCTGCCGTGGTGTAGTTTTCAACCTGGATATTGTCGACTTCCAGTGCGTTGGCATTGTTGTCGAAGCCGTATCCGAAGCGATCTTCAAAGGTGAAGTTGCTTGCGGGTTTGAGCTTGGTTCCCAGCAGATCCGCGACCGTGTTGTTGTACTCAGTCGCGTTCATGCGTCGAATCGCCACGCTGCCCGGATCCGAGCCCCGCGGAACATCGTTGGCTCCCCCGGTCGAGCCGCCACGGTTGTTGCCACCGTTGTCACCGCCGTTGTTGTCGCGCCCTGGCGTTGTGGACGATCCGGTACAGGCGATCGCCCAAAGGACGAATGACGGAATCGCAATGCGAATGCCTGCGCCGCGCGCAGCTTGCCGTGTGACTACCGAGCACTTCATGGTAGCTCCTTGTTTTCCCCGAAGCGTTCGGGTGAGGGATGCTTCGGCCTGGATATGCCTTAAATTCCAGGGCAGAACATCAATTTCAGAGCTCAGGATAGCTGTCCGAAAGTCACACGGTCAAGAAGTTGTTCGTGGTGCATTCGGACTACGCAACACCTGTTGGATACACGTAATTCTGCCGTGAACTCAGGGAATGACGCAGTTGTCGAGAAGGACGGCGGTTGTGGTACCGGTCCTGTTGGGCAAACCAAGGTCTGCAGAAGCCGGACAGCCCGTGTTCCATCCAACCGGAAAGGCCAGGGCGGCCGGCGTGGCCAATGCGCAGTTCACGCCACCTGTTGGCGCGCCTTGTCCCGCAAAGATATTGCCGGATGCCTTCAATGTGAGACTGCCCGCGGAGGCAACCACGTTCTGGTTGTTGCTCATGTTCACGCACAGGCCGGAACGTCGGTTGCGTGCCTCGCCGCTGACCTGCAACACGTTGTTGCCGGGGTCGGAAGCCACATTGGCGCCGAGGTCGATGTTGTCGAGGCCATCCGCGTTCACAGCACCGTCCACGCGCACACCATCCAAGGTGTTGTAGGTGAATTTGCTGTTGCGAAGTTTCAGCTTGGACGTGGCCGACACGTACATGCCATGGGCACCGCCGTTGGTGACCACGGCACCATTGATGTTGCACGCAACCGGAGTATTGGCCGACTGCCGGATGTCGATGTTGTTCTGAACATTGCCGTCGACGATCACGGTTCCCGTGGTGCCATCCGCGTTGGGAACGCCCGTGATGTTGAGCACGGCATCGCCGCGTACCATCAAGCCATAGCTCGTGTTGTTGATGATGCGCGTGGGGGCGCCGCCCGCCGGCACCGCGATGTTCACGACGGCGTTGGCGTTGGCATAAATCCCAGGGTCGGGGTTCGATGTGCCTGCATTCTCAATCGTTACCCCGGCTCCAATGTTGAGCACGCCCGCTTGAACAACGATGCCAGCGTCATGGGTGTTCCGCACAGCGCTTCCCGAGAGGCTGACTGTGCCCGTAGACGCGATGAGCATGCCCGAGTTGCCGGTGGTGCTCACGGTGGAACCACTGATGGTTGCCGTGCTGCCCGCGCCGGCAAAATGAATGCCGTAGCCCGTGGTGTTCTGGACGGTCAGGCCAACAATCGTGATGATCGAGTTCGGACCATTGAAACGAAGGGCAGCAGCGGTCGTAGCTTCCACCGTGGTTGAGGTGAGATTGACTGAAGCGGCTGTGCCCGTGACGTAGATACCCCGTCCGGTCACGTTCTTGGCGAGCAATCCCGTCGAGTTCAATGCGATCGATGCACCGGTGAAATAGACACCTTCGTTGCCGGTGTTCTGCACCGTCACGTTGTTGAGCGTCACACCAATCGACGCAACGTTTGAGAACACGCCGTATCGACTGGTCTTGTTTGTACCATCCACGATGAACTCCGCACCGGCAGCCGCATTGATGCCACCCCCGGAACCAGTCAAGCTGATCCCGTCCCGACCGGCCGGAACCTTGGCCGTTACAGGTCCCGCGCTGGTCGCAATCACGACATTCGCCGGAATCACCAACGGATAGGTCTCGCCCACCAGGTCCTGTCCACCTTGTTTACCAATGACGGTGATCGTGGTGCCCGCGGGGGCCCCACCCGGGAAGGCCGTTTTGATGAGGGCCAACGCGCGCGTCACGGATTTCAACGCACAACTGTTGCTGGAGTTGCCGGAAGACTTTCCGGAACCCGTCGCGCTGTCGCTGCCGTTTGCGGGATCGACAACGTACTTGTTGGCCGCCACCGCATCACACGATGTGCAGTTGTTCGCGACGCAGGTGTAGCCGAATCCGAGCCCCGTACAGTCGCTGTCCGCACAGCAGTTGCCTTGAACACATTTGTTCCCGCAGCAGAAGTCGGCACTGTTGGCGCTGCAGGCGGTGCCGTTGACCTGACAGCTGGTGCTGACGCACTGGCCAGTCTGGCTCTGCCCCGGAGTGACAAAACACATGTAGTCCGTGCCGTAACCTGGCTCGGCCGTACACTGGGCATTGGCGGTACACGCGGTACACAGGTTGGTGGCGCTGGAGCACACCGTGCCCTTGGCCTGACAATCCGAGAGACCAGGATGGCATTCGCCGATGGTGCAAAGGCTGTTGATGCAGAGGTATCCGGGGGAAGTGTTGGTCACATAGCGCGCGTCTGCAGCACACTGCGCATCTCCGGCCGCTCCGGTGTCGCATCCGCCACAAACATTCGGCGTCACCGCGCCGCAGATCTGCCCTGCCGCGCAATCGTTCGACGAATGGCAGTCGGCGACCACACATTTGTTGGCAACGCAAAGGTAACCATCACCGTACTCCGTCTTGCAAAGGGAGTCGCCGGCCGGGCCACTGCCGCAGCCCGCGCAGCTGTGCGTGGCCTTGTTGCATACCTCGTTCGTGGCCTGGCAGTCACTTGAGTTGTCGTGGCAGTTGCCCACAACGCAGCGGCTCGACAGGCAGATGTGACTGCTGTCGTAGGCGGACTTGCACTGGGTGTCTCCCGTCGCGCCATCGGAGCAGTCGCCGCAGGTATGGGCCACTTGCGAGCCGCAGATCTGCCCGTTTGACGAACACTCGCTGGTGAGATCGTGACAATTTCCCGTCACACACTTGCTGTCGAGACAGATGGTATTCGCACCGAGGCCGCTCGCACGACAGGCGTTGTCGCCCGCGGCGTCGTTCGTACAGGTGGCACAGTTGTGGGTAGCGGGATCGCAGTACTGCCCGTTGGTACATTCCCCGGAGTTGTGGCAGGTGCCCGCCACGCAATCGCCGTTGACGCAAATTTGGCCAGCGCCGTACCGGCCCACGCAGGCGCCGTCTGTCTTGCAAGCGCCGCATCGGTTGGCGACCGTTTCGCCGCATACCTCGCTGTCGCTGCAATCCGAGGCCAAGGTGGTGCAGTTTCCGCTCACGCAAGCACCCGACACACAGACATGGTCGTTGCCGTAGCCCGAAGCTGCGGTGCATGCGGCGGTGGTGCTGCAGGCCTCACACAGATGTGTCGTTGTGTTGCAAACCTTGCCGCCTGCGCAATCACTGGTGGTGTTGCAATCACCCACGGCACAGGTACCCCCGGTCAAACAGATGTACGTCGGCCCGTACTGGTCTTTGCATGCTTGCGATGAAGCACAGGCGCCACAGGCATAAGCGTTGTTGCAGGTTTGCCCATTGGCGCAGTCAGCCTTGCTGCCGCAATTGCCCACCTCGCAGCTGCCCTTCACCAGATCACAAACTTTACCGGCACCGCACTGGGCGGATGCGGTACATGGGGCACAGGTGTTGCCCTGGCAAACCTTGCCGAGTTGGCATTCGGCATTGGTATGACAGTCGCCCTGAATGCACTGGCCCGCCTCGCAGATGTTACCGGCGCCGAAAGCCGTCGCGCAGACCGCGTCGTCGGTCACATCCGTACAACCGGTACATGCATTCGCGCGACAAACGCCCTTTTTGCCGTCGGCTTGCGTGCACGCGGCAGATTCGACGCAGGCGTTACCGCCCGTTCCCGTACCGCCCGCGCCGCCCGTTGCCGAGCCACCCGCACCGCCTGTCTCCATGGTCGAGCCTGTCATTCCGCCCAGGGTTCCGGCGGTTCCCCCCATCGTGGTGACACCGCTGCCACCATTGTCGTCGCAGCCCATCACACCGATCCCCGCAACAAACAGACACACGACCCAGTACGTACCAATAAATTGGCGTAGCATTCCAGGATCACTCGGAAGCTTTGGCGATTTTCTGAACGATATTCGAGATCAAGCCCAAATTCGGCATTGTGGTATGCCGCGACCGCCCGAATTACAGGGGGTATTCCCGTCGAGCGACCCTTTCGTTGGGCGCTGATGGCCTTATCGCGGAATTCACCTACTTCTGCGTGAACTGCCCGGCGATCTCGTTGGCGTTCTTCAGGGCTTCTCCGAGCGCGTCCTGCACGCGGTGAAGCTCGAGGTTCATCTGCTGTGAAGCGAGCTCGGCGATCTTCACGATGGCATCGTCGCCGTCGGTTTCGCGCAGCGATGAGACCAGCGCAACACCCTTGGGCACCACGCTCTTGCCGTCATCGTGATGTGCGGCGATGGATTGCGCGAGGTTCTCCGGGAAGTTCCAGTTTGCACATAGCCAGCCGGCGACGTGCGCGTGGTTCCAACCGAACTGGTTTTCTTCGGTCGGGGCAAGCTTGTGGGCGCCCTCGTGCCAGTTCTGAAGGAGCCCGCCGTATTTTTCCTTGTGGGTGCCCCTGTCTTGAATCGATGTTCCCGGGCCTCCAGTTCCACCACGGGTGGTCGATTCACTTCAAAACCTGCGGAACTTGCGCAAACTTCGCGCAAGCGCCGCAAGTCTTGCCGGATTATTCGGCCGCCTTCACACCCTTCTTGTAGTGCTCGTAGACGTAGACGGGAATGCCGAGGTTGCCGAGATGCTGCTTGATGAGGGGCTCGACGACGCTCCATTCAAGTCCACCGTGTCCCGTGGCGATGCGTGGCACCGCAAGGCTCGCAATTTTTTCGCTGACCACGATCTCGTGCAGGTTGCGCAGGGCGCGGTTCACGTATTCGGTATGCGCCTTTCCAGGCAGGGCTTTTTCTCCCGGCGCTGGCTCCTGCGTGAGCAGGTTATAGATGCGGACGCCTTCCGGGCTCGCCCAGGCCCACAGTTCGCCCGTCTTGGGGTGCGCCGTATGGAACCAGTGGCGAAAGTCCTTGGCCAGGGCCGGGTAGCGCTCGCGCAATTGCAGCGCGAGGCCCGAGGCGAAGTGGTCATTGGGGGCGATGCCGTGGGCAATGACCTTGGCGCCGCTCAGTAGAATGTCTCCGGTAACGGTCTTTAACATGACCGCACTCAATGCATGTAGCGTGCCGACTTAGGCGAAGAGGTGCCAGACAACACCCAGCGCGGCGCTGGCTGCGAGCGTGGTCGGCAAGGCCAGCTTGAGTCGAAACACCATCAGGCTCGCGAGGATGACGAGGGCGGCGGCCGGTCCGTTCAGGCTCGCGCCGACGGGAACAAGCACGCGCAGCACGCCGTACCGACGCTCGTCGATTTCCTGAAAGAGCACATGCAATCCAAACCACAGTGAGAGGTTCGCGATGACGCCGACGACCGCCGCGGTGATGGTGGACAGCGCTGCGTGCAACCATCGGTTACCACGCAGGGCCTCGATGTAGGGCGCGCCGACGAAGATCCACAGGAAACAGGGGACGAAGGTCACCCAGACCGTGATGACAGCCCCAAGCACACCACCCCAAATCGGGGGCAATGCGCCCGGTTGGCGATATGCACCGAGGAAACCCACAAACTGTACCACCAGGATGAGCGGCCCGGGTGTGGTCTCGGCGAGCCCCAGGCCATCGAGCATCTCGCCCGGCGCAAGCCAGTGAAAGACCTCGACCGCCTGCTGTGCGATGTACGAGAGGACAGAGTAGGCGCCGCCAAAGGTCACGACGGCCGCCTTCGAAAAGAAGATGGCTTCGTTGACGTAGACCGAGCTCCGCCCGAAGGTCAGCAAGAGGAGCAAGACGGCGCCGCCCCAGAGGATCCCGAAAACCGTCAACGTGGCGACGGTTCTTCGCAGTGACGGGAGCGTATGCCCGAGCTTGCCCTCGGCAGCGAGCTGGCCGATGACCGTGTGCTGCGTTTTGATTTCGGCATCCGATGCGGGGCTCGGAAAGTGCTCCGGGAAGAATCGACTTCCCATGAATCCAACCAGGCCCATGATGCCAACCACCGCAGGGAAGGGGACCTCGAAAAAGAAAATGGCGATGAACGCGCTGACCGATACCCACACAAGCCATCGTCGTTTCAATGCGCGCTTGCTGATCCGCAGCACCGCCTCGATCACGATGGCGAGCACCGCAGCCTTGAGACCAAAGAAGACCGCGGCCACCGCCGGTATGTTGCCGAACTCAACGTAGACGAGGCTCAGCCCAAGAATCGCGAGGAATCCCGGCAACACGAAGAAGAGGCCTGCGATGACGCCGCCCCGAATGCGGTGCATGAGCCAGCCGATGTAGGTGGCGAGCTGTTGCGCCTCGGGGCCGGGCAACAACATGCAGTAGTTGAGCGCGTGGAGAAAGCGGGCCTCGTCGATCCAGCGTCGCGTCTGCACCAGCTCCCGGTGCATGAGCGCGATCTGTCCCGCCGGACCACCGAAGCTCAGAAAACCGATCTTTGCCCAGACCCGCATCGCCGCGGCGAAGGGGACGGCTGCGGGGCGCTCGTCCGGCTTGGTTTGTGCGGCTTGAGGATCGACGGAGGTCAATCCGCGAAATCTGCCACAGACGCGGCCAGTTTGGCTTCGTATTTCAGGTGATGACGGGAACCGGCTTGGACGCGTTCTGGTGAATCTGCGCGGGCACGGCTGCGACGAAGTTGCCGCTCATCAGCGGATCGCCGTATCCGGGCTTGCCGTTCTTCTCAAATTCCGAGGGCGGTACACCCATCGCCTGCAACGCGGTTGCCAGCCACTGCCTGTGCATCAATCCGAGGTTCTGTTGCTGAGGCGTGCCGAACATCTTCATCTTTCGGGTGCTGCGATAGTCGACAAACATTCCGGTCTTGAAGAAGCCGTTGGCGCTGCCCGCCGTGATGATGGGCATGTCCTGCGCTTCATGGGTGATCCAGCCGGCCTCTTGCGTCCATTGCAAGAGCGTCAGATCCAGCGCCGTGACACCCGGTGCGACCTCGAGCGCCTCCAGCTTCTTCATCAGGTCCACGAACACGAGATCGAAGCTTCGCTGCAGCGCCTGGGTCAGCTTGGGCTGATTGCTGCCCGCCTGGTGGGCAACCCCCTGGTGCCAGTTGCCTGCGTTCACGGCGAAGGCTGCCGCGGGAAGTGAGATGGTTGCGACTCTGCTGGTGCCGCAGGCAAACGCGAACGCGATGACATCGTTCATGCCCTGATAGTCGCCACCCGGCGCCTTCAGGTTGCCACACTGTGCGGACATGGGACGGCTCACGCTGAGGCGACGTTCCATCTCCGCGAGGTGCGTGACGTGAGCGTCAAGACGGGCCCGGTCATCGACCGAAATGCGCCGATTTCCTTTCGCGAGCTCTCGGTAGTTTTGTAGCACGCGATCCACGACCGGCTTGCGGCTCGCAACCGGGGTTGGCGATGCAGTGCTACCGGAGAAGAGTGTCTTGAACATGGCACCCGCATCGCTGCTCGGCGGGATGTTGTTGACGGCGCCGGATTGCGCCTGCGGATTGGCGTAGGCGAAGGACGGCGCGCCACCCATGCCGCCGCGGCCGGTGACCATGGAGCGCAGACGAACGCCACCCAGGTCTTTGTAAAACGACTGGGAGTTCGCCATGAACTGATCGATGGTCGCGAATGAGGCCATGTTCTTCGGGCCCTGATCGCTGCGAACATAGTTGCCGAGGTGTCCGCCGTTGTGGTGTCCGATGTAATACGGAAAGTCGAAGCCGCGCAGGACGTTCATCTTCGAGACCAGCTTTGGCGTGAGCGAGCTGCTGGTCAGCACCGGCGAAAGCGCGGTGCCTTGAAGCGGTCCGTGCTTGATGGTGTGTCCCGGTAAGAAATCGGTGCTCTGGGTCAGGGTCCCCGCGCCGGGATACATGCCCTGCGGCAGGACCGCGCCGTGCACGGTCGTCATCGCCGCGAAATTGGGCCCGCGTCCGGCCACCAGCTCCGCGCCGTCCGCCCGGCGAGGGAAAAGGGAGGGCAGAAAGGGCAGGGCGAGGGTGAATCCCCCTGCTCCCCGTAAAACTTGTCGGCGATCGATGCGAACTGCTTTCATCGTACTGCTCCGGTGAGGCTGCGAAAAGATCTATGACTAAACGCCTATAAACGCTAACGGTTGTTAACGGGCTGGTCAATGGGTGTTTTGGTCCATAGATCATTGTTCTCACAGGGGAAAGCAGTTCCTATTGGGTCCAAACGGTGCCAGTCGACCGGATGCAGGCGTCGAGATTTTAGTGCTTTGGGTCGGTCGGTGTTTGAATCCAGAGGATCGATGGAAGCGCAGACGCCCCCC
>Ga0169931_10009063_pt1 | contig 14423 bp, 9 predicted proteins | sample Kivu_15m_20L_FD_129675 | JGI IMG/M metagenome (GOLD analysis project Ga0169931, IMG submission 129675) | Freshwater microbial communities from Lake Kivu, Western Province, Rwanda to study Microbial Dark Matter (Phase II) - Kivu_15m_20L... | ecosystem: Environmental > Aquatic > Freshwater > Lake ...
AATCCAGTAAACATTTAGGGGACAACTCGATCCATTTTCTTGAAAATTAACTTCTTTAACGAATCTTCAAACAAGAAAACCTTACGATTTGAAATTGATTGTTTATCTTTTAAATCTATATAAATAAAGTCTTGAAATAAATTGTATAAATTGTGATTAATACTCCTCATTAAACATTTTTTAAAACATTATTGAGAAATATTTAGGGTCGGGCTTATATTTTTAATATATTTTAAATAAATAGATAGATAAGTTACTAGTGATGATATGATGATCACTCAAAATATCCATAGTCCACATAGGCATCCTAAATTTTTACCACCCTGCCCAACATTTCTATTTGCGTATTGTTGCCCACAATACCGTTTTCTTCCCTTCTCATATCCACTCTCCCCTGCTTTGGAGCCAACACTCCTACTAAATACTTCTTCCCACCTGACTCAACCACTATTTCCACTCCACTAATATTCAAATCTCCATCGATTCTCATATCAAAATTTGGTCGTAGTAATAGCTAGCCATGATGTGTGAAACTTATATGGTCAATAGTTCGCTACCCCCGCCAACCTTAGCTGAACTTATGCAGGTCAAGAGTTGACTGTACATAGCAATAACTCTGAGGATTCTATCTATATTGCAGTAAGTTCAAGGAATACACATAGTTATTTTTCTTCATAAAAAATGACACAACTGTTCCAAACTGACTTGAAGACACACACTGCACCCCCGCTTACTACTTCTTTATCTACTTATTTCCTAAAGATTTAGTTTTGATCAAATACTAACTAGCACAACAACCCTAGAATCCTATGCCATGTAATAATGCAATCTAACTGTTATTGCATACTATTAGACAATGCAAGTTTAACTATCTTTCAAATGATGCCAGCTATTTTAAAGTCATTGAGTAATGTTTTTATTTCTATATGATTGAAGGCTAGGGAAGGCTGACGTTTTTCTCACAGGCTAGGATTGTTTTGTTTTTTGTCTATGTTTATAAGGGGTTACGTGCTTGGAGTGACTTATAAGTGCGTATATGGCTTCTTTTCTTATGTCCACTGAGATGATACTCTAATTAGTCAGAGGAATTTCTTAAGCTTTTTATTATCCTACTGGAGCATACCAATAGCTTAAACTATATAGATAACATCCTTCCCCTCTGCCTCTTTCCACCAAAAACTGATGCCTACATCCTGGCACCTTCCTCAATCTCATACTTTCCTGTTCCGCACTTATCTTAACCTCACCTATAGCCCTAGAAAACCCCTCTAGGTCCTTCTTACTATGTTAATACTGCTAAATAACAAACAAATTTTTAATTTTACCCTGTAACTCACCATTCCTGAAAGCATACACTATCTATCTTTGTTAATAATGTATTTGATTATGAGGTAGAAATGGTTTCATATATTAGAAGATTACCATAATTGTCCTCGATTTTTAAGATAAGCATTTAGTAAGCATTTAGTATTATACGATTTGTTGTGTACGCCCTTTCTAGTAGTGCTGATGATATCAAGCTGCTGTTGTATTGCTTACAAGCCAGTATTATTGCCTTAGACGTTTTCTTCCCTGGCTGAAAATATATAATAAATAAGAAGGAATGCTACAGCGCCAACCAGCAAGAAGAGCAACCCTCAACACTCCATCCTAAATCAGCTAAAAAAACGTATAGGACAGCTGTCTCAAATGTCCCTCTTGCAAAGTCACCCGCGCAGACCTGCTCACTCAAGTGGGCCAACTCAAGGACAAAGCCCACCAGTCCTTCATGCAAGTCATGTACGCATCATAACACCCAGGCAGATACAACAACTCCACGAGGAAGAACTACAGCAGCTCAGAGCAGAGTATTAGGAGAGATAGGCTGCTCTATCGACCTAAGCGGAATAGTTGCGGCTGTAGGCAGGCAGGTTGAAATAGTAAATGGCACAACTCCAAAAGAATGTCCAGAGACACAGCTTCGATCTGGGCAGTGGTGACTTCTATTTCGGCAGTATATAGATGATAACATGCGATGACGAAGGCAGTTGTCTGGACTAATCAGCCCTACTGCAATTCAGAGACCTGGTAAGCTTCAAGAGCGGCGCTTAGTACGTAAACAGCATCCGCAAGCAATTCAGCAAGGACAAGACTTCCACCCAAAACAAAGCACAAGTCGAAAAACTACTAGTGCTCATCAGATAACTCAAAGACGAGAATGGCAGTCTGGTCAAGAAGAACTAGGATAATAGAAAGCTAGCCATGCAGACATAATAGCTGTATAAAAGCTTTAAAGTTGCAAATGAGAACTTGAACAAGGATAATAAATTTATTTCAGAGCAGTTGAAAAGACTTACCAATTAGAAAATAGGGCTGGAAAAGAAAGTGAGGGAGTTGCAGAGAGATCTCAAAGAACCAACCACGCCATCTAGTCCAAAAGTACTTACGGTTCCATGTAGATGATGTTGAATAATAGTGGTCTGAAGAGTTCAAGGAGAAACAACCCGTCATCAAAGGACAGCGGCTAGAGCGGATAGTCTAATTATTAGGATAGACCCAAGTAGATAACCTAACTCAACTACGCAAAATTCATGAACGCTGACCAGATCTTAGGGGGCGAGTAAGGCAATATCCTGAGAGTGAAGAGCATGTCATCAGGGAGGGTGACTAGCTGAGCACTGTTCCTTTTAATACTTAAAATAATAAATTATATAAACTTATATATTATATTGAACTAGTGAATGACTTAAAATAATCCGTGATATTGACTAATCCAAGATATAAACTAATACATGATATAAACTAATACATGATATAAACTAATACATGATATAAACTAATACATGATATAAACTAATCCAAGATATAAACTAATACACGACATAAACTAATCCAAGATATTGACTAATACATGACATAGACTAATACATGACATAGACTAATACATGACATAGACTAATCGATGATATAAAATTGAGTGATCAGGCAATATCAGTAATGAACTGGTTGAGATGCCTCACGAAATCCACCCTGAAATTAAATCTAGTATGCGTCATGTTCTGGATCACTTTCAGCCTACAATAGCATCTGCATCTTGATGCTATCTACAACGAGTGCTAGTACGGCACTAAAGTATCGTCTTAGCCGTGTATTATCAGCATGGGACATGTTATTTGGATGCAATTTAGTTAGTTGTCAAAAGATTATTTCAGGAGGGCACTTGCACAGCCTCCGTATAACTATTATGCAATTTTCTTTATAGATAAGAATGGACTAAGCAAGATAGAGCAGTATACGTGGTATTTGTTGGTAAGAGTCAAGGCAACTGCACAGCCTATTGATCGTCCCAGAACGATAATCTGATCAGTAGTTATCCTTTTTTCCATTAAAAACTATACTACTCTATTGGCATCCATCTCCAAGCTGCACGCATCCGTCTATCCTCCATATATACTATACCCCCTGTACTCCATGGCTAGCACTGAAAACTGGGTCTACACACTCACCATATATATAAACTCAAAAGCCGAACATAGGTCTTATCCATTTGCATGAAAAAATAACATAAGTTGCGGTCTTCTTCCTTTTAGAAACAAACAAGGGATGTGCTAGTTCGGGTCTACTTTCTAACTGCTCTACTAGATGCCTTATAGTCTGGCTTGAGGTCGATCTGAACTGACACTTCTGCGGGTAGATATGTTGCCCCTTTGACTGTTTAGCAAGCTGGATTATTTTGTGTTAGTTTTGGAGTGATGTTTCAGGTAGATGGAGAAGTCGTCCTCTTACTATGAACTACTTAGTCCTTGTTTGTAAAGAGATTGGTAGGTAGTGTGCTGATGGTAGTTATTGTTTCTTGGAATTAATACTATTTTGTCCTATATAGGCAGTGGAGTACTTTGATTGGTTCCAGGTTGTAGTTTTTTGGACTGGGAAATACAAGACAATTCGCCTACATGTTCTTCCAACTTTTATGTTTAAAATATAATATAGAACCACCCATCCATCTATCACGGCATCTATTTATTATTGCATCATCTATTTATTACTGCATCATCTATTTACTGCATCATCTATTTACTGCATCATCTATTTATTACTGCATCATCTATTTACTGCATCATCTATTTATTACTGCATTCATCAATAAGTGCAATTCATCAATAAGTGCATTAATCACTACTACCCTCCCCCTCCCTGCCTTTCCTCTCTAATAATCTCAACGATCTGCACGATCAGGGCATCGAACTCCTGCATGGTTATTTTTCCGTCTCCGTTTTCGTCGATGGCATTGGCGAGGTTGTCGATATCCCCGAAGGAGGGTTCTTCGACGTGGAAGGCCATGGCGATGCGTTTGATGAGTTGTCCGAACTAGTTCTTTTCGAGGTAGCCGGAGTGGTCCACGTCGAAGGTTTTGAAAGCAGCAGTCAGTTCCTTGCGTGCGATGTTGATCATGTCCTATGTTTTCATGACCGATCTTGATAAATAATAAAAATTATGACCAAACCAACACTGAGATATAAACATCAATCATCCATTTAATAACCATAAAATTTATACTAAATGCCCTTATATGAATTGATCCTTTATATTTTAATCTACCAATCATCTATACACATTTATATAATAGTTTGTCTCTATCCATGAAAGTCCACTAGTAAATCGCCGCCATGAACCTGCGCGTTCTCCTCCGTGACCCTGCCCTCAAAACTACCTAAAAAATACTACAAACAATTAAATTCGCAGTATTAGCCCGCTACGACTAGGACGGCAAACACTGGAACTATCTAAAAATTCGAGGTCCACTCTTTTTCTTAGTCGATCGCTTCGGATCGTTCAGATTAGTAGTAATGAATCAACTGGATCCACACAATCATGTTATTCCTTTGGACGGGGAGATGCAATTCGAACTGTGCAGAGTGCCATAGGGGTAAGGGCTCATGCTGAACTATATCAAGGAAGATTCGATAACTAAGAGGTCTATTTTTGGAATATGGAGCATGGATGAAGATCTGGGAGAACTGTACAGTCAAATTATTCATAACTTGGGCAAAAAGAAAAGTTGATTCAATCTACATATTATTTAAATTGTTTGGTTAAGTATGAGTACTAAAAGAGTGTAAAATGATATTTAAGAATAAATAGCAAGGTTAAAGACAGATAAGGAAGTTTAAAGACAGATAAGGCAGTTTAAAGACAGATAAGGCAGTTTAAAGACAGATAAGGCAGTATAAATCAAATCATTAATTAATATTTTATTATTTTACTATTTTTTGTTTATTTTTTATTGTTTTTGTTGCCAATTTAACAGCTCCCTTATTCTTGTAGCCCATTTTGAGCAGATGTCTGCCTATGGTACTCTTGCTATAGTTTCTATCAAGGCCATATTACATCTACATGACTTCTACAAGTTGTTTTATGGTTTGTACACTACTATTCTTTTTCAAAGCCATAGCTATCTGATTTCTTATCTACTATGATTTATGATACTATTTATGGGTAGCTTTATGGGTAGCCTGAGAGGCATTCTACTATATGTTCTTTATACACTATTATTCACTCTTTTGCTGTTCTTTGTTCTTTCTATGCTATCTTACGACATGATAGACTGCACTAGCTGATACTTGCAGTTCAGCTGCAATGCCCACCATACTTTTTCTGTTTTTCTATTAAGTTTTTGTTTAAACTTAGCATTGAGGGATGCCAATATGCCCCTAGCTGTAAAGTTGCCTTTAAATTATACTTTTTAGTTATGGACTAAGTTGCTCTTTGTAGCTTTTTCTTTTTTATGCCTTAGCTATAGGCTTAGTTTTATGCACCACCAAAAAGGGATCCTCTAACATTTATTTTTGATGGTGGCTTATATTAGCTTAAAGATTGCTTTTAGATTTAAAGTTATTTTAGCTGACAGTAGCAAAGCCCTAGGATCGACTACTTTCGATAACAAACTAGTCCCCAAAACTAAAATCGTCTTGAATACTGTACTTTAGATAGCTTTTTTCATTATTATCAAATCCAAAAGACTATAATTCGCAAAATGATGTGTTATGCAACTCTTCCTAAGACCATAAGCTTGCCCTAAGGTTAGTTCTCTACTGAATGAAGCAAGATTCCTCGTAGTCTACACTCATATCTATGCTATCTAGATTGATAAATTATTTTAATACTTGAATCTGCAAGACTTATTATATTCATCAACCTATATATCTCCAAGAGTTATTATATTTCATACCTTCTTTATATAATTTAAAACTTGATATTAATTTAAACATTTGGCTTATTTTTGAGTTTATACAGAATCATTCATCAAAAATTCTACCTACTGGTTGCCTTCTTGAAGTACTACTCGCAAGCATCCTCATACTCGCGTAGCTGCTCCTAGGATACGCTATGGATATACTTTTATGCAAAGGAAATGAGTTATCCGACACTCCTATATTAGTTTAGTTTGCAACTGTTCTTCATGTCTGCCAACAAATACCCGAGAAAGTCCAAGGGCCGTGAATGTGGGGGATAGTAGTAAAACCTAACATTCTGAAGACTCACTTCTTTTCTGTATTGCAACAATTGCTGATCCAGGCACACCTGGAATTCCATGCTGAAATTAATCACACTCTCAGCTCCCATCTTACTCACTATATCTATTCCCTCATCCAAAAACATTTTCAGGCTATCCACATCGAAAGGATTGTTTTGTAACCTATAATTGATAACCCTCCTATAATCCATCATAAGCAACACCCATATCTCACTGTCCTCCTCGCCCAGACAAACCTGATCCACAAAGTATATCCTAGCTTTCAATGTGTCCCGCATCGCAAGGAAAGCACATGCGAACATTTATCGTAGCTATTTGTATGTATTGGAGTTGCAGAGGGAAGATTTGTTTTTTACGTTCTTGTAGGAGTAACCCATGTCGCCCAAGTGACGAGATATTATGGAACGGGAAAGATGGCGGCCGTATTTTTGTCTTATGTATTAGGCCAACTAGACTGCTGTGTAGAATTTTTGATCGGAGGTTATTGCCTATTGGATCAGCTATTATATTTCTTTAGACTTCTTGTATTTTCGTTTATGATGCATGGCCTGTATGAGTGCTCCTCCCTTGACCTTCCTCGTAGCTCTAAACTCCCTATACTTGTGCAAAATGGTTGAATATCCCAGCCTAAGCATATCACCGATATCCTTCAGATTAGTATTGACCTGCACTTTAGAATTGTTTCTAGGGATGTACTCATCCCCGTTGTTTTATTTCTACAAATAGTCGCTGAATATCACGTTCATCTCTTTCAGCTTCTATGGAGTTATAGTTGTTCGTATTTTTCTCTTCTTGTCTGCCGATCTATTATCTTTTTGTCTACTGCGTCTGTCCTTAAGTTTCTGTTTCGTATTTTTGTTGGATTGGGTGTACTATGCTATTCGTTTTTCTAGCTCACGATTAGGGAAACTATGATGGGTTTGTTGGATGGGAGACGCGGGAACTTAGCCAATGAGTTGGAAAGTAAAACGACCGATATCTGGTAGGTGGCATACTTATTACTACTTGATTGTACCGCCCCCATTCTGTCTCTCCTGGAACCTATGCTGATACTGATTCATGAGTTAGTTAGATGCCTATACGTAGGATTAGTAGATTAGAGGGTAGAAGAAGTTCCAGTTAGTAGAGCCCGCTGCTTTCATGATATTTTTATAGGTAGTGTATGGCTTGGTTACTTGAGTCTGCCGGCCTATATAGAAATACGTAATATAATGGCGTATGCCAACCCGCCAAACTTACATAGTACTACCATCAACTTACTAGCATCAACTTACTAGCATCAACTTACTAGTGGCAGAATTCTACTTCTAGCTCTACAAAAGGATAGGCGATTTCGATCAAACTAAGGAGCTCAAAGCAGAGTACGTATACAGGAACCAGTAGGAAAAGCATGAAACACTAGCAGTATAGCTTGGACAATAAATGTGATAGTTGTCTAAATTTTGTATGAGATAAGGAGTATTATACTTAGTCTATGGCATTTGTTACAATATAACACAAAATCAGCAATCACACTGCGGACAGCCCATACAGCAATCTTCATGGAACCACCCGTAACACTTCTTACAATTCACTATTCTATTCCTAAAATCATTTTCCTCTTCACAATACAAACACTTATCGTTTTTAATCAACTCCTACACCTTCAAAGTCTTCTTATTCTTATTCTGGTTGTGCCCAGCACCATATCTCTTCATCTCGTATTCGAGATTCTAGTAGAATTTTTTTAGTTATTTTATGCGATTTACCACGCTGTCCTTCAGGTACTAGAAAGATTAGGGCTTTTTGTGTTTCTAACAGTAAATCTACAGAAGCGCTTTGTTGTTAGCTTTTATTACGTTTATGCTCAGTTTCTGCCGTTTAGCGCACTAGGGATGGAATGCTTTCCGACAGCTCTAGTTATTACAGCCCACAGTGAGTCCCACACTGGTTCCGCATACCGAACAAGGATTGATTTGTTTATGAGTTCTATCAATCAAGTGAAAACCCTCAACTTTTCGAATTTTAATGTTATAACTGCACTCGGAATGCAAAACAAAGCAAGATACGTGAATGAACTGTCTTTTTCGTTCGCTTAGATCGTATCTTTTGAGGTTGAATTTAAGACAACTTTCCCCCTTCTCGTATGCTATATAGCACAAATCTTACTATAAAATTGCTATTGAGTGTCACCCTAGAGCTATAAAAAGTGACCTCCCTCGACTGGACACAACTAGCACTGAGCGTCCTCAGGGATCTATCTCGAACAGTTGTCGCATTGAAAGAATGCAGAAGTTTATGATTTGGCAGCTCGGGGAAAACAAGTCACATGGGCGTGTAGGTCGCAGCTCTATCTCTATCTCTGCTTACCACGCATTTGATGATGTCCCTTTCCCTTAGAAAACAGAAATCGCACATCGGCTAGATTTCTTTGAGCTGTGCCTTGGTTATTGAATTTTAAATCACTTCCTTTTCAAGTCTCTCATAAGCGAACATCTGTGATGCTAGTACTGGAGCTATATGCAACTATCGTCTTCCCAACTACTCCTGCTCAGCGTCTACCCCCACCTAACCCTAGAGCTTTTAAATCTGCCCAGAAATGGCTTGTTAATGAGTCTCCAGCCACCGTTCCAGGCAGTCCAGAGCCTAGGGAATTGTGGTGCTCCTGATCTACTAGATATTTTGAGTGAGGTATCTTTAGGCGATGAGTTTGCGCATGAGCAGAATGAATTTTTACTACTCGAGGCCGTCCTTGGTGGGCGGAAAAGTGCCGTTTTTAAGGGTATTTTTTTTACGGAACTGCTATATCTTTTATTTCTAGAGCGCCGCCTTGTCTGAAAAGTACAGTGAATCGTTGGTGATCCAGTAGGCGTTGCCAGTTAGACACTTTTCTAGCTAAAATCATTTATACGAACGATTTCCTACTTGTTTTTGCCCGGGTAGAAGTACATAAACTACCTGAAAAAACCATCCAATCGTACTGTAAGGGTGCTGTCGAACTCTGCGCTTTCAGTCACGCTTCTTCGTTTGTGAGTTGCTATCCGTTTCTAGAGATTGCTCTCTTATGCCTCGCGCATGGTATTGCTTGTTGGTAACAATAAAATGGAGCTAAGCAACATTCAAATAAAAAAGTAGTCGTGAATATTAATTCAATCGAAAGGAGTATACTTTTAGAGTCAGGGAAGCTTTGAGCCTATTTATATAACACATTAATTATACCAACCTCATTATAATCCCAAAAGTTTTCCCGGTATGTTTGACCTCCCTTACATGCATCCGGCTGAAGCCTGTTTGATTGTCAAGAGTCCCTTAGTCCCCCGCTTTCCTTGAGACTCTTTCTTATCTATCTTGTTGTGGTTTTTGTTTGAGATGTAGATGCAAAATGCAAAAATATAGAATATTGATTTTTTGTTAACTAATATACATACTTTTGCGATTCTCGGAACAAAAGATAAGCTTTTTGATGATTTTGAGTGTTTTTGTATTTATTTTTCTTTGTTTGGGCCAAAAAGGAGAGTATTATACACCCAAAATTTCATAAGTCAAACTTCAAAGCATATATATTAGTTTGACTTTGATGGATACTTCAAAGTTAACCTATCGTTGTTCGATACTGATGGACTTTACGGTATGGTTATATGTTTTTCTTGATTCGAGATGAAGACGAGCAGGATCGGAAATCATCAGATAATTTTATATATTATAAGAGAATAAAAATGAATTGAAAACGATCATGATGAGGGTCACCCTGGTTAAGTATTTGTCATTTTTAAGTGATTTTATGGTATTGAGACGAAGATCTGTAATATTAGCCAATCGATTCGGTCGCATCTTTTGATTAGATTCAGTATCAAAAAGAGATGATTCTATGCATGAAATAAGCTTTGTTTTGCCTTATTCCTAATCAAATAACCCTGTATAACTGATTGGAAAATCAATATCTATTGCTAGGCATAGCAATTCGTAAACATCAATCAAAAAAGACTAAAAATCTTCATTCCTTTTTTTTGCATCTAATACATATATTTTAATAGTTAATCTATAACAAAATGACCTTATTTTATACCTAATATGATGATCGTCGATATAATATTGCTTCAGGAGGGCTGTGATTGATGTGTCTACCGATATAATATAAGAATGTTCAGCCTCATCTTCTGGAAGAAATACTTCGTCCGCACCATCAAACTCATCTCCCTCGTCATCGTCTGCCACGGCATCATCAACGAAAAAATCACCGGCAAACCCGACAACAACTTATCTCTTCTACACAACACCGCTGGAGTATTAATATTCATCTTCGGTATGGTTTCACCCACTCAGGTATCGGCAACATGCTCATCCTTTCGCCCTTGATAGCGGCAGATTGTCGAAAATTTTGGTTTAATTACCATAACGTAAAAACTTTACTGACGCTGCTGCTAATAACTCCGTTTGTTTATTTGTTGCCTTTGAAAGCTAAGCTAAGAGTCAACATGCAGCTGAGCTTCATCATATTCTGTCTTATTTGTTCACCCTTTGCGAGATACGTGAGGGAGTATTACATGGTGAGGGAACGACGCGATAAAACTGAATGATAGCTATATTTATCCTCAATATCATTCACATATCAATAGGGCAATAATAGTCTTTTGAAACAAAAGATGATTTTTTGTTCGTTTTTTAATGATTTTATGTTGATAGTTCAGTCTAGATAGATGATAATTCTCTTGACTGGTCGAGTGGTATTGTTGTATATTATTTATGAGTGTAAAAGTAGGTGTGAGGGTGCGTCCCTTCAACCAGCGCTAGACTGACCTCAACTGTAAACTCTGCGTGGACATGCACGGTAACCTGACTCGTCTCTACGACGCAGATGACCCTGAGGGTGGCAAACACCGCGACTTTACCTTCGACTACTCCTTCTGGTCGCATGACGAATTCGAAGTGCAAGAAAGCGGATACTTCACGTAAGTTATGAGCGAGTCAGACCCTCGGGCAGCAAATACGCCGATCAGCAGCAAGTTTTCGAGAAAGTAGGCATTGAAATTTTGAATAATGCCTGGGAAGGCTACCATTGCTGTCTCTTCGCCTATGGCCAGACTGGCTCCGGAAAGTCGTATTCCATGGTCGGCTACGGCGCCAACAAGGTACAACTCATTTCACTCAGGGAATCGTGCCTATTTCTTGCGAGGAAATATTCAACCGCATCGCCAAAAATAATGACAAAAACCGATAGTATTAGGTACAAGTATCCATGATGGAAATCTACAATGAAAAAGTACAGGACCTACTGATACCTATTGCCAAGAGGCCAAAGTAAGGTCACAAGATCAGAGAGCATAAGACTCTAGGTATATACGTATAAGGCATGTCCAAGCACTACGTAGACACTTATGAGAGTATCTAGAAGAAGATGGAGTAGGGTAGTCGCAATAGATCTATTGCCGCCACTTAGATGAATGCTTCTTCGTCGAGAGCTCATACTATCATCTCAATCGAATTCAAACAAACTGTATCGGAGGAGGGCAAGAAAAGATAGAAATTGTCAGTTATTCATTTGGTCGATCTTGCGGGTAGTTAGAAGGTAGGCAAGACTGGTGCAACTGGAGATAGATTGAAAGAAGCCGCTGGTATCAATAAGAGCTTATCAGTGTTGGGCTTGGTCATTTCTGCGTTAGCCGATAAGGCTATGGGCAAAGGCAAAGGAGCAGTTGTGCCATACAGAGACTCGTGCCTTACTCGTATTCTTCAAAACGCCTTGGGAGGCAATAGTAAGACCTTGATGATTTGTGCTATCTCGCCTGCAACTGACAACTACTAATAGACCCTTTCAACTCTAAGATACGCTGATCAAGCCAAAAAGATTCAAAACAAAGCAGTAGTAAACTAGTCATAAACTGACAAACTAATCCGAACACTAACCTAGTAGAGATAGGCTTTGAAGAGTCGAGTGATGGAGATGGAAGAAATGTTCAAAAAATTCTCAATGACTCCATAGATGCTATAGCAGTTCAAAGAGGCAAAATAGCAACAAAGATATGTCGATGGCGAGATCAACGATCGATAGATTTCTAAGACTTAGAAGAAGAAAATGTAGATGCAGGTGTAGTAAGACTACGCAGTCAGAGTGGATGTAAGCCAACCTCACATTTCTAACCTCAATGAAGACCCTCAACTGAGCCGTAAAATAAATTATTTGATTGAATAATAGAGTAAGATTGGCCGTCGAGGCATGACTCCACCGAACAACATTTAGATCGGAGGCATGGGAATCCGTGATCTTCATGCAGTCATCGTGCAATAATAGACTGACTTCTTCCTTATTCCTGCATGCAAAAATGGTGATTCTGGCTGTTTCGTGAACGGAGATGCAGTAACGGGTAAGTAAAAACTATGGCATTTGGATCGTATCAGTTTTGGAACCAATAACATCTTCCTAGTGCTGATCCCTGGCAGCTAGAGTAGAGATGAAGTTAATGAGAAGGATGTCAACTGGGATTTTGCACAAAAGGAACTCTATCTGAAGCAAGAAGAGATTGATCGTGCTCAACAGGAGGAAAAAGAGAAAAAGTTGAGGGAGTAGGCTTAGGCTTTGCTGAGGGAAAAGGAGAATGCGTTGATTGAGTTGCAGCAACACTTGAAGGAAAGCGAGGAAATGAGGAAGAACGCACTCGAGCAGAAATAAAAAGATAAGATAGAAATATAGAGGAAACTCAGAGAATAACAGGCTGCAGCCTTGAAGGAGTAGATTTAGAAGAAAAAACGCAATATGAGGGATTTTGATTTCCAGGCCAAGAAGACTCATAAAGAAACTCATTATTTTTAAAGGAAGCTATTAAAAGCCCTGCCCAAGTGCATATAACTCAACCTAATTGCCAAGTAGTTCCACAAAAACGTGACATTAGCAGTCAAAATGATGCTATCTGACTATGGATAAGAGGAAGAGGAAGAGTAGGGTCATGAAATAGACATGAAAAAGAGAAGCATTCTCATCAAAGTACATTTTATATTAGTTAGGTGACCAATAGATAGTGCGGGTATTGTTACTGGTGGGACCCTGAAACTCTCTCCAACCGATACTTCATCATCAAAGACATGTCCGAACAGTACTTCGAAACTGGAGTCATCCCAGAACTATCACAATAACAGGATCCTTTCTGGGACCCACCCAATCCCTCACTGATCGGTAGATGTTTCCTAACTACTAAAGCCCTGACTTACATGTTCGACAACCCTTGTGAGCTGCCCATCATCGGATAGTAGTAGCAATGCGGAATGCTGAACGTTAATTTAGTGCCTACTGATGAGAAAGGTGAGCGCAATTTGTGCGAGTAGATGGACTAGTAGTAAGTCTAGTTCTAGCCTTAAGAAATGCTAGACAAGCCTTTCTATTTTTGGATACAAATAGACGAGGCCAAGATTCCCTCGCACTATAGCAACATCTACGTGGAGTATTCGTTTAAAGTCAGCGAGTTCAGCAAAGAATCATTCAAAAGCAAATAAGTAAATATATGTAGATATAGATCGCTGAATAGACAAACAACCCGCTGTTTGAGTACAAGCGTCTTCATAGTTTCCCACTAGTCACTTAGAAACTACTCAGCTATCTTACCAACTCCAAGGTAAATATCATAAAATTCAGTTGATTTTCAAGATATACGGGTGTGAGCATATATAAAAAGAAAGAAAGATATAGTCTCAGACAAGGCCATCGAATCAGTCAGTAAAAAGTTCATAAGTTTCTACAACTTCCAGCAGGTCAGTGCCACCAGCCCCCCATATGCAGCCTGGATCAGTTCCTGATGTCCAGAAAGGCAATCTGAATGTGTAAAACTCTCAGAAGAAGCCTAAGAAGAAAGAGTAAGGGCCTAAGTAGCCACCCAAGGAAACTAAAGTAGCAGGTTTTAAGTAACCACCTAAGGAAACTAAAGTAGGGGGTTCTAAGGTA